>ERZ773213.3-NODE-3-length-344436-cov-13.937587_pt1 | contig 344436 bp, 312 predicted proteins | sample MGYA00580996_ERZ773213 | MGnify/ENA primary metagenome ERZ773213 (study PRJEB29015, sample SAMEA2738152) | human oral metagenome | biome: human oral; feature: human-associated habitat; material: saliva | place: China | collected 2197 ...
ACAATACTTATTCTCATTAAAAAATGAGATGCACTACAACATCTCATTTTGGTCAGCAATGTTTTAACGCTTTGCCAGCATCATTCTATTTCTTAACGATTTTAGCGTATAGAAGTTTCGATTCGAGGTCTATTTCTTTGACGTGTTCACCAAGTGACTCTCCAGTTAACTTCTTGTACTCTGTCTCCGAATTAACGCCCTTCTCCTTGAGAATTCCCTTCTCAGCTTTATCTATCTCGGTCTTACTTACTGATACCCGTTTTTTCTCTGCGATGGCATGGAGCACTAGCTTAGCTTTCACATTCGCTTTTGCCATCTCTTCAACCTGTTTATCAAACTGGGACTGTGTCAAATCCGCTTCTTTGAGATATTCAGTCATGGTCATATCATATTCTTTGATGCGCTTCCTATACTGATTCTTAATGTTATTAATTTCTATTGATAATTGAACCTTCGGGTATTTGATCACCCTTGTATTCTTAACAAGCGCTTGCCACTCTTGCTCCGTGAGCGTCTTCTCCTTTGGCATCCTGAATTCTACATACTTCTCTGAGTTAATGAGATCGTATCCTGTGTATCTGGTAACAGTGAACATAAATAATGCGACATCTATGATGATAAAAATAAGTAATCCGATAAGAAGCTTCTGCTTACGAGTGTATCTCTTATGCGGGATATTACCTTTAGATGACGACATCGTCACTTACCTCCTCATTGATCTTTTTAAACTTATCACTATTTAATAGAGACTGTCCGCCGAGCTTGTAATCAGCCTCTACAGAGCCATCAATAATCTCATATTTCTGCGAGTTATCCGGTGTAACTAGACCGTATATGTCTTTTCCCAGAACAGAAGATACTCTTATCTGCTTAGGCGTTCCATCTATAACATACTCAGTCTTGCCATCAGTCATCACTGAATCCCAATCATCAGAATCACTATTCCTGTATTCAATCCTATAGTTGTCTACTCTTCCACTTGCAGGTGTAAACTTCACGCTTGTCTTTCCACCCTTCACGCTTGTTACTACTTTAGATGGTTCAAGTTCAGTGGAATTAAGGATATCTTCATCACCTATCTGAAACGGTATAACCTCGGTATAACCAATGTAATCGCCCTTTCCTTTGACTAGCGCATATGCTGTCCCAGTATTAACATTATCAATGTAGGAAACGGTATAATCCTTATTTAACATTAGTGATTTTCCATTATCAGTAAGATTAACATTGATTGTAACAGGACTGCCCGTGTACTTAAGCATGTCATTAGATGCCTCTGAGCTAAGACCCGGATTGCCTGCTTTTGTGGCTTTCTTATCCACATACATAACGTCATAATCCACTTTACCCTTGATACCATTCACTCTTCCAGTGCTTGTAAATTGCCACATCGTATAATCAGATGATGCAGAGAGATTGCTCGCGTAATGAGCAACCCAGACCTCGTTTGAGTTATTCACAAGACTTGTAGTATCCACACCAGTGGTACTTCCTGCGAGAGATGTTGAAAGATAAATCGAAGCAGGATATCCTTGTGATCGGCAGTAGGACAAAAAAGCATCCGCAACTGCGGTCATTCGTTTCTTTGCGTACTCGCTTCCATTTGCGCGCCAAGAAGTATATGCGTTGTCAAACCTGCCATCGGAAAATTCTAGATCCATGACGAGCGGGAGCTCTAGATCATACTTCTTAGCAAGCGCAACGAGTTTCTTAGCTTCAGCAACAGCTTCATCTTCGTTCGTGGCCTGAGAATACCAGTATACTCCTCGTGCGATGCCTGCTACCTTTGCTCCTTCCATATTCACATCGAATTTAGAATCCGTCTTCAAATCAAAATTCGACGATGTGGTGGCTCCAGCTCTAATAAATGCATAGTTTACTCCATCATTCTTTACAGCATTCCAGTCGATACTGCCTTGCCATTCGGATACATCGATGCCGAGAAATTCATAATATCCCTCTCTATCCGGCGGCGTGCTTGGTAGTGAAGTGCCTGCAAATACCGAACTAGAAGCAAAAAACACCAACAGAAATAAAGCCACTATCAAGGAAGCTATACGGGCCGAGATAACTGGCATATAATTTTTATCTATCAACTTGTCTTCTTTGGTGCTTAAATTCATTAAAGTCTCTCTTTATATGTTTCTTTTTTGCATCGCTTGAAATAACAGCCTTCGAATAATGAAAATCCTGAAAAATAAATGCGGGTGATGAACACCCACATAAGCTTTTAATTTATTATAGCATAATCTTTATTTGTACTGTGTGAAAAGTCTATGCAAATACTGTAATATTTATTTTAAAATAAGAATTTTGATTCGAAACTGCACTATTATACTTTTAGATATATACTCCATCAGAACTGTAGTTCACCATTATTTAAGGTATCCACCTCGCTTTATTTTCTCTATAAAATCGTTTACTATGCCGGCTGTAAGTCCCCATATATTTCTGCCATCATGCTGGTAGAAATATATGGTTCTATAGCTAGAATCCCAGGCGTAGGCTTTCCCTCCCTCGATTCTGTCATAGGGAAAGCCTTCGACTGGTATGCTCCTCATCGCTACGTCATAGCGTTCTGGCTGATTCTCTAAAAAGAACGCAAGCGGCATCGTGAAGACTTCCGCTACTTCATCAGAAGAGAAAGTATAGTCATAGTCCCTAAGCAGCCCAACAATAGGCTGCAAGGTGCCGCCCGAATATATATTCACTACATCGAGCTCGTCCAGAACTTCGATGCTAGATGGGGCGATGAGGAGCTCCTCGCTCGCCTCCCTGATTGCAGCATGCGCAGGAGGCTCACCCTCCATGGTGCTGCCGCCAGGAAAACATATCTCACCTGGCTGTCGCCTCAGATTTATGGCGCGCACCTCAAACAATACCGATAGCCCGTGCGGAGTCTCTATTATAGGTATCAGTACACCGAAACTCTTAGCGGTAGACTCCGCCCCAGGATCATCAATTAATGATTTTTTTAATCTCTCTATTTCATTCATACCCAGATTCTATTTATCTTTCTTTTATTTCAACTAGTCACATGTTTTGAACTTCGTTTCTGCAGATGCTATTTAAGCAATTATATATTCATCCAATTAGGATAACAACTCAATCTGAGTTTCATCACTACTTATAAAAGAGGCGAAGCAGCAGTGCTGCTCCGCCTCATATTTCTTATAATCTACACTGCGATTAGTTCTCTTCTATAAATCTTAGAAGCTCCTCCGCACCCTTTACGATACTCTCTCTATCCTCTGGATCTCTGCCGAGGTGAGTGTATACCTCTCCGATAAATACCCCGTTATCCTTCAGGCACTCATACACCTTGTCGATTATTGGGTCGCAGATATCTTGCTGCTGCATCGGACCGAATGGATTAGCAAAGTAAGTGGTGGATAGTCCAACTTCCTGTGTGGTGCCCTTCGCCATTCTCTTACCCTCAACAAATACCGTCTTTGCGTCATCGAGGTTTTCGAACTCATGCAGTCCGAGATCCTCATCATAGTTATTTGCATAAGCAAATAAATCAACGTGGTGATTATCTGTAACTACTGAATAAGGAGCTGCTGGCGTAATAACTCTCGCATTAGATAAATCCGGGTTAAAGAATATAGACCTATTCATATCACGATAAGGTGTACCTGGATCGAGGTCATCAAGTCTTACAAACGCACCTATTTCAGTACCCTTTGCGTATACTGTACCATCTTCAACATGGAATGTCCCCATGTCATCAAACACGATTTCTATATTCTTAATCTTCTCATTACCAAGCGACTTTAGAGCTTCAATAGTTTCAGACTTTCCAGCTCCTGAATCTCCCATGAGGCAGATGCCCTTGCTCTTTCCATTCTTGAGAGTAATATTTACAAACGCACCGTGAATTGGCAGCCACCCCTTCTGCATCATCGCAACGTTATGGAGTGTGAGGACGGTCTTCTTCATATATCCGAAGTATGAAATCTTCTCGTTATATGTAACAGAACCTACCCAGATATTCTCCTCTTCATCGTGGTAGAAGGTGCATGCATTCTTGCCATCATCATTACCGAAAATCAGCACACAGTCAGGTTTCTTCGAGGCCTCCTTCTTGGATGCAAGCTCAAATAGGTTAGCTAGCGATACTCCATTTGACATAAAATCTCTGTGGAAGTAAACGAAAACTGTGAGATCCCCAACCTTGGCTGGGAAGCAGAAGAATTCATCACTATTGCCCTTAAATGTATCTAGTGGATTCTCATATACCTGCTGGAATGCCCACTCACGTTTGTTCGACTTAGGATGCAGAATCATCGGTGTACGGAGCATAATTGAGTCTATGAACTTAACCTTTCTCAATGACTCATACCGTGCCCCTAGCTTAAACGATTCATTTTTGTATAGTGACAGAGCAGCATTAGTTCCTGCGGGCTGCTGACGATATATCTTATTTGCACGACCCATAAGAGTTTCTTCGATTCGTCTATATGTAGCCATAATAAGCTGATTGTGGGAAGAATCGGCATGTACAAATGTTGTTGAGCTCGATTCTCTTCTTCTGTCTGTTGTGACCGAATACCTCTCGTGAGCTTTCCAGAAGTCATACATGCCTTCGACGAACGAAAGTGCTGACGTTCTATCTTCAATATAAGGCGATTCAATCTCCTCTGCAGAAAAAACTAATGTCTGACGTGCAAATGTAGATAGCGCCTCGATAGCCGTCTGTATCGACTTACCATGCGTTGCCCAATTATAAAGCTTTGAGTCAGTCTCTTCGAGATGAGCTATATAACTCTGCATAAACACTTTGAATTCTTTAGACTTAATAACTTCTAGACTAGTCTCAGGGTATACTAAATCAAAGTTCAAAATGACCTCATTATCGTTTAGATAAATTCTATCTTTCATTACTACACCTTTTTCTAAAAAATTTTTATCATTACAATGGTTTAACTACATCTAACTGTAGCATTTTTTGTATATTCTTTCAATACGTATGTATTATTTTTATTGATTTCTAACAAATTTTAATCGATTTTTCTCGACGAAAGTATGTCTTTTATGTCAGCTATACTAAAGTTGTATGCGGTATTGCAAAAATAGCACTTAACCTCAATATCCTCATCATCATTCACGATATCCTGTAAATCCTTATCGCTAATTGCGGCTAGCGCTCTCTTTACCTTCTCCTTGGAGCAGTCACAGTAGAACTCAACATCGTGTCTCTCCGTAAACTCAATATCGACGCCTTCAAATATGTGTAAAAGCATCTCTTCAGGTGTCATCCCCTGCTCCATCATAGTTGTTACAGGTTCCAGATTAGCTAACTTCTTCTCCAGGAGTTCGATCACATCCTCAGGAGCATCTGGTAAGAGCTGCACTATAAAGCCTCCAGCATGCTTGACGCTGCTATCTGTATCTACCATGACCCCTAGACCAACTGCTGATGGTAGCTGTTCCGACACCGTAAAGTAGTATGCGAGATCTTCAGCAACCTCTCCAGTTTGAATCTCAACCTGACCGCTGTACGGCTCCTTTAATCCGAGATCGTAGCTAACCGTTAAAAGGCCTCTTCCTACTGCCGCCCCTACATCGAGCTTTCCGGCATACTTGCGCGGAATATCAACATTTGGATTTCCTGGAAAACCCTTGACATGACCATGACTATCCGCTGTTACGGTTATATATCCTGCAGGACCATCGCCCTTGAGAGAAACCGTCACTATATCCTTATCACCCTTCATCATGGAGCCCATTATAGCCCCTGCTGATAGCAGTCTCCCTAGGGCCGCCGTCACTACGGGTAGTGTCCTATGACGCTCTCTTGCTTCAGCTACGAGATGTGTAGAGCTGATAGCGAAAGCTCTAACACTGTCATTTGCAAGGCTCGCTCTTACTATATAATCCTTATTATCCATCTTTTCTCCTATTGCCTAAACATTAAATTTAGAATCATCAGTCATTAATTCGATTGCACTCTGTTCCTAAAGTATCCTCTTCTTTTTAAACACGTATATAAGCCCCAGCACCACACTTAAACTGAGTATAGATACGTATAAATATCCAAATTTCCACCCGAATTCTGGTAACTTCAGATTCATACCGTACCATCCCGTAATTAGTGTTAGCGGTGCAAATATACTGGTCACGACCGTAAAGAACTTCATCAAGTTGTTCTGCTCTATATCTATCTGTGCTTGGTACATCTCGCTGACGTGATTAAGATATTCTTGAACCCTGAGTATGAAACTATAGAGCTTATCAAATCTCTTATCTAAGTATGAAAATGTTTTATCCAGCTCTGCTAGGTCATCGGTAAGAAGCTCCATTCTTTCATAATATTGCTTCTTGAACATGATTTCCTTTCGTCTTACCACAATTTGTTTGAGACCTGCTTTATCAGGTCTAGCGCCTCCAAATAGCTCTTCCTCCATATCGACTATACTCGACTCAAGATTCTCTAGTTCATATATGTCATCTGATGAATACTCTAACATCAATTCGAGAAGTTCATCTCGAGGATCTTTGCTGTTAACCTTTGATATACATTCGATAAGCTTTGCATCTTCCGTTATAAGGACGCATTCATTCCGAGATGTGATTATAAGTGCTGAATTATCATCTTCAGTACGAAATCCTAGAATAAGCTCATCAGCAATGCCTCTGAACGCATACTCCCTAAGTACTCTAATTTTCTCGTTAGATTTTTCATCTAGTGATTCTAAAAAGTCTCGTTTTTCTTCATGTGAACTTATTAATCTAATCATCTTTACTCCTCTTTATACCGCTGTATTATACCATATGTATTGGAAAATTAACTAATTAAGGATATAATTATAAGTTGTAAATCCCATATTCTTATGGATTTCGGAGGAATTATGAACACAAAAGAAATTATCTCGAGACTAGAATATAAACTGCTAAAAGGGTCACTTGACCAAACCGTTACAGGCATCTGTTTCGATAGCAGAAAAGTGAAGTCCGGCGATGTCTTTGTATGCATTCGCGGCGCATCATTTGACTCTCACGATGCACTTATGGAGATCGATAGTGGCAATCCTGCCCTCATCATAGTAGACGAGAGTTGCGATCTCGACTTATCAGTTGTAACCTCAACTGTAATTTCAACCTCGGATACCAGACATGCTAAGGCTGTGGTTTCAGCTGCATTTTATGGTTATCCAGCGGAAAAGCTCAAGATGGTTGGCGTTACTGGATCAAAGGGCAAGACTACTGTTACAACGATGATTATGGCATCGTTAAGAGAAGCAGGCTATAGAGCGGCATCAATAGGCTCAAATGGGGTGAACTTAGGCGATGAAGTTCTAGAGGTTGCCAACACAACACCTGACTCTGACCAGATGCAGAAATTTCTTTCTATCATGGTATCAAAAGGTGTAGAGTACGCAGTTCTCGAGTGCTCTTCACAGGGCCTTATGCAGCATAGGACGGATATGATTAATTTTGATGTCGGTGTATTTCTAAATATTCAGCATGGAGACCATGTTGGAACAGATGAACACCCTACATTTGAAAACTATGCATATTGTAAAAGTCTTCTGCTACAGCAGTGTAATACAGGCATCATTAATCTAGATGATGAAAATATTGATTTCATTGTAAAAAATGCAACATGTAATCTTATTACTGTCGGTCATGATGGAGTCCATAAGAAAACTGATAAGCTAGGCAGCAGGCCCGATTATGCAATCTCAGAGCCTCACACCAAGGAATGTAACGGATTTATCGGAGAAGAGTTTAAACTTTCAGGTAGGTTTAATGACACTGTATTTGTAAACATGCCCGGTGAGTTCGTTCCACTAAATGGAGCAGCTACAATCGCTACTATAGAAGCTCTCGGAATACCTGTAGATGCAGCGAGAAAAGCTCTTTCTCATATCCATATTAACGGCAGAGTGGACATGATTTATCGCACAGAAGACCTAAGTGTATGCATTGACTCTGCTCACACTAGAGAGAGCACGAGAGCTGTTCTCGAGGCACTTAGAGCATATAATCCTAAGAGGCTCGTATGTGTATTTGGTGCTGGGGGAAACAGAGATATTGAGAGAAGAATTGGAATGGGTGAATCATCTGGAAAATATGCTGACTTCTCAATTATTACTACTGAGCACAACAGGTTTGAACCGTTTGAGACTATACTTGAGGGTGTTAAGTCTGGGCTTGAGCCTACTGGAGGAAAGTACATGGTTATAGAGAATAGACCGGAGGCTATACACTATGCTATTACTCAGTCCGAGCCGGGTGACCTCGTCGCTATCATCGGTCTAGGTGATGATAAATATCAACACATTAATGGCGTTAACGTCCCTCAAGATGACGATAAGTGTGCTAGAAAAGCGATTAAAGAGTGGGAAGAAAATAGAACCAAGTAGGTATATAAAGTAAGCAGTGGCTGACTTTACCGACCACTGCTTTAATTGAATTACACTTAGCGAGATGGGTACGATGTACCCATCTTTTTCTTAGAAAATCAAACAACCTGACTAAATCGAAAATCGATAGTCAGGTTGCACTATAAGTCCGTATTAAAATTAGTTGAGAACCTCTACTCCGTCGAAGTTAACCCCGATCATCTCTTCGAGCTCAGCACTGATGCTGATTACAAAGTCGATGCCATAATCCTTTGAGATATCCTTAATCTTTGAAAGGAAGCTTGGAAGCATATCTAGAGAGAAATCAGCATGTCTCATGATACCGTCCAAGAATATTGTCTGGATGTCATTGTCAGAACTGATGATACCGAATAGAAATCCGATATACTCATCCTCATTAGTTATGTGAACAAAATCCTCCATGCAGATTACACGAATCTTGTAGTCTAAATCATAGATAAGTCTGGAATTTTTGTTAATAAATACGGTGCTACCCTTGGTCTCCTCGACACTTGCGTTAGCTAGCTCGATCATTTTCTTGGTCTTACCCTTACCCTTATGTCCTACCAATAATTTAACCATGGAATCGTCCTCCTTTATTTTCTTTTTTTGATTATACAATACCCGAATTTGTATATCAACAAATCCGGGTATCGAATTTAATTAGTATTTAAAACTAGTCACTATTTTGCTTCTGCAGCTTTCTCAGCGTCGAGTTTCTTAACAACTTCATCGATTCTGTGTGCAACCTCGATAAAGTCTTCCTCGACGAAGCCTCTTGTTGTCATCGGTGCTGTACCGACTCTAACACCGCTAGTCTGCATTGGAGAACGCTTCTCGTTAGGAACGCAGTTCTTGTTAAGAGTTATGCCAACCTCATCGCATGCATTCTGGAGATCCTTACCAGAGAATGCTTTATCTGAAAGATCGATAAGGAATACGTGGTTATCTGTTCCTCCAGTTACAATTGTATATCCCAGCTTGAGCATTTCGTCAGCAAATGCTGCGCAGTTCTTAACAACCTGTGCTGCATAATCCTTGAATTCAGGTCTTAATGCTTCCTCAGCGCAAACAGCTTTTCCAGCGATGATGTGCTCAAGCGGACCACCCTGTGCGAATGGGAATACTGCGCTATCGATTTTCTTAGCGAGCTCTTCCCTGCAGAAAATCATTCCACCTCTTGGTCCTCTAAGTGTCTTATGGGTTGTTGTTGTGATGATATCAGCATATCCAAATGGGGATGGATGTACTCCACCAGCAACGAGACCAGCAATATGAGCCATGTCTACCATGAATAGAGCATCAACGCTCTTTGCAATCTCAGCGAATTTCTCAAAATCGATGATTCTTGAGTAAGCACTAGCACCCGTTAGTATCAGCTTAGGCTGGAGTTCTTTCGCCTTCTTCTCTAGGTCTTCCATATCGATGAATCCATTATCATCAACGTTATAGAAATGAACATCGAAGAATTTGCCGCTGAAGTTAACCGATGAACCGTGAGTCAGATGTCCACCGTTGTCTAGGTTTAGTGAAAGGATTGTATCACCTGGCTCTAGTACTGCGTTGTATGCCGCGAAGTTAGCCTGCGAACCACTGTGAGGCTGCACATTTACATGATAATCTGTATTGAATACCTCTCTCCACTTATCGCAACAGTATTCTTCAAGTTCATCAACGTATCTTGTTCCGCCGTAGTATCTTCCCTTGTTTCCGGAATGTCTATCAACTGGCTTTGCAGGATATCCTTCTGCATACTTCCATGATAAACAGCTTCCGCAAGCAGCAAGAACTGCTTCTGAACAGTAGTTCTCAGATGCGATTAGCTCCACGTTGTTCTTCTGTCTGTTGTACTCCTTCTCAACTAGAGCAGCAACTGTAGGAGATGTCTTTGCAATTTCAGCGATATTCTCTAAGTTATATCTGCTGTCATCGTAGCCATTTCTGTCAAACATTAATTTTCCCGTCCTTTCGATTGAAAAAAATTCTTATATCTCCAATAAGATATATGGATCCTAAAAAGAGCATCACGTCTGCACCAGACGACAGTGCCCTATCAAAGGCTGTTTCTTCATCGCTGATAGCTGTCACAGCGATATTTTCATCTTCGAGTAATTTCTTTAGCTTCTCTGCTTTAAGAGCTCTTGGACTAACTGGTTCAGTTACAATAACCTCATTAGCATCTACTGCAGTAAGTCCTGAACGGAGTATCTCAGTCATATCCTGATACTCCTTATCTCCAAAGCACCCGAAGACCGTAATTATTCTCTTGTTCTTGAATATAGTTTCTCTAAGCTTCTTAAGTGTCTCCATAGCAGCTTTGAGCCCTTGAGGATTGTGCGAACCATCTATAACTATGTATGGATTGTTCTTGAGAATCTCAAAGCGTCCCATATTTCTTGCACTTGTTAGACCCTCACGCATCTCTGATTCATCGATATCTATTAGCATGCGATCCCGCATACTCTTTACAGCAAGTAACGCTGTTATGGCATTCCTAATCTGATGTTCCCCGATGAGGCTTATCTTTACGCCATCCATTTTGACTTTGTCAGTTCCATCACTAACTTCAAAATCGAAGTCCATAAATTCAGAATAATCATTTATGCTGTATTTGGCAAGAGAAGCATCAATAAATTTTGCATTCTTTTCCTTAGCGACATCGGATATGACCTCTTTTACCTCAAGCTCAGAAGATTCAGATATAACAGGTACACCCTCCTTGATAATTCCAGCCTTAGCCTCAGCAATCTTAGAGAGCGTGTCCCCGAGCATATCGACGTGGTCAAATCCTATCTGTGTAATCACTGAAACCAGAGGATTTAAAATGACATTTGTCATATCCATCTTACCACCAATCCCAGTCTCCAGGATCACTATGTCAGGTGATTGTTCTTTAAAATACAGCAAAGCCGTTGATGTCAGTATCTCGAACTCAGAGAAGTATCCATATCCCTCGTCATTAACTTGTTCCGCAAAGGACATCACATATGTTGCAATCCTACAGAAATCATCATCACTGATATAGTTCCTGTCTATATCGAAGCGCTCATTGTACTCCATAACATGGGGAGACGTGAACACCCCTACAGAATACCCAGCAGCACGCAGCATAGATGCTATAAACTGGCATACAGAACCTTTACCATTCGTGCCTGCAACATGGACAAATTTTAAGTCTTCTTCAGGGTTACCTAATAACTCGAGAAGCCTTTTCATCCTTGAAAGTCCAATCGGGCCTCTCTTAGCTGTCATTTCCCAAATGCGCCGTATAACCGCCTCACTCGCTTTATTTGGCACTTGCTTCACCCATGGACTCAAGTCTCTTGATAACTGTTTCTAGCATCTCACGGTACTTGTCGCCCTTCTGTTTCTCCTCCTCAACCACTGATGCCGGAGCCTTTGCGACAAAACCTTGGTTAGAGAGCTTCTTGTCTACACGAGCAACCTCACCCTCGAGCCTCTTCTTCTCCTTCTCAAGTCTCTCGCGTTCTGCTTCGAAGTCAACCAGATCAGCTAATGGAATCAGGAGTTCCCCTCCAGTGAATACCGCTGAAACTACCCCATCTGGAGTTTCGCTATCAGTTCCTTCAACAGTTATGTCAACAACATTAGCAATCTTCTTTATGTGGGCAGAAATCGCTTCTACTGTATCCTTAAGCGCATCCGTCTTGACGATCAGATTAAGCTTGCGACTAGGTGCAGCATCTACTTCTGTTCTAGCATTTCTGATTGCTTTGATGATTTCTTTAGCAGTCTCAATTCTTGAAACAGATTCATAGTATGTCTTTCTTTCGTCATAAATCGGCCACGATGAAGTGATTAGCAAGTCATCATCGTCATTTGAATCGCCTGCTTCTGCTGGTAAATATCCCCATATTTCCTCTGTAATAAACGGCATAAATGGGTGTAGCAATTTAAGTAAATCCTTGAGGACGCTCTGCAGAACGAATCTTGCAGTTGCCTTATCCTCTTCATCATCACTCCATAATCTCGCTTTAACAAGTTCAATATACCAGTCGCAATATTCATCCCAGATGAGTTCATAAACCTTTTGACCTGCAAGCCCTAGTTCAAACTTTTCCAGTGAATTTGTGATATCAGCAGTAGCTTCATTTACGCGGGAGATAATCCATTTGTCCTCATCTCTAAGCATTGCATTCTCAGCAGTTGCCACCTGTAATGGATTGCCTTCGTCATCCAGAAGATTCATAATTGTAAATCTCGATGCGTTCCAAAGCTTATTAGCAAAATTACGCGAGGACTCGAGTCTATCCCAGATAAATCTCGTATCATTACCAGGTGTAATACCTGTAATGAGCATAAACCTGAGAGCATCTGCACCAACCTTATCGATTACTTCAAGCGGATCGATTCCGTTGCCAAGAGACTTACTCATCTTTCTACCCTGTTCATCGCGAACGAGTCCATGTAGGAATACATATTCAAATGGTGGTTCTCCCATAGCCTCACACCCAGAGAATACCATTCTGATAACCCAGAAGAACAGAATGTCATATCCCGTAACCATCACTGAATTAGGATAGAAGTAGTCGAGTTCCGGCGTCTTATCAGGCCACCCTAGCGTAGAGAAAGGCCACAGTCCAGAGCTGAACCAAGTATCTAACACATCCTCATCCTGATGTAAATGAGTGCATCCGCACTTAGGGCATGCACTTGGCATAGTGCGACTTACGACGATCTCTCCACAGTTATCGCAGTAGTATGCAGGTATTCTGTGACCCCACCATAGCTGCCTCGATATGCACCAGTCATGAATATCATTTAGCCAATTCAGGTAAATCTTCTCAAATCTCTCAGGAACGTGCTTTAGCTTTCCAGATTTTGCAGCCTCTACCGCTGGTTTAGCAAGATCCTCCATCTTAACGAACCATTGGTCTGAAAGCTTTGGTTCAATGGCATTGTGACATCTATAGCACTTTCCTACCGGAATAGTAAGCTCTTCAATCTTAACCAGGAAGCCAGCTTCCTCAAGATCATGCACCCATGCCTTACGGCACTCATATCTGTCCATACCTTCGTATTTTCCAGCTAGTTCATTCATCGTAGCATCATCATTCATGCAGGACATAATCTCTAGATTATGTCTCTGGCCTACGAGGAAATCGTTAGCATCGTGAGCAGGTGTAATCTTTACAGCACCCGTACCTTTATCTGGGTCTGGATACTCATCAGCAATAACCGGAATCTCCCTATTCAAAATAGGTAAAATTACAGTCTTCCCTACTAACTCCTTATATCTATCATCTTCGGGGCTAACCGCAATTGCAACATCACCAAACATAGTCTCCGGCCTAGATGTCGCAACGGTAATTCCCTCTCCACCGTCCTTTGCAGGGTAACGGAAATACCAGTACTTACCATTCTCATCCTCATGTTCAACTTCAGCATCTGAAAGGGATGTCATGCAGTCAGGACACCAATTTACAAGTCTATTTCCCTTATATATCATGCCTTTATCATACAGCCTGATAAAAAGCTCTGTAACCGCCTTGTTACAGCCCTCGTCCATCGTAAAACGTTCTCTGCGCCAATCACAGGAATCTCCGAGCTTGCGGCACTGCTTCGTAATCCTGCCGCCATATTCTTCCTTCCACTTCCATGCGCGCTCGAGGAATGCCTCTCTACCTATGTCCTTCTTATCCTTGCCAGTCTCTTCACGAAGAGCATTGTTGACCTTAACCTCTGTTGCGATACTTGCATGATCGCTGCCAGGTAGCCAGAGCGCACTATAGCCCTGCATTCTCCTCCATCTGATGAGGATATCCTGAAGCGTCTGATCAAGAGCATGACCCATATGGAGTTGCCCTGTGATATTTGGTGGTGGCATTACTATGCAGTATGGTTTCTTGTCCCTGTCTACCTCTGCATTAAAAGAGCCATGCTCCTCCCACATCTCATAAATACGATCTTCAAAACTCTTTGGATCGTATGTTTTAGCAAGATTTCTACCCATTTTTTACTCCTAAATTCCTATTATCGTTAATCTATCTCAGTAGCTAAATAGTTTCAGCTACATAATAATCTTCTCAACACCATGTGCACTATCTTTCTATTCCTCAGAAAAAACCTCGTGCCTGATATTCTCCATCATATTATCGACATCAGCGAGAATCTCTGAGCAGATTTTTAGCTTATTCTGAAGATCGTCACTCAGCGCACCTTCATTCTTATACTTTAGCTCATGTTCCAAACTTGCCCAGGTATCCATGGCGATGCTCCGGAACTGCATCTCAACTGGAATCGATACTTTCTTGCTAACAAGAAAGATCGGTACCTCAATAACAACATGCAAGCTTCTATAACCGCTCTCCTTTGGATTTGAACTATAATCTTTAATCCTGATAAGCTTTATATCCTCTTGTTTCAGCAATAAACTTGATAGCCGATATATATCGTTTCGATAATTGCAAACTACTCTTACCCCCGCTATATCGTAAATCTGTTTTCTAATCTCAGATATGTTGTTAAGCGGATCCTCTATCCCATATCGCTCGGCCTTTTCAAACAAGCTATTAACAGACTTTAGTCTATACTGAATGTGATGTATAGGACCATGATCATCTTGTTGCTTGAAGTCATCATCTAAAATCTCCAGCTTAGTGGAAATCTCTTTTATCGCCGCCTCATACTCGAGCCTTATGTCAGCGATTTCCTTAAAAAAGGCGTCCTTATCTCGCACAAGTTCAAGCTTGTTCTTACTCAGTCTTTCAGGATTAAGTATTTCATTAGTAATATTCATTCCCACCTTATGCCCTTCAAAACTTTCGGTCAAAATACGACCTTAAAATATCTTATGTTTAGGCCCGTTCTGCCGCTTTTACGACATTTCGAAGTAGCAAAGCAGTTGTAACTGTACCTACTCCGCCTGGAACAGGAGAGTAGCTTAGTGACTTAGGCATGCCTTCAGCTTCCAGTGCGCCAGAGTCAAAGTCTCCAGCGAGTTTTCCATCCTTACCTGTGCCAGTGCCGACATCTATGATTATCTGCCCATCATGGAATAGTTCAGGGCTATATGACTCAATCTGACCTGTTGCAAGTACAACAACATCCGCTCTTTCACAAGCTTCTCTAAGATTCTCATCAGTAGTTTTCGTGTGGCAAACTGTAACTGTGGCATTTGCATTCATCATCATGAGCATAAGCGGCTTTCCAACTCTCATGCTTCTGCCAACAATCGTTACTTGCTTTCCCTTTAAATCAACCCCATAAAATTTTAGTATCTCCATGCATGATTCCGCTGTGCATGCGTAAAATGCATTAGGATCGTTTGCAAAAAGGTTTGCATAGGAAGCATCTGTAATCGCATCTATGTCCTTTGCTGGGTCAAGAAGTGCGCGCAAACGTTCGCCATCGATTGACTTAGGAAAAGGCATAAGCATGATAATCCCGTCGATATTATCGTCGGTATTAAGCCTTACAAGTTCCTCCTCGGCGGTGCTCTGAGAGACAGCTTCATCTAGCACAACTGACTCACAGTCTATCCCATACTTGCCAGCTCTCTTGATAATAGCTCCCTCATAGTATTTCTCTCCGTCATCTTCGCCAATTCTAAAGGTGGCAATCTTTGGTGTATTACCAGCTTTAGTCAGCAGTTCAACTCTTGAAATAATATCCTGATCTATAGCATCCCTAACGGGAGCGCCTTTTAACAATGTATGCATATCTGATGTTTCCTCCGCATTTTTAACGTGTAAAACCATTTAATATTATAGCATAATGACAAAAGAATTAGTATATTCTTTAAGCTAAACAACAAAAGTGTTATCGCATAAAATATACGATAACACTCATTATTGCAATTAATTAAAAATCTCATAAGCACTAATATACTCGTAAGACCCAGTACTATTTGCTATTTAGCGCTGCTTTTGCAAGTGCATCAGCCATGTCATTATACTTATCTCCCGAATGTCCTTTTACTTTCACGAAATTGATTCTCATATTCTTTCGGCATTCACGTATATAACTTTTGTAAGCCTTTGTCATATCGAGATTTGCCTTCCACTCATCATCAGCCCATTTCCCTACGCCTAGATAGTCATGGTAAATTACCACTGAATCGATTCCTTGCTTCTTACAGTACTCAATTGCTAGCTCTGCACCTTTGATTTCGCCAGCGACATTTCTTAGTTTACTACCTGCTTCATCTGTATAGAGCTTGTTGAGCTCTACAGTCTTTCCATCTACGAGGATTACCGCACCAGAAGCGTAGTTCCCCGTTGCAACATCATAGCTGCCATCGACATACGCCTTTACAGCATAGCCATCTTCTAGTGGTGCGGATGCTTTTTCTTCATATGCATAAATATCAGAGGTTAACTTCATGCTTTCAAGTACTTCTGGACCTACAAAGCTCTCTGCTTCGCTAAGTCTTGCAAACCCCTTGTATTCAGAATTTGGATATCCTTCAACCTGCATCTTGCACTCATCCCAAGTACCATAGATGCCCGGAACCCTTCCTACCTTTACCGCATAAAACTTTTTCTTTGACACTTTACTATCCTCGTTTGCCTCGAACTTTTTTAGAAATGATTTGCGATGAACCGGAGAGATTCCAAGAGCACGTAGACCGTCATAATGAGCAGCCGTTCCGTATCCCTTGTTGCTGGCGAACCCATATCCCGGGTATTCACCATCAAGCTCCTTCATAAACGAATCTCTCGCAACTTTTGCGACTATCGACGCTGCTGCGATAGAGTAGCATGTTGCATCTCCCTTAATGATCGGTTTTTGTGGTATCCCTTCAGACTCAAGGTCAACCGCATCAACTAACAGCATTTCTATTTTCTCACCTTCAGGAAGTTTGTCCTGAACCTCCTTTATAGCTCTATGCATAGCAAGCTTTGTAGCATTAAGGATATTAATTTCATCGATTTCCTTCGCAGTTGCGACACCAATCCCATATGCTATAGCACATTCACAGATTTTCTGGCTAAGCATATCTCTCTGCTTTTCAGTAACCTTCTTGGAATCGTCAACTCCAGGCACTCTAAAATCCGCTGGGAGCACAACGCATGCCGCATAAACGGGCCCAGCAAGTGGTCCACGGCCGACCTCATCTATGCCTGCTATAATATTGATACCTGATTTGCGTAGCTCATCTTCAATCTGAAGAAGCTCCTGCATCCTAATCTTTTTCTTTTCTTCACGTTCTTGCTTCGTCATAGTTAGACACTCTTCTCATACATACGTTTATACCCTAACAACATGCCAATTTATTTGAGCACTGGTCTTTCTAGTGTAATATTCCCTATTATTCCCGCTCTAAATTCATCTAAAATTGCACGGCCAGTTCTCTCATAGTCTATACGCTTACCAGCCTGAATAAATCCTCTTTTCAAAGCAATTGCTTCCATATCAGCTAATACAGGGTCTATAGGTTCTCCATATTCGTTGTACTCTTCCTCATCATCACTCCTGAGACCATCCAGCTTGTATCTGACAATCAGTTCATCGGGATAGTTCTCCCTAAGCACCTTTAGAAGTTCATAAGCCAGGTCTTGAACATTTAGAATCTCATCCTTGATGCTTCCACAAAAAGCGAGATTTAACCCCACATGTGGATCTTCGAACTTCGGCCACAGAATTCCAGGTGTATCGAGAAGCTGCATGCCATTCTCCAGTGTAACCCATTGTTTTCCCTTTGTTACACCTGGTCTATCTCCAGTCTTGGCACTTTTCTTTCCAATGAGTCTATTAATAAACGAGGACTTACCTACGTTAGGAACACCTACAATCATCATTCTAAGAGGCCTCCTTAGAGAGCGCTCCTTGTTTCTCTCCTGCTGAAGCTTATCAAGAATTTTATAAAAAGCTTTTATATTTTCTCCATTTCTGGAATCAACAGGCAGTGCAGTATCTCCACTCGACTCAAAGTAAGCTTTCCACTCATCCGTTGCACGCTTGTCAGCAAGATCGCATTTACCTAGAATAACCACGCGCTTTTTCCCCGAAATCAATTCATCGATAATAGGGTTTCTACTGGAAAGCGGAATTCTGCTGTCCACTATTTCAACTACGAGATCCACCGCCTTTAAGTTCTCTTGGATGAGCTCTCGAGTTTTTTTCATATGTCCCGGATACCAATTAATGTTATTAATCATAATTTCTCCTAAGAAAAATGCATACCGCAGCAATATGCCGAGGTATGCATTATTATCCTTGCTTGTAAGCTAAGACTATTTTGCCTTCTTGATTCTAGCAGCCTTACCTGTTCTCTCACGCATGTAATTAAGCTTAGCTCTTCTAACACGGCCCTTCTTAACTACCTCAATCTTGTCAACCTTAGGTGAGTGCATTGGGAAAGTCTTCTCAACACCGATTCCCTGTGCAAGTCTTCTTACAGTGAAAGTCTGAGAAATGCCGCCATTCTGCATCTTGAGCACATAGCCTTCGAATACCTGGATTCTCTCTCTCTGACCCTCGATAATCTTAACATGTACCTTTACAGTATCACCGACATTGAACTCAGGAACATCATTCTTCTTATAATCCTGAGTAATCTGATCTAAAATATTCATCGTTATTCCTCCTCTCTCTCAAAGACGTTCGTAGCATGTTTCTTCATCGAGCTCTGCCCGTTACTTGCATAGCTAGAGGACCGTCCGTAATAACTTTTGTATGATATCATACCAATGCTCGTATTGCAAGGGTTAAAAGTGTTTCTATTAAAAAGCCCGCTAACGCGAGCTTCATTTATGCTCTTGGATGTGTCCTGCTGTATACGTCTTTTATTCTAATATTCGTCACAGATAGATAAGCAATACCTACAGACATATCATCAAATCCCATAAGTTCCTGAAGTGTCTTAAGGTCGCCACCATTCTGCAGGATATGTACTGCGAAGCTATTTCTTAGAATCTGTGGAGTCATACGGTCTTCTATACCTATCATCGCACCGTATTCCTTCAGCATCTTCCAAATTCCCTGCCTGGTCAGAGGCTGTCCTCTAAAATTGATAAACACATAGCTATCATCCGTAACCTCTGTACGAGCCAAACCCGAATATGCCGTATCTCTGTACCTTCTAAGAGCTTTCTGCGCATACGAACCTAGCGGTACGATTCTGCTCTCCCCCTCGCCATCACGAAGAGTTACAAAATTCATCTTGAGATTAACATCTTCGAACTTTAGACGTACGACCTCAGTTACTCTAGCGCCCGTTCCATACATGAACTCAAATAGAGCTGTATCCCTAATTCCTTTTACAGTCTGATCTGGCAGCGATAGAAGCTTCTCAACCTCTTCAATTGACAAGAATTCAATCTGTCTCTTATCATTCTTTGCAGATTTAATCTTAGAGAAAGGATTCTCCGTCACTTCACCAGTTTCAATCCCATAATCGTAAAATGTTCTGAGTGATGAAAGTTTGCGATTGATTGTCGCTTTAGACTTGCTTGCATTATTTAACTCTAAGATATATGCAATTGAATCGCTCTCTTTGCATTCTGCAAGATCTCTACCACTATGACACTCAAGGAATTTCGCAAATGAGATAACGTCCCTCTTGTAAGCCACTAAAGTATTATCAGCTTTGCCTTTTGTATCCCTTAGATACGTAATAAATTCATTAATCATAACCTAACCCCCCGTTATAATTATATGCACCCGGTTTAGATAATTCCCGCACTTCTAGCAAACAGTACACCTGCAACCGTCTTGCCATCTTCAATATCCCCGGACATTATCCTTCTAATGACCTCATCAGGTGCCATCTGAACGATATCGATATCCTCTGTCTCATCGAAATCGGTTTTCCCTGGGCTGAGATTACGACAAGCATAAAACTCAAGTATCTCTTCAGAATATCCAACGCATGGAGCCATTCGAAAGAGCTTAACCATTTGTCCCGCTGAATATCCTGTCTCTTCTCTGAGTTCACGCTTTGCTGCGTCCTCGAACGACTCTCCAGGATCAACTTTCCCTGCCGGAAGTTCAATAACCTGTCTTCTGAGAGCCTGTCGCCATTGTTTTACAAATACTATTTTTCCATCTTCTGTAATCGGTATAAGTACTGCAGCTCCCCCATGCACAACAATATCTCTATACGAGATCTTATCATTGACTGCTAAAATCTTATCCCTTCTAATGTCAAAAATCTTCCCTTTGTATACAATATCCGACTCTAATGTTTTTTCCTCATAAGCCATAAATATTCCTGCATACCCTCCATTTACTAATATAACTTTATCACAATTTATGTTAATAGCATGCCATTATACTTAAAAAAAACAAAAAAAGCTTGAATTTTCGCTTGAAATTTACGTATTTTCTAAAATTATAAAAAATCCCTCGTAATTTTACTTAAAATCGAGGGATTTTGCAAATTAAAAATTATGTGTTGCTCTCATATTCACACACGCACATGCGCAAGAAATAAGATACGACTTAATAGTATCACCGAAAGATTTTCCCTTCAGCACATCTTTAGTTAGACGAAATTTGAACTAGTAGTGAAAACAAATTTGAACTCACGAATATATAAATGATTTTCATTTAGCCATTTACCCTTAATGGTACTAGTAAAGTCCAAGATTCGTGGCAAATGCATGCATAAATCTCATCTTCCACTTCTTCCATGTGTTGATATGAGCGAAATCATCGAAGCCACCCCCTCTGATTTTGACACTGCTAATAACCCCTTGCCTATAATAATCAGGTATTTCTTCAAGGGCTCTCCTAAGACAATCAAGTTTGACAATTGCGTCATCTATCCTATGATCCTGTCCAGATTCATAATTGGAACTCATTGCGATTTTCTCTAATCGTTCCATATCGCGAATCATCCACACACATTGGTAATAAACTTCTCTCGGCAGACATCGCTCGCCTTCAATTCGATATTGATACTCTTTCATACATATTCCTCCTTTACACATTAAGTCTAAGAAAAAAATATAAAAAAATAAATGGACCCGCATAAACAGGTCCAAAAATTTCTATAAAAGTTATTATTTAATTAGTTTTCATACGTTATTCTCCAGGCTGAAGATAGCTAATATACGGAAGTCCTCTGTACTTCTGATCAAAATCAAGTCCATAACCAATTATAAATAAATCATCGACAGTAAATCCGATATAATCAGCTACAAAACCAGTTGTTCGGCGTGATGGCTTGTCCAGCATTGTGCAAACCTTGATGGTCTTGGGATTCCTCTCCTTAAGCTTTTCAAGCAGGAAAGTAAGAGTAGTACCCGTATCGACTATGTCCTCAATGATAAGTACATTCTTTTGGTATAGGTTCATATCCGTATCCATCTTAATCTTAACGACTCCAGAGCTTGTAGTGCTTGAGCCGTAGCTGCTGGCCTTAATAAAGTCAATGCTCGTATCTATCGTCAGTTCCTTTAATAGATCACACATCCACAGCACAGAGCCCTTAAGAGTACCTATTACTATAAGCTCCTCTCCTTCAAAGTCCGTAGAAATCTGCTTTGCAAGCTCCTTTGCACGCTCTCTAATCTGCTCTTCAGTATATAGGATTTTCCCAAAAATTCCGCTTTCCGAAGCCTTAATATTAGCCATTTGCTCCCTCCACTTTAATAATAATCACGGTATACACTTCTTAAAAAGATTAAATTATTCTATTCTCCGTAGTTTTCCAGCAGTTTCTCGATTTCATCTAATAGAACTTCATGCCCTGATTTCTTGAGCGCACTTACCGGAATAATCTTATCCGCCTTACTCATACCTAAAGTCTTTCGGATTTCTAAGATGTTTTTACTACGCTGATTAGATGATACTTTGTCAGCTTTCGTCGCCACAACGATGCCGTCTAAATCGAAATACTTAAGATAATCATACATCTGAACATCCTGGGCAGAAGGTTTGTGTCTGATATCAACTAGCTGAATCACCTTGAGGAGGCCTTCTCTATTCTCAAGATAGCTTTCCATCATCGCGCCCCACTTTTCAGACTCAGATTTTGATACTCTTGCATAACCATATCCTGGTAAATCGACAATCCTGAACTCATCATTTATCCTATAAAAATTGATAGTTCTAGTCTTGCCAGGGCTGCCGCTAACTCTTGCTAGATTTTTTCTTCTAGTCAGCAAGTTAAGCAGCGATGATTTACCTACATTTGACCTACCCGCAAAAGCTATCTCTGGCACACTAGGTTCAGGGTATTGCATAGGTTTGACTGCGACTGCTTCTAGTTCAGATTTATTTATCTGCATCTCTCATCCTCTTTAACTACTTGCTTTATCCTGTTTTTTGCTCGCCTCATCCTCAAGTATGATCTCTTTAAATGCATCTTCAACTGTCTCGAGGAACACAAAATCAATCTTTTTGCGGACTGATAGCGGTATTTCTTCAGTATCACGCTTATTGTCAGCAGGTAGAAGTATTTTTCTAATCCCCTGCCTGTACGCTGCGAGCACTTTCTCCTTGATTCCACCTACCGGCAGGATTCTACCCCTCAGTGTAATCTCACCAGTCATAGCTACATCTCTTCTAACATTTTTGCCGGACAGTGTAGAAAACAGTGCTGAGCACATCGTCACACCTGCAGATGGTCCATCTTTTGGAGTTGCACCTTCGGGAATATGGACTTGAATATCGTTTTCCTTAAATGTACTATCTGGAATTTCATATTTCGAAGCTACAGATCTGATATAACCCAGAGCTGCCTGAGCCGACTCCTTCATCACGTCCCCCATCTGACCAGTCAGTATGAGTTTTCCGCTTCCCGGCATCTTGATTGTTTCAATCTCAAGGGTTACCCCTCCAACAGCTGTCCATGCCATCCCCGTTGTTACACCAATCTGAGGACTTAAATCATCGAGATCCTCTCTAAATATTTTTTTACCCAGATACTTTTCAAGGTTTCTAGATGTAATTAAGTACCTATGCTTCTTCTCAGTTAAAATATTTTTTGCTACTTTACGGCAAATCGATCCAATTGCACGCTCCAGATTACGAACACCAGCTTCTCTCGTATAGTAGTTGATTATATCGCGAATTGCTGATTCAGAGAACGATAGCTGACTCTTTCTTATAGCATGCTCCTTAAGCTGCTTTGGAATCAGGTAATTCTCTGCAATATGAACCTTTTCCTCCTCGATATAACTTGAGAGTTCAATGACTTCCATTCTATCTAGTAAAGCTCTTGGAATGGTCTGAGTTGTGTTTGCGGTTGTTATAAACATTGCTCTCGATAGATCAAATGGCACTTCAAGATAATGATCTGTAAACGTCTTGTTCTGTTCTGGATCCAGCACTTCTAGCAGTGCGGATGCAGGATCCCCTCTAAAATCGCTTCCAATCTTATCAATCTCATCGAGTAAGAACAGCGGATTATTCGTCCCAGCTTCTATGAAGTTATTGATAACTCTACCAGGAATTGCGCCAACATAGGTGCGTCTATGCCCCCTGATCTCGGCCTCATCACGAACTCCACCTAACGACATCCTCACAAACTCTCTATTAGTAGCATGAGCAATTGACCGAGCTATAGATGTCTTTCCGACGCCCGGAGGTCCAACAAGGCAGATGATGGGTCCCTTTGCTCCTTTTGTAAGGTGCATAACAGCGAGCTGCTCGATAATCCTCTCTTTAACCTTTGTTAGACCGTAATGCTCGTTATTAAGTGTTTTTTCCGCTTTTCTGATGTTCGTATTAACCCTTGACTCTTTGTTCCAAGGAAGTTCCAAAATAGTCTCTATGTAGGTCCTGCTCACGTTTGCATCAGGACTCATCATATTCATCTTACGGAATTTATTTATCTCCTTGCGGATCTTTTCATCCACCTTCTCATCGAGCCTTAGCTCATCTAGTTTCTTTAGCCATTCATTAACTTCATCCTCAGTGTCATCATCGTTCTCGCCGAGCTCCTCTTTGATTACATTGAGCTGTTCACGAAGATAATACTCACGCTGGCCTTTGTTCATATTTTGCATAACGCGATTGTTTATGCGCTTTGTTAGTGTCAAAACCTCGTTTTCCCTGGAAATTGTCTCAATGAGCTGCTCTATCAACTCATTGACTGAATTCAGCTCTAGTAGCCCTTGCAGAACATCAAACGGCACAGCAAGTTCTCCCGCTATAGTGTAAGCGAGTTCTACCGGATCATCTACCCCATCTATCAGAGCACGCGCAGCAGCTTCTCCGGAGTTACTCATCTCGACATAACTGAAGTAAGTCTCCTTAAGCACTCTTACAAGAGCCATAACATTTAGCTCATAATTTCCTTCAGAAATAGAATCAAGTACTTCGTAATCGCAATATAGAGTGTCATCTTCGTCATATACAGCAGAAAGCCTAATACGGTTTACACACTCTGCGAGCACTCTCACGTACTCCTCATGGCGCTTTATAACTTGTTTAACACGAATCTCTACACCAGTCGTGAAGATATCATCCTCCTTTGGTGCATTTACAGAAATATCTCTTTGAGTTGCTACAATGAGATGTTTATCTTCGCTCATAGCAGCATCCAGCGATTTAAGGGACTTGTCTCTTCCGATATCAAATCCAACTATTGTATTTGGAAAGAATGTCTGTCCCCTAAGCGGTATGAATGGTACTCTAACTTTCATACTCCCTCCTTAAGTCCCTATACCACAAGACGGCATCAAACATTAATGCCGCCTTGAGATATCATTTGAAATTTTATGCGTCTTTTTCCTTGCTTTCAGAATCTGTCACTAAAATAGGCATAGTACCCTTTTCGACAGTCTCTTTAGTGACAATGCACTTGTGCACATCATTTCTTGACGGCAACTCATACATGACATCTGTCATCATGCCCTCAAATATCCCTCGCAGGCCTCTAGCACCTGTCTTAAGCTCAATTGCCTTGTTAGCTATAGCAGAAATTGCCTCTTCTTCAACCTCAAGCTCAATGTTGTCCATAGCAAGCATGGTTGTATACTGTTTAATTAGCGAATTACGAGGCTCCTTCATGATTTTGCTGAGAGCTTCTTCACTCAGTTCATCAAGTGAAACGATTACGGGAAGTCTTCCTATCAGTTCTGGGATAATTCCGAACTTTAGCAAGTCCTCTGGCTCCACCATCGACAAAATCACCTTCTCATCGATATCGTGAGCAGAATCATTTGTACCATTAAAGCCGATAACCTTATTTCCAAGCCTTCGCTTTATTATTGTCGAAAGCCCAGCAAAAGCACCGCCACATATGAATAGCACATCCTTAGTGTCGAAATGGATAAATTCTTGCATTGGGTGCTTTCGTCCGCCTTGAGGTGGTACGTTTGCCACCGTTCCTTCGATGATTTTAAGAAGTGCTTGCTGCACTCCCTCCCCGCTTACATCTCTAGTAATAGATGTATTCTCAGACTTTCGCGCAATCTTATCAATCTCATCGATATAGATTATTCCCTTTTGCGCTCTATCTAAATCACCATCTGCCGCCTGATATAGTCTTAAGAGAATGTTCTCGACATCTTCACCTACATATCCAGCTTCAGTTAGCGACGTAGCATCAACTATTGCAAACGGAACATTGAGGATGCGAGCCATCGTCTGAGCTAGCAACGTCTTTCCGCTACCAGTCGGTCCTAGCATCAAAACATTACTCTTCTGAAGCTCAACTGCATCATTGTTCTTCTCATCTGCATTTTGCTCTAAATATTTAATCCTCTTGTAGTGATTATACACAGCTACAGCAAGACTCTTTTTTGCAGTTTCCTGCTCTATTACATATTCTCCCAGCTCTCTCGCAATCTCCTTTGGAGTTGGTAGCGTAGCCAGCGTCTCATGCACTTCACCCGTCACCCCATCTTCCTTGAGGAGCTCCGAGCAAAGCTCAATGCATTCGTTACAGATATTTACATCCTGCCCTACGATTATACGTCTAACTTGGGAGCTAGTCTTGCCACAGAATGAGCAAACTAATTCATTTGGATTATGATTGTTGTCCAAGCTCTACCTCCAGTTATCTGCTCAATTCCTCTCTAGACAGAACCTTATCTACAAGGCCATATTCAACTGCCTCTGAAGCTGACATAAAGTTGTCTCGGTCAGTATCCCTTAAGATTGTTTCATAAGGTTGACCTGTCGCTTCAGAAAGTATCTTATTGAGCTTTTCCTTTGTCTTCTGCATCCACTCTGCCTGAATCTTGATGTCTGATGCCTGGCCCTTAGCTCCGCCAAGTGGCTGGTGAATCATAATCTCAGCATTAGGTAGTGCAAAACGCTTTCCCTTTGTGCCTGCCGTCATGAGGACAGCTCCCATGCTCGCAGCCATCCCGAAGCAGATAGTAGCGATATCAGGCTTAACGTACTTCATTGTATCGTAGATACCCATTCCTGCCGTTACGGAGCCACCTGGTGAATTGATATAAATATTAATATCCTTCTCAGGATCCTCGGCTTCTAGAAACAATAGCTGTGCAACGACAACACTCGCAAGATGATCATCTATTTCTTGATCAATAAAGATAATCCTATCTTTAAGCAATCTAGAATAGATATCATAGCTACGCTCGCCGCCGCCAGTCTGTTCAACTACGTAAGGTATTAAACTCACTATGCTTCCTCCCTATGGCAGATTTTTTGACTGAGAGCCTATTTGCTCTCCTCTGCCTCTTCCTTCTTTTCAACCTGCTTAGCGTTATCGAACATGAAATCGATAGCCTTGCGTGTCTTTACATCTTCAGCGAAGAATCTAAGATTTTCTTCACCCATAACCTTTTTAACCTGATCGATAGACTGTCCATACTGCTCCGCGAACTTCTGTAGTTCTTCCTCTAGCTCAGCCTCAGTAGCCTCGATACCCTCCTTGGCAACAACTGCTCTGATGAGGATTCTCATGGCAACTCTCTTCTTAGCATCCTCTCTTGCTCCCTCTCTTACATCATTAATTGTCTGTCCGAGAAGCTGCATGTACTGATCAAGAGATAGGCCCTGGTAAGCGAGCTGCTGATTCATCTCGTTAACCATTCTATCGATTTCTTCTTCTACCATTGCTGCAGGAACTTCAACTTCATTTACTTCACAAAGCTTATCTAGAAGCTCGTTCTTCATCTGAGCTTCGTCTCTGTCCTTTGCATTCTTTTCAAGATTCTTCTTTACGTCAGCCTTTAGTTCTGCTAGTGTCTCAAACTCGCTTACATCACTAGCTAGATCATCGTCAATTTCAGGGAGAACTTCTACCTTTATCTCGTGAATTTTTGTCTCAAATAGAGCATCCTTGCCTGCGAGATCCTTTGCATTATAGTTCTCTGGGAATGTAACTCTAACTTCTACTTCCTCACCAGCGTCCTTGCCGATTAGCTGATCTTCAAAGCCTGGGATAAACTGTCCAGAACCTAGCTTAAGTTCAAAGTTCTCAGCCTTTCCACCATCGAAATGCTTTCCATCGATGGATCCATCAAAATCGATAACAACTGTATCACCATCCTGAGTCTTGCGACCTTCAACTGTCTCAAGTCTAGCCTGGCTCTTCTGAATTCTCTCTAGATCTGCATCAACATCTGCATCAGTAACCTCTGATGCAACCTTTGTTACCTCCAGATTCTTGTAATTCTTTACTTCAACCTCTGGGAAGAGCTGAACAGTTGCAGTAACTGTTACGTCTTCACCCTTCTTAACCTCTCCAACCTCAAGCTGTGGATTAGCAACAACCTCAAGGTCAAGTTCTACTACTGCTTCTGGATAAGCCTTGTTGAGCAGACCATTTAAAGCCTCATCATAGAAAATATCCTCGCCGTAGTTATTCTCGATAATCTTTCTAGGCGCCTTGCCCTTACGGAATCCATCAATAGAGAACTTGTCCTTGTTCTTCTTGTATGCGTCTACGATAGCATCCTCGAACTCGTCAGCGGTGAATACGAGGGTGAATTTAGCGATGTTATTTTCCTTTGAAATCAGATTAGTGTTCATTATATATCCTCCTAAATTTTGTTCCTTAAATAATTAATGTTGATATTATGTTATACATGTGGAGTCTTCATATTCTATTCTGCAAAGCCCTTCTGAAGCTTTGAGATATTCTCCGCTTTAAGATTGTACTTGTCAGCCAGTTTACTAGCAATGTACTTAAAATCTTCTTCACTTCCGTGGTACCATTCGAGTTCCATCTCTGAAATAGGAACGTCTCCCGATTCACCATGAATAGTGCCGATGTCAAAAGAGAGAGCGCTTATGGAATCACCTGTGTCGATTTTAAGCAGTTCACGTGTGAAATCCATCTTCATAACTTCTTTCAACTTCTTGCTTCCTGCTGCCTTGATAAGCACATCATATGCTTCACTTGACTCGAAGGCTTCAATGTCAGGCTCCATAGCGAACCTTTCATCGTTGATTACTAAATTGAACTCTTCTCTAGAGTGAAGTCCATCTTCAACCTTGTTATCCCACTTCACTGTAGCAGTAATGCGGTCATTCTCATATCTAACCCTATAGGCGATCCCCGCTTTACGAAGATCAAGATCGTCCGTATCAAAATAAACCGCCTTCATGTCAATTACTTCTAATGCATTGCGATCAACATAATCATCAAGCATTGAATCATTTAAAATTTTATCTACAAGAGACGTGTCATCAATACAAAATTTAAACTCTGTTTCCATATAAACTCCCAATAGCCGCTAGTACGGCATTTTTCGTAATATCAATTGATTTTACATAAAACCGTTGATTTTGTCAATGCGAGAGCCACTTCAGCACCCACTTTTGAGCATTTCTACACACTTTTAACATAAAAAATACCGCTTTTGCGGTATTATTCGTCCAATTTCTTTAATTTAATTTTTGTATCATACCCTTCAAATAGCATATCTGTCATTCTTATGAAGTTTTCCGAGAGGTCACTGGCGTAGAATCTATCTGGGAAGTCATTTTCTTCTGCCAACATATCCCTTTCTGTCAGTATGTCCACCACATCGCTTATAACCTCAGCTGAAGAATTATATAGCCTTAGATTCGGATAAAGCCTACTTATATTGGGTGCAATAAGCGGATAATGAGTGCACCCGAGAATCAGACTATCTAGCCGATTTTTATTTACAAAATCATCCATGTAATACTTAATTGTAAGATTCATTATCTCATTATCAATAATTCCTTCTTCAATCAGCGGCACAAAAGCCGGACATGCTAGACTAAAGGTGTTGATATTTGGATTAAGTTCATGAATTCTCTCTGCATAGACCCCACTCTCTATCGTCACCTTTGTTCCGATAATACCTACATTGGGAGCGTTATCTGCAGCTACACGTCTAGCTGTCGGATCTATTACCCCAACAATTGGAACTTCGGGATGCCTTTTTCTCAGCATATCAAGCGCCATTGCCGTAACAGTATTGCAGGCGATTACAATCAGCTTAACGTTCTTGCTAACCAGATAGTCAACTATCTGTGCAGAGAACTTACAAACTGTCTCTGGTGACTTGGAACCATACGGAGTTCTCGCAGTATCGCCAAAATATAATACTTTTTCATTTGGAAGGGCGCACTTAAGAACTGGCACGCTAGTCAGGCCACCAAGCCCAGAATCAAAGAATCCTATTGCTCTATTATCCATCTCCCTCTCCTTAACAAAAAAGCGAGGTTACATATAAACCTCGCTCACGTGGTGCGGATGGAGGGACTCGAACCCTCATGACTGTTCGTCACACGGACCTGAACCGTGCGCGTCTGCCAATTCCGCCACATCCGCTCATGCAGTTTTAAACTGAAATAGACAAGCGATATTATACAATAATTAAAAAAAAATGTAAATATAAAATACTCATAGCAAAACCGCGCTGAGAAAATCAGCGCGGCGATATAATCTATCAGTTATATTATTCATCTTCTTCTGCCATTGCTGCTTCAAAAGCCTTCACAGCAGTATTGAACTCTTCCTCATCGTCGATATCTACGATATCAAATGTATCAGCATCGATATCCTTATATCCATAGATGTATACATCATCAGTTCCATCAATTGGGGCAAGAGCAATATACTCCTTGGAATCAGCTTCAAATGTTCCTAGAACATCGCAATCAACTGCAGTTCCGTCGTCAAATTCTAGAGTGATTATATCCTCTTCTTCTTCAATCATGTTACGTTCTTCCTGAGACATAGTTACTCTCCTTTTCTCTATCTGTGTTAGGTTAATATAACATTAATATGTTCATTTATCAATGCATTTCCGTTATTTCTTGCTAAAGTATTCGATTATACTCTCTGCAACCCTACTATTAATGGTATCGCACGCGAGAAGCTCTTCATAGCTAGCACGTTTTATCGATTCAATATCTTTGAAATGCTTTAATAACTCCCTTCGTCTAGACGGTCCAATTCCTGGAATTTCTTCTAAAGCCGACTTCGTCATCGCAGATGTTCTACGACCTCGCTGGAAAGTTATCGCAAATCTGTGAACTTCCTCCTGTATGCGGCCGCAGTAACTATATAGAAGTGGCTCTCCTTCGAGTTCAATCTCCGAACCATCGCCAAAAACAATAGCTCTAGTCCTGTGAACATCATTCTTTGCAAGACCCACTACAGGAATCGACATACGTAGTGCAGAGACAACCTTCTGTACCGCATGCACCTGCCCGAGGCCTCCATCTATGAATAGTATATCCGGATATGTGCTAAATCCTGCGTCACCATCTTTTGCACGCTTTAATCGTCTATAGATAACCTCCTGCAGCGACGCATAGTCGTCTCCCTCAGCATCTTCACTCTTGATTTTAAACTTTCGATAATCATTTCTAATCGGCTTTGCACCTTCATATACAACCATCGCACCGACAGTGTCTAGGCCGTTCATATTAGATATATCATAGGCTTCGACTCTATATTCTCGATCATCTCCATCTTCAATGATATACGGAATTACGCCTTCAACTTGTGCTGCCTTCTTAATTAGCCTCGTAATCTCATCTCTAAGTTTATCTTTCTTCTCGGCATCGCGCCCTGCTCTTTCATCTAGACCCTTTATAACCTGCAAAGAATCATTTATCGCAAGATTAAGAATCGCCTTCTTTTCACCACGCTCCGGAACGATTATCTTGGTGTGATGCATAGTATCACTCTTCGCCTTTGCATTCTCTTCATTCGTGTTGTTGAGAAGGCCTATGACGAGCTCTTCTTCATCGATATGCTCCGTGAGCAAAATCTCTTTAGGCAGCTTGGTGCTTCCCGTGTAGTACTGCTTTATAAAAGCAGAAATCATTTCACTTCTTGCACTGCTTAGGTCAGAATCATGTTCATTCATATAGTGAATCTCGCGCCCTATGAGTTTACCTTCTCGTACCTTGTATTGAGCGATAATTTCACTGTTCTGAGTAATTAGCGGCAGTAGTACATCTATGTCTCTATCCGTAGCCATAGTTGCTCTCTGCGTTTCTCCAAGTGCTTTAAAGGCATTTATATAATCCCTGTATTTAGCTGCTTCCTCATACTCCATTTTGTCAGAGGCTGACATCATCTTCTCTTTAAGCTCCTTGAGAAGTTTAGCATCCTTACCATTTAGAATCTTGAGAATACTATCTATCATCTCATCATACTCGGTCTTATCTACAGCATTTATGCAAATACCTTTACATTTCCCGATGTGATAGTTTAAACACGGACGGAAGTTTGCCGGGAACTCTTTAGTCTTACATTTCTTGATAGGATAAATCTCATCGATCAGCTTTATAATCTTTGTAACAGCCCCGCTATCTGAATACGGTCCGAAATACTTATTACCATCTCTCTTTACTTCCCTCGTCCTGATAACGCGCGGGAACTCCTCACTAACAGTAACCTCTATATAGGGGTATGTCTTTCCATCTTTGAGCAGGATATTATACTTCGGCATGTACTTCTTGATGAGATTGCACTCTAAAATCAGTGCCTCCATCTCCGTAGCACATGTAATATAGTCGAATTCCGCGATGTTATCTACCATAGCACGCACCTTAGGTGATTGCTGTGAGGATTTATGAAAATACTGCGAAACACGATTTCTTAACTTAATAGCCTTGCCAACGTAAATTACGTTACCAAGGCTATCCTTATGCATATATACTCCTGGTGAAAGGGGTAATTTTTTAAGCTCCTCTTCTATGTTAAACATTGAATATTGTCCCTATTATGATATCTGACCCTTTTCTTATCTATAAGTCCAGTTACGCCTTCTTCTATCCTCTTCTATTTCGAGCCTCTGTCTCGCAATCTCACGGATTTTCTCCTTATGCTTTCGAGCCCTTAATCTCTTCCTACGTCTTCTTATATTTCTAGCACGTACTAAAAGTAGAAAAATTACGAATAGTATCACACATATAGTTACCGTCATCATATTGGAAATATATATATAAGACGGCAACCACCCCACTTTATCATCCTCAGTGACAACTAAATCTACCGTTCCTGTAAGCTCATTTGCTACATAAATGCGGTATTCTCCAACCTTATCACCTGATTTTAGCGGTGCTTCAACATTATTGTATATAACTGCTTCGGTTTTTACGAGAGAATCACTCCCCTCTGGAGGAATATAGACATACCCCTTACCAGATGTATAAACCTTCATCCTGGTTTTTGCACCATGTTTAACCTTGACTCTTCCGACTTTTACACCCTTCTTAATTATGACCTTTTGGGTAGCTTTTTTAAATCCATAGTTGAACAGTTTAGTTGCATCCTCTGCGGACTTGCCCTCCGCTTCGTCAAATAATACAACCACAAGGCTCATATCGTTATGAGTTACGTATGCTAGGAATACTTCTTTGCCCTCAGGTTCTGTCAGTTTTGAGTAAGTACCGCCCTTAAACCCTTTGTAGGAATCACTTCCCGTCATAAATGGGTGCGTATTGGTAATTTTTTTATCTCCATCACCATCTGTTACCTTGACAGTATGACTGCTTTCGCCAGACATTCTCTTGATGGCACCGTATTGGTATGCTGCTTTGGCAATTTTTGCCGTATCTTCAACTGTGGAGTACTGATCAGTATCATACTCTCCAGTTGCATTCGTATATCTAGTATTGACTAGTCCAAGCTGCTGAGCCTTCGAATTCATCTGATCGACGAAGTTCGCCTCCGAACCTGCTGAATAAATTGCCAAAGCTCTAGCTGACTCCGCATCTCCTGACATCAGCATGGTGTACATGAGGTCTTCGACCTTGACATTTGACCCCGATGGAAATGTGGTGCCTGCACTGTACACAGCATCCGAAATCTGGACATTGTTCTTATATTCTTTATCATCATGCATGTTGTCGATGACAACCATAGCTACCATGAGCTGCACTGTGCTCCCAGGTTGGAGCTTTCTGTCTTTGCGAGATGAGTAAACAACCTCACTCGTAGACGCCGAAAGGACGACCGCCGATTCTGCCTCAATCTCTGGTGCAGAAATGGTGCTCGTCTTTGCTTTTGCTTTTTTCTTTGAAGCGGCAAAGCTTGTATTAATATTGATGGTGACCATCAATGATGACACCAGAAGCATCACCATGACGGTCACCAAAATTCTCATAAAACTTTTATTAATATTTTTTGAATTAACAGCCTTGTTACTTGTTCTCATTCTCAAACTTTTCCATATAAGCGACAAGAGCTTCAACACCTTCTAAAGGCATTGCATTGTATGTGCTTGCTCTCATTCCGCCAACAGTTCTATAACCAGCAAGGTTAATCATACCCTTTTCCTTTGCGCCAGCGATAAATTTCTTGTCGAGATCTGAATCGCCAGTCACAAAAGTAATGTTCATCAGCGATCTGTCTTCCTTAGCAACTGATGGCTTGAACATCTCGCTCTTATCAAGGTAGCCATATAGAAGGTTAGCCTTTTCAACATCCCTCTCGTGAGTAGCCTTTACACCACCATTTTTTAGAAGATACTTGAACACTTCACCAGCAATATAGATTGGATAGCATGGAGGTGTGTTGTACATCGAACCCTTCTTAGCGTGAGTTGCATAATCTAGATAAATTGGAGTGTTAGCAGGTGCCTTTCCAACGAGATCTTTTCTAACAATTACGATTGTAACACCAGCAGGTGCAACATTCTTCTGCGCGCCGGCATAGATTAGACCGAACTTAGTAACATCAACTTCCTCAGAAAGAATGCAAGATGACATATCGGCTACTAGTAGATGATCACCTACATCAGGAACTTCGTTGCAATGTGTTCCGAAGATTGTGTTGTTGTAGCATATGTGAACGTAGTCTACGTCAGGTCTGATGTCCTCTGGCTTAAACTTAGGAATATATGAGTAATTATCTTCCTCAGAGCTTGCAAGAATCTTAACATCACCAAACTTAGTAGCTTCTTCATAAGCCTTCTTAGCCCAGTTACCTGTGATGAGGTAATCAGCTTTCTTGCTGCCAGTTAGCAGGTTAATTGGAACCATGGAGAACTGGAGAGTTCCACCACCCTGAAGGAACAGAACATAATAATCATCAGGAATGTTCATCAGAGTTCTTAGATTCTTCTCAGCATCCTCAATAATCTGCTTGTACTCTGCCGATCTGTGGCTCATCTCCATTACAGACTCGCCTGTGCCATCGTAGTTGAGCATCTCTGCTGCAGCTTTCTCTAGTACCTCTACAGGTAGAGTTGAAGGACCTGCAGAGAAGTTAAATACACGTTCATTTGTAGCCATTTAAATACCTCCAAATTTGTTTCAAACTTACATAAAAATTGTAGCACTTTCAACATTGAATGTAAAGAATAATAATGCTATACTTAATATCGTAAATAGTGCATTTTTCAACACTTGTGGCAGTATACAAGCCATCTAGTTCGTGATTAATGGGCTGTTCAACGAATTATATTTTCAACACTTTGACCACGCCCCCTAACTCGGGAGGCAATAGGAGGTACTTAAGAATGGATAAGTTTAATATCGGTACGCTCAACAACATTTCACAGGTAGGTCTTGGTAGACTTACAGACAAGTATGAGTTGACAGAAGATATAGACACAGCACACGGAGTTGTAGTTCGTAGCTTCAAGATGCACGATATGGATTTCTCTGACAATCTACTCGCTATCGGCAGAGCTGGTGCTGGAGTTAACAACATTCCTCTAGACAGATGTGCTGATGAAGGAATCGTAGTATTCAATGCACCTGGAGCAAACTCCAATGCCGTAAAGGAACTTGTAATCTCTGCAATGATCGTAGGAGCTAGAAATATCTGCGAAGGAGTTGCTTGGACAAATACTCTCGAAGGTGATGTTGCTGGACAGGTAGAAAAGGGAAAGAAACAGTTCGCTGGAACTGAGATTTCTGGCAAGACTCTCGGAGTTATCGGATTAGGTGCTATCGGAGCAAAGGTTGCAAATGCAGCTCATGCCCTAGGCATGAACATCGTTGGAAACTCTGTAGTAATCCACCCAATCCTCACTGCCCCATGCGAGATGTATGACGATATCTCTGAGATGGTTAAGGTTTGTGACTATATAACTATCCACGTTCCATCCCTTCCTGAGACTAAAGGCATGATCAACAAAGCACTTATAGATAACATGAAGGAAGGCGCAATCATCCTTAACTTCGCTAGACCTGATTTAGTTGTGAACGAGGATATTCTAGCAGGACTAGAATCTGGCAAGCTCAGAAAGTACCTAACTGACCTTCCAAGCGAAGATTTAATCGGCAAAACTGGCGTAATCGCTACTCCACACCTTGGCGCTTCCACAGCAGAGGCTGAAGAGAACTGTGCTGCTATGGCTGTTGATGAGCTCATGGATTATCTAGAGAAGGGAACTATCAGAAACTCAGTTAACTTCCCTGCTGTTGAGCTACCAGCTAAGGAAGGCTTTAAGAAGGTTAGCATCTTATTCAAGGGAGAACTTGATGTTGAGGCTGCTGTAAAAGCTGCTTACGGAAGTGTTGATGACGTGTGCGTTGGCAAGAGTCGCTCAGAGTATGGTGCTGCGATTGCACTCGTACCTGCAGATGCATCTGGCGAGCTATCTGGAGAAGGAATCCTCAGAGTTCGCGAGCTATAGGGAATACAGTGCTCAGGCTGTCGATTCGCTATGAATATGAAATAAGGTCTGTAATCGCACTAACAAACTTACTTGATAACACAAACTGCTGGCGGATGTGTAACGCATCTGCCAGCAGTTTTAAATTCTTAATCAGATTAGTAATTATGATTACTTCCGTAAAAAACGTACAGCTGATTTTCTCGCTTTCTCGATTGTTACAGGTTCTTCACTTTCTACAGCGGATGAAGATATCCATCTTTTTCCAAATATGGTTTGCGCCGCTTCTATCATAATTCCCAAGGTATATAAATCCATTTCACTAGAAATTCCTTCGAGAAATGATAATTTAGTTCTTTCCTGTAATTCTGCTATTTTAACACGATGAAACATCATCTGCATAAGGCTAGATGCAGACCACGCTCGGCAAAGAGCTTCCTCATCACAGAGCAACTGATGCGCAAGCAGTTCAATTTCATTCGATGCTCCTATAAAGCCAATGGCAATGATGACTTTACAACGAAGGTTATCATCATTTGTATCTAAAAGCGAAACAAGAATATCACAGGCTTTATTACAAAACGGTAGATAAAATTCTCTATGCTTTAATTGCGATAATGCTTTTGCCAATAGATAAGCTGTGTATACTTTTACTTTTTCATCTATATTTTCATCCAGTTTCCCAAATAAAAGTACTATCCCTTCTCTGTCATGTTTATAAAAACCATTTTCAAGATATAGATTTAAATTCAGTTCCCAGTCTTTGATAATAAGTTCATAGTGATATGAAATTTCATCACTTTCTGCTAAGTCAGCCGCGAATTTTATCCTCATGCCGGAATCAAATTTATTATTTTCCAACTCAAGGAAAGCTTTTTCTAAATCTGCCCTTGTAAGGTTGCTCCGACGAATTCTTTCGTCATTTATATCTTTCTTTATTTTATCAACCGCTTCTGCTGCCATTACTTCCCTTTCTTCTTGACCTAAAGTGCACCTAACAACCGTCTCTGTGTATTCTATAGCCTATCAAGTCTAATTGCACAAAAAAGAGGTTCCAAAAATTAAGAACCTCTTCCAGAAATCAATCTCTAAACCAAAATATTCACTGCATCAACGACTGTCTCAATCTTGATATCACTTTCGCCTTCCTTATACTCTCCATCGAGAGTCCACGGAATGTCGGGGCTCATCTCAAACCGGACAGCCTTTGCGCTATAGAATGCAATATCCTTAGTGTCTAAATCATTTGCCAGCAGTGACCTTGCAATCGAATTCACATCTAGCAGGTTCTTAGGTGACTTGATTAGCAGCACCTCCATCAGCCCGTCATTCATATCTACTCTGAATGAATCGAGCTTAAGCACTCCGCCTACGGATGTCGCATTGCATACAGCACCAAACACCAGATCCTCTTCAATAACGCGTTCAGTCGGAAGTCCCTCGTCTGTGATAACCTTTACATGTTGGGATTTAATATTAACTATGTCCTTGATTCCTTGTAGCACATATGCAGTGTGTCCAAGTATATTCTTAAGGTTCTGCGGCACTGAATAAGATGTGCTTGTAAAAGCTCCAAACGAGGCCACATACGAGAAGTAGCGCCCATTAAACGAACCTACATCAAGTGTAATCGACTCATCATTTGCAATAGCTTTTGCTGCTTCAATGATATTCTTCGACAATCCGATGCTAGCCCCAAAGTCATTAGTGCTACCAGCAGGAATATATCCGACCTTGCACTTAGCCCCCGAAGATATAATGCCATCGATCATCTCGTTATAAGTACCATCTCCACCTGCACAAGCAACCACATCGTAATCATTGGCGTATAGATGTGCAAATTCTCTTGCGTCACCTGATTTTGTTGTCACCAGCACACTGGTTAAACACCCGGCATCAGAAAATATCTGCAGGATATCACTTAAATTCTTGTTCGCCTGCATAGTGCCTGCACGAGGATTTAGAATAAATAGCAGTTTCTTTCTATCGATAGTTTCAATAATATTAAATTCTTCCATATCGTTCACCTCAAGTTAACCTGAGACTATAGCCCCACCAATTTATAAGAATTATATCACCAGTACACACAAGCTACAGCTTGCGGTGCGCCTTTCGCTGCTTTTCTTTACGAAGCTCTTCTTCGTAGCCTTTGACAAATTTACGGCTTAACTTAACTGCAATTGTTTCTAGTTCAGCGCCGTAATTATCATTACCCGATATAATGTATCTCTTTGATTTTTCCTCTCCAAGTAGCATCGACTTCTTCTCTATATACTCAATCATCTTTTCATGACTCAGTCTATTCCGCTGCATGATTTCATCCCATGCCTTATTGAACATCATCCCGACGCACAGTATCCACGAAATTATATAGAACCACAGCATCAGAGCGACAATCGATGCGAATGCACCGTACAGAATGTCGTAATTTACCGAGTAACTGATGTAATTCGCATATATCGTGGTCGCAATCAAAAGTCCGAATGACGAGAACACTGCCCCCGGAAGTATCGCTCTAATCGGCACTCTTACAAGTGGCAATATATAATAATTTAAAGTAATCATGGCAAAGAAAGATATTGCTACAATCGGCAGCTTTAATGCAATAAGAGCTCTTGCAAGGATACCACCATTAAATAACTTGTAAAATATATCTTCTCCATATACGAATACAACAAGTGTAAATGCTACTGCAAAAATAGTAATTGCGGCTGTGGGAACAGCTTTCAGCCTCTCTGCAAAGAAGTTGAATTTATAAGCACCTTCAGTCAGCGTATAACTCGTCAATCTAGAGAGCGAGAACTCCAAGGCAGAAGCTGACCAAAGCGCTAAGAAAATCATGATGAAGTTACCTAGCCTCACAGATGAAGCGGAAAATAGCCCCATTACGAACCCGCTAAGCTGCGAATCAACATTATGATTGAGCCAGTTCTTTATAATATCTAATGATAAGTCAAAAACTCCTAGTACCTGTGAAAGCACTATGAGTGTTGGAACACTGGCCATGAAGAAGTAATACGCAACCTGTGCGGCAAAACCCGCATAATACTGGTCGTCGAACTGTCTGAATATGTGAAAGACAATTTTAATAAAATTGTCTTTATTCAGGCGAACTTTCTTTTTCTTCTCCTTGTCAATAATATTTGAATTATTTTCTGTCTCTTTGTTCATTGATAAGTTCCTCTAGCTTCAGAAGCGACTTAGCCCTATGGCTAATTCTGTTCTTGAGCTCTGCAGGCAGCTCACCAAAAGTCTGATTATATCCTTTTGGAATAAATATCGGATCGTACCCGAAGCCATTCTCGCCACGCATCTCCTCAGAAATGGAACCTTCGCACTCTCCACGAGCTACAAGCTTAGTTCCATCTGGATATATAAGCGTAATCACTGACACAAAACGAGCCCCTCTTTCTTCAGTTGGGATACCGTCCATTAATTGAAGTAGTTTTACATTGTTGTCATGCGGAGTACAGCCTTCACCAGCAAATCGCGCTGAATAAACACCCGGCTTTCCTCCAATGCAATCAACAGCTATACCGCTATCATCTGCAACTACTATCCCGTCGCACTGTTTAGCAATCGCAGAAGCCTTTATGTAAGAGTTTTCTTCAAAAGTTGTGCCAGTTTCTTCTATTTCATCCTTTGGCAAGCCCATCTCATCACGCGAGATAACATCCATGCCAAACTTAGAGAATATGTCGCGCATCTCACGAATTTTCCCTTCGTTCTGCGTCGCCAAAATCACTTTGTCCATCTACATCTCCTTAACAATACCCATTTTTTTGAAATAAAAGTCCGATTCACCTAAGAAGCCTCGGTCTCTTATTCTCAAAAATCATAGTAATTATACCATAACGAACTGCTTATTTATGTATTTTATCTTGGTTTACAAATAAAACACGGTGTATTTTGTTAATGACGAATTTTTGGTATTATATTACTTGTAAAAGAAAGGACAATAGCGCTATGCAATTAATAGCTTCAAAAGTTTTTGTTATATTTTTATATATAGCTATAGGTTTTACTGCAAATAAGCTTCGTATATTGGGAACAGACTCAATAAATCACTTGATTTCACTAGTTTTGAACATTACGACTCCATGCCTTTTGATTTATTCAATCTGCGGCCAATCTATATGTCCTGATACACTTTCAAACACGGTTATTATTATATTTTTATCAATAGTTATGTTTGTTATTTTCGGTGCAATATCGGTTAAAATCTCCAGATTATTTGGCAAGAAAAGCAACGATCAGCAAAATGTCTTATCGGTAGCTATGGTTACCTGCAATTCAGGTTTTATGGGCTTTCCTATCGCTCGCTCAGTATTTGGTCAAGTTGTACTTTATTATTCAGTAGTCCAGAATATCGCATGTAACTTATACCTATTTATAGGCTGCATGATTCAGATGAACCTAGGTGAAAGCAAAGATTGCTCTGGTAAGATTAGAGCTATAAGCAAAGAGACAATTATCAAGCCGTTCAAAAACGTCGTGACAATCGTCTCAATCTGTTCCGTAATTGTTCTATTTTCTGGTATCAGGATTCCTGCCCCTGCCATGAATTTCCTATCATCTATCGGAGAAACAACTGTTCCGTTATCCATGATTATAATCGGTATCCAACTCGGCGATTGCAAACTCAGAGGTCTTATCACAGACAAAGAGTTAATTGTTTCTAGCCTCGTATGTCTAGTGCTAGAGCCAGCACTGGCGATTGTCACAATTTGGTTTTTACCGCTAGCTAACGTCTTAAAACTCACTATAGCTCTTTCATTTACATATCCTAGCGCTGTTCTCAGTGTAGCTTTAGCGGCTGCTGAACACAAGGACACTAAACTTATGTCAGAAGCCGTTGCCATGTCCACGATGATGTCGATGATTACACTTCCAGTATGGATTATAGTTATCGGTCACTTATTCTGATATTCTGTCGATGCCGAGCTCTTCTTCGGCTACCTTTAGCATGAGCGCACACTCAATTCTCTTTTTGTGAAGCTCACACCCAAAGTCGTAAACCTTGTTGATATCTCCATTAGTATGAAGATTATTCGCTGCACATCCACCAGAGCAATATAACTTGGCAAAACAACCACGGCACTTATCTCTAGTGTATAGGTTGTTATTGTATCTAAAACCGTCTATTATTTCCTGCTTTTCTATCCCATCATAGACATTTCCGACCTTGTAATCATCATCTCCCACGAACTGATGACACGGATAAAGGTCTCCAGACGGTGTAACTGCAAGGTATTCCGTACCTACACCGCATCCGCTAACGCGCTTATAAATACAAGGTCCTCCCGTAAGATCCACTGTGTAATGATAGAAGTTAAACCCCTCGCCTCTCTTTTCTCTCTCTAGCATCTCAATGGCTAGTTTCTCATACTGCGCCTTCAAGATATCCAGATCTTCCTCATGAAGAGCATAATCGGTGCTAGGATCGCTGACAACAGGCTCTATACTGGTTTCTTTAAATCCAAGATCCGCCATAGCTAGCACATCTTCAGCAAAATCCTTATTATGTGCAGTATACGTTCCACGCATATAATACTGTTTCTGTCCCCTATCCTCAGCCAGGCTCTTAAATTTTTCTATAATCTTGTCATACGTACCTTTGCCATCTTTGCTCGTACGCATGAAGTCGTGTGTCTTTCGGCGTCCGTCCATGCTCAGAACAACATTGCTACATTCTCTATCTGCGAATTCGATTACATCGTCATCAATCAGTACACCATTTGTAGTAAGCGTAAAATTAAAGTGCTTGTTATGCGTCTTCTCGAGCTCTCTTCCATACGCAACGAGTTCTTTGCATACGTCCCAGTTCAAAAGTGGCTCGCCACCAAAGAAATCAACTTCAAGATTCTTACGGCTTCCGGAATTTTCGACCAGGAAGTCAAGTGCCTGCTTACCAACTTCAAGAGACATGATTCCCGCTTTGCCACTGTACTCACCTTTACCCGCAAAACAGTATTTGCAGTCCATATTACATCCATGTGCGACGTGGAGACAGATTGCTTTGAGCACAGACTGTTTAGCTTTTAAATCGCCCGCAATCTCCTCAAATGGGTCATCTGAGAAAAGCAGCTTCTCCGCCTTAAGTTCCTCGATATCAGCTATTGTCTCATCGACATCACTATCTGCAACTGAACCGTACTTAGCTTTTATCTCATCTATGATTTCCTCTCTAGGCACACCTTTGTCATACAAGGCGATTATATCGTAGGCTACCTCATCTACAGAGTGAACAGCTCCGCTATTCACATCCATCACTATGTTATATCCGTTTAATTTATACTGATGTATCATTTACTCTTGTACCATACCTTATAAAATTCATTTCGTTAATCTTCAATAATCGGGGAAATAGCTCAAACAATAAAAAAGCGCTGCAATAAGCAGCGCTTTCAGTTACTATTTGTTCTTAGCCTGCTCGCAATGCTGATTAGCAACGCTGCATGAAGTCTTGCTTGCGGACTGGCAAGATGTCTGGCACTCACCGCATCCACCAGAAAGTGTTGACTTTGCCATATTTCTTGTTGAAATTGTCTTAATTCTGCTCATTACGTTATCCTCCTAATTACTCGTTATAGAATATCAAATACGCTTAAAACTGTCAATCCTGACACAGTTATTTGCATTTCATAATCATACTTCTGAATATACTCTGATTTTGAAAGTATATATTTATCTTTATTACTTACTCCTGAGATTCTTCGGACTTCGCTTCAAGTTCATCAAGCGCCTTGATGAGCTCAACTGCATCAATGGCACCTGTAGCACAAAGTTTCTCGATAGCTGCAATCGTGTCCTTTGAACCTTTAGGTGTAGATTCAAGCTCTTTCTCTAGATCACTCAAGTCTAAAGTTTCTGAACTTTCTTCAGTTTCTTCGGTTTCTTCAGTTTCTACACTATCTGCACCTGTTCTATCTTCAGATTCAGATGTCTCGACCGCTTCTTCTGAAACCACTAATTCAGTTGTTTCTGATTCAGCTTGCTCAGATGCACCAGCCTCTGATTCAGTTGCTTCTGATTCATCAGCATCTAGTTCAGCTACTTTCGATTCATTCGCCTCTGGTTCAGTTACCTCTACATGTTCAGCTTCTGCAGATTCAACTGAATCTGCAGAGTTAAGAATCTCGGTAGCTTCCTCCGCGTTCACGCTAGAATCATTTGATACTTCCGCCCCAGGCACTTTTTCAAGAACCGATTCGTCAGTAACGGCATCGGCATTGGATACCAAAGCTTCTTTTACATCAGAAGATTTGTCATTATCAGTCTTATCGACATCCGTTCTGTCCTGAATCTCGCTTGATTCAGATGCAGAATGTGAGTTTAGAGCTCTCTTATCAGCTGTAATCTCATAGTCGAACACAGCTTCAGTCTTCATGCTACGATTTAATATTCTGATTCTATCGGCCATCTTGCCATCTCCAGTAGCATTGACTGGAATCTGAATCGATACCCCTGCTTCGATCTCATATACCTCTTGTTGACCGTTTGTTGGTGGTAAATCCCACTCCTTAGTAACAGCATTAAACGACCTATGAAGGAATCTAACTCTTCCTCTCTTAACATCGATGTGATATATCACATCACCCTTTACACTAGGAATTAAGCATTCGCTCTGCTTTAGGCTGAGCTGCCCACGAAGAGCAACAGTCCCCTTTGCTCTCTTATAAATAGCACCTCTATACTCTTGAATCTTTTTTGTCTCCGACTCTTTGACTATCATCACATCGCACTGTGCATGCCTAATGATGTATGATGCCGTAAGCCCTATAGTGCTACCTGCGCCTGGCTTCGTAGATTTTGTCATGACAATCATCTCTGCGCCAAATTCCTTTGCCGCTTCGATAACTCTAGCTCCGGCACGACCTACTGCAGATCTCGTTATGACACTATATTTATCTATTGTCCTGGCAATAGAATTGAGTTTCTTGTCGAGCTCCTCTCGAATCTCTGCTTCCTCACCGAGAGAGAGCGCATATCCTGTATTTTCACGCACCATAACGAGCACAACCTCGAAAGCCTTCGGCGAAAACGTGGTTTTAAGCTGCTCAAGCGCTATTAAACTCCTAGGTGAACCATCAACTGGCACAAGAATTCTCTTCATCAAATCACCCTTACTACTTTCTAATAAGTGCATTAATATCCCATTTAAATATACAAATTAATTATACATTTTAGCGATATTAAAATCAAACTAAAGGGTGGCTAAACTATTTCAGCCACTTGTTTTTGGTCATTATCATCTCCTGAATAGCCATATATAACAGCAGGTATTCGTCATCCAGACTGCAGATTAGGCTATTTTCAGTGAGCACATCTTCTTCGAAAGCAATTCTCGCATTTCCTGCAATCACGGCCTTCCTCACACTATCTATCGTGATGATGTAATTACAGCTAAGATTTGCCTTTCGCACGGCTCTAAATCCCTCTATATAAACACGTCCATCGCTCGTCTCAAGAAAGTATGAATCACTATCGCTTTCAGTGTCTCTGTATAGAGTTCCATATTCTTCACCTGACATATAGAACTTAAATCCGTTCTTTTCGGCTTTTGCAGATCCTGTAACCTGAGCGAGCATTTCACCAGTTTCTTCAATTGATTCATCACCTTCAGGTATCTCGTAGATTCTCACATCGAGAGGCTCATTTATCGTTCTCACATAGGTATACTCATTATCATCACTATCTCTATACAAACAGTCCGTGCTATTTGCATAGAAAAATTTAAATTTGCCCAGTGACTTAACAGCTGAATTGTCGCCAGCTTTGATTTTTTTTATTATTTCCGTTAAATCGTCAACCAAAACAGCACTCACCAGCTTCCAGCTAGCAAAATGCGAATAAGTTTTAGGATTAACCGTCATGCTCTTCGTGTCCAGGACATCTTTAAAATGGATTTCATTATCCGCATTTCTCACGATATGACTGAGTTCCGTGCCACTTTTAACGATAATATTATTTTTTTTATCCTTATAAATCGTAATATAGTCTTTGAATGGACTTGGTCCAAACATGATAGCATCTCCACTCGTAAAAGTGTTGCTCCCCATCCACGGACATCCTAAACATGTGTCAACAGAGCTTAGACATTCATAGATATGCTCTATAGTGATATCTTCACAGCCCTCAACGATTTTGTCATATAGGTTACGATCATTGTAGTGCTTTCCGCCTGTCGTCAGCCATATTGCCACTGCAAGTCCGACGAAAATACCACCTAAAATAAATTTCCCAACTGTGATTCCCATAATGCCCATAGCCAGGCATAGGGCCATAAGAATTCTGAAAAGTTTGTCTCCGTTCATACTCATTCCTTATAAGAGTGATGCAGGAACACCTGCATCACTCAAACACAACGCATTATCTCACTTTTAAAATTAGACTGTATTAGAGTCATTAAATATTTTTGATTAGCTTCTCTTTCTTGTTCATGATATGGCTATATTTTCTTAGTGCAACCATAGCATTCACCGCCTGCTCAGGTGTAGAGTAAGCAGGGATTCCTTTGTCTCTTAGTTTCATGATAGCTTCTCTGCACTCATTTCCACCCTGGCACTCCATTATGAATGGCTTTCCGAGATTCTTGTACTGTCTGTGAATATTAATTACAGTCTCAGTAATAGCCTCAACATCAGTTACTGCAGTTGGGCAAACGGAAATCAAAATTCCATCAACGTGCTCATCTCTATATGCCGTTTTAAGTGCACCACCATACATATCAGAGGTTGCTGTTCCGCTGATATCAACAGGGTTGAGAGGCGAACCGAATGCAGGCATGTAATTTCTGATATTCTCTCTAAGGTCTGATGAGATATCCTTTAGCTCCTTTAAAGGCATGCCCAGTCTCTCAAAATGGTCAGCTGCTAGAAGTCCTGCACCACCTCCATTTGTGATGATAACTACATTGTCACCTCTCAGCGGAGGGCAGTTACCTAAAGCGAGTGAAGTATCTAAGAACTCCTGCCATGTCTTCTCGCGGAGAACCCCTGATTCCTCGAATAACTTATCGTACTCAGCATTTGAATGGCCCTGATTCTCAGATGCAGTATGAGCAAATGCAGCTTTAACACCTATTTCAGAAGAACCAACCTTTATTGCAGTAATCGGCTTCTCGCACTCAAGGCAAGCTTTTTTAAATGCTTCAGGGCTATCGAGAGCTTCGATGTAAACTGCGATGCACTTCGTATTAGGCTCTTTGTCTGCATACTTAATCATCTCGCAGAAATCAACATCAGCCTTGTTACCAAGTCCTACGAACATGCTGATTCCAAAGTGGTCAATCTGAGATGATCCTAGCGCAGCTAGTAGGTTAGATCCTGACTGTGAGATTAATGCAACTGGTCCCTTGTTAGGTAGATATGGAATGAATCCGCAGTTGAAATCGTGGTACGGAGTTCCAATACCTACTAGGTTTGGTCCAATCAGCGGAAGTTCGTGTCCGCGGCAGAACTCGGTTATCTCATTTTGCAGGTCACCGTTTCCAACTTCCTTAAAACCAGATGATGAAACTACCGCTATCTTAACGTTTTTCTCAACGCAGTCTTTTAGAGCATCGAAAACACCAGTTGCTGGTAGCGATACGAATGCTAGGTCAACATCACCAGGAACATCCTTTATATTCTGATATGCTGGAATTCCAGCAACTTCTGTAGCCTTAACATTGATAGGGTAAAGCTCTCCCTCATATCCACACTTTCTCAGTCCCTGGATTACCTTAAACCCAACCTTAGTCTCATTACGGCTAGCCCCTATTACAGCGATTGAGTTTGGCTTAAATGCGTACTCTAGTTTGTCTACGACGTATTGTCTTGCTTCTTTTACTTCCATTTTAATAATCCCCTCCTGCTTTGAAATAACCTTATAGCTTCGCCATGTAGCTTAGAGTTCTTATCAGCTGGCTTACATAGCTCATCTCATTGTCATACCATGCAACTACTCTGACTTCGTAGATATGCGTTCCGCACTTCTGAGCTAGCGTCTGAGTTGCATCAAACAATGAGCCATAGCTCATCCCGATAACATCTGTCGATACTATTTCATCCTCGTTGTAACCAAACGATGCATCCTGCGTGGCTTTCATTGCTGCATTGATGCCTTCTACTGATACTGAATCAGTCTCGTCCTTGAGGGTAGCATCTAGGATAGTAATGGATCCAGTAGCTACTGGAACTCGTTGCGCAGATCCAATGAGCTTTCCTGCAAGCTCCGGAATTACATTTCCAATCGCTTGCGCTGCCCCTGTGGTAGTAGGAACGATATTGATTGCCGCTGCTCTCGACCTCCTGAATTTAGACCCCTTATCCGGTGCATCGAGTATCTTCTGATTGCCAGTATAAGCATGTATGGTCGTCATAAATCCTGTACGCAATTCTCTATAATCAGCGAGCGCCTTTGCCATTGGAGCGAGGCAGTTCGTCGTACAAGACGCCCCTGAAACTATTCTGTCTTCAGAAGTCAGGGTCTCGTGATTAACGCCATATACGATGGTCTTTAGATCATTTCCAGCAGGTGCTGAAATCAGGACCTTCTTGGCACCTGCATCCAGATGTGCCTTCGACTTCTCCTTAGATGTGTAGAACCCTGTGCATTCAAGCACGACATCTATTTCTAATTCTCCCCAAGGTAGCTTCCTAGCATCTGATTCCTTGTAAATAGTGATATTCTTACCATCAACTGTGATCGACTCATCGTCATTTTCCACAGTATGTCCCATATAAGTTCCCTGTACACTATCGTATTTTAGCAGGTATGCCAGCATATCGGGAGATGTTAGATCGTTGATTGCAACAACTTCGAATTCTTCCATCTCCATGACACGTCTGAATGCTAGTCTACCTATACGACCAAATCCATTGATAGCTAATCTAATCATATATAGCCCCCTTAATACGTATTTAGTTGTAATTTATCTATTCAAACGGGAATTTGAAATCCATGCCTAGCGAGTCACGCACCTCGATAAACTCACGCTGTACATCCTCTCCCATTGGAACGCCTTTGTCTTTGCGGAATTCTTTTATATCCCACTCCTTCTCTCCAGCAGTGTATATTCTGTCATGACCAGGCGCTTTCTGAGACGCTCTAAGAGCTCTAAGTATATCGCCTGCAGTCTTCTCACACACCTCTCTGCCAATCATCGCTTCAGGATCAATTACGATGAAGAAATGTCCGAGGTGATAAGGTCTTAGTTCTCCGTTTTCGCCTACACACGTCAAGTTCTTGAGGAACATACCTCCAGAAAGCGCTGCCGATAGCAGTTCAACGGCTGTCGCATAACTGTAACCTTTATATCCGCCAAGCTCCTCGCCTATTCCGCCGAGTGGAGCCAGCGCAGCTTCCCTATTATTCAATGCTTTCAAGATGTAAGATGTATCAGTCAGAGCTGAACCGTCTCTTCCGATAACCATTCCTGCCGGAGTATCCTTGCCGATGCGCTCGTAAAACTCTAGCTTTCCTCTCTGTGTTATAGATGTCGCACAGTCAATCAAGAATGGATATCCTTCATCCGTAGGAATTCCAATCGTAAGCGGATTTGTTCCAAGCATATTTTCCACACCGAATGTCGGTGCTATTGAAGGTCTTGCATTAGTTCCCGTGATTCCTATCATGCCTTCATCAGTCGCCATAGAAGTCCAGTATCCAGCAATACCGTAGTGCGATGAGTTACGAACGGCAACGCAGGCAGTTCCGTACTTCTTCGCCTTCTCGATAGCCATATCCATAGCCATCTTACTAGCAACCATTCCCATGCCATCGTTAGCATCGAGCACTGCGGTCGTAGGAGATTCTCTAATAATATCAACCTCTGTAACTGGATTAAGGATACCTTTGTTGATGCGGTCAACGTAAATAGGCTTGAATCTATTTACGCCATGACTTTCGATACCTCTCCTATCGCTCTCCATTAGAACTTCAGCACAGATCTCGGCATCAGCCTCAGGAACTCCGAGTTCTGTGAATGCCTTTACCATAAAATCCTGCACAACATCCCAAGCTATATACGGACGAGTTTCTTTATCCATTAAGCACCTCCACAATGAATAAAACATACTGCAATATATTGTGAATCAGTCGATAATCAAATGATAACGCCTGATTTCATTCTTTATAAATCAACACAAACCAGCTGAGTTGATACGAAAATCACGTTCTATCCCAACCCTTGTAGTCTCCACGCGCTGTCACCGTCCTATACCCGATCTCCGCTAATCTCTCATCGAGCAACTGGCGACCTTCCGCTGCCTTGTCTTTAACCCCTACCTTGCCCTCATACAGAAGGTATTTACTTCTGGCATTTTCTGGGGAGAGACTCGGCATTATTACATTCGCGCCTGCAAGTACACCCTTTTCACGCCCCGTCTTATCGATGGTACCTAGTGCTGTTGTCGCTGGTAGCAGCACTTTAGGGAACATTATCCTCAGTATACTAAGGCAGTAAAGTGTGAGCTCAAGTGTTCCGTCGGCCTCGTTACTAAACGGTGTATCCTTATGGTGTATAAATGGTCCGATTCCTATCATATGAGGATTCAGCTTCTTTAAATACTCAAAATCGCTTGCCATCGTATCATAGGTCTGCCCCGGTGAACCAACCATGAAGCCAGCTCCGATTTGAAATCCAATATCCTTCAGTACTTCGAGACATCTCATGCGATTCTCTAGCGAAAGTGACTCTGGATGAAGGCGCCTATAGTGATCAATATCCGCAGTTTCATGCCTCAGCAGGTATCTATCTGCACCGGCCGCGAAATACCGCTCGTAGCTCTCACGCCCCTTTTCTCCAATCGAAAGAGTTAACGCACAGTCGGGATAGTGCGACTTAATCGAAGAGATAATTTCACACATCATATCATCCGTAAAATATGGATCCTCTCCACCTTGTAGCACGAATGTTCTAAGCCCTATCTGATATCCTATCTCACAGCAGCTTAGGATTTCTTCAAGACTAAGCCTATATCTCTCAACGTTATCATTGCTCCGTCTAATACCGCAGTAATAGCAGTCATTTTTGCACGTGTTGGAATACTCTATGAGTCCTCGCAAAAATATATCGTGACCATAGTTACTAACTGCGATGCTCTGTGCTGTACTGCGTAGATACTCACGAACCTCATCATCTCTATCTGCAAGTAGCTCCACATATTCGTTATGTTCCAAAAGCCCGTCTTCAACAAGCTTGCGTGCTAGTCGCATAACTTCAGTCATTTTTCTAATCTCCCACTAGATATTTTAACACAATGAAATATTATAACAACAAAAGAAAATACTTGATTTTTTGAACGTTTGTACAAACAATTGTTGACACATATATTGCATTAGGCTAAAATCAAATTAAATTGTATGCAACAATATGTATATTTAGAGAATTGCATACAGTATATGCACAACTGGGAGGAAAACTGATGGACAAGTACGATAGCCTAAAGCTAGAAAATCAACTATGCTTTCCGCTGTACGCATGCTCTAAGGAGATAACTCGCAGATATAAGCCATTTCTGAGCAAGCTGGATCTCACATACACACAGTACATCACTATGATGGTACTATGGGAGACTCGCGAGCTGAGTGTTAAGGAACTCGGAGATAAACTTTTCCTTGATTCCGGCACTCTAACTCCACTTCTCAAGAAGCTTGAATCTAAGGGTTATCTAACTAGAAATCGTTCGGTAAAGGATGAACGCAATCTAATCATCAAGATTACGGACAAGGGTATGGCTCTCCGTGAAGAAGCGCTTGCCGTACCACAGGAGATTCGTTCATGTGTTAGTCTTACTGACGACGAAGCTGCAGCACTGTTCAAACTACTTCATAATTTCATGAATACAATCGAGCAGTAAGAGCGAGTTCAGGCGCTTACATTGAACAACATCAAAGAAATAGGCAGGAGCGAATGCTCCTGCCTATTTTCATAATCAGCTAATTTTCGAGTATATATCTATAATCGTGATGCCTTGACTTTGATCCACTTAATCTAATATCAATTAATATAAATTTGTTACTTTATGTCAGCATTTTTTGCCGCAACAAGGCCCTTTCTATATAGTGACTTAAGCATATCCACATCTCTAGTCAGAGTCTTGAGTTTCCCAATGCTCTCAGGTGCAATGATTTTTGCGATGCCTTCTTCCTCAAGCTTTTTTATAGCATCTAACTGAGCATTGTAGGTTTCAGCTCTATGCTCAAGAAGCTCCGCCGCCTTAGGATATTGCCTGGCGAGTATCTGCGCCATCCGCTTGTCATTAGTATCCACTCGATATCCATCCTTAGGTCTAGTGAGTATTATCACAAGCTCATCGCATCCATCGTCTAATGCCTTCTGGTAAGGAATAGGGTCCGCAAGCCCTCCATCAAAATATTCAACTCCATCTATTTCATACGGTTTATTGACAACAGGCACCGAGCTAGAAGCATTTATCGGATCATAGTTATTCAAACTCAGATCATCTTTCGTAAAGTACTTCGTCTTACCTGTGTTTGCTTCTGCAGCCACTAATGTAAAGTCTGCAGGATTAGCCTTCAGCTTCTCGTAGTCAAGCGGATACTCACCGCTACTGTTTGAAAGTTCACCTGAAACGTAATCGAGATCCACATATGAGCCCGTCTTAAAGAAATTATCAAAGCTCATATATTGCTTACGCATCGAATACTCCGTATAAAACTCATAATTCCTATGCTGCTGTCCAGCAAGAAAGGACGATATATTCGCACAGCCTGCCGATACACCGTAACACTTATCAAAAGTTATTCCGTGCTCTAAAAAATAATCGAACACTCCTGCTCCAAATATATCGCGTGTACCGCCACCAACATCTATAACACCTCTCATGTCTTACCCCCTTTTATATAAAAAGTTCTCTATTTTACATATTTATCAGTTTCGATCTGAAGGTCATCCCTGATTTTAAGTTCCCATCCTTCAATATCGACTACTCTTACATTGCAGTTTCCGACGTGTTCCGTCCATAAATCACCGAATTCCATGCCTCTCATATATAGAAGCATCATGTGAATTGCCGTTCCGTGAGATACCGCCAGTATATTTCCTTCATCGTTCTCATATCGCACCCTCTCAAGGAACCTCTTTACCCTGAATTTAAGAGTCTCTAGTGACTCGCCACCTTCTGGTGGCATGTAATTGCCCGGAGACAAAAATATGTTGTTCTTACTACCCTGAAGTTCTTCATACTTTCGTCCTTCATTTATCCCGAAGTCGATTTCTGTGAGATCATCGTCTATTATAAACTTATCTCTAGTCTCCGAGGTAGCAATTTCTGCTGTTTTGATCGCTCTCTCTAGAGGGCTACAATAAATCTTGTCGAACTTAATGCCACGCTCGCGTAGCAGCTCTCCAACCTTCTCTGACTGAGCAATCCCAACATCGTTCAGTTCTGTTTGCATGTGACCCTGAAAACGCTTCTCGCTATTTAGGTCGGTCTGCCCATGTCTAAGAATATATAGCCTCATAACGAATTAACCTTTCTATTTTAATTTATTAGTAATATGCAGCCTAATTGCTTCTTTATATATATGCATCATATATGCCTCGTCTCCACGAACTTACCATGATGGACAAGCTATCATCATTTCTTTCTATGAAAATAATCTTTTACACCATCAACTATATGTTCAATCTCATCAAGCCCCGGAAACAAATGCTTATCATGAATCTGATCCCGAACCTTATCTCGGAGTTTGTCCTTATCTTCTCCCTCTCGGCGAATCTTCATGATTCTCTCCCAGATTTCAGGATAATCAGTCTTCAGGATTTCTCTGTGCCTAGCTCTCTCTTCCGCAAAAGCATTATATGCATCAGGGAATCTACTTCTAAACTGTTCTTCACGGACAATTCTCGTCCTGATGATTTCATCGAGTTCCTCGGAATTTCTATCGTTAATCTGCATGTCAAGCTTTGCGTGATATAACAGAATCTTCTCGCGTACTCGTTGAAATTTTTCGAGATTTATCTTGCCGAGTTCGAGAAGATGCGCAAGTTGGAATTCAAGGAAATCTAAGAATTTCTCCTCGTCAATCTCACTCCAGTTACTGCCAAGCGCATTACGCTCAGCCTCGCGAATCATATCCTCATCTACTCTTTCAAGACTAATAAGTTTATCTGCGAGCGAATTAGCAACCTCTTCCATCCTAGCTTCTGCTTGATCACCATATGCCCATTCAAACTCAGCAATCTGAGAGCTTCCAGCCGAGCCATTGATGGATATATAACAGACATCGCCCTCGCAATCACCTAGTTCATATGGCTTGTTTATTCCCACCGACTTTAGAGCCTGATAAATATGCGGAACTATAGCGTAGTCTTTGAACATCTGCTCCGCTCCGAAAGCACGCAGTTGATCATTTAAATTTCCAGAGTGCTCGGTAAGAAAGAGCTTTATGCCACGCTCTTTATATTTTTTATATAAAATCATCAACCGCTCTACAGCTGTGACATCGATGCTCGTGATGCCACTGGCATCAATGATTACGGCTTTCATGTCGTCGGTTACTAAATCATCAATCTCATCCTTTATCGTATTCGCATTAGCAAAGAACAACGCTCCACCGAATCTGTATATGAGCACCCCTTTAATCTCACGAGTACCCGTAGTCCTGTCGACAGGATAGAACTGATCTTTCTCAGGAATATACCCGAGTCTACTTCTAGGGGGATTGGATGCTCTGATGATTACTGTCACAAACGAGAGAATGATTCCGATAAGCACGCCATATATCGTTCCAAATATTAAGACTGTGAACATAACCACATAGAATATCTTCCACTCGGTTCTATCAACCTTGCGCAGCTTAGCGGCTAGGTCAAATTCAGTGCTGCTGATGAGTGCAGAAATCACTATTGCAGTGAGAACCGGTACTGGAAGCATGTGTATAAAACCTGTACCAAAGATCAGAATTATCATCATCGTAGCTGCCGCAGATATCGACATCACCTGTGACTTCACGCCGAACTGATCAGCTATGTTGCTCCTCGAAACACTTCCATTTACAGGGCAGCAGCCAACGAGACCACCAGCTAGATTACTCATCGCGTAGGCGAGAATCTCCCTGTTATTATCGATTTTATCATCGTACTTAAGTGCGAAGTTATTGGTTGCAAGAAGAGTCTCAGCGATGATTACGATTGCTATGATAAGCGTTTGAAGCATCATAGTTCTAACATTTCCATGAACCAGCGAAATGTCAGGGATAGCCAGAGGCGGCAGCCCTGCCTTCACCTCCGGAAGCATTTTAACTCCGTATTGTCCAAGGTCCATAGCATAGTTCAGCCCCGCCCCAACGAACATCATAACTGCACTCATTGGTACCGCTGGGATAAATTTCTTAGATCCCAAGATTATGATGATCGTACCGAGCCCAAGCACAAGTGACGGAATTTGGACTCCAGCACTCGCTGTTTTGTAAATGTGTATTAGGAGTTCGTGGAGTTCTCCTCTGCCTGAATCACCGCCATACAGCTTAGGGATCTGCATCAATATAATCGTGCAGCAGATACCCGTTATGAAGCCTCCCATTACCGGTGATGAGATGAATTTCACCAGCCTACCGAGTCCGACTAAGCGTGCTATCAGTATCCAGGCAGCAGTAAAAAGTGTTATTACAGGGATTATCCTCACTGCATCTTGCGATTGATATGCAATGCCCATCGAATATAGCATGCCACCAACAAGTGCAGCTGGCGCAGCATCAACCCCGAAAACGAATCTCGGAGAACTCGTTATCAATCCGTACACCAATATAGGGAGCAGTGATCCATATAGACCATAAATTGGCGGAAGCCCTGCAACTAATGCATAACCGATGGAAATCGGAATGGACACTAGCGCAACGATGATTCCGGCAGGAATATCTTTTTTTAAAAAATGTAAATCATACCCTTTTAGCGACATCTATCTCCCCTATTTCGTACGTCACTTTGTAGCAAAACGTACACCCTCATCATAAACTTTAGTGTGTATTATACATCAGTTGCGTGTTAAAATTATGATATGAATAGAAATAGATTAGGATTATCGGGTATAGAGGTTTCAGCTGTAGGTATGGGAACGCTTACGATGGGTTTCTCGCAAAAGAATCTTTCCACCGACGAAGGTGCTCGCATCATCGTGCATGCGGTAAAGAGCGGTATTAACTTTCTTGATACTGCGCAGTATTATGACACCTATAGATATCTTAGACCTGCGCTAGATACAATTAAATCAGATGAAAACTTAAATATGCCGGTTGTCTGTAGCAAGACTCTCGAAATTGACTACGAGAGTGCATCAGCTGCAGTCGACGAATGTCTTTCTGAACTTAATCTCGAGAAGATAGATATTTTCCTACTTCACGAAGTTCGAGGAGCTTTCGACCTTCATGAGAGAAGTGAGGCTTGGAGGGCGCTTAGGGACAAAAAAGCCTCCGGCTTAATTAGGGCAATCGGAATATCGACGCATCATGTTGATGCATGCCTTGAAGCGGCGAACTTAGAATCGTGTGATGTGGTATTCCCACTGATAAACAAAGCTGGCATGGGAATCAGAGACGGAGAGGGTCCTGGTACACGAAATGATATGGCAGAAGCGATAAAGCTCTGTTCTAAGCATGGCATTGGGGTGTTTACCATGAAGGCTTTCGGCGGAGGAAATATCATTGAGGATTATGTAGAATGTCTTAATTATGTAACTTCACTCGAGGGTGTGGATGCTGTGATGATTGGCATGGGAAGTCTGGATGAAGTCGACACTGCAGTCAGTTACTTTGAAGGAAATCTCGGCAGCGATTACAGACCCGATATCAGCAAGAAACGCATGATGGTAGACCAGAGTGACTGCGAGGGCTGCGGAGCATGTAAGGCCCGCTGCGTCAGTCAAGCTATATCCTGGAATGATAGTGGTCTAGCCGAAATCAGCGTTGAAAAGTGCGTGCGATGTGGCTATTGCGCACCCGTTTGCCCTGTCAGAGCTATCGTTTTTTTATAGTTTTTAAGAAATATATTGATTATCCGTCTTGTACTAATTGTGCAAAATTGATATTATGTTCTTATGTATGGACTTGAAAGGAGAACTTTATGGAATACCTAAGATATTATGATGAGATTGTTTCTCGCCGCCAGTCGTGCCGCGATTTCGCAGATACAGTAGTTGATGCTGCTTCAGTTGAGGAAATTAAAGCTTATAACGAAGTAGTGCCAAAGCTACTTCCTGAGATTTCTACCGAGCTTCATTTCTTCGGTGGCGATGTGGTGGATTTCCTAGGAAGCAGCGTAGGATATAACGGCTTTACTGTAAAGGCACCTAACTACTTAGCGCTTTACTCAGAGGAAGCACCTCATTATCTAGAGAATGCAGGATTTATCGCACAGGGTCTAACACTTAAGCTCACACAGCTTGGATTCGATGCTTGCTGGCTAACTGTAAACGATGCAGAAGCAGCTAAGGGCGCACTCGGCGTTGATACAGATAAAACTCTTGCAGTATTTATCGCATTTGGACACGGTAACAAGGCTAAGAAAGACGTTCGTCTCGATATCAAGAGCCCATCCAACGTTACGATGGTATCTTGCGAGAAGAAGGTTGCACCTAAGATTAGCATGCAGGACCTTCTATCTTACAAGGTATACGGAGAGCCAGTTAACATGGAGCTTCTGTACACTGAGCTTGAAGATGCACTGCTATCAATTGCTGTTGCACAGTCATTCTTCAATCGTCAGCCATACAGAGTAATCGTTGATGACGATATCGTATCGCTAATTGGTCTAGATGACGAGCTCACAACTGCTGAAGACCAGCTTCTCAACTACGGAATTGCGATGTTCAATTTCTATGCAGTTCTTGATTCAACTAGAGCTGGTGTAAAAATGTGGAGTTTCGACGAGGCAGGTAGAGATCTAAAGCTTCCTGAAAATGCTCATTACATCGCTAAGATTAGAATTTAATCTAGATAAATTGACCGCTAATATATGAACAAGACCTAGGATTTGGAATCACATAGTTCCAGTTCCTAGGTCTTTTATTTTGAGTTTTATTCCCTTATATCAACCTATATAGGCTTACCATCTAGCAAAGCTTCTATCAGTTCGTCACTCTCGTCATATACGAGCTTAAGCGAAAAGAAATCATCTCGCTCACTTAGGAGTCTGAGAAATATCTTATCTCCTTCCCACAGCTCGAGGTCTAGTAACTTATCTTTAGGCACCCACTCAAGTACGCCTTCATCGCAAGGAATCGGTTCCCCTTTAAATCCAGTCGCCGTAAAGAGATGCATGTACTCGATCATCTCTTTTTCACCGCTTCCGTAGATAAAGGTAACTATGCCTCGAAACTTGTAGTCTGTAAGCGTGTAACCCGTCTCTTCACGTACTTCACGAAGTAGGCAGTCATCGGGACTCTCTCTATTTTCGAAATGACCTCCGACACCAATCCATTTATTATGGTTGATATCATTTGCTTTGATGATGCGATGTAGCATAAGGTACTTATCATCATTTTCGATATAACACAGTGTGCTAAGTCTTGCCCTACCCATTACGATGCCTCCACTTCGTCAAATTGTGAGTTATATAAACCTGCATACGCCCCACCCTTTGCGAGGAGCTCATCATGCGAGCCTTGCTCTATTATATCACCGTGGTTCATCACGAGTATGAGATTGGCGTTTCTAATCGTCGATAGTCGGTGAGCTATGACAAAAGTTGTGCGCCCCTTCATCAGCTGATCCATGGCTTCCTGAATCCTAACTTCTGTTCTCGTATCAACCGAAGAGGTAGCTTCATCAAGGATTAGAAGCTTGCGGTCTGCAAGAATCGCTCTCGCAATGGTTAAAAGCTGCTTTTGTCCCTCAGATATATTGGTTGCATCTTCATTTAAAACCATATTGTATCCACCAGGGAGAGTCTTGATGAATCGGTCCGCCCTTGCCGCCTTAGCAGCAGCCACAACCTCTTCATCTGTAGCATCTTGATTTCCGTATCTTATGTTTTCCATAATCGTATCGGAGTATAGCCATGTGTCCTGAAGTACCATGGCGATATTGTTCCTAAGCCCGTGACGGCTCATACTGCAGATATCGACACCGTCAATTCTAATCGCACCTGCATTTACATCGTAGAAGCGCATAAGGAGCTTGACAATAGTCGTCTTGCCTGCACCAGTTGGCCCAACTATAGCTATCTTCTGACCTGGCTTAATGTTTGCACTAAAATCCTTGATGATAACCTTCTCTGAATCATATCCAAATTTCACATGTTCAAACTCAACAAATCCTTGAATATCGATTTGAGATGCACTATTCTCTAGGTCAGGATACTCCTCCTCTTCTGCCAGAAACTCAAATACTCGCTCTCCTGCAGCACCCATAGACTGTACCTGATTCATAACCTGAGCAACCTGTGAAAGTGGCTGCGTAAGATTACGAACATATTGTATAAATGCCTGTATATCTCCAATTCCAATCACATTCTTGATCGCCAGCATGGCTCCTGAAATAGCTACCCCCGCATATCCGAGATTTCCGACAAACATCATAACAGGCTGCATTATGCCCGATATGAACTGAGACTTCCAGGCTGACTCATAGAGAATCTCATTTGTATCATTAAATGTCTTCTCCACGGATTTCTCTCTGTTAAAAGCTTTTATCACGAGCTGCCCTGCAAAACTTTCTTCTATCTGTCCGTTTATTTTGCCTAGGTACTCCTGCTGCATCTTAAAGTGCTTCTGAGACATCTTGATTATTAAACCGAGCAGCAAAATAGACACTGGAATCGTAACAAATGAGATCAATGTCATAAGCGGTGATATGGTCAGCATCATTACTAGCACTCCTATAACAGTTGCCACGGAGGTAATAATCGTGGTTACACTCTGGTTAAGACCTGTCCCCAAGGTGTCTACATCATTCGTAATCCTCGACAGCACATCACCGTACTGGTGACTCTCAAAATACTTCATCGGCATGCGGTTAATCTTTTCAGATATATCTCGGCGTAAGTTGTATACGATTTTCTGAGCGATACCGGTCATTATCCACCCCTGCACAAAGGTCAGCACCGCACTAAGTGCGTATAAGGAAGCAGTTAAGACCAAGATCTTGCCAATCGTAGTAAAATCAATGCCCCCTGTCCCTTTGATTTTATACATCAGACCTTCTGCAAGCACTGTGGTCGCCCTTCCCATCATCTTAGGTCCGATTACCTGAAACACTGTACCTGCAATTGCAAACAATATAACTACTACAAATGCATATTTATAATTTCCACTATACCTAACTATCTGCTTCATAGACTTGCTGAAATTCTTTGGTTTCTCAGAAGGTGTTCCTACTCCTGGGTCATTACCTCGCTTAACTGGAGCTGGTTTCTTATTCGTATTTTCTGCCATTATTCCACCTCCAATTCGCTCTTTGAAAGCTGCGATTCAGCTATTTGTCTATAGGTTTCACAAGTCCGAAGTAAATCTCTATGCCTACCCTTTCCGACTATTTTTCCTTCATCGAGAACGATAATCTGTTCAGCATCTATAATCGTGCCAACTCGCTGTGCGACTATGATTTTAGTCGCTTCCCTCTCATGTTTAGCAAGCACTCTTCTGAGCTTCGCATCCGTCTTCATATCGAGTGCTGAAAAACTATCATCAAACACTAGAATCTTTGGCTTCTTGGCAATCGCCCTTGCGATGGATAGCCTCTGCTTCTGTCCTCCAGATATATTTGAGCCACCTTGTGCAATTGAGCTTTCAAATTCATCTTCCTTTTCCTCGATGAACTCGATAGCCTGCGCTATATCTGCGGCCTCACGGACCTCCTCTGGTGTCGCAGCTTCATTTCCAAATCTAATATTTGAATCGATAGTACCTGAGAACAGAGTTCCCTTTTGCGGCACTAAACCTATCTGATCTCTGAGCGACTTCATGCTGATGTCACGTATATCCCTACCGTCTAGTCTAATGCATCCATCGGTTACGTCGAAGAACCTCGGTATCAGATTAACTATCGTACTCTTGCCTGAACCTGTACTTCCAATTATCGCAGTAGTTTCACCTGGATTTGCAGTGAAGCTTATACCTGATAGAGCATCCTCATCAGCGCCATCATATCTGAATGAAACGTTATCAAACTCAAGTCTACCTATGCAGTCCTCGATATCAATTGCATCAGATCTATCGACTACCGATGATTCAGACCTTTTCACCTCATCTATCCTATTAGCTGCAACTCCAGCTCTCGGAATTAATATAGACATAACAGTTAGTATCATAAATGACATCACTATCATCATAGAATATGTGAGAAATGCAGTCATTGATCCAACCTGCATATTACCCGTATTAATTCGGTGCGAAGCCACCCATACAATCGCTATACCAAGCAGGTTCATCAGCATCATCAGTATCGGCGGCATGAATGTCATCACTCTATTGGTAAATAATTGTGTCTTCATAAGATCCAAGCTCGCCTTATCGAAACGTTTTTCCGCCGAGCGCTCCCTTCCGAAAGCACGAATTACTGGAATACCCGTGAGTATCGAGCGGGAAACACTATTTAGAGCATCCACCAGCTCCTGTATGATGCGAAATTTTGGCAGGGCAATAATCATAAGTATTAATACTATAACAACTACAGTAGCTACACCGAGCGCAATCACGTAGCTCATATGTGCCCCCGTCTCAATCACCTTGATGATTCCCCAGACTGCTAAAATAGGCGCGTAAAGCACCATACGAAGCATGATTGTCGTTGTCATCTGCACCTGCTGTATGTCATTTGTTGCTCTTGTAATCAGCGAGGAGGTTTGAAATCTGTCCATCTCAGCGTTAGAGAAGCTCATGACTTTTTCAAAAACCTCTCTTCTGAGAGTCATACCTATCTTAGCTCCGACCTTAGAAGCTATATAAGAGGCTGTAATAGCAGCTGAAATCATCAAAAATGTGACGAGCATCATCTTAAAGGCAGTGCTCCACAGATATGTCTTTTGTACGCCATCTATATCTACACCTGCTGCCTTGGAGGCGCTTGTTGAATAAGCTATACCCATAGACCTGAGCGTCTTATCGCCAACAGATGATATAGTTTTATACATATCGCTCTTCGACTTGTTAATCATAGGTTCATCCATCTCTCCACTAGCAATTTGTGACTGAATCATGGGACGCATGTCAACATATGTACGCACTTTACCGCTCTGGTCCTTTGCTCTAAATGACTTGATATCCATATTCGTCAGATTCGAAATTTCAGAAATGGACATACCATCTATACTCGCAGCCATCGCCTTAGTTTCTGCTCTCGTGCTAAGCTGTTCCTTCACAGTCTGCTTAAACTGCCTGATAGTCATATGACCGAGCTGATAACTTAGAACTATCGGTTTTAGTAGTTTTCTATCAAGCCTCTTTAGATTCTTTTCATCCTTAACCACGAGAGTGTAATTCTCGCCATCCTTCTTATATGAGGACGACCAAAGCGCCTTCTCTTCGTCGTTCATAAAAATCTGCGCTTCCCTATACTCGTCTCCCTTAACCCTGCTCGGCATTATGTGCTCAACACCTTTGTTCTGAATACCAGTATCGATAATCTTCTGCATATAGCTTGGAATAGAAATATCCCCAAACGCCTGAATTACAAGCACTATGAGAAGGGTCAAAACAGCCATTTTGTATGGCTTTAAGTTCTTAATCATTTTTATCATCTGTTACTTCTCATTTCCCTGCTGATGCAATTCCTTAATCTTATCTTCGCTCACAGCCCTACCATATTGTATGCTTTCGTTACCAATTAGTTCCTTCTGTAATTCTTCTTGGGCAATCTCCGCTAACTCCGAAATAAGATCTATAACCTCGGCTATTCTATCTTCCCCAAATCTCTCGAAGACGGTTTCGAAATACTTATTTATTCTTTTCTTGTATCCTCGTATCTTCCTGTACCCATCTTCAGTGAGAAATACCAAGGTATTACGTCTATCACTTCTGTCGATTCTTCGCTCTATGATGCCTTTTTCTTCCAGACCTGCTAATGCCCTGGATACACCTGGCATCGTCATGCGTACCGCTTTGGCTAGATTAGAGACCTTAACCCCTTTCATCGCCGATAACTTTATATCGAAATCATCGCTAAGCTCCCCACATTTTCCAGCTTCGCGTCTACATAAAGCGAACACGAGCATGTGCTCGCTCGGGTTAAGCTCTGGGACTAGACTCCAAAACTTAATCTTGTGGAAGTTGTGCATCTGAAGCAAAAATTTAGATTGATATTCTTTCACTTAAAACTCCTTCTCAGCAAAAACATTTATTAACGGAATTGCACTATACGTTACTAACCTCAAAATTAATCAAATGTTCTTTAAAACAAATCAATTAACATTGTTAACTATTCTTAATGTTAATGATTATATTCTTATCCATCGTACTCGTCAACATTTTCCCGTTAATCCGATCTTCTTATTTTCTTATTCTCCGCGCATCGCAATGGTTACACGTATTTTAATGCATTGATAATCTCTATTTAAAATAATTATGTATTGATTATCCTTATACATATTTTAAGACTTTACATAAAGAAATATAATTATCAATTGGGATTCATATAAAAGGAGGCTATTTTGCTACTTAACATATCTGGTTTGTTTATAGGATTGCTGTTCGGCTTTCTACTCAAGCGCGGACGCTTCTGTCCTACTGGAACGATACGAGATATCTATCTTGAGAAGAAATACTATAATGCAGTCCTCATCTTGGCGATAATCGCAACTGAAGGACTCTTTTATCACATAATGGTTGGAAGCACTGTGATTCCTTCACCATACTTCGGTTGTTATTCAATGGTTGCAGTTCCTATAGGTGGATTCATCTTCGGAATCGGAGCGGTGCTCACCAATGGCTGCGTTACGAGTACTCTCGTCAAGGTCGGAGACGGGCGAATCATCGGAATATTATCGCTTATAGTTTTTGCAACGACTGAATTTTTTACTAACAAGTGGATTTTTAAGCCATTTACGCAGAAGGTTATGGGGCTACAGGAGGTATACGACATAGATTTGTTCGATATGCCCTTCTCTCCGATACTAATATTTGCGCCAGTGGCAGTGCTACTATATATCCTAATGTTTCGTCATTACAGAGCGCACAAGCCCAAATACAAGCTGCCGCAAACCTACACAGGTCTGCGCCACGTCTTCTGCGAGAAGATTTGGAGTCGCGAGATAACTGTAATACTGATCGGCGTGCTGATGGCTGCTGCATTCTACTTCAGCAACCTCACTGGCAGAAATGGCGGAATCTCAATTTCAGACCCGGTGTTATCGTGGTTCAACATGATAACAGGCACTCATTCAGAACCCATCGGATGAGTTGTCTATAACAAAACCGACGGTGTCGGTTGGGATAATTTGGTGATCGTAGGAATAATCCTAGGTTCATTCTTCACCGCTTTCACTAGTAAAGAATTTTCAATAGTCAAGACAGATAAGAGAATCGTAATAAAAACTGTACTTGGAAGCATGCTCATGGGAATAGGTGCTGTATGGGCAAAGGGCTGCCTTATCGGTAACGGTTTGGTCGCAACTTCCCAGCTTGCGACAAGAGCCTGGCTAGCACTGCTATTCATCGCACTTGGAATCTGGTTTGGCGCGTGGTTTATGTACGTACGTGGATCCAAGAGCGCGAAATGTTAATCGAAGCTATAAAGGGTAATCGAGACTACATAATTTTATGAAACCAATAGGTGTAAAACATTAATCTATCATCAGGAGGATCGACGATGGAAAATATCAAACTAGATACTAAGGGAATGGACTGCCCACTGCCACTTATAGAGCTCAAGAAAGCTTTAGGTGATGCTGAAGATGGCCAGATAATAGAGGTTGAGTTCACTTGCCCTGATGCAGTGGTAAATCTACCAGGTTACTGCGAAGAGCACAATCATGAAGTTCTAGACTTCGACAAGCAGGATAACAAATCGTGGAAGCTCACCGTCAAAAAGTAACATACGTGGAAATAGAAACGAAAGTAAAATTTAAAAAATTGGGAATAGGGAAAAAGGATTAATTTATCGATGAACAGAATAAAACAAATGAGTCTCATGCAAAAGGTGCTCGGGCTACTGCTTGTAATAGCTGTTGCTGCACTAATAGTTACTGTGAGCTTAAACATGAGCGGAAGCTCAAAGTCTAGTAAGGATAAGCAAGCAAAAACAAAAAATGAAAAGCAGATAGAAGTCTCATCAGACAGCTGCAGCTCTGAATCCGGAGATTCTGCGACGGCTTCATCCGAAACGAGCAAAGGAAGCGATGACAAGAAGGATAAGAAGGATGACAAGAGCAAGAAAGATGCTGCAAGTAGCAAAGGATCTTCCTCTTCATCAGGATCAAGCTCATCCTCATCTCATTCGTCTTCAGGCTCGAGCAGTTCTTCTGGTTCAGCATCGCACTCTCAGCCGCAGCAACCTGCTGCCAAGAGAACGAGAACTGTGTATATAACTAGAGCGGGTCGCTACTACTCAACTGGTCAGATTGCAGCTGCAAGGCAGGCATGGTTATCACAGGGTAACACATGAGATGGTCGTTACAACATCGTAGGTGTTGAACAGGAAGAATATTAGATAATAGTATTACTGCAATAGAACAGCGAGGGCGTAAACCCTCGCTGTTATTGTTTTATAGAATATTGCCTGTACGGCATAGGCTTAGTTGCTCTCACCTTCTTGGAGGTCTTTGTACTCCTCCTCTACTATAACCTTGCCCTTCCATACCTTGAGTCCATTAAACTCATATACGTTGGTATATCCCTGCTTCACAAGACGCTTTGCAACCCTCTTGCTCAGACCGCCGTAATCGCAGTAAAGTAGGATTTTCTGGTTCTTATCAGGGAGTTCTTTTACCTCCCCCTTATCGAAGTCTTCATACCATACAGGAATGGACTTCGGAATATGACCCATTCCCCATGCAACCTTGCCTCGTACATCGATGATTTTAGCGTCATCCTTTTCAGCATTTTCAACGAATTTAGCAGCCTCCTTACCAGAGATATGCGTGTATCCGTCCTTATTCTTCTTGTCATCTGCACCCTTCTTAGTGCAGCCGGCTAGTAGCGCAGTACTTATAGCCAGAATCATAATAATCGGTAATATCTTTCTCTTCATCTTTTCACCTATTCCCAGTGACCTTCTGAAACAACCACGGTTTCAGTCCATGCAGGTACTTTTACAGTCTTAGTCCCCCAGACCGGATTGTAGTACACATGGTTCCCATCTCAAGGATTTGGTTTATGAGCTTGCCATGCTGAAAGATTTGGGAATGGTCTTCCGCATTGACATACATAGCTAACAATATATCGTTTCTCTTTAGTAGTTTCTGGATGCGTTATAGTCTTAGTAACTGCAGGTACCCAGCGTTTTTTCTTGCCACCATCGCTACTGCTCTGGCTAGTTGTGCTTGTACTCGATGAGCTGCTTTTTGTAGAACCACTGCTAGATAAACTCTTTTGCTTAGACAGCTTTTCGCTAGTCTCATTTTCCTTTTCGATTAGATTTGTCGTCGCACTTACGTCAAACGACGTACCACTTTTCTCTGCAATCTTCTGACCGATTTCATTGGTTAACAGAGTAAGATCACTGTCACTCTTTACCTTATTGAACTTCCTCTCATATGACTTCAGAATTTTACGTGCTTCTTCAGCTTTGCTCCCATCCATTGCATCAATCTGCTCTTTCAGAAGCCTTTTACAAGCCTTTATTTTATCCTCTCTAGTTGAGATAGACTTAATCTGAGACTTAAAATCCTTTAGTAGTTTTTTAATAGATTTATCATCTTTAGCCTTATCAATTTCTTTCGAGAATTCCTTCTTAAGGTCTTTGACTATTGGTTGCTCCTCTACCATGTATGATTCTATCTTAATGCCCTTGACTGTTTCAAGCGCTTGTTTTCTTGTCTGTTCAGTACAGCCTGATAAAATCACTGATAGAGAAACAGATATTATTATCACCAAAGAAAGCTTTTTTAACATAAATAGCTTATTAATCTCTCTCATATTCCTTTCCAGTATCTTCCCCTCTAATTCTCCTTACGTCTCTTAAGTAAAATAGATAGTGAGGATATTGATGAAATTAATAGCACAGCATACAGAGCGTAATTTCCTGAATCACCAGTCTTTACAACTCTACCTGCTCTTACCTTAGCAGTCTTGCCATATGTAACATCGCTCCTACGAGCTGTAGAGTTAGAAACTCTCGGTGCGCTACTATTTGAACTTGCATTATTTACAGCACTATTGTTGCTATGCACTGCTGCAGGCTTAATTGTAAATGTAATCGAAGATGACTTTGTGTCGGCATCGAAGTATGCAGTAAGTGTGTGTCTACCAGCAGATAGTCTGTCCACAAAACTCTTATTAATTCTAATAACTGTACTTCCCTTGGTGACAGTGTAGTCAGAATCCTCGAGCCTTGCGTTATCAACTTCCACTCCGCTGAAGTTTTCAAAGCTCTTGTCCACTGAAGAGGTAGACTTAAATACAGCCTTTACATCAACGTCATCACCCTTCTCAAATGATAATCCGTCACCTTCAGTTGCTACATACTGAACGCTGCTATCTGATACGTACTGAACCACTATCGGATATACGGACAGGGAATTCATATTGAACTTGATTTTATTACCAGTCTGAGTGAACGATAGTGGCTTTAGCTTGCCATCGCTGTCTATGTATGAAACCTTTCCCACGTTTTTACCAGACTGAACTTCAGTAGTGTAATTAAAGAACTGACCTTCAGCAAGCATGAGACGTGAACGCTCAGTTCTAGCCATATTGATAGAGTGAATATCTATTACGTCAAAATCTCCCTTTAGACCTTTTGCAACAGCCTTATCGAGAAGCTTTTCATTCATAGTGTATCTTACGCTATCGTTATACTGTTCGAACCATCTTGGTAAAATTCTGCTGTTGAAGTTTAGTCCTTCTACTTTAGTCTTTCCACTTACGCTTGTTAGTGCATCAAGATACTTCTTCTCAATCTGACCATCTTTGTCAAAAAGCATGATAGTATCCTTGTTTGTGCAGCTGAGATGGTTATACGCAAGCTTGTCAGCACCACGCTCTGAGTGGTCTTTAACAGTTAGCGGAAACGTATACATGCCGAGCTGTTCACTCTCAACACTTACTGTGTATACATCGTCTTCCATGAGTTCAACTTCAACTGTGCTGTCCTTGATTGGAACTCTAATTGTCTCGAACGGGCTTGTCAGAACTAGGGTTGAATTAGTTCCCTCCCAGTCAAAACTATCGTCACTCGGCAGATAGTTTCTGCCAACTTTCTCCATATAGAAGAGCTGTAGATCAATCTTTACGCGATTTGCCTTTGTAGCATCCGTAATCGGTGTAGCCCTCTTCTCTAGAACGAATGATGTGATTTTTTCATCTTGTCCTGGACGGCTCGTTGTAATTGGAGTTCTGTCATTATATACGACACTTCCAGTTTCCTTGATAATTATGTATGCGTTATTTTTGAAGTTATACTCTTTGTCCTGTGCAAAAATGATGTAATGATGCTCCTTGATTAATTCAACATCTGGAAGCACACCGTTAGATGAAGTAACTTCCTTTTCAAATCTCTGAAGTGTTGCATTCCAAACCTTGAACTTAATTGGTTTAGTTAGCGCTTTACCTGTTGCCTTGTCAATTACAGGCATGTTCCTAAGTGTTGCCTTCTCAGTCTTATATAGAAGTGCAAAATCCGACTCCTTATAAGGACCAGTCTTAGAAGGCTCTGCTGCACGGAATCCTGATCCGTGTCTTGGGTTAGCTGGCTGTGATACGCTACTTGTAGCCGATGTAGCATCACCCTTTTCAGCTTTGGCATCGGTTGAAACACTTACAGTTTCTGTTTTTTCAGTAGCTGCAGAATCGTCTGCAAAGGCAAACAATGGTGCTGTCGATAGTATCATCGATATCGCTATGACCTTTACTAGACTTCTTGAGCTCTTGCTCTTGAACTTCATAGTTCCTCCTTTTATATTTTATGTTTTGGGGAATAACATTCCTTATTATTCTAGCTAGTCTATCAAAATTCTAACAATTGCTTATATCTATACTTCTGCCATTTGTATAGATAATCCTTATAATGAATTATATGTGAATTTGTGCACTAAAAACCCTGCAAGCATGAATTCCATCACTTGCAGGGTTTTCTCATAAGCAATATTATCTTCCCTTATTACTTTTATTCCTTGCCCAGCGCAGCCTTAATTTCATCTATATCGCTAGCGAAAACGACTTTGCTTAGATCCTCAGCTGGCAGGAAGTCGGCAGCTACCATCTCCTCAAGCAGCTTTCTTAGAGGCTCATAAAAGCCTTCGATATTGTATAGAATGCAAGGCTTCTCAGTTCTGTTTAGTCTTCTTAGCGAGATTATCTCTGAAATCTCTTCGAGTGTTCCAGGCCCACCTGGTAGTGCGATAAAAGCATCACCAAGATTGATCATACGAGTCTTGCGCTCTGGCATAGACTTTACGATCTCAAGTGTATAGAGGCCCTCGTGTCCCTTCTCCTGGTCGAGCAGAAACTCCGGGATGATACCGTAGACCTTGGCGCCGCCTTCTAGGACTGTATTTGCAACGGTTCCCATGAGTCCTACATTTCCGCCGCCGTACACGAGGCTGTGTCCACTTTCTACAATCCATTTTCCGAGCTCAATTGCTTTATCCTTAAACACGGACTTCTCACCGAATCGAGATCCGCAGTAAACTGTAATATTCATATCCTTATTCTCCTTTTCCATATCGTAACATTTTAGTATCGCTACCTCTTCGGTCAATATATCGCATTCATCAATATTTTTGATAGTGCACAATTTAAATTAAGATTTTTATAATGATTAATTTCATCACTTAGATGTTATACTTAACTCATATCGTAAGATTATAATACATTATGTTTTGTTTAATTGCGATAAATAAGGAATATTGGGGAATACTATGAAGAAAAAACTACACATTAAGAGATTTACACTGCTTGCGGCAGTTTTGCTAGCACTCGCGATATCATTCACAGGCTGCGGTAAGGATAGTTCAAATTCAGAATCAAAAGGCTCTCATGGCCCAAAGGCTAGCCTTAAGAACTTCGAAACAACTACCCTTGACGGTGAAAAATTCACACAGGATAATCTGAAGGATTACGACCTCACCGTAGTTAACGTGTGGCAGACGAATTGTGGCTACTGCATCGATGAGATGCCTGCTCTTGAGAAGCTCAAGAATCAGCTTCCTTCCAACGTACAGTTTGTATCTATTTGTCTCGACGGAGAAGCTTCACCAGATACAGCAAAAGAGATTCTCTCTAAGCAAGGATTAAAGGCAAAGACGCTAGTTCCAAGCGATTCTTTGAACGAAGGTCTTCTTCAGTACGTAAGCGGCACTCCTACCACTGTATTCTTTGATAAGAATGGAAAGCAGGTTGGTGATCCAAAGGTTGGAGCGTTCTCAACACATGATACTGACGCAATTACAGAACTCTATATGAAAGAAGTAAATTCCCGTCTAAAGAAATTGTCATAGACCGGGATTGTCAGGAATAGATTATGTCTAAGAAGTATAAAAAGCTGATACCGGCCTGCTTAATCGCGGCTGGTATCGTTATGTTAATAATAGGTGTCAGTAGAGGTGAGATGATGACGGTCTTCAGCAAGGCTGCCACCGTCTGTCTCGAGTGCATAGGCATCGGATAGGAGGCGTCATGAAGACTAACAACCCGAGGCGTCATCTAGTGCAGCTCATAGCGACGTTCATGACCAATCCTCACGTCTCAAATTTTACCGACGGTACAATATACAAAGGAAAGAGTAAAAGTTTTTGCTCACCTGGCTTAAACTGTTATTCTTGCCCGGCAGCAGGCGCAGCGTGCCCTATCGGAGCACTGCAGTCGGTCGAAAACGGTAACAAATACCACATCTCATACTTCGTGATGGGATTTTTGCTTATTACTGGAGCATTTCTCGGTAGGTTCGTCTGCGGATTTCTGTGCCCGTTTGGATTCTTTCAAGACTTGCTATATAAGATCAGAGTGAAGAAGCGAAGGATACCTGCGAAGATGGATAAAGCGCTCAGATATCTCAAATACGTTATACTTGCGGTATTCGTATTTGCACTTCCGATTGCAATATCAAATGATTTTGGGATCGGAGAGCCGTTCTTCTGCAAGTACATCTGTCCAGCTGGCACTATCGAGGCCGGCATACCTCTCCTCATTAAGAACGAATCTCTGCGAACCATGATGGGCATCTTGTTCGACTGGAAGATGATTCTTCTGATTATCACGGTCATACTTTCGACGATGATCTACAGACCTTTCTGTAAATACATATGCCCTCTAGGCGCGATATATTCTTTTTTTAACCGCTTTAGCGTGCTTCAGATGGAAGTGGATAGGGGTACATGTATTAACTGCATGAAATGCGAAATCCATTGCGATATGCAGGTCAAGGTTCTAGATAACATCAACAGCGCTGAATGTATTCGCTGTGGCAAGTGCAGGAGCATATGCCCTACAAGCGCTATCAACTGGACGGTAGGCGGAAAAGTAATTCTAAAATCAAACGAAAACAGCAGGCAAAGAGCGTAGCTCTGCCTGCTATTATTGTTAATCAATCAGGTGATAATCCTATTGATTAGTATTAACCAAAATATCAATATTGATTATAGCTCCTTTGTGCTAATTTGTATTTTCAGATTAAATCGCTATTTTAAGTCCGTTAAGCCTTCTGTGATTTGCTTAAAAAACTCTGTACTCCACATATCCATTTTTGAAGGTTCTTTTATAAAATGCAGCTTTCTTAAAAAAACCGCCACGGCTAAGTCCACTTAAAGTAATCTCCTGAATAATCTCTTTAAGAGCGTTAACCTTATCATAATCGGAGTTCAATTCATATTTTGCAAGCATCTGTTCAATCACGTTTTTCATTTTTCATCGTCCTTCTCTTAACCAGCCTATACAAAAGACTCACATTCGTTGAATGATATGCTTCTGAAATTTCACGAAGATCATTCTCATCCAACTTAATTACTTCATCCATATCAATTCTAAGATCATCAACAAGTACGGTCTCTAGTTCTTTTTGATTAGAAATAGGTTTCATTGAATAAAGCTTATCGCTCAAAGCTTTTTCTTTCGTTGCAATTTGGAATGAGTAATCACCTTCATTCTTAATAATTATTCCTATTGGATATGCTTTAACTGGAACATCTCTGTATATAAAGTTGCCAAATTCAGTTTCATATATACGCTTTTTCTTTTTATTATATGTTGCACATGTCACTGTATGAACAATTTCTGGAATCATTCCGTAATATGAAAGAGCAAAATCAAACGACAAATAGGATGGACCATAGATGCTTCCAGCCAAAAGATACCCTGCCGTATTAGGATCTGTTTCGTAAAGCCCCCTGATAACAGGCGTGTACACGCCTTCCTTAACTAATCTTCCAAGTTTTGTCTTAGGGTTTCTGTAATCATGTAACTCATGAATAATCATATTGTATGTTTTTATCATATCTACACCTCATAGTATCATGATATGATACTATGAGGTGAAATACAAGTATTATATCCTTAAATTATGCCCTTTGAAATCAACCCCCTCATGGTGAAGCAGATAAACCTTCTTATCCATGCCTCCTGCGTAGCCCGTGAGTTTTCCGTCCTTCCCAACCACCCGGTGACAAGGTACAATGATTGAAAACTCATTGCTACCGACTGCTCCTCCCACAGCCTGAGCTGACATGCGGTCTTTGCCAAGTCTTATCATGGCTTCCCTTGCGATTTCACCATATGTGCTAAGCTCACCATAAGGAATCTTGAGCATTATCTCTGATACGGTCTTTCTGAATTCTGACCCTTGCAGCTTTAACTTCGGAGTAAAGCTTGGAACATTTCCTGCAAAGTATTCGTCAAGCCAGCAAACTGCATCGCTTATATGTTTATTATCATGGAGATTCTCGATTGCTTCGATATCTAAAGAAGCCTCTGCTATCCGCTCTTCATCGAACCATACACCGAGAAGGCCCTCTTCATCAGCGCAAAGCTTCATAACACCCATCGGTGAGTCGTAATAATACACGTACATAGTAGCACTCCTTTAATTATATGGATTTATCAGCTTTGGATTATTTCCGATATGCTCCCTAATAACTTTGACGTCCTCTGGCGAAAGCGGTATATCGTAGCTCACAGCGATGACCAGCCAAGTATAGCAGTAGTCATCAACGTTCGCCTCTGGCAGCCACTCGCTCGGCCCCTTGTCTGATTTATCGCGATTTACCGCCCCATCTACATCTACTCCAACACGCACATCTGTCGCGTACTGGTGCTTCTTAGAATGACTCCATTTGGCGCCTCCATGCTTATTCACATAGTTAAGCGGAATGATATGGTCGAAATTGCTGTCATCAAGAGAGAGTTCATCGCCCGTATATGGGTCTATATAATCGCCATCCTTGTAGTGCTTACTCGTCACAAATGCGAACTTTCTCAGCGAATACTTTCTGCCTTTATACTCGATTTTCTTATATGGCTCTGTATAGGAGTCCCTGTCATAATCAGCGTATTCATCTGGCGAAGCCACCCTCACTTCATCGAGTAGCTGCTCTACACTCTTTTCCTTTAGCGGCTTTACTTTGCTGCCTGAGCTACCTGAACCCCCTATATCTATTCCCATCTGATTAAGAACAAAAACAGCCGCAGCAATCACTAATGTCGCAACCATTTTCTCCATCTTCTTATTCACTCTACTATATCCCCTGTATCCTTGTCCCGAATATCTCTGTCTAGTCATATCTCCTAAGCCCTTTTTATCTATCTATTATGTTGTAAAGTCATGATGCCACGACTCTCGCAGTGCTGCTATCGATTGCAGTGCCGTTATCAATTTCTTTTAACTGCATAATCTTATAAACTTCTTTTTCTTAAATTCAATATGCTTATGATACCATAGACCGACAGACATTGGACATTTTGCGGTTCATGAATTTGCCCAATAAACATTTGATTTATAACTATTACCTGATATAAAATATTAAAGATAAACTGAAAATTTACGATTTATGAAACGAGGAATTTATATGGGCGAAAGCAAACTAAAGTACGGACTAAGAGTACTAAAGAATGCGAGCTTCAAGAAGTTCACAGACTGTGTCAACGAAGCACACAGAATCTCTGGGAAGAACAAGCTTGCGTGCGCAATGGACATCGTACACTGCATGAGAAAATTCGATGCTGGTTATTATGATTATGTGATTTTCCAGTTCTGGGACAAAACCGATGCAGAGAGAGACACTTATCTCACGAGATTCAGAAGCAAGAAGCTTGTATCTCAGATGAATGACCCTGCTTACGCACATTTCTTTGATAACAAGGATGAATTTAATGAGAAGTTCAAGGAATACATCGGTCGTGACTTCATCGAGCTCGAGACTGCGACTAAGGACGAGGTCGAGGCGTATTTCAACAGAAAAGACAAGGTTTTCTGCAAGATGAAGGATCTCGAATGCGGCATAGGCTGCGAGAGACTTGTTACTTCTGACTTTGAGAATTTCGACGCATTCTATTCATATATCAAGGAAAAGGGATTTGGTACTCTCGAGGGTGTAATTGAGAATCATCCTGATCTCGACAAGGTATATTCCGGCAGTGCCAACACGATGCGTATGATCACTATTATCGGTGATGACGGCAAGCCACACCTTATTTACGCAGTACAGAAGTTCGGTATCAACGGCAGAGTTGTAGATAACTACGGAGTTCATGGACCAGTTGACCTAGAGACTGGTGAGTTCCTATTCCCTGCACACTCTGGCGATACTAAGGCTGAGGGTCTATACACTGAGCATCCTAACACACATGAGAAGCTAGTAGGTTTTAAGACACCTCTTTTCAAGGAGGCCAAGGAAATGATCCTTAAAGCAGCTATGGAGGTTCCACAGATCAGATACGTTGGATGGGACGTCGCTGTTACTCCTACTGGGCCTGCTATTATCGAGGGCAACGTGTACTGCGCTCACGATTTCTGGCAGCTACCAGGGCAGACTCCTGGCAATATAGGTATTATGCCTACGCTTAAGGAACTTGTGCCTAGTTACAAGTATTAATAATATGAAACATCACAGGGGCTGGTCTCAAATGAGACCAGCCCCTGTTTGCTACTTTATTTTATGTATAGACTATGAAAGCTATCGTATTTATGCTGTAGCCGCCTTGAGCTTTCTGCTCTTTAGCGCTGCCTTTCTAAGCCTTAGTACTACGTAACTGCCGTAAATCAATGTATAAATGACTATTCCGGTTATATGAGACTTCACATCTGCCGAGTACAGCACCATTATATGTACATAGATTCCGATGAAGAACGGATATGCCATGCGCTGAATCTTTTTCCAAGTCTTACCACTCATCTTGCGACGAACCACCTTAAATGAGGTGATGAAGAGAGGAATAAGCATAGCTAGCAGGCACAGAGTGATTGATGATGCGATTAGCTCTCTAGTAGGCATAGCCTTTGGATTTGTAAACAGCATCGGGAAGTAATGAACTCCGAAAACCACGTTGTGGCTTAGTGTTAGCAAGCTTCCGATGATAGAAATCTCTCCGCGCACACTCATCAGCTTACGAGAGAGCTTGTTGTGCTTAGTGATGACACCCAGATACATTACCACCATAAAGGTAGCTGTCGTAAAGATGCCTCTACTGAACATGTTCATAAAGTATACGTTGAACCACTCTGGGAATTTCTGGTCATATCCGAGGTTGAAGTACATAACAACTGCTCCGCACCATACGTATATGCCCAGATAAAAAGCCCCTGGGTGCTTCTTAATTGCATCTGCTGTCAGAATATAGAATATGACAGTCACTGCGATTCCAAATATTAAGTTCACGATACCGTCCTTTCCGTCTCAGCCGCAGCAGAGTTTTCTGCTACTACCTTGCTCTCTGCTGGCTTCTGTATATCTTCTCTCTTGTTAGCCTTTCCGCTATCTCTAGTCTCTGCACTAGAATTTCCAGAGATCGCAGCAGTTACTGCACTTCTCGTGCTAGTTGTTCCACTCGTAACGGCTGATGTTGCCGCATTAGCAACTGGTGTTTTAACATTCACCATAACTGGTGTCTTCGTCTTCTTGTCGATTCCATCAACTGAGAACTCGAGCACTGCCTTGGTCATACCCTTCTTTGACAGATCAGGCTTCTGTAATAGTTTAACTTTCACAGAACCGTCCGCAGGAATGTTGCTGAACTTAGCCTTGTAGTCCTCGAGTGTTGGCTCAGTACCGTTTACCTCGATTGGCTGTGCATTAACCCTCTGCGGTGTAAATGCTGTTCCGCCATCCTCGTCATCATCCGCGATTCCGTCGTGGTCTTTATCTCTATAAATCCAGTACTTGTATTCTCTAACCAGAAGTTTGCCGTTCTTCTTGGCTTTAAACTTCATCGTTACTGTCTTAAACATTCCGCCATCGCCATCCCAGTTGTCGTCATCCACGACTGGTGTGCCAGTGATTGTTGTTCCGTCAAAGGATAGACCCTTAGGAAGCCCTTCAATCGAAGCGACCATCTCTGCGTCCTTGTCGAGGCTTGTAACTGTAGCTGGCTTAATAGGGACACCCTGTGTCCACTTAGGTCTGCCTGGCTCGTCGAGTACAGTCTCGATTACCTTGCTGTCTACCTTAACCTCTGGGAGCGTCTCCTCCGCATCTGCTGCTGGAGTCTTCACGTTAACCATAACGATTGCCTTGCTCTTCTTGTCGATTCCGTCAACTGAGAACTCGAGCACTGCCTTGGTCATGCCCTTCTTTGACAGGTCAGGCTTCTGTAATAGTTTAACCTTCACAGAACCGTCCGCTGGGATGTTGCTGAACTTAGCCTTGTAATCTTCGAGTGTAGGTGCTTTTCCATCTACGTCGATAGGTTTTGCATTTACCCTCTGCGGTGTAAATGATGTTCCGCCGTCCTCGTCATCATCCGCGATTCCGTCGTGGTCTTTATCTCTGTAAATCCAGTACTTGTATTCTCTAACTAGAAGTTTGCCGTTCTTCTTAGCTTTAAACTTCATAGTTACGGTCTTAAACATTCCGTCATCGCCATCCCAGTTATCGTCATCCACTACTGGTATGCCAGTGATTGTAGTTCCGTCAAATGATAGACCCTTAGGAAGCCCCTCGATTGAAGCTACCATCTCTGCATCCTTGTCGAGGCTTGTAACTGTAGCTGGCTTAATTGGAACACCCTGTGTCCACTTAGGTCTACCTGGCTCGTCGAGTACAGTCTCGATAACCTTGCTGTCTACCTTAACCTCTGGGAGATTCTCATTAGGTTCTGGGTTTTCAGTATTTCCACTATTATTCTCTACGAGCTGCTTATCTGCTTCTGTACCAGATAGCTTGAACGTTACGAACAGCGCCTGCGGTGCATTAGGATTCTCATCCTTAACCACTGCATATCTTACCTTTTTGCTGACAGGTGTCTGATCCGCTGTGTACTCGTAGCGGTGACCTTCCTTGGATACTAGGCGCACCTTTACATTCTCAAACTCAAACGAAGTAGGTGCATCGATAACCTGCTGATCATCGATCTTGTTGCTATCTATAGCGTCCTTATTTAAGGTATCAGCCTTATACCACTTTGATCCGTCCTTGCTGTACTCGAGTCCAACGATGTAGTCCTTGCTATAGCGACCAACGAGGATTCTGAAGTTATCGTATGAGAGCGACTGCTTATGAATAACCTTTGCCTTGATGACCTTCTTATCACCGTAAGCCTTGAGGTCGCTACCGTTCTCGATTGCATTTCCGTCCTCATCTGTGATGCTGAGTCCGTTTGCTTCAAAATCATTCCATGAAACTTCCGATTCTGTTCCGTCTCGCTTAACGACCTTAACCTTGAGATTCGAGAAGTCGACTGGGCTACCTGTGTTTACTTCTACCGCTTTCGACTTAGGAGATACAATTGAAATCTCCTTAATCCCAGAGTTAGTCATGTAATCGTTTGCTGATTTGTTGCTAGCTTCCTTGGTAGCAGCCGAAATTCCGCTCGCACTAATCGTTGCGCCACTCACACTATCGAACATCTTTTTGCCCTCATAGCGGTCGTTCATGTAAGCCTTTACAGCGCGCGACATGAGACCTAGGTCAGACACTGTGTTATTTCCCGATAGACCACTTAACATGCCGACATACTTATCGCCAAGGAGCTCCTTGACCTTAGCTTTAGGATCAGCGCTCTTCCTTATAGCTTCAAAGTACTCACGGTATAATCCCAGCTTCGCGATATTCCAGCGACCGTCCTTACCCTGCAGGAACGGTATCACGTTCTCCGCTTGGCTTCTAAATGGCCCCATGTCATCGCGGTAATCGTCACCTACGCCGACTCTTAGAGACGATATCTCGCCATCCTTTACCGTAATATAAGTCTTGATTCCACCTGGATTGAGGTATCCGATACCGATTCCAGTATAGTCTCCATCCTTTAGCTTATCTCCTGGATAATGCTTACGAAGTGCTGCATCTACATATGCTGGATCTCCTGTCTCAGGGTTAACCGCTGGAGATACATTGTCCTCGCTTGGCTTATTATCCGGCGCAGCAGGTGTGTTTGTGCTACTGCTGGTGTTAGCAACACTAGTCTTGCCTGCACCTGAAAGTGCATTTCTCACGGCATCGATAATACCGCGGCTAGAGTATGTAGCACCAGAAACAGTATCCACGCTCTTGCCTGGACTTCCGAGCAATCTACCGATTACCGCCTTTGCACGATTAAAGAATGGGGCATCATCACTATTTGAAAGTATTTCAACATTAGTAATATTACCGCCAGAAACGGTTACGCGAACTCTTATCGGACCATTGTAGCCCTGACCCGAACCAGTGTACACACCGTCGTTCAGGTTAGCACTTCCGATTGAAAAAGTTCCTGCTGCATTGCCCTTTCTTCCCTTCGCAGATCTAGCGTCTTTCTTGACTGGCGTTACCTTCGCCTGCTGCTTCGATCCAGCCTTGCTTAGAGCATCAGCAACTGCCTTCTTAATCGCATTCGAAGAGATAGTCGCTCCCGAAACAGAGTCAACATTTACATTGCCACTGCTCAGTATCTTGCCTATGACAGCTTTCGCCCTGTTAAAATACTCTGGCGTTTCTGTCTGGGATACAACATTGATATCTGTCAGCTTTCCACCCTTAACGGTGATGCGAACAGTAAGGGGTCCACCGTAACCGGTTGCAGTACCCTCGTATTCTCCATCCTTAAGACCTTCAGTGGAAACCTCTGACCCAATTGCCTGAGCTTCCTTGGCAGCCTTCTCTTTGGCAGCATTGTTCTTCTCTACGACCGTAACAGCCGAATAAGCCATAGCGGCGGTAACAGCCACAGCTACGACAAAGGACAACACTCCCTTGAAACCATTTGTCTTCATCTTTCCTCCTATGAATGAGTATGAAAATTTTAAATAAGTTAGATATATTTTACAAAAGTTAGTTAAATTGAACTAATGTATATTGTATTTTAATGCAAATTGCACAAACATGCAATATTTTTTTGAACCAATAATTTTACTTATTTAAGGATATTTATAGGGTTTTAGAACAAAATAATAGAGCAATTAAAGGGACGAGCCTGTGGCTCGCCCCTTTAACAGTGTGTATCTGAAAGAATGATAATAGCAAATTAATTACATATCGCCATTGATGAAATATCCATACTTGACTACTCTATCAAAGGCAATCTTCTGCCACTCTTCCTTGATAGAATCTCTATCAGTAAGGAAGAAGCCTGGTTCCATAAAGCGAATAATTATGAATTCAGAGTTCTTCTGATCCCAGTTATTACCCCTGCTGAAATCTATTCCCTTGCCTGTATTCTTAGTAACTATCGCCTCTAGGAGTGGAGCTGTTACAGAGTTAATCGGAACAGAAATGTCCGGCTTATCGAACAAGCCCTTCTTGGTCTCGCTAGTGTATACGCCGAAACTACCAACTGCACCTACTACGCATACTACTCGCTTAATATCATTGATATCTATCTCGTGCTTGGCACCGATAATCTTGTTACCGCGGAGCTTTATCTGCTTCTCCTTGAGAGATGTGCCAAGTGTGAGGTCTAACTCACCAATGTTATTAGGAAAGTCCTTGGTAAGCTTATGTGCAGCAAAGGCAGTAAGAAGAGTCTTAGTCTCCTTGATATTATGAGTCTCATAGCCATAATCCTCATCCAAGGTTATATCAATCATCTTCTGCTTAGGATCTACACTAACCAGATTAATAATATAGCTGCCATTGGAATTGAAGTAGTTCGTCGTGATAATGGTCAGTATATCGTCAAAACTAACGTTCAGCACACCCTTCTTCTTATGCGTGTAGGTGAAGCCGTCACTACGAATCTCTAATGTGTACTTAGGCTTTTCGAAAGTCACAATATCGGTATCGAATATGCTAATCATAAGGTTCTCCTTATTCCTTCTCAGCTTGCTACTATACTAGCTATTAGCTACGAGAAGTTTGCTGCTTGATATTATTTATTGTTCTCATGTAGGTAGTATAACCTTATTTTTATGCTTTGTCTCTATGTTTTCAAAAATAGTGTATATTAGGTCAAAAATTGTGCAAATTTTTCTGTTTTTTGGTACTTTTTTGCCTTGCGCTATTCGCATCCAGGTGATTCTAGGGTGCATTTTGAATGTTCTGGCATGTTAATCATCGCTATCGATGTGATAACCAGCACGATACCAACGACCCTCCAAGGGCCGAGTTCCTCCCCGAATAGCAGTGTGCCAAATAGCGTCGCTGCGACATTTTCCACCGAGGATAATATCGGCGCATACGATACGTGCTTAAGCCTCGTTATCGCGAAGCCGTACATGAAGTATGGAAGAGCAACAGATGTCGAGCCATTAATTATACTTATCAGCGCCAGCTTTCCGTCCGCATGAAATTCACCAATCCCAACTATGGATCCGTATATCAAAAGAGCGATAAACCCAAATACCATCGTATAGAATGTCATCGCTGTCGTATCTTCAGACTGTCCGCCAAGTCTACTAGTAATCGCTAGACTTGCAAAGCAGAATCCGCATATAAGTCCCATGAATATGCCATAAAGAGACAGCTTCCCTGGGCCTAACACTCCCCCTGTCGCCGTGAATGTAACTCCCATGATGGTCACGCACATGGCGAGGACTTTTCTCAGGGTAGGCTTTTCCTTAAATATAAAGTACGACATAATCGCCACGATTATCGGGGATGTGTAGACGAGCACGACTGCGCTCGCCATGCCGAGTTTACCAATCGCTGTGAAGTACGCCACGTTGAACACGGCCTGTGTGATTACGCCCTGCACGCAGGCTATCTTGAAACCACGCCTACTGAGTTTGAAACTCTTTCGCCCTTTCATGATCATAAACGGCAGAATGACGAGCATTGCACATAACACTCTCAGGATTGACATCGTCACTGGTGGGATTCCGTACGCTCTATATAGATGCGAATAAATTCCGGTCGTGCCCCAGAGGGTGCCGGAAAGCATGATGAAAATTGCTCCGTTCTTAATCATAAATTCTCTTTTCCTATAATTTCGTATCACAGAGACGTATACCGGCGCGGTAATGATTATTGTAGCATATATAGTAGATAATTTAACAGAATTTCATAGAATGAAGAAATGAAAAAGAGAGGCACTGCCTCTCTTAGATAATATTTAAGCTTACAAAGGCTTATTTACTCAGCTTAGCTATCGCCTGGTCATACGAGATGCATAGCGCACCATCGAAGCTGAACTTCTTCCAGAGCGATACGTTGTTCTCTTCTCTATTTGCGCTGAAAATAATTGCTTTATCGAGCTGGGCAAATGAACTTGTAAAAGACTTACCGCCCTGTGCATTTGGCACGGTTTTACCATTTCTCTTGTATGTATCCGAAGTATTTCCCGAATCATCTTGTCCAACGCGGTTAGATAGAGTTTCAACAAGCTCAAGCTTTGAATTTTTCATCACGTATCTATGGATATTATACTGCATGTAATCATCGCCATTTGAATCATATATGTATAGAGTATTTGACTCTTTACCCTTATACACGACATACGATGTGCCAGCCGCTGCCATCACGTCAGACAGCTTGCTGCCATTAACACCGTCATCAAATCCGGCGTAACTGAGTTCTACTGCTTCCTTGCCATTAAAGGTGTATATGTGCAACCTCGCGATTCCCTGATTCTGTGATGTAAAGAAGAAAAGCTCTGGTATCTTGTCACCATCTATGTCGCAAAGCGATATGGGCCTATCTATGCCTCTAGTATTATACGTCTCCTTCCCTGGAACGGTCTGCCACGAGTAGGCTTTTATCGCCGTAGCGTTTTGCTCGATGACGTTCTTATATGCGCTATACGCAGCTTTCCTATTCTTCTCCTCTTTCTCAGTGACTTTCGGCTTTGACGCCTTCTTCTCCTCTTTCTTAGGCGACTTCTTGCTGCAGCCTGCGATAGATAAGATGAGCAATGCGGATAGTAAAATCACAATCGCTGATCTTAGCTTCATCTTGGTATTCATGGTTTTCCTCCTTTTGGTGCTCGCTCTATTATGTACAAATGGTATGCATTTTCTAGTGAATATCACTAGCATCTTTAATTAGGTAATATCCTATATTCTGTAATCTCTATGTCTATTACAGAGTATTATACTAGAATTACAGGGCAAAGTGAAACTATGCGGTTTGTCGTGTATATATGCATGCGAAGAGTTATTTGCACTAGATGGTTGAAAATGAATGATAATGGGTTTACTCTATAGTCAGAAAATATTGGATACATACCTAGTGGTATGGGTCAGGAGGTTAAGATGCTATTAATCGGAGTAAGAGCGGATGGAAACTGGTTATTGTCGCAGTGGAATCTTACGTATGCTACAGGCTGGGAGGGTATTTGCAAGGCTGCTGCTAAGATGTACGACTACTACGATAGCAAGGAGATGCCAGTTGAGATATTAGCGGATGATCATCTAACAGGTGCTCATTCGAAGGATGACATCATGAATATAGATGAAGCTAGCTATCTAACTGTTAGGGGATTTTCGACGGTATTCAAGCTGCCGCTGATGATTACTTTTTATAACCAGTCTAAGACTGTGTATGTCAATATCGCGCAGGCCACCGAGGAATTTGCATATGCTGATTATGAGAAGTTTAATAAGTCGCTATGTCAGTATCTCGATAGCGTTGAGATGGCGATGTGCGAGTAGGGTTGGATAAATAAGATATTAGATAGGGTAAGGAAAAAATCAGGCGTGGGCCTGATTTTTTTGTGGCTTTGAGAAATTGTGATAGTTCTGATAATGCGTGTTCCTTATTTCAAAAAAGTAATGGTTTTTGAAATAAGATCTTTATCATTCATTGCTTATTTCAAAAATGACCTGTTTTCTGAAATAAACTGTTTCATTAAACCAGTAAGAGCTGACGCTTGACTTACTCCTAGTGTATTACACGTTTCTTTGAATTCTTCAACTACTTCCTTTTTTAACTTGTATGACTTATTGATTAGTCCTGCTTTCTTTTGATACTTTTCTGTTGCTTTTGTCTGAGCATTAGGTGTTCCTTTTGGCATGATTGCAACTCCTTTTCTGATTTTTTATTTGAATTTTCAATAGCTAAGAATAGACAGATAGTAATGATAAGACAACAATGTGGTTGATATGCTGGTTTACAGTTTTCTCAAACTTTCAGGATCATAGTCTGCCATTAGTTCTTGCTTAGTTGCTTTATTGATTTACAAGGTTTTCAAACCATTACAACTTCCTAAAAAGGCTGCATCAAGCTTAGTTACTTTACTGATTTACAAGGTTCTCAAACGCGTCTCATTCTCTTTATCCACTTTTCTAAGCTTAGTTACTTTATTGATTTACAAGGTTCTCAAACGCACGAGTCTCCCAGCCCACCTACCTGTGGCTTAGTTACTTTATTGATTTACAAGGTTCTCAAACGATAACTCTGTTCAAATAAGTTTTCTTTTTGCTTAGTTACTTTATTGATTTACAAGGTTCTCAAACCATGAGCCTTTAGTGCTGCGTCTAACATGGCTTAGTTACTTTATTGATTTACAAGGTTCTCAAACACCAAGTCTATTCCTATCCGCCTCTGCGTGCTTAGTTACTTTACTGATTTACAAGGTTCTCAAACCGTTGCTGTTACGGAATATAAAAACAAAAGGCTTAGTTACTTTACTGATTTACAAGGCTCTCAAACGGTGATTTATTCTTCGTCACCGTCTCCCAGCTTAGTTACTTTACTGATTTACAAGGTTCTCAAACGTATCTAGTGCAACCCTGCGCACTTTATCAGCTTAGTTACTTTACTGATTTACAAGGTTCTCAAACGAATAAGTACAATATAAGTGTTGACAAAGTGCTTAGTTACTTTACTGATTTACAAGGTTCTCAAACAAGAACCTAAAAATGCTGGTGATAAGTTTGGCTTAGTTACTTTACTGATTTACAAGGTTCTCAAACTCCAAATCCACCGTTTTTTTCAACTTCTTGGCTTAGTTACTTTACTGATTTACAAGGTTCTCAAACTGAAATAGATAACACAAGTCCTAAATCTCAGCTTAGTTACTTTACTGATTTACAAGGTTCTCAAACAGGCCCCTAAAATTGCGCTGTCAAAAAGCAGCTTAGTTACTTTACTGATTTACAAGGTTCTCAAACAATCGCTTACAAGATACTATAGAGGTAGGAGCTTAGTTACTTTACTGATTTACAAGGTTCTCAAACAACCCGTGAAACATTATCGTGAAACATATGGCTTAGTTACTTTACTGATTTACAAGGTTCTCAAACAACTCATGTTATTAGTTGTATGCATAATGGCTTAGTTACTTTACTGATTTACAAGGTTCTCAAACGAAAGGTTATACAATGAACAAAGTTAAAAAGCTTAGTTACTTTACTGATTTACAAGGTTCTCAAACAAGACCAGCATCATCAATAGCTTCGTGAATGCTTAGTTACTTTACTGATTTACAAGGTTCTCAAACGGTAAAACTTTCGAATAATAGGTTTAATAAGCTTAGTTACTTTACTGATTTACAAGGTTCTCAAACAGACGAGCCGAGAACGGAAGTTTTTATCAGCTTAGTTACTTTACTGATTTACAAGGTTCTCAAACACCGTTTTACCGCCTAAGGCATTTTGTCTTGCTTAGTTACTTTACTGATTTACAAGGTTCTCAAACGTGTTGTTGAAGGCTCTCCCCGAACTTCCGGCTTAGTTACTTTACTGATTTACAAGGTTCTCAAACGGCGTAATGCAACAATAGCAGGCGCTGGATGCTTAGTTACTTTACTGATTTACAAGGTTCTCAAACTAATTAGCCTTAGGAACGTAGCAAAGAATGGCTTAGTTACTTTACTGATTTACAAGGTTCTCAAACTTACTCCATCCGTTAAGAGTTGCCTCATTGGCTTAGTTACTTTACTGATTTACAAGGTTCTCAAACGATATAAACAACTTATATAGATAGTTCCGTGCTTAGTTACTTTACTGATTTACAAGGTTCTCAAACCTCAAATTTTAGTTATCACAGAACCCAGCATACTGGCATATGTGTAAATCAGTACTCTATTATACATTGTGATTGATCGATTATGTGTACTCTCTCACATGATTTTTTATTTATCTCATGTGACTCGATCATTATTAATTGCACCTTTTGGTAAAAGGCTTCTTTATATAATAACATAATTTCATCATCATCAAGAAAATCATGTAGGTTTACAAAAATGATGCACTTTAGCTTTAAGATCTTAGATTCTAATTTTATGTAATTTGTTATCTTCTCAAGTAGACTTAATTGCTTTTCTTCAAAAGTGATATCACATATCTTAATTACATCTTTTATGTCCTTAATGCAATCAAAAGATATATCATATGGCAAATCTAGAATAGCTTGATCGAGTAGGTTTAAAATATCCGCGTTTATTTCTTGAAATTTATCGAAGTAATTTTCGCAGATGCTTGCTTCTATATCTTTTAGAGCACTCCCCAATAATTTCTTGCTGTTCAAACTAATTATAAATGGAGAAGTTATAAGTTCATACTTAGAGATAGGAATATCTTCACCATCATTTTCTATTAATAGTATTTTACTATCTGATTTTGCATTGTTAATAGTATTTAATATGACATCTGTCATTACCCGTGGATTCTCTATAACAAATATATCTACGTTATTTTCTTCAAGCTCCACTACTAGGTTAAAAGATTTGATTACAAGTTTCAAAGTATCACCAACGTTTCATCTGAGTCAATAGTTTCAGACTCACTTTCTCCCACTACAAACTCTATCTTAGAGTATTGCTTCTCTGTGATTTTGAGTATCTGCACCAATCCTCTAGGCGGTTTGAATTTCTTAACATTTGCCACGATGCTTTCAGCCATTGTTGAATTAACCGCAAGCTTACAATATATGGATTCCTGCATCATTAAGAATCCTGCTTTTATAAGACTCCTTCGAAATTTACCGTACTCGGATCTATCTTCTGTAGTTTCTACAGGCAAATCAAATAGCACAATAATACGCATATATCTATATCCCATATTGATAAAATCTCAGATCTGATATATCCCTATTCTCAATGGAGTCAAATACGCTCTTGCAATAGATTTTTATAGCATTAGTCACTGTCTCTTGCCTGTAATTAATGCTAACAACTTCATTAAGAATATTTATCATGATTCTTTTTTCTTCTTTGTCAAACATCTCAAGCTTAAGACTTTTAACCTTCCTATCTACGATAACCCTAAAAGGTTCCATTAAGTCTGATGCTAGATTAAAAGGGTTAAACATGTTGTCATGGAACAAGCCAAGCTGAGTTAGATATCCATTTGCTGCAATATGCCTCGTAAATGAAGAAAGTATCAGAGCATAACCATAGTTTAATGCTGCATTTATCGGTATATCAGAGCCACGAGTAAAATCGAGTCCAAACAAAGCATTAAAATAAACTTTAGCTGCATGCCCTTCTCTATTTGTCTTATCTGCAAATTCCACTTGACCAATGTATGATTCTAATAGACCAGCCTCTGGGAGTCTCAAATCTTGTAGGTGCAATTTCTGCTGACTTATTTTCTCTTTAATAATTTCAGTCCAGATTTCCCCCTTGATACTATCATCCCATTTCACTTGACTTCTAATCTTCGCACTCGAATCATGTGAACCATAGTAAGGCATTAGCTCAGATGAAGGGTTTCTTTTCTCATCACAAAATATTACCTTAACCTTTTGCTTAATTAATTCCGCAAGAAGCGAGGCGGTTATAGAAACAGCAGTTGTTTCTATAACCAAAGTGTGAATTTCACTTATATAAATCTTGTGAATCTTCTCTTGCCTCACAACCATATAACCAAGCTGATAATCAAGCTTGGAGCTTTGTGATATTACTACAGTGCGCCAGCTCATATTTCTAATAAATCAATTGTTCTTTCATATAATCCTGTACTTGATTTCAGAATTAATTTTGCCTGATTTGCATTTGAAATATTTCTGTTAGCCTTACAAACACCAGAAACAGACTTACCTCCAATATCTCTTAAATCTACTGACTGCTTATTGCCATACATATTATTTAGTGCATCTATTATTATATTTACTTGATTTGAAGTATTAAGAATTGTAAATTCCGCCTGTCCACTCTTTAAAGCTTCGTACATACTATTTTTCCTATTTATAAATTTATCTCCTCCAATTTTTTCAATAATATAATTAAAAATTTCAAGATTTCTTTCAGCTGTTATAACTTTATTTCCATCTTTATCTATTTCAGAATAATCTTTTCTTTCTTTAGCTTTTTCCAATTTATGCATATATTCTATATATAGAGAAGGCAAATTAATCTGTACAAATCCATTTATATACATCATATCCCCAGCACCACCGCCAATAGTATATGTATACCCATCTAGTACAAGTTCCGTCTTCTGAGGCACAAATTTAATAAGTACCTCAACAGTTTCAGCCGCCTGCTTCATACCTTTTTCCAAGTACGATTTTTTTAGATATTCCTGAATTCTCTCAACGGTAAGAGTTCTGCTACTTCCTAGATATATCGGCAGTGTCTCGAATTTCCTAACTTCTTTGTTCTTTTCGGTGTATTTTACGAAGCAGTACCCCGATGTCCCAATAGCAGTTTTTCCGCCATATTTCGTAACGTCGTTAAGTGGGGTATTCTTAGTTTTAAGCCCGGTATATACAAGAGGCTTTGCCTTTGACTTAGGATAGATAGTTTCCTTAAAATACTCCCCTTTTCCCTCTTCAGTCTTATATGTTACCAGAGGAGAATATTTTGCCATTGTTCTCTTGACTGTAGTAATAGTGTTGTTACCTTCTCCCACACTCCATGCAATCTCATTCTTATTCTGCACTGTATTCTCAAAGAACTTACTTAAATGGTACTTGTACTTCTTTTCATCTTCTTTACCCTTTGACTCCTTGATAAATCTTGCAGGGTTTCCTTCAAACTTCACATAATATGAATTGCCAACAACGATATTTAGATAAGCATCATTCGCATGGTGATAGCAGTTAAGAACTCTAGATTTTGGCAATTCAAATTTCTGCCTAAAGTCGGACACTAGCCTTGCCTTAGAAAACACAATCTTTGTATCTTTTTCAAATGCCTGCGAGAATATTCTCGTTATCGCCTTTGTAGCTTGGCTTGTTTCGACTAGCTGACGGTTGATAAACCCAGCTTTTTCTTCATCTGAGAACGTATAGCTATTTCTTGTTAGTCTCGCATACTTTTCACTGCTGATGAATCCTCCAGCCAAAAGAGCCTTCCATCTTCCGTGCATCTTCGTCTGAATCTCTTTAGTGATTGGCATGTCACTCTTATCCGCATTAAGTTGTCTCTTTACAAGAACTAAATTGTTGTGAATACTATCATCCTTTGTAAAGTGACGTGGATATATATGATCTATATCATATATGCTATCATTCATCAGATTATGTAAATCAATCCTCTCTCCAGAGTACATACACATACCTTGCTGCATATAGTATAGGAATAGTTTTCTGCTCTTGAATGCAGATTCATCCCTAGCTTCAATCTCTTTTATCCAGTCTTTAGCCTCACCCTTTATGCTCTTGTAAAGGTCTATTAGTTTCTGCTTTCTGGACGTAGTTCTTTCCTTTTCCCCGTCTCCTCGTGTAACTTCGACGAATACTCGCTTTGGGGCATAACCAATTACAGACTGCAGCTCGTCTACAATCTTCATTGTCTGCCATACCGACCTTTTTACGGAAGGGGACAAATACAAGTCTTCTAGGTCTTCAATCTTCCAATCTGAAAGTGGCCTAATTGTATTATCAACCATACCTCCTAGCTGCGCAGTGAATGTATAGTTATCGCTAAGAAGTTCCATCAGGTTTTCTTGTCCATCCCACATGAAGCCTAGAATACTGTTGATTTCTCCTGTTATCTTTGATGTTCCCTGCTGTTCTAGGAATTTTCTGGATAGATTTCCCCAGCCTTCGAATTTGAAGCCTAATATTTTATTAAGCTGTTTCTTATCAAATAAATTTGGATATTTCTCTTCTATTTTCTCCTTAATTATCTTTCTATCACCACTGTATATCGTGCTCCAATAGATTATGTTTTCAATGATGTCTTTATTTGATTGCCTATCAACATCATCACCAAATATCAACCTAAACTTACCAAGCGATGATAGCTTTGTTGTGCAGGTTTCATCAGATAGACCTGTTATTTCAACATCATAACGTGCAAAATTATGATTAACTAGATACTCTTTGATTTTTTTCTTTGAGACTTTATTCCCTTTAGTGAATAAGTCATTATATATACCTTGCTTCGCATCAACGCTGATTCTTTCATTGTCGATTTTAATATTATTAATTTCGTTCAGAACCATGAATTTTTCATACGCTAAGGAATGCTTAGGCAGGGTATACTCACCTGAAATATACGAGCACTTTCTGAGCATACGCTTTATAAACTCTTCTGCTGATGCAGTTCTGTCGATATACTTATCAAAATTCCAAGGCATGATTTTAACACCAGGCTTTAGCCCCTCTTCAGTTCTAACTGCCCAGTTGTTATATCCTTTTACACCATTAAATTCTTTACCAAGAGGTCCAACATAATATGGAATCTGGAATTGGAACAACTTAATAATTTTATCCTTTACAGATAGCCCATCTTCATCTACATCTTTAAGGAAGTCTAAGTATTTTTATGCATTTGTAAGTATGTGCTTAAGCTCTATAGCGTGTACCTGATTTGGAATCACTCCATTATTACTTGTTAGCTGTTTCTCAAGGAAAGAGTCTTTTTCAATCTTATCTAATATTTTTGCTTTTACTACATTATCTTCTGGCACCGATTCATTAAGCGTCTTTTTTACAAGCTTGTATAAATCCTCTTTTGCCGTACCAGAACTAGCATTAGTTGTACCTAGTCTTCTAATCTTGTTACTATGACTATTTACACTACCAACATATGCACTGTATGAACCGACATCCATAGTTCTAAATATCTTTTCATAAGCGTCTTTGTCGTATTCAGCAAGTAATGATTTTAAATCCTTCAAATCCTGTTTATGACGCTCATACATCTCAACTCTTGAGTCAGATAGATACTTATTATCTCCAAGAATTGATGATAATAGGCAGATTTCATATACACTTTTTGCCTTGAGTACTATTTCAAAATATTCATCTTCAAGAACTTCTTGGATCTTATCTAAACTTTCTTCAAGGTTAGAATCTGTAAAACTAATCGATACTTTAAGACCTTCTGGATCAACTGTAGGGTTTTCAATATTAGCTAAGAGTTCTTTTACAGTAACCTTCAGACCACAAACTAGCTTGAGTACAGCACATGTGTGTTTCTCAGTCTTAGGTACGCCAAGTAAATCTCTGAGCACTTCGAATTTCGAGGATCTAGTTTTTCCCCTGTCTCCTATTATTTGTTTAATCTCTGCATACTTTGATGCGTCGAGTAAAGATGATATATTATTTATCTCTTTGTTATTACTTACTTGCGAAGTCTCAAATGCATCTATTAGCTCTCTCCATGCGCCATCGAAATTGTTCTCCCTATCGTCATCCGATGACATATTTGTATTTAGAAAATGTCCTCTGTGCGAAAACATATTTAGAATCGCAAGGTAAACGAGTCTCACGTCGAAACTTCTATCTTCGTGAAGTAATGCTTTTCTCAGATGGAATATTGTTGGGAATTCATTATAGTAATCAAGGTCTGTGTAGCCACTATCATTAAACAAGGCATTCATCTGCTTGTTCGAATCTGACCTATCTTCATACTGAAGAAAACTTTCGTCGAGGCGCTGAAAGAAACCTGGATCAACGGCGTCAATAGCATCGGCAAAAAAGAGTCGGAGCATAGTTTTCCTAGCTTTTTCTCTCTCAACCCTACGCCGCTGAACTCTCTTCGCTCTGCGAGTTGCTGCTGGTTGTGCTTCTGTAAATAGGCGTACGCCCCACAGGTCTTTGCCCTTTGCGCGCATCAGATTATATTCTGTGTCTGTTACTGCCCATCCTACAGAATTGGTTCCCATGTCCAAGCCGATGTAGTATTCCTTTTTGTTATCCATAATTTTTACCTCTCTAAAAATTTTTCTGCAACCTCTTGAAATTCAGAGCAAATATGATAATATATTAGTGATTTACAAGGTGAGTTCAAATAAGGATTTATCCGTATCTGATTACCTCCATTGGGAGCATTTTCTTGTAAACACGTAGTCGCTTTTGCGACTATTTTTTTACACAATTTTTCAAAAAAAAACAATGCGCTATTTCAGTAAATATGTGTGATTTGGCGTTACATTTACTAAAATAGCAACATTAGTCCGCAAGAAAAGTATAGCACCTGCTATTCTTTCTTGCATTAAAATATAAACAATTTTATTTGTATTTTTGAGGTGCAAAATTTTGATTTACTTTAGAAAAGCTATGGGATTAAACCCACAGCTTTTTGTATTTATTTTGCTCATTTAATCGATTATACAAAGGCTATTTCGGATATCTTTATTCATACTCTCCGTTCAAGTATGCCAAAACATATCTTTCCATATTCATATAAAACTCCTCCCAAGAGGCAAGTGGAGTAAATGTACAATGTTCCTCGTCAATAGCACAAATCATTTGTTTATTAGGTTGCCAAACGATATCCACAGCGCTGTAATTGTCTACTTCCGCAACCAATGACAGCACTTTTTTTCTTTTCCATTTAGTTTCTACCGTATCGAGATATGAGTAAAAACGTATAAACTTGCAATACTTGTCATTGGTAAATTTTATCGTGAGTTTGTCGCCTTTAAGAAAATCGACCAGACTATTCGGTAAGTTATACTTTTGCAGTGCTGTATTCTTACTATCTATATTATGTAAATCTTCTGATTCGTATCTTGCTAAAAACTCTATTATTTCTCTGTTACCATTCTTAACGGCAAGAGAATACGGTCTTTCTCCGTACTTATTTTTGATGCTTGTGTCCGCTCCATGCTCGATAAGCAAACGAACAATTTCAAGATTACTGCATCTCACAGCTTCCAATATTGGTGTACTTGTATCGTTAAATACCGAGTCCGCTTTGTGATAATTTATATCGACACCCTTTTCTAAGAAAAGTCTCACCGTTTCAATATCATTATTAAAAGCTGAATATCTTAGCATAAGCCCGCCGTATTTGGCTATGGTGATACCGAGACTCTCTAAAGCGTCTATATTTTCAGCCGTATGGTCTCCCCAAAAAGCCGTTTTTAAAAGCTCAGCTTTTTTCTCTTCGTCCAAACTTTCCAAATCATTTTGAAACATCCGCACTGTTTCGGCATCACAACACCTTACCGCAATTTCAATCGGCCTCGGGTGGAATTTTCCTTTGTGTGATGCATTGTTATCAAATAAATACTTGATAATATCTTTTTTGTTTAAGTACAGTGCTACTTCAAGCGGAGTAAAAGGCTCGGGATATGCTCCATTTATTTTAATAATCTTATTAATTCTTTTCCCGAGCAGTTTTTTCAATGTTTCTAAATCGTTGTTATAAATTGCTATTATTCCCAAATCCAACTGAGATCCATCAAAAGTTCCAAAATGTGCAATTTTATATGTTTCCATAATCCCTCGCTTGAGCTTTAATATAATTTTTGTATTTGAAGTTTACTCCAAGATTTCATTTTATTTCTATACAACTTCGTATTTGTCATCCACTATTACCTAAAAGCCTCCCACCAAAATGATGGAAGGCTTTTGTAAGTATATTCATAAGCCCTAAAACTAGACTCTATAAAACTTTGATGTCCCAATTTATTATCTTCAAGTCATGTGCTTTATCTTTTATACTGTTCCATAATTTAAAATAAAACTGGAATTTATCTCTACCTTTAAGTAGGCAGTTCTTTACACTCCGTTTCCACTTTCATCAAAGGTATTCTTTAAAGATTTTTCAGTAGAGATAATAATTACAACAAAACTCATCATTTGAATTATTGTAATACCAAGCCCTATCCACCCTATCCTATCTATTGACATATTAATAACTCTAGGCATAATTGCAATTGCCAATATCAACGATGGAAAAAACATGTATAACGATATTTTTGCACAATGTTTTTGTGCAAAATCCCATGTATCTTGATTTTTCATAGACTGCTTTGTTCTATACCCACTTGCATTATTAATCGTCTTGAGCTTCGGGCATAAATGCCAAGTTAATAATAACGCAGCAGGTATTAATAATGTGATGATGAACATAAATATCCAAAATCCCATATTTTACAACTCCTCCACAACTTCAACTATAACATTATCTATTTTCCACAAAAGCCAAAATGATGGAATGTTTTTCATTTGTTAAGTGCATATTTAATCAATTATGTTTAATTAGTGTATGCTCAACAATTCGTTGTTAGAAAGTTGGCTCTAAACTGAGTCCAACATTCGCACCTTGAAAAAACGATAACAAAAATCGCATAAAGGAAAGTCTTGTGAGACGATCCACATTCATTGCAATTATCGAAAGTACGATTGAGCTTCTGGTAGTGTTCTCAGTCTCATGGTGATCAGCCCCAGTCCGAAAGATCTTTTCGCCAGGCTGAAGGCTCTTTCAACCTCAATCCTGTCAACGACGTCGACGTATTCAGTCTTTTTGTCGACGGATGAATCTTTCTTAGGTCTGCCAAGTACCGGCCCTGAAAGTCTTATCCCATGAAGCTTACAGAATGCGAGATTCTTGCGATTCCTGTATATCTTGTCTGCGAGTATCCTCTGCGGATAACTGCCATTGCGCTTGCAATATTGCTATGCGGCGCTTATGAGGACATCACTCTCATTGTATGGATCGAATGACAGCTTTTCTACCCTTGCAAAACCGTTCTCAATGCTTAGATTGAGCTTTGCACCGAATTCAGTAGGAGCTTTGACCTTTCCTCTAACGATTGGTCTGATGTACGGCTGACTGATGCTTACGATTCTGTCGGGCACTGTATGAGTTTTATTGCAATACATGTAGACATGCTGCTCATAGACCTTTCGGATTACATTGATTCGCTCAAGCTGCCCGGCATCGAACCCAATCCCCTGTGCGAGATACTCGTCAATGTATCTGAGGTCTCTACGTACATACTGAAGCTGTTTCTTGATTGCTTTTCGGATCCGTTTGCCGATGCGCTTCCTGCATTTTGCAAGTGCAAGATAGTCTGCCCTGGCATTTTGACGATACATTCTTGGTTTCTTCAGGTTGTATGCGTAACCGATCTCATCGATAATGCCTTCGAGACCTTCACGACCTTTGTTCAAAAGATTGATGTCCTGTGGATACTCAATATTTTGAGGTGCGCATGTCGCGTCAAGGATCAGTGTGCCGGAATTGCCTTTTTCTGAATCCTAATCTTCGTTTCCTCCTTCATGAAATCCGCTTGGATCATCATCGTCGGGAGCGTTATACTCGAGGATCATGTCATTGATCTCACCAAGGATCTCTTCCGCAAGCCTTTTCCTGAACTCTACAAGCAATGATGGCACGAATGGTGGATCCATCTGATAACTCGGTAATCTAATGAAGTACTGGAAATACGGATTCTCAACGAGCTGCCCAACCAATTCGCGATTGGAACAACCGATTTGCTTCTGGATGATCAGTGAGCCAAGTGCCATTCGCAATGGTTTTGTGGGAACTCCCCTATTACTTGGAAACAGTTCTGCATAGCGTTCTTCGATCGCGTTCCATGGAACGGTTTCAGCTTTCTTTATCCAGCGATTCTCGGGGTTCAGCTGCAACCCCAGAGGCTGATTGAAATTCGGGAATACGAGTTGTTTGTTGTGATTTTTCTTGTACATGGCTCTATCCGTCGATTACAGGTGCACGGTTTTTAACCGTTCTCAGAGAAATTCCTTGCACTTACATTATACCACATATGAGCCTTAACTTCAGTAATTTCAATGTGTTGAGTTGTATTTAACGATGTATTAGAGCGCGTGAGCACTCACTATTTATACTGCAACTATTACTCTAATATCTCCAACAATGAACTTACTTTTATCTATAATTTTATCTATTGATATAGCCATTCTTTGAGTGTTTTCAATATAAGTCGATAAATCTTCTACACAAAAGCGTATTGCTTGATTCATAGTTCTCTCAATGCCTATATTATCATTCATAGTTTGTTTTAGTTCTTCTACAGATTCATTACTTTCGTATATCGATTTTTGCATTTCTAATAACGAAGTTAAAAATTCTATTAAAGATTTTTTATTGTCTTCATGTGTAGCAAAGTTATTTTCTAGCAAGCCCAACGTATTTATTTCTATTTTATCCCACAACTCTTCCATGGTTTTGTTATGTGTTTGTAATTTATTCGCAAAATCATCAATAAATTTTGCGGCTTTCCTTGCTTCTTTACGTACAAAGGAACTGGTACTGTTTCCTCCATTTTGATTAACACGTTCAATTTCTTTCCCACTTTTAGCAACACCTTCAGACATAGTTTCCATCTCAACTGTCATTTGCTGTATATCGGTTGAAAATGCATCTATATTTTCTTCAATATCGGCTATGAAATCTAAAAAGCCTTTATCTGTATCATCTTCTAGTTTCAATGGAGGATCCATAAAATATTTTTTTTCTTCAAGTTTATGCAATGACAAAAAATCTTTAACAGGGTTGCTATAAGATACACTATCATTAACAGCACCTTCCATATTAACATTTAAATATTCAATTAACTCCGCAAATTTTTTGAAGTGTACAGAATAATTTTTTGCCCTATATTGTTTCAAATCAAATGGCAATGATGATAAATCATCTTTAGTAATGATAATTGTTTTTTTATTAAAACTATGGGCAATTCCTAATTCATACATAACATTAGGGTTTAAATTTGATAAATCCGCAATTACAATGTCCGAGTTATATATTGGTGCAATTATATCACTCATGATATTTTGTTGATTGCCTTCATCTCCTGCATTCGTAAATTCATAACCATCATAAAATTCATTTTTTAACATCTCATACATTTCTAGAAATTCATCTTGAAATGGCATTATTACAAAAACTTTTTTCTTATCATTCATAATAAACTTCTCCTAAATTATTTTAGATATATTTGTGAAACACAATCTTAGTTTGATTACTTTAAATAATCTAATAGTATTTCAACTAACTTATAAACCGTAGTTCCTGGATTATAATCTGATGGTTTACAACTTTTTTTATAATCTGCCATTCTCCTTTTTGCATTCTTTATGGCTACAGATATTCCACCAAAACTATCTAAAAGTTCAAACAAGCATTCATTATTTTTTTCATACTTCCCGTTCCCTAAATAATTTTTTCTAAACAAATCATTCAATTTTTCTTCCCATTCTTTTCTGTGCAAAGCTGAATCACTATAAGAAAAGTGTAAATAAAGCCAATACTCAAAGGCTTGGTTACTCCATGCTATATTATATCCCTTACTTTCTCCTGCAATTATAGCCTCATCAAAATCATAGAAATCATCCTTATCGAAAACAACCCATATATTCTGATACATTATTTTTGCATTTTTAATTATCTTACTTGTATCTTCTAGCAACTTCATAGTTGAAGTTCCTTTACCGTGTATATCTATCTTTGGACTTTCAACAATATCGACGATTCCACCAATATTTTTTGAAATAAGCCTTTGTATCCCCAAAAAATAATTTGGTTCTGTGCATTCTCCCTCCGTTACAATTAAAAATGAATTGATTTTAGGATTTAAAAATTCTTTTCTACGCTTTTTTCTCCTATTTCTTTTCTTAAAAATATCATCAGTGCCCATCTAATCACCTGCTTTCATTTTGAAGTCTTTAAGAAATGGGATTCCTCCATAAACACCTGCTAAATAATCTTTTTCAAAAGAAGCATCAGCCCTAACCTTATAATCAGATAGTGCAATTAACTTTGAATAACCAAATTCATCTTTTTGCACAAACCAAATCTGATCTCTCCTGAAAAATTTCTTGTTTAATAAGGTTGTATCATGTGTCGTATAAATTAGTTGAGCTTGAGAATTTTCCGCATAAAAAAGATCAATAATAAACTTTAATAGTAACGGATGAAGTTTATTATTTAATTCATCAACAAAAATCGATTTGTCGTTTAATAGTGCAATTTGCGCGAAAATAAATAAAATAACACTTTTTATTGTCCCTTCTGATTCATTATAAAGATTCAAAGGATGCTTTTCTCCATCTCTTCCAATATGAAATGTAATAAATTTAATTTCATTTTCTGTATCATCATACTCAATATCTTTAATACCTGTATCAATCGCTCCAAGGAACTCTAATAATTTAGTTTTATTGTTATCAATAACAGATGGTAAAAAGTCATCTAAAATTCGAGTATCTTCACCAAAATTTGTAGGTACTACTAATGTATCCATAATACCTTCATACATTTTCTTAAATACTTCCGTTTTTAACTTGGGGAGTTTGCTTAAAAATGATAACGCTAATGTTTCTGATGGAATTTGATTTTTAAATACAGCACATTCACCTCTTACAGATGCGCCAAACGAAACCTCATCTTCAGTTCGTTCGAAAATTATTGTTCTTCGATTTGTTTCAAGCCTTACCCTATATAACCATTCTGCCAGGATAGATTCTCCATTGTATTCAAAACCATAAGTATATTCATCATTACCTAAAATTATAACAATCTGAAATTCAGAGCTTTCTTTATTATCATCAAATGAAAATGGAATATAAAACTGTTCAATAGCATTTGCTTGCCCCGTATCATAATTGTTCATAGATTTCATAACAATTTCCTGAAAAAATCTCATTGCATGATACAAATTAGACTTCCCACTTGCATTGGCACCATAAATAGCCGCAACTTTAAGAAAATTATCTTTATATCCAATGTCAATTAAGTTGCTCATATGTTCTTTATACGCATTAATTGCTGTCATATCAAAAATCGTTTCTTCTTTAAAAGACAAAACATTTCTAACCATAAATTGAACTAACATTTTGCACCTCCTTACTTTAAATAAATAATATCATATTTTTATTTTCTGTCAATTTTTTTGTGATTTTTTCACATTTTAACCGTTATGAAATCTAATATTTATTTTTATGATTATCCTGCAATCAGATTCAATATTTCTTTAGCAAAGGTTATAATAATCCCGCCTGCCAGAGTTCAAAATCCGCTTGCTCTTTGCGACGGCTCATGTGATTTTAATGATAGCCCTACCTGCACAATTCCAAATCCAAGCAGTATCATTCCTATCGCACGAATTAAACCAAAGATAAAATTAGATAAGTTATTTACAACCTTAATAGGATCACCTGCCGTAAAAGCTTCTGCTGCTCCTGCAAAAAGAAAAATCATGCTGACTGCATACATGATAAATAACTTCCTTCCCTTTTTATTTAGTAGCAATCCATGTTTTTTCTCTTCTTTCCTTTTTCTATAAATGTCATTTTCCATAAAAGATAAGTCTCATTGCATTTTCTATAATCATCATTCCATAAGTTCTGTTACATTCTCTTCCGAATACAAATCATAGGAAGTTGCAACCTGAGTTAAGGTAATGGCTTCTTTTGGTAGTTCCTTTTGGAAGTGTATATTCATTACTGCATTCTGTTAAGATTTTAGAGATACTCGAGTATTAACTACTTTAAAGGGAAAAATAAAATGCAAAAAAAGATGATTTAAACTCAATTAAAGAACATGATAACGTAAATGCATACTTCAAAAGTGAGATTGAAAAAAATACTACCAAGGATACTGATATAGTTAGATTAATTATTTTAAAATATGCATATTATCTAAGATGTAAATATTTCCATGCAGAGAAATCACCCGCTAATTTCCTAATTAATAATATGAACTACAATTAACTTTCAAGAATTAGCATTCCACTTTCTATAATATGTAAGGATTTAATAGAGAATAAATTTTAATTACACAAAAAACATCCATGCGTCGAACGCGTGGTTGTTAAGTAGACGGGCAAAGCCCTCTGATCCTCGCGGACGCGTCAAACGCGTAAACGCGATCTGTCAGTTGTGTTTTGCCTTAACCTACTTTTTCTTTTTCCTGAATGCTCCAGCTTCACTCATGGTTAGCTGGTCTCCCATTTTATCTTCTTCCAGTTGTTTTGATATATACTCGGATATTCTTGCTTCATTTTTACCTACTGTATCTACATAATATTGGAGATGTCAAGAAAAGTGCAGTCTCTAAGCACCAAAAATTGATTTAAACCGCCAGGGCTTCGTAGGGCACCATCCTGCTATATTCTGCCGGGGGAAGCCCGCTCGGATCAGACGTATATATTCGTACCGTATTGTAGTAGGTGAATACATATTTGAAGATCCAGGACTTTACTTCCGACATTTTCATTCTGTATGTCGGGATACGATGCAGGAGTTCTTTCTTCATGTTATCACGCATGATGAGTGATATGATTTTCCCATTAAAGCAGTCGATGACCGGTGAAATGTACAGTTTCCCATCGATGCATTGAATCTGAGATATATCTGTAAGTAGCTTGGTATATGGCTTATCTGCGGAGAAGTCCTGTCGAATCAGGTTTTCCTTCTCCTGAATCTCGGTTGTATCTTTGGTCAGACCCTTAGGTCTGCGCTTTCGTTCATGGATTAGTCCCATTTTTAGCATGATCCGTCTGATCTTGCTTATACCAAACTTTTGCCCTCTTAGCGCAAGAGCCATCTGCATACAGGGAACTCCATAGTTGTCATTGAATACAGACTCATCAATGATGGTCTGTATAGCTGCCGAAAGAACCGCATCCTTGTCAGGTTTACCAAGATTCTTAAGATACCTGTAGTAGCCTGACTCACTCACTTCCAGTAACTTACACATAGATTTTGTTGACTATTTGCCTTCTCTGGAGTGTATGAATTCATAGCGATGATGCGCTTTTACTTCTTTCGGCTTTCTGCGAAAAGACCGAGGGCATCCCTTCAGTATCTCATTGGCTCGCTTGGTTTCACGCAGTTCGGCTTCAAGCGCCTATATCCGACAATCTTTCTCGTCGACAGGTTTACGTTTGTAACCAATGCCTACAAAATATGAAGCACCTTGACGCTTTCGGATATATCGCCAATCAGCGAGTGTGTAATATGGAATGCCAAGCTGCTCTGCGGCCTTTCTGACACCGATCTCGTCTGAAAGTTCGAGGGCTTCCTGCTTGAATGAATTGTCGTATTGCATAGTCTCACCAATACTTTCATTGATATACTACCATGAGAATTTGGTGGATTTACAGACTCTACTTAAATGCTATAACTCCAATCCATTTGCATTTCGTAAGACCCTAAAATTCGCCCCTAAAAAAACTTTGATGACACTAAAAACTTCGGAGATACTAAATTTCCATTGTAACCTACAAAAAGAATAAAATTCGTTTTTACCATACTTATAATGTTATGTATAACTTGCCTTTTTCTAATTTTGCTCCACCTAATTTATAGGTTTTATCACCTAATCTAATTTGATTTCTAGCATCATAAACCTCTTCGTTGTTGTCATATTTCTTATACCACGTAAAGTAAAAATGAATATATTTATCATTCTTTTTCATATTATCTTTTGCTTCTATTTTTTCGATTAATTTTATTAATTCATTGTTACTAATATAAAGATATGGATATTCATCTTTTTCATTTTTTTCTCTTACTATAAAATAGAAATTTTTTTCCGTATCCCAGCTCCTATCTCCTTCTTTAGGAATTGCGTACCAAGTGGTATATTTCTCAGTATCTTCTTCATTCCAATTACGACTTGTAAATAATATATTTGATTTATCTGTCGAATTAAAATATCTATCATTTCCGACTGCTTTTCCAATTATATTTTCTGAACCACCTAGGTTACTATCGTCACTATTATTATTATTATTATTGTCAATAATCTCAATTATAGTATCTATTTGATCGCACATTATACCAGGATTCTTATATATTTTTGTTTCTTCAATATAAGATTTTAAATGTGCTAAATTGTGTTTATAAAGGTTTAAAACTTTAGCTTTCTCATTGGAATCTATGTCAACTATATCTATTAATAATTCTACAGATTTTCCAATTTTCTTAACAATTGAGACAATATCTATATAACTTTTTTCTACATGTTTATTCCCATAGTACTCTATTTTTTCTAAGAAAAATTTTAGTCTCTCCTGAGGTTCTTCTAATCTATATAATAACTTATTATTATTATTATCTGCTAAATTCTGTTTAACCTTTGCACTTGCTTCATCACATTCATCACCTATGATTTTAATTAATTCATCCCACCTTTTATCGAATTGAAAAACAAGTTCAACATTTGATCTCTTATTATCTACATACCATGTATAAAATGCCGATCCTGCAACAATTAAAATCATAATCTGAATCATGTTTTCAATTGTTTTTTCACGTTCTATATTCATATACCTTAGTATCATGTATCCAATAATAAAAAACATAAAATCTATAGCTAAAAGTTTTACTATTAATCTGTCTTTCATATATTCTCCTATATAAGTCATTTTTTATTATGCTAACATTCTATATATTTATTCAACATGTATTTGCAATTGTAGGATACAACAGATAAAAAACCTTCAATGCTCTTGAATAATACCAATTTTTTCAATAAGTCGCAACTTATCTTGCTAAATTTTTGAATTATACATAGATTTTTGTTGCTTTATATACGAGCTTCACTAACAACAATGAACACAACCATTACGACGGAAACTAATATATATATGTTGCTCAATAAGGTAAAATAACACTTGCATAACATCATAACCACCGACTTAGCCGGTGGTTATGATTTCGTAATACCCTAAAAGCAGACCCTAAAATTCAACCCTAACAAACTTTGGCAAACCCTAAAAAACTTTGATGACCCTATTTGATATGGTTGGCGAACCAATATCATGATAACATTGGAGGTATTTTTCTTGAAACTAAAGCTATCCTAATTACACCGGCATAGCCGGCGGTTTATTGATTCACCTCGCTATCGCTTGGCGAATCCTCTGCTAAAGTAGAACCAAGTAAAACGCTAATCAGTCTATGCACTGATTAGCATTTTTATATACAATAATAAAATCTGCAAGCGTTTTGCAAGCATACCACTTGCAAAACCTCTATTTATAAGGCTTTAGAGCCTGTTTTTAACTACTCAAACTCCACCGTTCCCGGTGGCTTCGAGGTCAGATCATAGAACACTCTATTCGCGTGATCCACCTCATTTATTATTCTATTCATCACCTTCTGCAGCACTGACCATGGGATTTCCACCGCCTCTGCTGTCATGAAGTCCACTGTCTCGACCGCACGGATCGCAACCGCATAATCGTAAGTACGGAAGTCTCCCATTACGCCGACTGATCTCATATTTGTTAGAGCTGCGAAGTACTGGCTGATTGAGCCTTCGAGGCCCGCCTTTGCTATCTCCTCGCGGTAGATTGCATCCGCTTCTTGCACAATCTTAACCTTCTCAGCTGTAACTTCACCGATGATTCTGATGCCGAGCCCTGGTCCTGGGAATGGCTGACGGTCAACCAGATAGTCTGGGAGGCCGAGCTCTCTTCCTAGTGCTCGCACTTCGTCCTTGAACAGCATGCGGAGTGGCTCGATGATTTCCTTGAAATCAACGTGGTCTGGTAGCCCGCCCACGTTGTGGTGCGACTTGATTACTGCCGATTTGCCGAGGCCGCTCTCGATGATGTCTGCGTATATTGTTCCCTGAGCTAGGAAATCAACTGCGCCTATCTTCTTGGCTTCCTCTTCAAATACGCGGATAAACTCCTCACCGATTATCTTACGCTTCGTCTCTGGGTCTGTCACGCCAGCGAGCTTTGCGTAGTATCTCTCCTGAGCATTTACACGCACGAAGTTGAGGTCGTATTCACCTTTGCTGCCAAATATCTCTTCAACCTGGTCGCCCTCGTCCTTACGGAGTAGTCCGTGGTCAACGAACACACAGGTCAGCTGCTTGCCGATTGCCTTTGCCAGAAGTGCCGCAACTACGCTGGAATCAACGCCGCCAGAGAGTGCAAGTATCACCTTGCCATCTCCAACCTTCTCACGAATCTCTGCAATTTCCTTCTCAGCGAAAGAATCCATCTTCCAGTCCTGTTCGCACTTACACACGCCTAGTATGAAGTTGCTGAGCAGCTCTGTTCCTTCTGCTGTATGGTTAACCTCTGGGTGGAACTGCACTGCGTAGTAGCCTCTCGCCCTATCCTCCATGCCTGCAACTGGGCAGTTTTCTGTATGTGCTGTAATCTTGAAGCCTTCTGGAACCTCGCTGATGTAGTCAGTGTGGCTCATCCATGTTACGGTTTCGTCGCTGAGTCCTGCAAAGAGGCCTTCCTTACAGTCAACCACCGTATCGGTGCGGCCGTACTCACTAGTTGGAGCTGTTCCGATCTTACCGCCCAGCACGTGTGCCATCAGCTGTGCGCCGTAGCAGATGCCGAGTATCGGTAGCCCTAGCTCGAACACGCCTCTATCTATGGATGGTGCACCCTCGCCGTATGCGGACTGTGGTCCGCCTGTGAATATGATGCCACATGGGTCGAATTCCTTGACCTTATCAACTGTTATGCTTTCGAAATTATGGACTTCCGAATACACACCGAGCTCACGAACCCTGCGGGCGATGAGCTGGTTATACTGTCCGCCAAAATCAATAATTAATATCTTGTTAGCCATTATCGCTCCTAACGTCTTACTGTTGCTACGCTATTGTCCTTGAGTACAACGTCGTGCGCTCCACCCTCGATGATGCTTGTTGCCGATACGAGTGTGAGCTTCGCATTCTGCTGTAGCTCTGGAATTGATAGAACTCCGCAGTTGCACATTGTCGACTTAACCTTGTCTAGAGAGAGGTTTACGTTGTCGTGCAGCGATCCTGCATATGGAACGTAGGAGTCAACACCTTCCTCGAACTTGAGTTTACTATCGCCGCCGAGGTCGTATCTCTGCCAGTTACGAGCTCTCGCAGAACCTTCGCCCCAGTACTCCTTCATGTAGTTGCCATTTACCATAACCTTAGCGGATGGTGATTCGTCGAATCTTGCAAAGTATCTGCCTAGCATGATGAAGTCCGCGCCCATAGCGAGTGCTAGTGTCATGTGGTAGTCATACACGATTCCGCCGTCAGAGCAGATTGGAATGTACTCACCTGTCTTCTCGAACCACTCGTCTCTTGCTGCTGCAACCTCGAGCACTGCAGATGCCTGTCCGCGTCCGATTCCCTTCTGCTCTCTAGTGATGCATATGGAACCGCCACCGATTCCGACCTTGATGAAGTCTGCGCCGCTCTTTGCGAGGAAGTCGAAGCCTTCCTTATCTACGACGTTACCAGCACCGATTTTAACTGTGTCGCCGTACTTTTCCTTAACCCACTTGAGAGTTCTAGCCTGCCACTCAGAATATCCTTCTGATGAGTCTATTGTGAGCACGTCTACGCCTGCCTCTACGAGCGCTGGGATTCTCTCCTCGTAGTCACGAGTGTTGATTCCTGCACCTACGATGAAGCTCTTGTTGTCGTCGAGAAGCTCGTTTGGATTCTGCTTGTGAGAGTCGTAGTCTTTTCTAAATACAAATGCTACTAGGCATCCGTCCTTGTCCACGATTGGCAGCTGGTTTACCTTGTTCTCCCAGATGATGTCGTTAGCCTCGGACAGAGTGATTCCTGCATTTCCATACACGATGCTCTCGAGAGGTGTCATGAACTCAGAAACTTTAGTGTCTGTGCTAAGTCTGCTCACTCTGTAGTCCTTGCTTGTAACGAGTCCGACTAGCTTGCCGTGTCCTGTACCGTCATCTGTAACCGCTACTGTCGAGTGTCCAGAGTTCTTTTTGATTGCGAGAACGTCAGCAAGTGTGCTGTCAGGTTTTACGTTGGTATCACTTGGTACGAAGCCTGCCTTGTAGGACTTAACCTTCTTGACCATTGCCGCTTGGCTCTCGATTGACTGAGAACCGAAGATGAAAGAAATTCCACCCTCCTTCGCTAATGCAACCGCCATCCCGTCATCAGAAACAGCCTGCATTACTGCGGAAACAAGTGGAATATTTGCCTTGATCTTAGGCTCCTCGCCTTTCTTGAATTTAGTAATCGGAGTCGCGAGCGACACATTCTCAGGCCTAGCATCTGCGCTAGAATATCCAGGCACTAGAAGGTACTCGCTAAATGTTCTTGATGGTTCTGTTAGAACGATTGCCATTTTGCACCTCTCTCTTTCTATATATGAAAATCAAATTGTAAGTTAAGATATTAATTGAAAATTATAGCACAATAGGGCGGTTTTCGGTAGTGTTTTGAGCGGAAAATATAATAAAAAAGCTGTGGCCGAGCGAATCGCCCAGCCACAACCCTATGATTTAATTTTTATGTAATCACTAGCTTCGGTTATGATTTTGGTTCATTAACTTTCTGTTTGTGACTATCTAATCTCGTATACCCTTTTTAGAAACTAAGTTCTAATCTAGTATATCCCCTATTTGTGGCTACACTCTAGTCTTGTGTGCCCTTTTGTATCCCCTTGAACTACACTCTAATCTCGTATGTTCCTTCCTGAGGCTCATCGTATGATAGACCTGCAGGCTCGAACATTCCCTTTACGATTTCCGTTCTGAGCACGTAGTAGAGTTCATCCTCTTCATTAGCCCAGTGCTGAGCGTGGATGTCCATGTTGCGTCTCCATGTTATGGAGTCGTCTGTCTGACCAATCATTTCATTTACATTGTCGCATGGCATGCCGTCGAGCAGTGTGTTGTTTAGATATCCGAAAGCTACATCTGCCTTAGTACCAGCTGGTACAGCATTTAGCTCGCCGAAGCGTCTAGCTGCCTGCTTTAGGTCCTCTACTCTTGCAGGGTTTGCAGCTGTGATAGTCTGAACTAGCTTCGCATATCTGCTCTCTGCATCTGCAATTCTTGCCTGAAGGCTGCCGTGAATGTTGTCAGGGTCAACCGCCTCTTCAAGCGGACGTCTATCGTAGCTGTGACACTCATTTGCAAGCTCCTCTGTCAGCTCGCTCCATCCCTCTGCCTTTCCAGAATCGATCAGAGCGTCTGTGAGGTCTTCCTGAAATATGATTTTGTCATATAGCCACTGATGTATAGGTCCTAGAAATAAACTCATCGTTACCTCCTATTTACCAAGGAATAGCTCGATATCGTCATCTACTGATCCGATTCCTGCGATTCCGAAGTTCTCAACGAGTACGTTTGCAACGTTTGGTGAGAGGAATCCTGGTAGTGTTGGTCCTAGGTGGATGTTCTTAACACCGAGGTATAGAAGTGCGAGAAGAACGATTACAGCCTTCTGCTCATACCAAGCGATGTTGTAAGCGATTGGTAGCTCGTTAACGTCGTCTAGGCCAAATACTTCCTTTAGCTTAAGTGCGATAAGTGCTAGTGAGTATGAGTCGTTGCACTGACCTGCATCGAGTACACGTGGAATTCCGCCGATGTCTCCGAGGTCTAGCTTGTTGTACTTGTACTTAGCACATCCTGCTGTGAGGATTACTGTATCCTTAGGTAGAGCCTTTGCAAACTCTGTGTAGTAGTCTCTTGACTTCATTCTGCCGTCGCAGCCAGCCATTACGAAGAACTTCTTGATAGCTCCAGACTTAACTGCCTCAACTACTGTATCTGCTAGTGCAAATACCTGCTCGTGTGCAAATCCACCGATGATCTCACCTGTCTCGATTTCTGTTGGTGCAGGGCACTTCTTAGCTAACTCGATGATCTCGGAGAAGTCCTTAGTCTCACCGTACTTGCCGTCGATGTGCTTGCATCCTGGGTATCCTGCTGCACCTGTTGTAAATATTCTGTCCTTATAGCTATCTGCCGGTGGCACGATACAGTTTGTTGTCATCAGGATTGGTCCGTTGAAGCTCTCGAACTCTTCCTTCTGCTTCCACCATGCATTTCCGTAGTTACCAGCGAAGTGATCGTACTTCTTGAATGCTGGGTAGTACTGTCCTGCAAGCATCTCGGAGTGTGTATATACGTCTACGCCTGTTCCCTCTGTCTGTTCTAGAAGCATTTCGAGGTCCTTTAGGTCGTGACCAGAAATCAGGATTCCTGGATTCTTTCTAACACCGATATCTACCTTTGTGATCTCTGGGTTTCCGTAAGCAGATGTGTTTGCCTCATCAAGTAGAGCCATGCCATCTACACCGTACTTACCTGTCTCTAGTGTAAGTGCAACTAGGTCATCTACAGATAGAGAATCGTCTAGTGTAAGTGCTAGAGCCTTCTGCATAAATGTATCAACCTCTACGTTGTCCTTGAGTAGAGCATTTGCATGCTTGCTGTATGCGGAAAGACCCTTTAGTCCGTAAGTGATAAGCTCTCTTAGAGATCTTACGTCCTCGTTCTCTGTTGCGAGTACTCCAACTTCTGGGCTAGCAGCCTTTGCAGCGAACTCACCAACGCATCCGTTCCACTTAGCAGCCTCTGGAAGCTTGCTTGTATCGTCAAGCTGCTTTAGTAGCTGCTCCTTACATGTTAGTGTCTCAACAATCTTAGCTGTGATAGCTTCATCGTCGAAGTTAGCATTTGTGATAGTTGTGAATAGGTTGAGCGATACTAGGTGGTTAACCTGCTCGCTTACTTCCTTGCCCTCAGCTCTTAGCTGTGTGGTTACTGCAGAAAGCCCCTTAGTTACGTATACGAGCAGATCCTGTAATCCTGCTGTCTCTGGAAGCTTGCCACAGACACCTCTCATAGTACAACCTGTGCCCTTTGCTGTCTCCTGGCACTGATAACAAAACATACGGTTTTCCATCTGTTTTCTCCTTTCAACTCTTATATAGCGTCCATTTGTTTTTTTGCTTTAATTAGTGTTTGCTTTAAGTTTGTGCCACAAGCATATCATTAAAAAAAGATGGAATCTGTAACTAATGTTACAATTCCATCTTTTTATTTTTGTTTTTGAATTAATGCATTTAAATTGTGTCAATTATATTTGGATTATCAGTTAAGAGCCTCGATTTCTGCAGGGTCAAGGACGTATATCTTGCGCCCCTTTATCTCGATTAAACCATCGTCCTGCATCTTCATCAGCTCTCGCGAAACTGATGGTCTAGTCACTCCCAGGAATTCAGCTAGCCCTTCTCTCGTCATATTTATAGGTTTGCTCATGTCCCTGTCGTTATAGACTAGCAGCATCTTGGCGATCTTCTGGCGGAGCGTCGGACAAGAAAGTATCCTGAGCCTCATATTTAGAGCGTAAGCATTTCTCGCAAAGCTCATCAGCATGTTATTAATCATCTGATTGTGGTAGCCACAGTCATTGCCGCACGTTCCGGACATGAAGTCGCGCGGAAGCGATACGACCTTCGAATCGCAGGTTGCCTGTGCGAATACCCCATACTTCTCTTTGCCGAGAAACAGCAGGATATCACCAAACACCTCTCCCGTATCAGTAAAGTTTCCGATGACTCTCCTGTTGCCGTCGAAGGAATCATAACCGATCCTCACTCCACCCTCTAGGAGGATGTGGAGCTTAGTTGGTTCATCCTCTTCAGTGAATATCATGTCTCCCTTCTTGAATGATAGGCAGAGCGCACCACTGCATGTAAAGCAGTTGTGCACGTCATCTACCGTCATATTCTCAAAAAGCGGGCTCACCATGAGGCGTTCAGCTATTACTCTATCAGTCTTTGATGATGCTCTTGCTGCCATATCCCTCGCCTATTACATCATGCCCATTCCGCCGCCTGCAGGCATTGCAGGTGCAGCTGGCAAGTCTTCCTTAATCTCTGAAATTCCAGCCTCAGTAGTGAGAAGCATACCTGCTACACTTGAAGCGTTCTGAAGTGCAGATCTTGTAACCTTAACTGGGTCAACGATTCCAGCCTCGATCATATCTACGTACTCTTCTGTTGCAGCGTTAAAGCCTACGCCCTTCTTGGACTCCTTAACCTTAGCAACGATTACGCTGCCTTCAAATCCAGCATTCTCAGCAATCTGTCTAACTGGCTCCTCTAGTGCTCTAACTACGATTCTTGCACCAGTCTTCATATCTCCGTCAAGGCTCTCAGCATACTCAGATACCTTATCGATTGCACAGATAAGCGATGTACCGCCACCTGCAACGATGCCTTCCTCAACTGCAGCTCTAGTAGCATTTAGAGCGTCCTCGAGTCTGAGCTTCTTATCCTTAAGCTCTGTCTCTGTAGCAGCTCCAGCATTGATTACAGCAACTCCACCGAGTAGTTTAGCAAGTCTCTCCTGTAGCTTCTCTCTATCGAAATCGGAGTTCGAATCTTCGATTTCGCTCTTAATCTTCTCTACTCTCTCTTCGATTTCAGCCTTCGCACCAGAACCGTTAACGATTACTGTGTGATCCTTATTAACCTTAACAGTTCCAGCCTTACCGAGCATGTCTACTGTAGCTTCCTTGAGTTCGTATCCTAGCTCTTCGCTGATTACGGTACCGCCTGTAAGGATTGCGATATCCTCCATCATAGCCTTTCTTCTATCTCCAAATCCAGGAGCCTTAACTGCTACTACATCGAGTGTTCCTCTTAGCTTGTTAACAACTAGTGTTGCTAGAGCCTCTCCGTCTACGTCATCTGCAACGATGAGCAGCTTCTTGCCTGACTTCATGATGTCCTCAAGAAGTGGAACGAGGTCCTGAATGTTAGAAATCTTCTTGTCTGTAAGAAGGATGTATGGGTTATCAAGAACTGCCTCCATCTTCTCAGATGTAGCAGCCATATATGGTGAGAGGTATCCTCTATCGAACTGCATACCTTCAACCACATCGAGTGTAGTGCCGAGTGATCTCGACTCCTCAACTGTGATTACGCCGTCAGTTCCTACCTTCTCCATAGCCTCGGAGATGAGTTCTCCAATCTCTCTATCTCCAGCAGATACAGATGCAACCTGCGCTACGCTCTCCTTGTCATCTACCTTAACTGCGCTGTTCTTGAGGTACTCAACTGCGACCTCTACAGCACCGCTGATTCCCTTCTTGAGAACCATTGGATTAGCTCCAGCAGTTACGTTCTTGAATCCTTCGCGAACGATTGCCTGTGTGAGCAGTGTAGCTGTGGTAGTTCCGTCACCTGCTACATCGTTAGTCTTAGTAGCAACTTCCTTAACTAGCTGTGCTCCCATGTTCTCAACCTGGTCTTCAAGCTCAATCTCCTTAGCGATTGAAACACCGTCATTAGTGATTAACGGCGATCCATATGCTCTCTCGATGAGAACGTTTCTACCTTTAGGTCCAAGTGTAATCTTAACTGTATCTGCAAGCTTATCTACGCCTGCGAGGAGTTTTCTTCTGGACTCCTCTCCATAATGCAAATCTTTTGCCATCTTCGCTTCCTCCTATGTAACCGTACCATGCACGGTGCGTGATTAAAATCTATTTACTATCCTTGTCTGTACCATCTATGCCTTCCTATGCATTCGGTACAAACTATGCCTTCGGTACAAAATTGATACCCTTGTTGCGCTTGAATACTAGTCGATAACTGCTAGGATATCTCTCTGACTCATGATGATGTAGTCCTCACCGCCGTACTTAAGCTCTGTACCGCCGTACTTAGAGAAGATAACCTTATCTCCAACTTTAACTTCCATCTTCTCGTCTTCAGTTCCTGGGCCTACTGCGAGAACTTCAGCCTCTTGTGGCTTCTCCTTAGCACTTGCCGAAAGTATCAGCCCGCCTTCAGTCTTCTCAAGTGCTTCGCTACGCTTAATAACAACTCTTGCGCCTAGTGGCTTTATTCCTATACTCATTTGTAACCTCCTAATCATACGCTTTATTCGTATTGTTAGCACTCAATTATCAAGAGTGCTAAACTCTATAACATAATTTTACTCAGACCCCCATATGTTGTCAACACGGCACTATGAATTAAATGTGAAAATATCTTCACTGCATGCTTCTATAGTAATAGAACAGATACTGCTGTGCTATGCCGCCTAGTTCGCCGAAGTGCTCATCAGCAAACTTCTGCATACCCTTGATATCCTTGATGTCGAAGCCATATAGATCAACCATTATCTTCTTCATCCAGATATCTATAGGAAATGCCGTAAAGTCTCTGAGACCGAATAGAAGTATGCAGTTTGCGACTTTAGGTCCAACACCAAGATAAGATAATAGAGCCTTTTGTTTCTCTTCCGTTGTTCCCGTAGGCACTCCGTGCTCAGCGAAATGCTTAGGAGCTGATACTAGGTATGCATTTCTATATCCGAGCTTTAAGTCCGCCAGTTCTTCGAGTGTAGCCCTCGATAGCTGCTCGGGCGTCGGAAATGCATATCGCACCTCGCCCATAAATTCACCGATTTCGGTACCGTAGTTCTTCGCTAGCGACTCGATGCACTTCTTAATCCTAGGTATGTTGTTATTCTGCGAGACGATGAAGGAGATGAGAACCTCCCAGTAGTCCTGATTAAGTATCCTGATGCCGTGACACATATCTATCGACTTTGCTAGCTTAGGATCACCAACGAGAAGTGCTTTCTTCATCGCTCCATAGTCCGTGTCCAGATCAAAGTAGCTATGCCAATACTTCTCACTACCGCCCGTACACTCGATGATAAGCGAGCACGAATCGCCATCGTGCTCGAGCGAAACGTGTGCCGCATGACCTCCTGCAACACCTATGTATGAGCCATCCTCACATTCATTCCAGCGAAAGCACTGACCACACTCGAACACGTGAGGTAGCTCTATATCATGTAAATTATCAAATCTAATAACCTTAATATCGTTCATAACCCCCTACCTTTCATAATGGCTATTATACATGAATTTTCCGTAATGATTTATTGGAGTTCAAAATAAAAAGACCGCCAGAAGGCTTCTACAGGCGGTCACTTATGTTACAGCTATGCAAAATCAGTCGATTATCATAGTTACTACTCCGAAATTAGTGCATTTTTCGCTATTGAAAATTTCAATACAGGTTTTCGTCACAGTGTTTTATTAACTGATTAAATATGCAGTTTTGCTTCACAGTTTTATTGATTACGAGTTTTACTTCACTGCAATAATTTCAACTTCGCAAAGTGCTCCTGCTGGAAGCGCTGTGATTGCAACGCATGATCTAGCTGGCTTTGAAGTGAAATACTTAGCATACACTTCGTTGAAATCCTTGAACTCTGCCATATCTAGGATGTAGCAAGTGGTCTTAACTACGTTATCGTAAGTCATGCCGTTAGCCTTGAGAATCTCGCCTACATTTTTGCAAGCCTGCTCGCACTGGCTCTGCACATCCTCACCAGCAAACTTCCCTGTCTCAGGGTCGATTCCGATAGCGCCAGAAGCGTAAAGTGTATTTCCCGCCATCACTGCCTGTGAGTATGGTCCTAGAGCTGCAGGTGCAGTCTTGATATCGGTATATTCAAACATTTGTCTACCTCCAAAATAACAATATAGAGAAATATTTATCACATTTTGATTGTAACACCAGGGCGTAACCAGTTCAAACGGTTATGGAGCTGTTGCGGCACCAATTCTGCTGATTTTCCACTGAGAAGTGTAGCTAGCGAAGCTGGAGCTATGGTGCAGAGATGATTCCCTTATCTTATATGAAATGAACACCTTGAACTCTGTTAAATAAACACCTTAAACTCCGCCCATATTCTTCCCTTCTTGGAGAGCCCTGAGAGCTCGGAAAGTATCGCCTTACCTCTGCCGCGGAGCACTATCGTATCACCTTCATTGATACGCTTGTCTACCTTGGTAACTTCTTCGTGATTTACAAAAACGATGCCTCCTTTGATGGCTCTCACCGCTTCGCTTCGCGAGACATGGAACGCCGCTGACACCACATTGTCTAGTCTTGGAGAAGAAAGTGTGTCTCTAACCGCTTTCACCCTTTGCTCGGGTACTTCCAGTTCGCCTATATCAGAGACTGTAATCTGGAGATTTGTATGACCGGCACTGTGAAATTCGGCTAGAAGGAAATCCACAATTTCAGAATTCACAATCATGTCGGCTCCCTTTTCATTGACCAGGATATCACCGATCACAGACCTATCAATCCCTAGTGAAAGGACAGAACCGAGATAGTCCCTATGCGTGAGCTTTCTGCCTCCTGTAGCCGCCTTGATGCGAAGCACCGAAAGCGGTGAAATCATCTCTAGCGCTTCCTCGAGAGTATCTGCGTACCCGTATGGAACGAACATGATAATCCGTCTCTCGGCATCATCATACCCGCCATAGAAAAAAGATTTTACGTCGCTTCTCCCCTTCACGATGCGCATGGCTAGCGACTGTTCGTGCATGTTAAGAAAGCCTGTCGCAGTAATGTAGCTACCACGCTCGCACTGTTCGAGCTTATCCTCTATTCTCGCTGTAATAATCTTGTCGTTATCCATTTCTTTCCTGTTCAAATATTATGCTGTTTTTTAAATCAAGCCTTACCTGATTCTGTTATCAGCCTTAAAGCTCCTTCACCGCTGTGACAACCAATCTTCCGTCCCTGAGCACGAACTCTATATCGACGTTCGCAAACGCCATCTTGCATGGCTTTGCAGAATCCCTATCATAGGCATCCCTTGGATCAAGCTCAAGAATCCTTATGAGTGGCGCGCGAAACTCTTCATCAACTTTTGCAAGTAGGTCATCTGAAAATTCAACATCAATCGAAGTATCAATGCTCTTTGCAAACCCTTCATCTGCCTCTGTGATGATATCACTATATGGGATATACGGCTTGATGTCGTATATAGGCGTGCCATCGAGTAGATCTGCCCCTTCGACGATGAGTCTGAGCTGGCCATTATCATCTCGTATCTCGAGGAGCTTGACTGCAGACATGCCAAGTGAGTTCGGCCTATATGGCGACCTCGTAGCAAATACGCCCTTTCGTATATCCCCGCCGAGGCGAGGTGGTCTCACGGTAGGCTTCCACGCTGGATGCTCCTCGGTCATATCTATCTTGGTGTCCGAAAATCCCCAAATTAGCCAAATGTGAGAGAACTCTTCGAGTCCTCTCACAGCGTCAGGATTATTAAATTCGTCGCCGAAGACTATCTCCGACTTAAGGCCCTGTACGAGCCTCGGCTGCCTCGGTATACCGTACTTCTGCTTGAAGGCAGATCTCATGATGGCAATCTGGCGAATCTCATGTATTTCGTTCATCATATTACGCCCACACGAATTCCTTTGGCGAAGAACCTATTTCAAAGTGGTACTTGACGATGCCAGCATCTAGCTTAGTAAATGGTCCGAAGCCAGGCTTTATCTTCACTCTATCTCCGCTTATCGCAAAGGTAAACTTCTGCTGATTCATAGCTGTCGGTGCTAGGAGTGCCATCTCAACGCCCTTCTTGAACCACTCAGGAGTGTCCTCGTAGCTTGAAATCCTCGAAGATTTGCCATCGAATACATCTTCTGGCTTCTTAGACTTCCTGCTAGCTCCCGTCGTGCGTCCATAGCCTAGGGCAATTACGGCAACGATCTTCTCATCGTGTCCGACGTCAATTGCCTCCTTGACCTTCTTATAGGTTCCACCTACCCAGCAAGTGCTGAGCCCGTGCTGCACACAGCGGATCACTAGCTTCTCACCGTAGTATCCCGCCTTTTCATCGAGGTCTTCACGCTTCCTACCGACTACGGCAATGTAATTTTTAACATTTGAGAATTTGCCGTATTTTGCAAGTAGACTCGAGAATGCCTTTGGCTCATCCTGTATAAGCTGAAAATGCATATCTCCCTCGCGGTTACACTGCTGAATCATGACCTTAAGGTCCTCTGCTACCTTCGCATCGATAGACCTGTCCTCGTAAGCGCGCACGGAGTGTCTCACCTTTACACACTCTCTGATGTTCATAGCCCCCTCCTCTAGTTGAATAATACCTAATTATAACACTAAGCGTCGATTGTGGACACCTTAAATGTTATATCATCAAGCGCTTTTAGAAGGACTCTCACGGTATCGAGTGAGGTGAGCGTAGTCACGTTATTTTCAGCAGCACACTTCCTGATGCGGCTGCCCATAGAATTCGCATCTACGGATCTGATGTCTCCGATGTTGATCACATATGTCACGTAACCCTGTCTGAACTCATTCATTACTGCATCCAGGCTGTTATCAGTGTGCTTGAAGCTTCTGGTCTTTACGCCATTATTCTTGAGGAACTGCGCCGTACCCTCTGTCGCCTCAATGTTGAATCCTAGATCGTAGAATCCTCTGATTAGTGGCAGTGCATCCTCCTTAGACTCATCGTTAATCGATGCAAATACCGTTCCGTAATTCTGCATTCTCATACCTGCTGCCTGCATGGCCTTGTAAAAAGCTCGCATCATATCATCGTCATACCCGATGGCTTCGCCAGTAGATTTCATCTCAGGCGATAGTCTTATATCCATTCCTGATAGCTTTGCAAATGAGAATGCCGGCACCTTTACGTACCATCTCTTCTTCTCGAGCGGCTTTAATCCCTTGAATCCCTGCTCCTCTAGGCTGATGCCGAGCATTACCTTGGATGCGATGTCTGCGAGATTGTATCCAGTAGCTTTGGATAGGAACGGCACGGTTCTCGAGGATCTTGGATTTACCTCGATTATATATACATTTTCAGAAGCATCGACGATAAACTGTATGTTGAATAGTCCGCAAATGCCTATCCCAAGACCTAGCTTCTCTGTATACTCTCTTATAGTTTCCTTAACCTTGTCTGAGATGGAGCATGGAGGATAGATACTAATCGAGTCTCCAGAGTGCACGCCTGTACGCTCAACTAACTCCATGATACCTGGGATAAATACATCTGTACCATCGCAGATCGCATCAACCTCGATTTCCTTACCGCGGATATAGTGGTCAACTAGCACTGGTTTATCTTCGTCAATTTCCACGGCTGTCCTCAGGTACTGTCTGAGCTGAGTCTCGTCCGCAACAATTCTCATCGCTCTACCACCGAGCACGAAGCTTGGTCTAACGAGCACTGGATAGCCGATATCATTTGCAACAGTGCATCCCTCATCTATATCTGTTACCGCTTTTCCTTCTGGCTTAGCGATACCTAGCTTCTGGAGCAATTTGTCGAACTCGTCTCTATCCTCGGCAGCGTTAATTGCAGCGCAGTCGGTTCCGATGATCTTTACACCTCTCTCGTCGAGTGCATTTGCAAGGTTTACAGCGGTCTGTCCTCCGAGTGAAACAATTACTCCATCCGGTTTCTCTAGTCTAAGGATGTTCATAACATCCTCGATGCAGAGTGGCTCGAAGTATAACTTATCTGCCGTAGTATAATCTGTAGAAACTGTCTCAGGGTTATTATTTATGATTATAGCTTCGCAGCCTTGACTGCGGAGAGTCCTTACCGCCTGAACAGTCGAGTAATCGAACTCAACGCCCTGTCCGATTCTAATTGGTCCTGAACCAAGAACTACGACTTTTCTCTTGCCTGAATCCTTAGTCTTCTTGGTCTCACTTCCGTCAAATGTCGAATAGAAATATGGCACATATGCATCCTTAGATCCTGCACAAGAATCTATCATCTTGTACTCTGGGAAGAGGGAAACTGCCTCGCGAAGCTTCCACACCTGCTCTTCTGTTACGTTCCAAAGCCTTGCAATTTCAACATCTGAAAATCCGTGCTGCTTTGCTATCCTCAGTCTTGCGACATCGTTTTTGTTAGCCTTTAGCTCGTTCTCGATAGATATGATATTCTCAAACATCCCTATGAAGTACTCATTTATTGCTGTCAGTTCACATATCTCCTCCTTGCTCACCCCTCTTCTCAGGAGCTCTGCGATGGCAAATATTCTATCGTCACGACCCTCAGTTATGTACTCCTTCATCTCATCAGTATCCCAAGTATCGAACTTCTCCATGTATATGTGGGAAACACCTATTTCAAGAGAGCGAACGGCTTTAAGTATGCTCTCTTCGAGATTCATACCGATGCTCATAACTTCTCCAGTAGCCTTCATCTGCGTTCCTAGCTTGTTATCTGCATCTGCAAACTTGTCGAACGGGAACCTAGACACCTTGCTCACAACATAGTCAACGGCAGGCTCTACCGAAGCGGGCTGGTCTATAATCTCGATTTCATCTAGTGTCATGCCAACTGCAATCTTGGCTGTGATTCTAGCGATTGGGTATCCACTCGCCTTAGATGCAAGCGCAGATGAACGAGAAACTCGTGGGTTTACCTCGATCAGGTAGTACTCCGATGATTCTGGATTTAGTGCAAACTGCACATTGCAGCCACCTTCAATCTGAAGTGCACGGATGATCTTAAGCGCACTATTCTTAAGCATCTCGTTATCTTCTTTACTTACGGTCTGGGTTGGGCAGATTACTATCGAGTCACCTGTGTGTACTCCAACTGGGTCGAGGTTTTCCATATCGCAGACTGCGATTGCTTTATCAGTACCATCTCTCATTACCTCGTACTCTATCTCCTTGAAGCCCTTGATACTCTTCTCGATTAGTACCTGATGAGTTGGTGAGATGGATAAAGCACGCTTTATAAGCTCTTTAAATTCCTCTTCATCATATGCAAATCCACCGCCTGTACCACCGAGAGTGAACGCTGGCCTGAGAACTACTGGAAAGCCTATCTCTTTTGCAATCTCTAGTCCGTGTTCTTCGCTATTTGCAATGTCCGACTGAATTACCGGTTCGCCTAGATCTTCGCAAAGCTCCTTGAAAAGCTCTCTATCCTCAGCACGCTCGATGCTGCTACTCCTAGTTCCGAGAAGTTCTGCGCGGCACTCCTTGAGAACACCTTTCTTCTCGAGCTGCATAGCGAGATTAAGACCAGTCTGTCCGCCGATGCCTGGCAGAATCGCATCTGGTCTCTCGTATCTGATTATCCTAGCTAGATACTCGAGAGTAAGTGGCTCCATGTACACCTTGTCTGCCATAGATGTGTCCGTCATGATGGTTGCAGGGTTGGAGTTGCAGAGCACTACCTCATACCCTTCTTCTCTAAGCGCAATACATGCCTGTGTACCCGCATAGTCGAACTCAGCTGCCTGCCCGATTACGATAGGTCCTGACCCGATAACTAGAATCTTCTTGATGTCACTTCTTTTTGCCATTTTTTCCACCTTTCCTGTTCCACATCTACGTTAATTTTAAAAAAAAGACTTCGATCACTGGAATAACAATTCCAATGTCGAAGTCCTAATCTACGTTGCTATATTCAAGATACGAGTCGCGAAACATTCGCTTCTTCATCTCTCTCTCCTCTTTCTGCTATATGTGCTTCAATATTTTAAACCTTAAGTATTCTAGCACAATTATCCAGTTTGTCTAGAGGCAAATTAAAATTTTTTGCAAAAAATTTTTTTAACGCATTATCGAAAGCTACACACAAATCGCAAATCACTTCTATTTACTGAGTTCTAGCGCATAGCTCACAGCAGACAGCGCATACATTGGTGCCGTTTCGGCTCTCATGATGCGTGGTCCAAGACCTATGCATACCGCTCCAGCCTCTGTAAACGCTTCTATTTCCTTGTCAGTAATTCCGCCCTCTGGACCGAATATAAAGAGCAACTTCTCTCCAGCTGAAACTTCCAAAAGCGACTTTGCAAGAGCAGATTTCTCACCTTCCTTTGCCGCTTCCTCGTATGCGACGAAGACCTTATCGTACTCAGCAAAGCTATCTACAAAGCCCTTCTTGTTAGCAATAAGATTTATGCTAGGAACGATATTGCGCTTGCTCTGTTCAGCAGCTCCCTGTACAACCTTTTCAAGCTTTTCTGCTAGCTTGGCGAGCTTCTTGCCATCCCACTTGACAATCGACCTATCTGCCGGAAAGCCGCATATCTCAGCTGCTCCGAGCTCCGTAGCCTTCTGCGCTATGGTCGAAAATTTATCGCCTTTAGGAAAACCGCATGCGATAGTAATTTGGACTGGTAGCTCGACATTTTCATCTAGCTCTTCTACGATGCGCATAGTTCTGCTCTCTGCATCTACAACTTCTGCAAGTCTCTTGATGCCATCTGGAAATACGAGAACTACCTCATCGCCAGCCCTAAGTCTCATGACCTGGAACATGTGCTTGATTGTATCCTTGTCCGTTATCTCAATAGTATCAGCGCTAGGGCTGCCGTATATAAAGTACTGCTGCATTGCTGCTCCTTTAGTATATTAGTGTTATTAGTTCAAGCCGTTTCGAATCGTCATTCTGTAACTTAGGAACTTAGGAATAATCGATTTAGGTGTAGTGCGTATATATTGGAAGGCGAGGTTTACCAGCCGCCTCCACCGCCTCCGCCAGAGCCGCCACCGACAGACCCTCCGCCACCAGAACTTAGGCCACCGCTGACATCTGCGTAAAGTGCAGATGATACTCTAGAAAACGCGCTAGATTGAATATGACGAATCATAATGTCCATATTTATAAGGTCGTACATGTCTCCGCCTAACGCACTGTATCCAATATGTCCAGCTAGATTCTTAGGTTCAAACTTCTTCGCCCAAGCATCGGTAAGCCCAAATACATAGGCATACGGAAGCACATCGTAGAAGTATGCTGGGTCTTCCTCAGCAAGGGCATTTATCCTATCAACCTCTGCTGTAGCGATAAATTCTTTGAAGCCGATAATCTCACCATAAAGCTTGGCACTATCCTTAGTTCTCTTGAGAAATCCTAGCAGAATCAATGGTACAGCCAATGCATATACAGCTATTGCAACTAGAGCATACATCGTCATCTCACCACCTGCAGTCTTGTACAAAAATAATAACATAAACGATGATATCGCCAGATAGATAATTCCCCAGAACGCAAAAGATGTAACGCTCCTTATACCGCTTCTCGTCCTATGAAAATTATACTCTCTACACATCCTCTTAACAGGCAATCTCCAAAATGCATCAAGGATTACCGAGCCACCATATACGAATATCAGAATTCGCCAGCCGGGTAGGTAGAACTCTCTATACATAGAAAGTGCGATTAGCATACCTCCTATAATGCAGCTGATGATAGTTGCAATCTTCTCATTTTTCTGCGATTTCTTAGAGAATATCGATTTGTTGTCCGTGTACTCTTCAACTATTACCTTTCTAATAAGTTCACATTCTTTGCCTATGCGTTTGCTCGCTTCCTCTAGGCTCACAACCTTACCAAGTGTGCCATTCTTCGTGCTTCCAAATATAGTTTTGTAAAAAGTAACGGTAATTGGGGGCTCGTCATATACGTCGGGAATCCTGAGGCTCTCGAATTGATATTTTCCCTTCTTGTATTCCTCAATCGATATATACCCTTTAGATGCCAAATAAAAGAACATCGATGTGATATCCCTCTTATTTACTTCTTCGTCGATCAGATATCCGATTTCTCCAGGCGGAACACCTTTGGGTGGCTTAAAAGTAACGGGCGAAACAATCGGGTGTTCTTTTTCATTCAAAACCCTAAGCACGATAAGTATAATGACGCCGAGAATTGCTACTATTACGGTCGCATAGTTCACCCAGTACTTGCTAGGCGCTTTGTACCAGTAGCCTTTTGGAGTATCTACGAGCAATGTCGCACCATTATTCGCTGGCAAATTCTGAACACTATATTCGATTATATTTTGCTTCTTGTCGTAGGTCCATGTACCGTACATATTATACGTGTTCTTGTGCGGGCCACTATACCCTTTCATGCCGCTGTACGGAAAATGCTGTGGCAAGTACACAGAAACTGATGCCGACTTGATATCTGTTGCCCATTCCGATGGAAGCACATCCACATATATGTCGTTAGGATTATTCTTGCGCTCGTAATTAGCAAGGGTATAGATGATGGTGTAATCTTTAACGCCAGTAACCGTCTTCTTTTTATCACCGATTTTAATCTGCATTTGGTTAGCTTTATACAGATTCTTAATCTTGTATTTGTCCCCATCTACGGATACATCTTTGATCTTGTATCCCTTGCCGAAAGGAATGTTTCTAACTATACCGTGCTTTGGGTCGGTGAAATTCACCTTAATCTTCTCTACGACTACGTATGAATAGTCATTTCTAACATCCACAGTCACATTGTAACTAAGAGTAGAATATCCAGTGCCCGTGTCGACTTCCCCTGAACTGAAATACCTTGTTAGGCCTGAAATCAGCCATATTGTAGCTAACAAGCCGATAGATACAATAGTTGCTATGCGGTCGTTTCGTTTTTTGTCCATAAGTTGTTCCTGTTGTTATTGTTTAAAGGATTAATAACCAACATGAAATCATGAGGTTAAAATGCCTATAAAATGTGATTATGCTATTAATTCACTTCAGCTTTGGAATCTTCAATCACAGCTCGCTCTAGTAGCTCAAGAACGTATACGGGAGCTTGCCTGCGCCCACTCTCCCATTGCTCAATAGTTCTTACTGGGATGTTATATTTCTCTCCAAATGCCGCTTGCGATAAGCCGAGGAGCTTACGCATCTCCTTTAGTTCCATTATCATTATCTCCTCTTTTATGTAACTCTTATAGAATAACTTAATGATACAACATGTGGGTTGGATGTGTAAGGGTGTAAAAAGAATACCAGTAAATATGTGCGCTACAGAAATATTTGTGCGGCAAATACAATTTAATATATTTCCTATATTTCGTTACAGTTTATACTCTTGAGAGGTAATTTCTTATGATATACTCACACTAATAGAGGGGGGTGTTATGTATGCAAATGATTCCTGTAGTATCTAGCAATCTTGAGGCTATCGGCTATGACTCTCAAACTCAAATACTGCGAGTAATGTTCAAAGAAAGTGTCTACGATTACTTTGATGTTCCACAATATGAATTTGATAATCTATTGAATGCCGAATCTAAAGGTAAGTATCATGCTGCTCATATAAAATTTTCATATCGCTATAAACGCCAGTGAGCAGATAATGCTTTTATAATCCTCATATGGAGCCATTTCTAAAGAAGATATAACCATAATATGGTCTGAATTTTCAAGGCATTCAGATAGTTTTTACCAACACGTTTTGTCCTATGGCCCTTATTTTAAGTAAAGCAAAAACGGTTTAGGTGGGACCGGCGGATGTCGCCCACATTTCTCGACCCACCAATACCGGTGGCGCGTTGGAGCCGGATACTTTTCAACCTCTAAACCGTTTCTTACTGACTTTATTGTATGATAAATGGTCATATAATTCAATTAATTTAATATAACTCCCTTTGCATATTTTTTAGCTAAATTGCACACCCTAATTTTGTTCATCACATTCAGATAATATAACCTCTCCATTACCACTCACATCAAAAAATCCGACACCGTGTTTTAACGCAATTTTAAGCATAGTATTATATGCGTCCTCTGCTAGTGACCATGCAAAACATGCATATATCACATCTTTACCAATACAATAGTCTGTAATGCGATTTGCAAGATCTTCATCATTTTCTATTTCATCATCACTAAGAGCAAATTCTCCTTCCATCGGTGGAAATACTTGTATCATATCCATAAACCAGTTCTTTAGATTAGCTGAGCTTACTTCTATCGAATCATAATTATGATCTTCCTTCCACTCCACTTGATTTTCGTACCATTTTATAAATTCTGTCTTATTATTTGGAGCCTGTGCTTTTTCGAAAACCATTAAATCGTAACTCATAATTTCTTATACCTCCTTATCCATTAACTTATTTAGGTTTAATAAACGACCCGGGACCGAAGATTCCCGAGTATGTTTCATGTTATATTATACAATATACAAAGATTATACATAAAATTATATAAAATATCACCCTTTTACTGTGGCATGTGCCACACATGCCACGACAAAACAGGTCAATTCAGAACACCTGTAACATAGACAAAAAAAGAAAAGAGCCTTGCAGCTGCTGTAGTTACAAGGCTTTTAGCTTTTCTCTTTTTTTCTTGGTACCGCATCCGGGAATCGAACCCGAGATTCAGCCGTGAGAGGGCTGCGTCTTAACCTCTTGACCAATGCGGCATATATTCGTGTCACGAGTGCGACACGAATTAGTATACATAATATCTCAGAACTTGTCTAGTACTTTTTTCTATTAACTAAGATTTTTTGATTTCGTTAGTTTATTAATTCTACTAACAAATCCTCGGCAGCAGCTCTCCGCTTGGTGGTGGCAGCAGCGTTTCAGTACCTATTTCCGTGGTCATCACAACGTGACCAGGCATCTCATTAGTTACCTCACCTATTACCACCGCACCCTCTGTATGCTCGGAGCTGTGCAGTGCCGCGAGTACAGCGTCAGCGGATTTTGCAGGGACGAACATAACCAGTCTACCCTCGCAAGCAAGATAAAGTGGCTCTAGCCCGAGCATGCCCGTGACACCAGCGACTTCAGGATTTACAGGAATGGATTCAGTATCGAGCTTGATTCCGACATCGCTCTGGTCAGCAATCTCATAGAGTACAGTCCCAACTCCGCCGCGCGTCGCATCCCTTATAACGTGGATGTCTGGTGTGGCTTCAAGTGCAGCATTTACAGCATTCCAGAGAGGCGCACAATCGCTCGTCACATTCGCCTCCATGCCGAATCTATCCCTCTCGAGTAGAATCGTGCAGCCGTGACGGCCAACGTCTCCAGTCACGATAATCTTGTCACCAGGTTCAGCATTTGCACCAGCTGGATTAACACCTTCCAGTATCTCGCCTACGCCAGTAGTCGTGATAAACACGCCATCCACCTGCCCTTTGCCAGCAACCTTGGTATCGCCAGATACTATTGAAACACCTACCTCATGAGCCGTCTCAGCCATCGCCCTAGCGATGCGGTCCAGTTTCTCAACGGGGAAGCCTTCCTCTATTACAAATGCACAAGATATGTAGAGTGGCTTTGCGCCCATACACGCGAGGTCATTTACCGTACCGCATATCGAGAGCTTTCCGATGTTGCCGCCAGGGAATTCTGCAGGAGATACGATAAATCCGTCCGTGGACATCGCCATCCTTCCAGTTGGAGGTGGCAGCACTGCCGCATCGTCCGCTGTTAGGTATTTGTTGTCGAAATATTTCTTGAAAATCCCACCAATCAGGTCATTCGTCTGCTTTCCACCTGCACCGTGCGCGAGGGTTATTGTTTGTTCCATATGTCGCCTCCGTATTTATAAAACGCCGAACATGCGCCTTCGCTAGAAACCATACACGCTCCTATCGGATGCTCTGGCGTACAGCCCTTACCGAATACCTTGCAGTCGTAAGGCTTGCATTTGCCGAGTAACACCTCTCCGCATCTACATGCTGGATTTGGCTTACCTTCTATCTCTGGAAGATTGAACTTATACCTAGCATCGTAATCGCGATACTCTGGCCTAAGCTCAACACCTGATTTCTCTATAACGCCGAGTCCTCTCCATTCTGAATCGCAAGGCTCCATGACTGTCTCGACGAGTTTTCTAGCCGCAGGACTTCCCTCTTCAGTTACCACTGCTGGATAGCAGTTTACTGCGAAAGGTTTGTTCTCTTCTATTTTCTTGATGATCGCCGCAAGTGCCGTCAGCACCTCGGATCCCGAGAAACCAGCGACCACTCCAGATATTCCGTGTTCATCACGGAGTTTATAGTATTCCTCCATACCAGTCATCGTGCTCACATGACCTGGATATAGAAATGCATCCGCACTGCCCTTGAGCGCAAGATAAGCGTTATACATCGTCTTGTTGGCTGTCAGTATCGAGAAATTTTCGATGCCCTGTGCCTTCGCTTCACGAACCGCCATCACGCTTCCAGGTGTTGTCGTCTCGAATCCAACCGCAAGAAACACGACTTGCTCATCTGGATGCTCCTTGGCATACTCGAGCGAGTCGAGCGGTGAGTATACAACACTTACCTTCGCCCCCTTGCTGCGAGCCCCTGCAAGGCTCATCTCCGTTCCGGGAACTCTAATCAGATCTCCGAAAGTCGTTATAGTCGCTTTCTTATCCAGCGCCAGCATCACGGCCTCATCGATATACGAAACTGGCGTAACGCAGACTGGACATCCTGGTCCTGAAATCAGCTCGATACTGTCTGGTAGAAGTCTCCTGATTCCGAGTCTAAAGATCTCATGCGTATGAGTTCCACAGACTTCCATGATTCTAAGCTTCGGGCCGTCGTAGGAGGTAACAATGTCGCGAGCTTTCTTTGTACTCTCGTTAATTGTCATTTAGTTCCTCCATGACCTTATCTGCCTCTGTCGCCTCATCTGCTGCAACTCTTGCAATGGCAAGACCCGCGTGCACCATCACATAATCTCCAGGAGCGAGGTCTGAAATCAGCTCCGCAGAAACCTTTCTCTTAACGCCGCCAGCATCGATGACAGCCATGTTATTCTCAATATTAGCAACCTTTGCTCTCAATCCCACGCACATATGTGCACCTCCGTCATTTTCTAATCTCTATATATTCTATACCCATGTCCAGTCATGTGACTGTATTATTTATTGTTCTTCATTTTGTTCTTCATTCCGAAGCGCCGCTATTCCTGCAGCTGCCTGGCCGAGCGCTATGCCACCATCATTAGTCGGCACAACTCCGTGCTTCAGCACCTTAAAGCCTTCTCGTTCAAGTCCGTCATCCACTAGCCTTAGAAGTAGTAGATTTTGAAACACTCCTCCCGATAGGGCAACAACGTTCACTTCGCACCTCGTACGCTGGTAGCAGCAAGCGATTACGATCATGTCTGCCAGCGCTTTATGAAAGAAGTATGCCAGCTGGTCAGTATCTTGATCCGCCAGACTCCTTGCAGCTAGTTCCATGAGCAAGGTGTCTGTGCACAGTTCGAACTGCTCTTCGTCGATATTCATCAGCCTGCCCTCGTAAGGCGCCAGGCTTATTCCTTGTGCTTCGGCCCGTTCAGCTGCAAACTGGAGCGCCATCGAGGCCTCGCCTTCGAAGGTGCTGGCTGACTTTATACCGAGCACTGCGCTTACTGCATCGAAAAGGCGTCCTGCGCTTGTAGACTTCACTGTATTTATATTATTGCCTAGCATGAAGTCGATGCTCTGCCTACCCTTTTCGTCTCCAAGCCCGAGTGTCTCTCCTATACGGTTTGCCGCCTCGCGTCCAAGCGCTGTGCTAATCATGGAGTAGGCAATCCGCCAGCCCTCCTTAGAGGCAATATCTCCGCCAGCATGTATAAACGGTGCAATACTGCCAACACGCTCGTATCCGCTCTCATCTCCAAGCAGGAATTCACCGCCCCAGATAGTTCCATCAGGTCCATATCCAGTTCCGTCAAAAGTCACTCCCAGAGCTGTTCCATCGTATTCATTCTCTGCCATGCACGATACCATGTGTGCATGATGATGCTGCACTTCCATAACTGGAACACCTTCTCTCTCTGCAATCACCCTAGCCATCTCACTCGTGTTATATCCTGGGTGCATATCTCCCACTATTATATCTGGATGAATCTCTAGTAGCCTTTCCATACGAGTTGTCGCTGCTTCAAGTGCTCTCACACTTCTCATATCCGCCATGTCGCCTATGTATGGTGATGGATAAAAAAGCCCCTTATCGCCTAGGCAAAATGTATTCTTTAACTCTCCACCTATTCCGAGCACCGCATGGGAGCTTTCACTCTTCGCTACTATTGGAAGCGGAGAATATCCTCTCGACCTTCTGATCATATAAGGCTTGCTTCTGTAAAATGCCATAACCGTATCATCCGCTCTTATCCGTATATCTCGCGAATTCGATAGTATGATATCGCACATCGGCGTTAGATACTTAAGCGCTTCCTCATCGTTCATGCATATCGGAGCTCCAGATGGATTTCCGCTAGTCATCACCAGCACATCAGATATTGGCTCATCGTCTGGATAATCGAAGAGAAGCATATGAACTGGTGTATATGGCAGCATCACGCCCAAATTAGGATTGTCAGGTGCTACAGATGCTGCGATTCTGGAATCAGCGCTTTTTGAATCTGCTGAGCCAGTATGTCTAGGAATCAGTATTATCGGCTTTTGCGGGCCGGTAAGCAGTGGCTCCATCTTTGGCTCCAGCTTGCACTCGCGCCCGACCACTTCGAGGTCCCGCATCATCACAGCAAACGGCTTCATCGGGCGCGCCTTGAGCTGTCTGAGGCGCTGGACCGCTGCTTCGCTTCCGGCGTCGCAGCAGAGGTGGAAGCCGCCTATCCCCTTGATGGCGGCGATGCCGCCATTCCTGATCACAGCCCTGGTTTCAAGAAGCGCCGCCGCGCCATATGCACCCTCTGGGCGCCCAGTATCAGGAATCTCATCTGAGATCACCGTGCTATATCCAGAGCCACGGCGTCCCGATCCAGCTCCAGCATATTGCGTAGCAGAACCATCTGCCCTGCCCACGAGGGTGTAGAGCTCCGGCCCGCAGTCATTACAGCATACAGGCTGGGCATGATAGCGCCTCGAATTTATATCGGAATACTCGTCACTGCAGGCCTCGCACATTGGAAAACCAGCCATGCTGGTTTTCACCCTATCGTAAGGCATCGAATCTAATATAGTTAAACGAGGACCACACTGAGTGCAGTTTATAAACGGATGGAGATACCTCCTGTTATTCTTATCAAACAGTTCCCTTGCACAGTCAGGGCAAGTTGCTATGTCAGGCGATACGAATATCTGCCCATCCTCATGCTTGCTCTCTGCAATCTCGAAGCCAGATTCAGCTTCTATATCCAGAGGATCATCCATTACCTTAACTTTGACGATTGCAGATCTGGCAGGTGCTTCAGCTTCAATCGCAAGCACGAATTTATCTAATGCAGATTCTGATGCCTTGGCAAATATCTCAACGTAAGAGCCCTTGTTACAGACGCTTCCAGATATCCCATATCTATCCGCAAGTCTGCTCACAAAGGGTCTAAAGCCAACGCCCTGAACTATTCCATAAATCCTAATTAATCTACATACCAATTGCAATCACCAACATCTATCTATTTCACTACATCTCCAGCTTTCTGCCAGTATTCTTCGTCTGAGCTCGAAGAGTAAAGAGAAGCCGAGATTGCGAAGTGAGGAAGACTGAGGAAAGTACCCTTCCACCCTGGAAGCGCTCTCTTGATAAGGGGATCACCAATCACCACATCGTATCCCTCAGCATCTACGAGCTTCATGAGCTCATCCTCTTCATTTAACTTAGTATCATGCTCCTGACGAACCTCTTTGCTCATCATGAACCAGCTCGCAACATCTACGCGCTCTAGTGGCTTATCCTCGGAAGTCCCTATAAGCACGTCTCTAAGCGAATTTGCAAAAACCTGCTGATGCACTATCAGCACCTTTCGAGGCTCGTGCACTATGAGCTTGCGAGAGAACTCATCCGCACGATCCTGCGGCAGAGGATAACATATCTCATATGGTACGCCATACTTATCTGATAGCCATCTCGCGGGCTTTACACCGCCAGGAGATACCACGATATTTCTATCCACATGTGCAGCAGCAGCCACATCTTCTAGCGTATCATTCATGCCATAGATAACTGGGCTATCCACGCCCTGCTCGCGAAGTGCAGTCACCATATCTTCGTAGTCACCGCTTCCGGGAGTGTCGAGCGGCGTAAAGCCTATTACTCCAACTCTCTCGGAAGCGTTGCTCTTATCAATCTTACCTAACTTCCCTAACTTGCCCAGTTTTCCTAGTTCTTCCAAGCTAATGGCTTTTTGCTCAAGACTGCCATTTGCGATGAACCTTGCTCCTGATCCATCTTCTTCATACAAGTAGTTCTTAAGTATCTGCAGAAACGCCCTACTAACACCTTCATCATACATGTCAATTCCATTAGTCTCGACAGGCACAACTGGCACCTCGTAATCAGTCTCCATGAGGCGCTTTAACGCTCTATAGTCAGTGGCGATAACTGCTGGTACTGGTGTCCCGATTAGACCGACAAATTTAGCATCTATATCTCCGAGTGCTTCCTTAGTCTTCTGGATGAGAAGCTCATCACGGCCGAGAATCGCATCTAGGTCACGAAGAGCTGCACTAAATATCGCACTCTTTTTCTTACCCCAACGCGGCTCATCGTATCCGCAGATATTTCCAACACATCCGCCAGCATCCATGATTATCAGCATACCGCCGTAGTGAAACAGCACAGAGACCGCTCCAGACTGATCTGGCGTAAACGGCGATAGATATTTTCTAAGCCCTTTCATCAGCGAGCCTCCTCTCTATAGCATCTACAAAATGCACTAGTCCCTTGTATCCAAACGGCTGAATCTCGTTATTCCAGTGCACATTTATCGACTCTGGATAGTAGAACTGTGCATCTATACCGATTGAAATATCAACCTTTTCCGAACCGTCATAGTTCATCATTGTCGGCGACATAGTCGAGTACACCTTAAGACCACGGTTATAGCTAGCGAGTTCTCTGATAAAAGGAAAGTCATCTTCGCTTATATTCGCAAACACCGACTTAACGCGTAGTCCCAGCTTCTCGAGCGCTAGCGCCATCTCGATTGAGTTTCCGTTTACAACCTGTCCTATTGCAAATGTCTTTCCTTCACACAGCTGCTGAAGTCTTAGGCATGCATAGCTAGCCTCACGAAAGTATTCCGAATCATCGATTTCTACTCCGAGTGCCGAAGCGAACAGTGCATACTGGCGCTGTATTCTATCTATCTCATACACCCTAGTCAGCTCAATGTAAGGAATATCGAGCTTTGACTCAAGTGTGAATGCTGCTTTTCTAGCCTCTGGATGAAGTATGATATTGAAATCTGCCCCGCCCATCTCCATGTATTCTTCGAGGGTTTCTTTTCTCCCTACCTCGTGTATGGTCTTGATTCCCATCTGACCGAGGATATCATACAGGTCAGAATCGTCCTCGAGATGTGTAAAATTACCGAGCAAATTAACGGTCCCACCTGTCGGCTTTCTCTTCTCAAGCAGAGAGTAAATCGCCTCTCTTACAGCTACCATCGGTGGGTTCTTGCCCTCGCGCATAAGCGCATACATATATGTAGGAACGACATGAATTCCCGTGCGTTCCTCAGCCTTTCTACAGACACGCTCTAGATCAGTTCCGAGAAGCGCATCGACGCATGTGATGCAGATAACCACAACCTTAGGCTTCACTTCACAGACTTCATAGATCTCCTCGATAGCCTCTGGTATATCGGATAGATGTCTACCTGTGACGAGATCATTTTCACTCATCTGAAGGAAAAACATCCTCTCACTATATCCGCCTTCGTCCGCCAAAATCGTGGTATTACGGCCACAGCAAGCTGGTGCAACCACGAGCATTACCGATTCTGGTATTACTACTCCTGCTCTCTTAACGCCAAATCCCTGCGCACCTGGTGAATTGTACATCAAGGTCGCCGGTGAGCTATACACGAGATGCTCGTTACTCACTAGCTCGGTCGGAATACTGCCAGCCTCAGCGAGCGCCCCTATTGTCGTGAAATAAGTGTCTCTCGCCATTACGAATTCTCCTTAATCAGGTAGTCTGCCAGTGCAAAGAACCTCTTTGCGATATCCGACTCAGGATTACCCTCGATTACGGTCTTACCCTGATCCTCCCAGTCTATGATCTCCTGACTGCGAGGGATCTCTCCTACGATTGGTATTCCAGCCTCATCTGCAAATGCCTGCACCTTCTCCGTCTCATTCTCGACATTGCGGTGGTTGAGCACCACACCCTTCACCTTGGCATATCCACGGTCTGCAAAATTATCTACAGCCGTCTTAATATTATTTGCCGCATAGAGAGCCATCTTTTCACCCGAAGTTACGATGAGTATATCCTCTGCAAATCCCTCTCTGATAGGCGCAGCAAATCCTCCACAGACTACGTCACCGAGCACGTCATAAAGGACTACATCTGGATTGAATCTGCCAAAAACATCTAGATCATCTATTAGATTAAAAGTCGAGATAATACCTCTACCCGCACATCCGATGCCCGGTGTTGGGCCACCAGTCTCGATACATTCAACTCCTCCAAATCCAGTTTTAACCATCTCGTCGATAGTCGGTTCATCGTCGTTATCTCTCATGAAGTTCATAACCGGAATTAGCGGATTGCCACCGAGAAGATTGATAGTCGAGTCGGCCTTTGGATCACATCCAATCTGAACAACCTTATATCCCTTAACTGCAAAGGCTGCTGCGAGATTCGCAGTCACTGTCGACTTTCCGATACCACCCTTACCATATATTGCTACCTTAATCATTTATCCCCCTACACAAAAAGACTTCAAACCACACAGGTAGAAGTCTCCGAAAACAAATTCATACCACTCGGGACACCTTGTGGTTGGTCTTCATTTAATTAATTAAAATTATACTATCGCTACATATGGTACGCAATAAAAGGTATTTTAATCACAATCGTTTACAATTTTTTTAGTGACTGATAAAATATTTTAAATACATTTTATCTCTTTATACCTATCAAAAAGGCATAAATTGATGAGGTGAAATTTGTTTTTTAGGAAGTATTTCTCAATGAAAAGAATTGCAATATACGGAAAAGGCGGAATTGGAAAATCCACTACCGTCTCTAATATGTCCGCGGCACTCGCTGAAAAAGGATATACGGTCATGCAGATTGGGTGCGATCCGAAAGCTGATTCCACGATTAGTCTTCGTCAAGGAAGGAATCTCACTCCAGTTCTCGATACTTACAGGGATAAGATCAAAGACATTCAGCTTGAAGATATGTATACCATCGGCTATAACGGCGTTATCTGCGTGGAAGCTGGTGGTCCAACTCCAGGCATTGGCTGCGCTGGACGAGGCGTTGCTAAGGCGCTAGATTTACTCAAGCAAAAGAATTTCGAAGAAGTGCTCCATCCCGATGTCGTCTTCTACGATGTGCTTGGAGACGTAGTATGTGGCGGTTTCTCGATGCCGCTTCGCAAGAATTATGCGGACAACGTATATGTCATCTCTTCTGGGGAGCAGATGGCGATATACGCAGCTATGAACCTCGGTCTAGCGATGGAAAATTTTAAACGCAGAGGTCACAACGGACTCTCTGGAATAATTGCCAACAAGCGCAATGTCAACAGTGAAGACGAGAAGCTTCAGACACTCAGTGAAGACCTCGAGTGCCCGATAGTCGGAACTATCGAGCACAGCATGGTGGTGAAAAGAGCATCTGACGATGCCCTCACTGTCGCCGAAGCTTTTCCCGATGACCCGATGGTTGACGTATATACTAAGATAGCGATGGAGATTATAAATAGGGACTAATATGCTGATTGATTTACACAAACCCGATATTAATAAAGCGAAGGTGAAGCTTGGGGACCTCGATACCCTGGCTCCTTTTCCGCGCAAACTTGAATACTCATGTCCTTCGCGCGGTGGCTGGACTATCGCACATACACCGATGATTATTCCTGGCTCGCACATGATATACATCGGAGCATCAGCCTGTCTACGCGGCGTAGTTCTCTCTGCTGCCGAGTATGAGGGACTTGATAGATTTTCGATGGTGCTCATTGAAGAAAAGGATATTCTGAGTGGCAACATGGAAGAGCTTTTTATCGAGGGCGTTACTGACATACTGAATAAGCTTGATCACAAGCCTACGTGCGTGCTCCCTTTTACAGGCTGCATTCACTACTTCCTCGCCACGGATATAGAATATATATATGACGAGCTTTCGGCTCGCTTTCCAGACATCGACTTCATCTCTTCGCAGATGACGCCGACCATGAAGATAAACGATCACACACCTGAAGAGGACATGTGCCGCTCGATGTATCTGTGCATCGAGGAACAACCGCTTAATGATAAAGTCGTTAATTTCATCGGCGATAGTTTTCCGATTGACAGGTCTGGCGATCATATGAAGCTACTGCATGATAACGGTTTCCGCACCCATGACCTAGCTTCAATCGATGATTACGCTGAGTACAAGGCTATGGGAGAGAGTTTTCTCAACATCTACTCACTTCCTATCGCGAAGTGGTCCACTGAATGCCTTGAGGAGAGGCTCGGTCAGAAGAGCCTGTACATGCCGTACACTTACGACTACGATGAGATTGACAGTGATATGAGTGCGCTTTCTCAGATTATCGGAGCTCCTGCTCCTGATTTTGCATCACTTCGGGCAGAAGCTGATGAAGCTCTAAGAGATGCACTTTCTGTTATCGGAGATGCACAGATTGCTATAGACTTCATGAGCACGCCGCGCTTTTTGAGCCTTGCAAAACTCCTGCTCTCACGAGGCTTCAACGTGACTGAGATTTATGGAGATGCTCTAACGTCAGATAGCAAACCTGATCTCGAGTGGCTGCAGCAAAATCATCCAGACATTCCGCTGATTGCAACTCAGGATTTTCGTGCACGCTTCTATCCACGAGATGAAGCTGAGGGTGGCAAGCTGCTTGCAATAGGTCAGAAAGCTGCGTATTTTACGGGCACTAACCACTTTGTAAATCTAATCGCCAACAACGGCTGGTATGGATATGACGCCATAAAAAAACTCGCAGCAGAAATGATCGATGCGTTTAACAACGAAAAAGACACTAAGTCCATAATTCAGGTCAAGGCTTGGGGGTGCTCGGCATGAAACAAGTAGCAAGAGTTTTATCCACCTATTCAGCTGACTTATTCGGCATCTGCTCCGTCCTATATGAGCTGGGCGGTCTCGTTGTAATGCACGATGCATCCGGCTGTAATTCAACATACAACACGCACGATGAGCCGCGTTGGTATGATATAGAGAGCATGATTTACATATCGGGACTCATTGAAAATGACGTAATTCTCGGAAACGACGAGAAGCTCATAGGCGATGTAATTGAGGCTGCACAGGAAACTAATCCTAAATTCATCGCTATCTCCGCTGCGCTGATTCCACTCTTTATGAGTACGGATATGAAGGGAATCGCCCGCATCATCGAGAAACGCACGGGAATACCGACATTTGGATTTACGACTAATGCGATGGATACTTATGTGCTAGGCGGTAACATGGTATACCGTGAATTCCTAGATAGATTCTGCCCTGCACTTGATGGTAGCCAAGCTATATCTGATTCATCTTCCATATCCGTAAATCTCCTCGGCGTATCTCCGCTTGACTTCTCGATAGTCGGAAACGTTGCGGCTCTAAAGGAGTATTTTAAAGATTGTGGTATCGAGGTCAATTGCTGCATGACGATGGGCTGCACTCTTTCTGAAATGTCAGAAGCTTATAAAGCTGCTGTCAATGTCGTCTGCTCATCTCTGGCACTTGACGGTGCGAGAATACTCAATGATAAGTACGGAACACCTGCAGTTCTGGGACTACCTATGGGAAAGACTGCTTGCTGTGAGCTCGAACAGCTTATTAAGCAGTCGGCATCTGACGGTAAATCACGTCTGCTCGGCTCAGCCGATGAGATAACCTATATCCCCCCACTTGAACACGCAAAGTCTAGCTTCACACTTAGAGATAGAGCCAAGGGTGGCACCTGGATTATCGGTGAGGCGATTAATGCAGCAGGCATACGATATACGCTGGAGCACGACCTTGGAATTACTGAAGTTCACATACTATGCCCTACTCAGGTAGATGCTCATATGCTTAGAGATGGTGATGTTATGGTGCGCGACGAAGCTGACATAGAGAAGGTGCTAAAGGGTGCAAAATGCGTAATCGCAGATCCTATCTATAGACGAATTCTGACGAGAGATGAAAATGGTAATTTACCGCACTTCATAAATATTCCTCACGAAGCTTATTCGGGCAGGATGTACAGGAGTCATATCCCGACCTTCATCGGAACAGGCTTCACAGATTGGCTGACTTCTAAGGTCAATGCTGATCAGGATTCCATCGGTATCAACGACATAATGCGGATAAATGTGCCATACAAAAAGGGATAAATATTGGGGAAACAAAGTAATATGAAAAAAAGACTTTTGATTGCACTTGCTGTGGTATTATCACTGTCAATTGCTGGGTGCGGTAAGTCTGAGAAAAAAGCAGGACTTGCAAATAAAGATATAATCGGCATATGGCAATGTACCGCAGCGCTTGAATCAATGGATTCATACTCAAAATCTGTAGTTGAAGGTGCTAATGATTTGCTGCCAGCTGGCTCTACAATGCAGTTCAAGATTGATAAGAAGAATATGCGTATCACACGCGAATTTGAACCTAGGGGCGTGTTCGTGTATGAACGGAATCATTAGTTATATATTTAAAAACGTAGCAATCGAAATTGAATGCTACGTTTTTTCTTATAACCGAATAAAAATTTCTTACCATCAACTTTTTTGATTAAAATTCCTCATCCTCTGCCAGCGCAAGCACAGCCTCAACAGCCCTATGCCACTTAGCCTTAGCACGCTGTCTCTCCTCATCTTCAATCGCTGGATAGAATTCCTTGTCAATATCTTTAATCTCTATGATATCCTCAATCGACTTGTAATACCCTGAAGCAAGCCCGGCCAGATATGCAGCTCCAAGTGAAGTTGATTCAATTGACTTATGACGAACTATATGGATATCCGAGATATCTGCCTGATTCTGCATCAGGAAGTTATTAAGCGAAGCACCTCCGTCTACTTTGAGATCGGTGATCTTTCTGCCAAGATCCTTCTCCATAGCCTTGATCAGATCATCACTCTGAAAAGCAATTGACTCAAGTGTCGCCCTAACTATGTGCTCCTTCTTGGTAGACCTCTTAATACCGAGAATCGCTCCCCTCGCATCTGGTTCCCAGTAAGGTGCTCCAAGTCCTGTAAATGCAGGTACTACAACCACCCCATCACTATCTGGCACCTTGCTCGCGAAGTTTTCCGAGATACTCGATTTCTTAATCATCTGCAGGTTATCGCGTAGCCACTGGATAGCAGCACCACACACGAACACGGAGCCTTCGAGCGCGTACTTAACCTCACCATTTAGCCCCCAAGCGATAGTAGTGAGGAGGCCACTGCTGCTATATACGGGCTTATTACCAGTATTTAGAAGTAGGAAATTCCCTGTTCCATACGTGCTCTTAATCTCGCCTTCGTTAAAGCAAGCCTCACCAAAGAGTGCAGCCTGCTGATCTCCTGCAGCTCCAGTGATAGGTAGCTTACCGCCAAATAATTCGAAAATAGTCTCTCCAAAGTCACCAGCACATGGCACTGGCTTCGGAAGCATCACACGTGGTATATCTAGGATAGATAGGATCTCATCATCCCAGTCAAGCGTATTGATATTGAACATCATGGTTCTGGCTGCATTTGAATAGTCAGTGAGATGCTTATCGCCACCAGTCATCTTCCAGATAAGCCAGGTCTCAACCGTTCCGAACAGCAGCTCACCACGCCCCGCTTTTTCCCTCGCCCCATCTACGTGGTCGAGAATCCACTTTAGCTTAGTAGCACTGAAATACGCATCTATGATAAGACCAGTCTTCCCCCTGATCATATCGGAATATCCCTGATCTCTAAGCCATTCAGCGGTGTCTGCAGTCCTTCTGCATTGCCACACAATCGCATTGTAAATCGGCCTTCCGGTCTCTTTGTCCCAGACAATAGTGGTCTCACGCTGATTGGTTATGCCGATAGAGTCGATATCCCTATAGGTAAGACTCGCCTTGAGCAGCGCCTCCTGAGCAACCGCCATCTGCGTGGAATATATCTCCATCGCATCATGCTCAACCCATCCATCATTAGGAAAAATCTGCTTAAACTCCCTCTGTCCAACGCTTACCGCATTTCCCACTCTATCGTATATTATGCACCTCGCACTCGTCGTACCTTCGTCGAGTGTCATGATATATTCACCCATCATAGCCTCCTATCCATGCTATACAAAAAGCGCCATAATACTGTTGCTTATATCTATGCCTTCGTCCGTAAGCCTCATGCCCTCTTCACCAATTACGAGTTTTCCTTCTCTCTCATATTCGCGAGCTTCTTCAAAGACATCACTGTAATATTTCCAGAATTTCTCGTAACTACCGAGCACATCCTCGTATCTAATTCCTTCTACCTTCCTAAGCCCTGTAAAAACAGCCTCCGCCACGTTGTCATGCTCCGAGTTCTCGTGTACTTCAGCGGAAGGCGCAAGACCTTTACCAGTGAGGTTAAAATATTCATCGAGCGAGCAGACATTCATAACCCTGCTGTTATCGATGAACGAAGATGCTCCGAGACCAAGCCCCATATAAGGAGCCATCTCCCAGTACTTGAGATTATGTCTAGATTCATAGCCACGCTTAGCGAAGTTAGAAATCTCATAGTGCTCATATCCCTTCTCTTTGAGGAGCTTAGTTCCAGCGTGATACATAGCTCTATCGATTTCATCAGGAACTTCCTTGAGCTCTCCTCTTTCAAACTCCTTGTAGAATGCTGTACCTTCCTCAAGCTGCAAACTATAGAAGGATATGTGTTCAGGCTCTAGGCTCGTAACAGCTTCTATATCTATAAGCGTAGTCTCCAAGCTGCTACCTGGCACAGCGAACATGAGGTCTAGATTTATATTATCAAATCCTGCTTCTCTAGCATTCTGCACATCTCTTATCACATCCCCAGCTGTATGAATCCTTCCAAGCCTCTTCAGTATCTCATCGTTCATACTCTGAACGCCCATAGATAAGCGGTTAACACCAGACTGCCTGTAACCTCTCAGGCTTTCCATGGACAGTGTAGCAGGATTAGATTCAAGGGTGATCTCCGCTTCATCATCTATGTTGAAATTCGCCTTTAGCTCACTAATTATCCTTGCAATCTGGTCGCTACTTAGCAGCGATGGAGTTCCACCGCCAAAGAAGATGGTATCGAAGACTCCATGTGCATGGTCACTCATAAGCCTTGCTCTGATGCGAATCTCTTCGCACAGCGCCTTCACGTAGCGTTCTCTCATGGCTTCATCCGAAGCTCCAGATAGAAACGCACAGTAGTTGCATTTCCTTACGCAGAACGGAATATGAACGTATATACCAGGATTCTTATTTGTCGTCATCGAACTTCAGAACCTCTGTGAATGCCTCCTGAGGCACCTCAACTCTTCCGAACTGCCTCATGCGCTTCTTACCTTCCTTCTGCTTCTCGAGCAGCTTCTTCTTACGCGAGATATCTCCGCCGTAGCACTTCGCAATTACGTCCTTACGGTAAGCTCTTACGGTCTCACGCGCAATTACCTTCTGTCCGATTGCAGCCTGAATTGGAACCTCAAACTGATGCATAGGGATGAGCTTCTTGAGCTTCGAACAGATTGTGCGGCCCTTTGCATATGCAGCCTCTTCAGGAACTATAGTGCTAAATGCGTCTATTAGTTCCTTGTTGAGCAGTATATCGAGTTTCACTAGCTTAGCAGCTCTATACTCCTTGAATTCGTAGTCAAGCGAAGCGTATCCCTTTGTCTTGGATTTGAGCGCATCAAAGAAATCATAGATTACCTCGTTGAGCGGAATCTCATAATGCAGCTGCACTCTCGTCTCAGTCAGATACTCCATGTGCACCATATTTCCACGCCTACTCTGGCACAGCGTCATGATAGTGCCAACGTAGTCCTTAGGTGTCATGATTTCAGCAGAAACAATCGGCTCTTCTATTCTCTGTATATCAGCTGGATCTGGAAGGTTAGAAGGATTCTGAACCATGATCTCTGATCCATCTTTCATAACTACCTTATAGATAACGCTTGGAAGAGTCGTAACTACGTTAAGATCGAACTCTCTCTCGAGTCTTTCGATGATTACGTCCATGTGAAGTAGCCCGAGGAATCCGCAGCGATATCCGAATCCGAGCGCAGCAGAATTTTCAGATTCAAAATTGAACGCCGCATCGTTTACCTGTAGCTTCTCGAGTGCGTCCTTTACATTCTCATATTTCTCACCCTCTGCCGGATATACTCCGCAGTACACCATTGACTGCGCTTTCTTATATCCCTTGAGTGGATGTTCTGTCGGTGATTTAGTCAGAGTAATTGTATCTCCTACTCTGGCATCGGCAACCTGCTTGATGCTGGCACAGATGTAGCCCACCTCTCCTGCCTTTAGTTCCTTAGAAGGAACCATGCTCGGTATACAGTAGCCTACCTCGGTTACTTCATAGTCCTTACCTGTATTCATCATGCGAATGAAATCACCCTTCTTGACTCTGCCGTCAAAAATTCTTGTATATATAACGACGCCCTTGTAGCTATCATAGTATGAGTCGAAAATTAACCCCTTAAGTCGCTCATCAGGATTCCCCTCTGGCGGCGGAATAACCTCAACGAGCTTCTCGAGCATCTCGTCTATGCCGAGACCTGTTTTGGCAGAAATCTGCGGCGCCTCTTCCGCATCAATTCCGATAATTTCTTCGATTTCAGCCTTTGCCTCTTCAGGTCTTGCACTATCCAAATCCATCTTGTTGAGCACAGGAAGTATCTCGAGGTCTTCGTCCAGAGCCAAATATACGTTACCAAGTGTCTGAGCCTCTACTCCCTGAGTGGCATCCACTACTAGTACGGCACCATCGCAGGCAGCCAAAGAACGCGATACCTCATAGTTGAAGTCCACGTGTCCAGGAGTGTCGATCAGGTTTAGTACGTACTCCTCTCCATCCTTCGCCTTGTATGAGAGCCTCGTCGTCTGCAGCTTTATGGTAATGCCTCGCTCTCTCTCGATATCCATATTGTCGAGGAACTGCTCTTTCATATCCCTTGACGCGACGAGTCCAGTCTTTTCAATCAGCCTGTCAGCCAGAGTCGACTTACCGTGGTCGATGTGAGCGATGATGCTGAAATTTCTAATTTTCTTTAAGTAATCCATATTCGTCCTTATCTCAATTTATATTAATTCTTATTTACTTTCATCCGTCTCTGCAATAGAGGCTATGAGCTCCTTACAAGCGAGCATATTCGCATACCCTGCCACAGCCAGTTCAAGTGCCAGCTTCGTAGCAGTTTCTTTGTCTTTGCAGCCTTTAATTTTATCCGCTACTCGCAAGTATTCATCATCTATAGTCCTGCAGTACTCATCATAGAAATGCTCTACATCCATGTGATCCATTTCCGAACCGAGCAAAAGGCCTGCTTCCTTTACACTCATGACCTGCTTGAACAAGCAAATGGCTGTTAGATACCCTATATGCTCACGGTCGTACTTCTTGCCATGCGCTCTCGGTAGGAGCGAACTCTTCATGTAGTTGTTGATCATGGCTGGTGTCAGAGTTTCCTCTCCTTCACACTCAAGTCCTATATGTTGTCTCTTCATATATCCGATGACTTGGTCCATATATAGGTCGATATCCGGAATCTTATCCCAGCTCTCCGGCCTGGAATTCTCAAGTCTTGAGACAAGCTCTTTAATTCGTTCTGACATGTAAGTACCTCTCTAAAATTTATACATTCTATTATACTTAATCACATACACAAATAACAGCTTTCATTCAGAAAATCTTCATATTGATATATTGCAATTTTTATAATTATTTAATATAATATTGAATACTATATTAAGGCATAATGCTTATCATATTACTCAAGTATATCTAGACAATGATATAGCTATTGGTATTGTAATCACATGGAGGTGACCAAAGTGACAGATATATGCGTATTGGGAGATTCCATCTCTAAGGGAATAGTTTTTGACGATTTAAAAGAGAGATATGCAGTGCTTAACGACAACTTTATCTCTTTGCTACAGAGGGAGTTCGGCACTAAGATAAAGAACTTCGCTTCATTTGGAGCGACTATTACGAAAGGGCTAAGGATATTTGAAGAACGCTACTCAAGTATTAAGTCACATAAATACACTTTAATTGAATTTGGCGGAAACGATTGCAACTTCAACTGGGAGCAGATCTCAGTTACGCCTAATGCGGAGCATCTCGCCAAGACTCCGCTATCCGAGTTTAAAGCTACCTACGAGGATATAATCGAGAAGACGATGTACGCTGGCAGTCGTCCTATTCTGCTCACATTACCGCCACTTGAGAGGAACAGATTCTTCGAGTGGGTATCTCGAGACCTTAATAAGGATAATATCATGAAGTACATGGGCGGAAGCACTATATTTATAGAGAGATGGCATAGCTCATACAACGAGATGATCCTTGAATTGGCAGATGAGTATGGAATCCAGATATTCGATATCAGAAAGCCATTTCTAGAGCTTGGAGACTATAGCGACTATATATGTATAGACGGTATGCATCCTAATGCTGCGGGGCATAAGCTTATTGCAAAGTACCTTCGAGAAGAGCTGGCAGCTCTCGAGTAACTTGGCGTGTACTCATTAATAAACCGCACACATATCTTGAAATTTCAAAGCCGTTGAGTTATAATGGCTAGGCGAATTATAACTATTTAAAAGAAAAGTGGGGTAAATTAAATGGCAAACATTAAATCCGCAAAGAAGAGAATCAGAACTATCGAGAAGAAGACTGCTCGTAATATCAGAGTTAAGAACCATGTTAGCGAAGCTGAGAAGGCTTTCCTAGCTGCTGTTAAGGCTGGTGACGTTGCAGAGGCAGAGAAGGCATTTAAGTACGCTGAAAAGAAGTTTATGCAGGCTGCTGCTAAGGGTACATTCCACAAGAATACCGCTTCGAGAACAGTTTCGAGACTCGCAAAGAGACTTAACAATCTCAAGGAGAGTAAGTAAATCTCACCCGTCCCCACAGCACATAGACGTGCAGCGTATAAGTTAAAAATACGCCAGAACGAAGGAGTGTCTCCCTTCGTTCTTTTTTTATTCTCGTTAGACTTAATGAGTCAGCCGATTAAACAAAAATGGATGCCACCATCTCATATAGGTAACATCCATATTGACACTATTTCTATTTTGAATTGTGCTGCTTAGCAATTCGCTTTGGTCTATACATAACATCGTGAATATTGGTAACGGTCGCAAACGCATCTGGATCTACTTCACGCAGATGTTTCATCAGCTTTGCGTACTCGTTTCTATTTACGATTACATTTATCTCGTCAAACTTGTCTCCTGTAAAACCACCTAATGCCTCATACCTTGTAACTCCGCTGTGTAGCTCATCGATGATGTATTTGCAAATCTCGTCGTTCTTCTTGGACAGTATACATACCTTCAGTTTAGTGGTCATGCCGAACACATAGTGATCTATAATGATTCCAGTTACATAAGTACCAAGGATACTGAGAACTCCAGTCTTCGGGTCATAGATGAATATTGCAGGCGCTGATATAAACAAACCGATTACCGATGTCGCAACACCAAAATCTATGTTCAGATACTTGTTAGCCATCTTGTAGAGAACATCTAATCCCCCAGATGATGCGTTTCGCACAACCATGAGTGCTATTCCAAGGTCGCAGAGGAACAAGTAGCAAATCATGTCTAAGAATTGATCATTCATCACCCCATGATAATTCGGAGTAAAGTACCCGAGAATCATCATAACCACAGGTAGTCCGACCGAAGGATATATGGACTTGATAGTAAACTCACGTCCTACGAAGAACCATGATATGACGAGGAGTACTAAGTTCAAGATGAGTATTAGCATAGCTTTTGATAAAGGCACAAATTTACCAATTAGGATAGCGACACCAGAGACGCTGGCAATCGCGAGGTTGCTCGGCACCATAAAGAAATACGTCGCTACGCCGCAAATTATCGTACCAATCGTGATTAAAATAAAATCTATAATACCGGTTTTACTCATCTTCATCTCTATTACTATCTAACTCCAATATATTAAATCTCTACTCATCGATATCTTCATCATAGATTCGTTTAATTCTATTTCTCACGAATTCCATGAATAGTCCGAGGTGCGGCTCAATCCACTTCTCTCTCCTATATACGATCTGAGAGTACATTCTACATTTGAAATCTTTCTCAACATCGAGGGCAACCACTCTTCCCTGCTCTAGCGCTCTAACTATTGATGATTTAGGGATGAACGATACTGAGTTGCTACTTGCAACGATTTCACTTATCGCGATGATTGAACTGACCTCCATAATTGGGTCATAATCTATACCGTTGTCCTTGCAGTAATCGTCGAGGAATCTAGGATAGCTTACCTCTTGATCAGAGGTGATAAATCCACTCTTTACAACCTCTCTGATTGGAATATCCTTTTGTCCTGCAAGCTCATTATCTGGCGAAGCGATAAAAATCATATCTTCTGGATGATCGACTACAGTGTTGCAGTCCTTATAGACCATCTTTCTATCGATAAATAGCGCAAAGTCTATCTCGTTTTGCTTAAGCTTTTCATATAGGTTATCAAAGTAATCCGATGTCTTGAGCATAAGCTTAATATGAGGATATGTCTCGCTAAACTCACGTAGGAGCGTAGGAAAATAAGCATTCGCCATAGATGAGGTTGTACCTATTCTTATGGTTCCACGTATCTCGTCGTCCTGCTGCATAAACTTGCGAGCCTGCTCATTGGCTTTAAGAATTTGCTGCGCATAAGGAAGAAACCGCTCTCCACTTGATGTGAGCTGAATTCCCTTTCCCATTCTATCAAACAGTTTCGTGCCAAGTTCATCCTCAAGCTGTTTAATCTGCACCGTTACAGCAGCCTGTGAATAACCTAGTACATTTGCTGTGCGCGAGAAGCTACCAAGCTCCGCCGCTTTAATAAAAGTTACTATAGTCTTAGCTTCCATGAGAATATTTCCTCTACAAAAAGGTGTAGGCGAGACAAAAGTCCCACCCATCACCGTAAAATCTAAATATTGATTTGTAACCGAAGCTCGCTTGACTTACTTGTAAGACTCAATCATAGCCTTGAAAGCAGGCAGCGATCTCTTAATCATATCATTGCTTACACAGTACGAAAGTCTGAAGTATCCTGGGCAAGCAAATCCGTCTCCAGGAACTACGAGTAGGTTGTGATCTAGCTTAGCCTTCTCAGAATATGCGACAGCATCACCGTTTGGAGCTTTTACAAATAGGTAGAAAGCGCCATCTGGCTTAGCACACTCATATCCATACTCTGTTAGTGAGTTGTAGAGAAGGTTTCTGTTCTCTTCGTAAGCTGCAAGGTCTGGCATCTCGCCAACACACTCTCCGATAACCTTCTGAGTGAGTGTTGGAGGGCAAACTGAACCGATTTCACGAGCTGCACCTGAAACTGTGTCATATACAGCCTTAGCATCTGCACACTTTTCAGGAACGTATACATATCCGATTCTCTCTCCTGGTAGAGAAAGTGACTTCGACCAGGAATAGCACACGATGGTGTTGTCGTATACGTTAGGGATAAATGTAACCTTAACTCCATCGTATACGAGCTCTCTGTATGGCTCGTCAGCAACGATGTAAATAGGGTGTCCATACTCCTTGCTCTTTCTTTCAAGAAGCTCAGCGATTTTCTTTAGAGTCTCCTCTGTATAAACAACGCCTGAAGGGTTGTTAGGCGAGTTGATTACTACTGCGACCGAGTGTTCATTTATTGTCTTCTCGAGTGCATCAATATCAATCTGGAAGTGAACAGTATCAGCTGGAACTACCGCTAGCTTAGCACCTGCACATGTAAAGAATACATTGTACTCAGGGAAGAATGGTGCGATAGCGATGAATTCATCTTCTGGGGAAGTTGTCAGTGCGTGAGCAACAGATACTAGAGCAGGAGCGCATCCACAAGTCATGAATAGCTCACTTGCCTTTGCATTGCAGTTAAATCTAGCATTGAGGTTGTCAGCAATTGCCTGACGCACGTTCTCAAATCCAGGAGCCATTGAATATCCGTGAAGCTGAATGGAATCAGTAGTATCAATGAGCTTCTTAATTGTCTCGTTAACCTTAGCAGGTGCTGGGATGCTTGGGTTACCAAGTGAGTAATCAAACACATTCTCCTTACCAACTACCTTTGCCTGCTGCAGGCCGTACGCAAAAAGCTCTCTGATTACGGATGGGGCAGTCCCGAGTCCATGATATTTTTCGTTAACCATAAATTAACTCCTTTCTAATTCGATTAGCCATATGCGATTAACATCGTATTTATAATTGTATTATATCACATGCAATTATACATGATAGACTCAGCGGGTATAATTAAAAATAAACATACACTTTAATTATTGTGATATTTGCCCCTTCCGTCTGTAACTGTTACAATTACTGTAAGACAATATATTACCTTTTAGTTTATTAGGTTTATGTGATTTAGTTCACCATAAAATAATATATCATATTGTAAATTTTTTATAAATTTCGGGGTGAGCGATGAAATTATCCAGACTTGGAGAACTTATATGTAAATATCAAGCACGCGGAACCGTACTCATAATTACGGACACTAACGTTGCCCCTCTCTACTTAAACGAAGCGATTTTGAGTATCGAATCCTGTGGACTAGCTTGTGATAGCTACGCTATTCCCGCTGGAGAGGAGTCAAAGTCTTTTGGAACTTATATCAAAATTATCGAATATGCATCTCGTATTTCACTCACGAAAACAGACGGAATAGTTGCGCTCGGAGGTGGCATGGTTGGAGATATAGCTGGCTTTGTGGCTGCAACGTATATGCGGGGAATCAATTTCTACCAAGTTCCAACAACCCTTCTTGCTGCCGTAGACTCATCGGTAGGAGGAAAATCGGCAATTAATACTTGTTTTGGCAAGAACTTAGTCGGCGCTTTTCACAAGGCAAAATTCGTACTTCAAGACACGGCGCTACTCGCTTCCGAAGATGACTACGTCTTGATGGATGGTTACGCAGAAATTATCAAAACTGCCTGTATCTCTAGAAGTGATGATTTGTTCAAGAAACTTGAGTCGGGGAACTTCGATATACAAGAGATAATTGACGACTGTGTTGCAGTTAAAACCTACTACGTCGAAAAGGATGAAAATGATTCTGGAATTAGGCATATGCTGAACTACGGTCATACGCTTGCACATGCGCTCGAGAAGCTGAGTAGCTATGAGATTGGTCACGGTCATGCTGTTGCAAAAGGAATTGCATTTACAGCAAGTCTCTCATATGACTTAGGTTGGTGCAGTATCGAATGCAGGGACCGTATACATGCTTTGCTTGAAAAATTTGGATATGATTTATCTATTGATTTTCCAGCTTGTGATATAGCAAATGCTATGGCGAGCGATAAAAAAAATGTTGGTGATGCCATTAAGTTTATAGTCAGCAGCGATATAGGGCAGTCCAAGATTAAACTCATAACGCTAACGCAGCTAGGAGAAATACTTGCCACATATAGTGAGATATGTCCTGAAAGTGTGGCTATATCACATCGCGGCGCACCTCTATTTGCACCTACGAGATCGGTATCTACTCCACCTTCTAAGTCTTATCTACATAGAGAGATTATAGCGGCTATGCTGTCGGGTCATGAATTAGAGTTAGATGTTGAAGATGCCTCAGAGGATATAATTGCGACATATGAGGCGGTTAAACAAATTTCAACACATGCTTGCTGCACCAAACCTGAATGTACAGAACCTAACAGCGATTTTACTGAAGATTTCCCTAGGCTATCAATCGACTGTAAAGAGAGCGGTTCGACCCTTCGCTTCCTGCTCCCTGTTGTCACAGCTTTGGGATTAGATGCTGACTTCATGCTGTCTGGAAGCCTTAAAGACCGCCCTATTGAGCAGCTAGTAAATCAGCTGAAACGTCATGGAGCGGAGATAATAAAAGATATTTTGGGGAATATATCAGTTACATATGCATCTGGCTACAGCGGATTGTCACCGGGAGAATTTACCTTCACAAATCCAGAATCATCGCAATATATAAGCGGGTTACTGTTCGCATTACCAATTTTAGATGGCGATAGTACAATCGATGTGTACGGTAAATTTGAATCATCTGATTACGTGATGATTACCCTCGACGTGCTTGAAAAATATGGTGTCAAAATCGAATACACTCATGATGAAACTCACTGGAGCTTTAAGATTCGCGGGAATCAAAGGTATAAGTTTAAGCTCATACCACCTGAAGGCGATTGGTCAAATGCAGCATTTCTACTCGCACTAGGTGCGCTCGGTAAAGCCCCTCTGAGGGTACAAAACCTACCGATTCCGTCGAAGCAGGGCGATGAGAAAATCATCGATTTATTAAAAGCATTCGGTGTAACCTTAAATTGCTACGAAGATATTGTAGATAGTCTATCAGGTACAGTAGATGTATTTCCATACAGGAAACTAACAGCTATCCCTAATATCGACGCTTCAGGATTTCCTGACCTCGTCCCAATCTTGGCACTAATAGCATGCGTTGCGAGCGGCAAGACTGTTATCAGAAATGCTGAAAGACTCAGATACAAGGAAAGCGATAGATTGACCGCTACTTGTAAAGTTCTCAGATCTCTGGGTGCTGACATCTCTGAAACAGAAGACGGACTCATCATTGAAGGAGTAGAGACACTCCGTGGTTCTTACGAAGGAGATGGATGCGGCGACCACAGAATCATAATGATGATTGCAGTCTCTTCACTTATATCAGAGGGTATTATTAGAATCCACGAGGTTTCGGCAGTTGCAAAATCATACCCAAACTTCTTTGAAGTTATTAAACTACTAGGGTTCGATGACAATCTCGAACTCGTGTAATATCACCTTCTCGTGTATTAATCACCTCATGCTATAGGAGGACAAATGTCTATTTATAAAGGTAAAACCCTTACATTATCAATATTTGGCACGTCTCACGGCCCATCAGTTGGAATGACATTAAGCGGACTTCCTACTGGCACAGTCGTTGACATTCCAAAGCTCTATGATTTCATGGCCAGGAGAGCTCCCGGAAATAGCCCCCTTTCGACTAGCCGCAAAGAACCTGATACCCCTAAGTTCGTGAGCGGTCTAAGATCTGGGAGTTCTCGAAATTCAAGAAACCTTACTACAGATGGATCTGAGATAAAGGCGATAATCTACAATAGAGATGTGAAATCTTCAGATTATTCAAAGATAGCGAACACACCTAGACCTGGGCACGCCGATTACACAGCACACGTAAAGTACGGTGGATCGGAGGACTCACGAGGCGGCGGAGCATTCTCTGGCCGCATGACTGCACCGCTATGTATAGCAGGCGGAATTTGCAAGCAGCTACTTGCGGAGAGAGGAATTTATATTCACGCTTCAATCCACGATATTCATGGAAATGCAGAAGCTCCTCTATCCGAGATTAAAAAAGCTCAAGTGCTTAGGGATTCTGTAGGTGGAACGATTTCATGCACAATCAGTGGATTAGATGCTGGATACGGCGGACCGTTATTCGAAGGACTTGAAGGCCGAATTGCAGAAATAGTATATGCGATACCTGCGGTCAAGGGCATCGAATTTGGTGTTGGCTTTGAATCGACTCGCATGTACGGAAGTGAAAATAACGATGAATTTTACTACGATAAGAATGGTACGGTGTGCACTCGAACAAATAACTGTGGTGGCATACTGGGTGGAATAAGCGATGGTATGGACATAGAATTTCGCATCGCAGTCAAGCCAACCCCTTCGATTGCCAGGCCACAGCATACTATAGTCTACGATAGCACTAAAGAAACTGAAATAGAGATTCATGGTAGACATGATCCATGCATAGTTCCTAGAGCTGTTCCTTGTGTGGAAGCTGCGGCTGCGCTAGTAATTGCGGATATTATTTTGACAGATGATGGCGAGGCAAGAAATTCAGCTGAGTCACTCGAATTAGAAACTATGGACCCCCTAACCTCTCATAATAAAGAACTAGCGGATATTTCATCTCTTAGAGCATCAATCGATGAAGTAGATGCTCAGCTCCTCCAGTTAATAGAAAAGAGGCTTAGGATTGCCGAGTCAATAGCGGCATATAAGATAGAAAATAAACTCGAAATAGTTGATTCCGCAAGGGAGTCCGCACTGCTTGACAGGGTGCGTTCCCTCTCTAGCGATGATTTATCGGAGCTTAACGAAGATATATATCGGGCGATAATCTCTGCGAGCTGCAAGCATCAAGATAAAATTATTAATAATTAGAAAATAAAATAGGATGAGTCTTAAGACTCATCCTATCTACGATGCAAGCTAAGCTTCACTTATTTTTTGTGCTATTAATACGAGTTTTTTTAAATTCTGTCGTCTTTCTTATTGCTTGCATAATTCGTACTCAATATGACATCTCCCATTGTCCATATGCTTATTATTCCAGAGCCATATACATAGCCGTTCTTATATATGTATCCTTGAAAAACCGTATCATACCCACTGTATGTCTCTGTTATAATCTCAAAAATCCCATTCGGGAACTTATCTACAAACTCTCTCATTCTGTATCTTGTTCCAGTGAATGATCCATATCCAAGTTCAGAATCAAAAACTATGACATCGCACTCTTCATAATCAATGTCCTCAAACAGCATAGTAGCTGGGTAGCTTTTCTCCTTGTCACCCTTATACTCATACACTTTGTCAAGCGTCAGAGTAAGACGCTCTGCTTCTACGCTTATTTTGATGATTCTACTATCATGAAGACTGAATGGTATGTTGCTATCAACTATTAATTTTATATCCATGACCACCTCCGCATTAGTATTAACATTAGCTAAATCAATGCTAATGCTCCAGGGAGTGCCTCGGGAGCAAAAAAAGCTACTCCTATAATAGCAACAAATATCCCCGCTGCTATTATTAAATCTTTTGCATTTATAAGATTAAGGCCCCCTCTTTTTATTTCAGCCTTTGCTTTTTGCATTTTCTTTAAGTCGCTCTTACCTTTTTTATAATCTTTCGAATTTCTAACTTTTTCCCTGACCTTTTTAGGAACCTTATTCAGATTCTTCCCATGACTTGAAGTTCCATCTACATTCTCAGCGCCAACTTATAATCTTTTTCGTGCTGCCCTTAGCACCTGCTCGGTATATCGTCTATCCACATTATCTACGCCATTTACGATGGCATTTACCATCGTATTTGCCGCTGCTGCTGATTCTCTATCTGTAGTTCCAGATAGAAGCACCTTCTTCGATATCGCCATCAGAAACTTGTCGAGCCCCTTAACTTCGCTCGGCACATATCTGCCTGGGCAAAAATATAGGAGCGTGTTCTGCATGTTTATTCCGTCTTTGAAGTTGATCTCACATATCTGCTGATAGTTCTGTGGATTGTACTCGGAAATTCCCGTTACAAAAATTATAAGCTTGTCAGCATAATCTGCAATCTGCTTTCTGAACTTGTCAAATCCAACTATTCCACTTCCACGAAGCCAGCTACCAAATATCACGACGTCAAACTGACTAAGTGATCCGTAGTCGAAGTTCTGAAGAGGGACTGCGATGCACTCTAGATCTCCGGCAATCCACTCTGCATACTGCTTAGTCGAGCCACGTTTTGAATTGTATATTACTATTGCTTTTTTACTCAAAACTATTCCTCACAAATCTTTTTTTAGTGCTTTACGTTCTCTTTTCCGAGAAGCTGTTCAAGTTCAATCATAAGATTCTCATCAATGCTAACACCATTTGCAGACTTAAGTGGTTTCTGCCCTGGCAAATAAATGAGCATTTCCGTATCTCCCCTATGCGCTGAAGCTGCCCCGAGAATTCTGTGCTGAATCTCATCGTTTCCGAGCATATCAGACAGTTCTTGGCTCACTCTGAGCTTGAGGTATTTCTTCTCACGTGGTTTCTGTGCGTTCACATTGCTTCGTGAATAATCCCTCATGCTTGCTCGTTCATAGCCTTTTCCATCTTGGTCTTTGAACTCACTGATTCGCTCTATTTCAGTCACTTTATTTACTAAGATCTCTGGGTCTGAATCCTCTTTGAAGCTAAGCGTGCCTTTGATAGCGACGATAGCATCGTTTTCTAACACGTATTTTGCCTTCGCATAATCTCTAGGGAATACAATCGCAGTTATTACACCGTAATAATCTTCGATAGTAAGTCTAGCCATCTCCTGGTTAGACTTTGTTATCATGCGGCGTAAATCCCCAACCATACCTGCCATTATAACTGTGTCACCGTCATTAAAGCGATTACTTCCAGATGATCTCTCCTCTATGAACTCAGACTCATTCTCACCATCACCGCTTAGATTGGAATCAAATATTTCTGCGGTATTCGCAGTTATATTCTCATCTATCAAATCACGATACTTGTCGAGTGGATGTCCAGACAGGTATACGCCCATCATCTCCTTCTCCATGGAGAGAAGATGTGCTTTATCGAAATTCTGTATATTAGGAAGCTCTGGTGCAGTCTTGACGTCTTCCATGATATCGGAATCGAGCTGGAACAGAGAAATCTGATCCTTAGAAACTCTGCGAGCACTACTCTGGGCTGCTCCGACGGCATCGTCACTTATAGCGAGAAGCGCGGCTCTATTTTGCGTAAATTCATCCATCGCGCCAGCCTTGATAAGGCACTCTATAGCCTTTTTATTCAGCTCTGATGGTTCAATAGACTTGATAAAATCGTATAAATTATCTATATCACGCCCTCTTCTTCCTTCAACTATCGCATCAACTATACTGCTTCCAACGTTCTTAATAGCTAATAGTCCAAATCTGATCTTGCCATCCTTGGCTATAAACTTTCTCCTGCTATGCAGGACTGAAGGAGGCAGCACTTCGATTCCAAGCTCTTTGCAGTTCCTGATGTACGCCGCGATGTGCCGAGGCTCTCCCATCACACTTGACATAAGAGCCGCCATAAATTCTACAGGATAGTGCGCCTTGAGGTAAGCGGTCTCATAAGATATAACAGCATAAGCTGCAGCATGGGATTTATTAAAAGCATACTCGGCAAAGCTAACCATATCGTCAAATATAGCCTCTGCTGCCCTCTCAGGTATGCCATTTGCCACGCAGCCAGCAATTGCCGGTGTTCCGTCGGAATCGTCCTTGCCGTGGATAAAGTATTTCTTCTCCTCCAGCATGATACTCATCTTCTTTTTGGACATAGCACGACGCACGAGGTCAGATCTACCAAATGAATATCCTCCAAGTTCACGTACAATCTGCATTACTTGTTCTTGATAAACCATGCATCCATAAGTCACGTTAAGAATTGGCTCCAAGTGAGGATCAACATACTTGACTTTCTCTGGATTCTTTTTATTTTCTATATACTTTGGAATCGAGTCCATCGGACCCGGTCTATATAGTGAGATTCCGGCTACTATATCTTCAAAGCAAGATGGGTTTAGGTTCTTCATAAACTCGGTCATACCAGCACTTTCAAGCTGGAATATTCCCTGTGTGTTGCCCTTTGAAATCATCTCATACACAGCTGGATCATCGTAATCCATCTTGCTGAAATCAATCTCTACACCATGATTCTCCTTGATTAGCTGAATAGCTTCATTAATCATGGTAAGGTTTCTAAGTCCAAGGAAATCCATCTTCAGAAGCCCCAGTTCCTCAATCGTCGTCATATTAAACTGAGTAGCTAGCCCCTTATCCGACATATATAGAGGAACATATTCATCGAGAGGCATCTTGCTGATCACAATTCCTGCGGCATGCGTCGAGGAATGGCGTGGCATACCCTCAACTGCCATCGACATGTCGAGGATATTTTTTACAAGAGGCTCAGTTTCGTATCTCGCCCTGAGATCGCGATTGATATCGAGAGCCTTGCTGATAGTCATACCTAGTTCTGCCGGAATCGCTTTCGCAATTGAATCAGCCTCCGCATAGCTCGCATTGAGCGCCCTACCTACATCACGCACGGCAGCCTTCGCCTTAAGCGTTCCAAAAGTGATAATCTGCGACACCTTGTCTTTCCCATACTTTTGAACAACATAGTCAATGACCTCCTGTCTTCTATCGATGCAGAAGTCGACGTCTATGTCGGGCATGCTTACTCTCTCAGGATTTAAGAATCTCTCAAAGATTAGATTATACTTAATAGGTTCTATCTCGGTGATTGCCAGGCTGTATGCCACTATGCTTCCCGCCGCTGAGCCTCTGCCAGGTCCAACGGGGATATCATTGCTCTTGGCATAATGAATAAAGTCCCATACGATTAGAAAGTACTCGACATACCCCATCTTCTCGATCACCTCGAGCTCACTCTCTAGCCTGGTACGATATATGGATTCATCCTGAAGAGCTTCGCTACCATATCTTCTCTCAAGCCCATCGTAACAAAGATTCCTGAGATAATCTTTGTTAGTCATTCCCTCTGGTGGTATGAATTCTGGCAGGTGATATTCGCCGAACTCAAACTCTACATTGCAGCGCTCCGCAATCTTATGTGAATTTTCTATAGCTTCCGGGTGATCTGGAAAAAGTTCCATCATCTCGGACTCGCTCTTAAGATAAAATTCATCGTTCGCAAATCTCATTCGATTTTCATCGTCAACCGTTGATCCTGTCTGGATTGCAAGAAGCACATCGTGCGCCTTAGCATCGCTCCTCTTTATATAATGTGCATCATTAGTAGCAACCAGAGGCGCGCCGATCTCATCTGAAAGCTTAACGAGTCCCTGAGTAGCTGGCTTATCATCATCTAGAAAGTGATTTTGTATCTCCAAATAGAAATTATCTTTTCCAAATATATCGCGTAACTCAAGCGCCTCTGCCTTCGCACCAGAGTAATCACCATTTAATATCTTTCTTGGAATTGCACCAGCTAGACAAGCGGAAAGACAAATTATTCCCTCGCTATGCTCGCGAAGCAACTCCTTATCTACTCTAGGCTTAAAATAAAATCCCTCTGTAAATGCAGCTGACACGAGTTTAGTTAGATTTTTATATCCAATCATGTTCTCCGCCAACAGTATTAGGTGATTCATATTCCTGTCACGATCAGGGTCCTTATCAAAGCGAGTTCTCGGAGCAACATAAACTTCACAGCCGATAATTGGCTTAATGCCTGATTTTTTGCAGGATTTATAAAAGTCAATAATACCGAACATAACACCATGATCGGTTATAGCCAAGGAGTCCATTCCTAAACTCTTCACGTATTCAGGTGCTTTGTTAATCTTGGACATTCCGTCTAGCAAACTGTATTCTGAGTGAACATGTAAGTGTGTAAATGCCATCTCTACCTCTTTACTAATAAATATATTAATTAATAAATAATATATTAAAAATAATTTTTCTTTCAGTCAGTAAATTGTATCACAAGAACCCGAAAATAGCTAAATATCAATATCTTCATAATAATAACATATTATCACTATATTATTGACAAACATATATCAAACCAATATAATGAACTCAAGAACAGACGATCGGGAGTCTGTAGGAATTATCTTTTTTACATCGTTTTTTAACGTATGGAGGTTATTATGTTATATGCACTAAAAGGTCTATGCGTGATCGGAATGGTTCTCTGTGTCTCGCTAACACTACTAAAGGTAAAAGCTAACCTAGCAACAGAAGAAGGTAAGGCTGAATGGGCTGAGCAGAAGAAATTTGCTATTTGGAATGCCATGGTTGGTGTCGTTGCTAACTTCTTCGATACACTAGGAATCGGTTCATACGCTACATCTTGCGCACTCTTTAAGATTAGAGGATCTATCAAGGATATTTACATCCCTGGAACTCTAAACGTTGGAGATACTCTACCTGTACTTCTAGAAGCATTCCTATTCTTTGGATTCGTTGATATTGATACTCTAACACTTGTATCCATGCTTGTCGCAGCTGTACTAGGTGCATTCGTAGGCGCTGGATTCGTTACAAAGTGGGATCAGCACAAGGTTCGTGTCGGAATGTGCGTTGGTCTACTTATCCTAGGAACTGTAATGGCTTGCAAGACTGCTAACATTGGACCTTTCGGACTAGTTGGAACTGCAACTGCTCTTCACGGAGCTAAGCTGGTAATCGCTGTAGTTGTTAACTTCTTCCTAGGCGCACTTATGAATATCGGTGTAGGTCTATATGCTCCTTGCTTAGCACTTATCTCCGTTCTCGGAATGAACGTTGGAGCTGCATTCCCAATCATGATGGGATCTTGCGCATACCTAATGGCATTTGGTAATGGACCTAAGTTCATCAAGGAAAACAGATTCGACATGGTTTGCACACTTTGCCAGATGGTAGGTGGTGTGGTTGGTGTTTGCATCGCATACTTCCTAGTAAAGAATCTGCCAATAGATGTACTTCTTAAGGTTGTTATCGTAGTTGTATACTTCACAGCATTCATGTTTGGTAAGGATGCTCTTGCTGATAAGAAGAAAGCTTAATTAGTAAGCACAATAAGAAATCACAAAAGGTCTCCAGATGGAGACCTTTTTTATATATTTAATATTATTACCTGCCAATCTTTAGGATCTATCATCTATCAGCTTTCAGCTTCGTGCTCACTCAATTACAGCATTTCTGTATCTACTAATTCCTGTATCACAGAACCTTTTATATCCACGCTCCCCTAAATTCACGCACCTTCTCAAGGATAGGGAGAATTGCCTCCTCATCAATACCATCATAGCCATTTTCAAATCTTTCCTTTGCATTTTGAACTTGATCATCACGGACTGGAACAAATATCTTTTCCCCCATAGCTTTGAGTGCAATCTTGTCTGCGCTCTTGCAATCTTTTGAATTATATTTTCCTGGTAACATATAAAAGCAATCATCTGGCAAATGTTTACAACCATTAAGTCCCTTTACAAAGGTTCTATACTCATCAGTCGGCTCAATAATACCCGTTGCAAATACGATTAGGTTATTGTTATCTATACCAAAATTTGATAGGTTTGCACGAAGCATATTAAAGCGTGTTATCTCACCACCTCTAATCCAGCTACCAAATACTATATTTTTATACATCGAAGCATATCCTAGCTTAGCACGTGAATATTTCATCACGTCGCAGTCCAGTGCTTCTGCTATCCATTCTGCATACTTCTCTGTGGCACCATTGCTAGAATTATAGATTAGTATAGTGTCTGAATTCTCTGATTGTGCAGCACGCCTCTTTGCCGCCTGTCTATTTGGATTTCTCATATGACTCATATTATGCGGTATAGCCATTTACGAAGTATCGGCTCCCGCTCTATCTCCTTCTCATCATATTAGTCTTATAAATAGTCTGTTACTAATCAACTGTACAGCCCTTTATTATTATTCATAACTATAAAACAAGAGATGTCGGAATTGTCCGTCATCCCTTGTCGCTATTATATCATATTAGTGATAACCACGTCTTACTATCTATTTTTGAGTTCTTTTTCCTTCATGCGTATTTTCAGAATCATAAGTGCCTTCTTAACATCGTCCGCTGTCATGTTGTTCTCACCAACAATGTTAGATTCAAGACCCTCTGGATTCTTATTAATATCTACGATGTTATTCTGTAAATACTCATTCTCAACTACGAAAGTAGCCATCGTTCCGCTGAAGTTGAGTCCGGACATTGGAATGCCCATCTCTCCGAGCTCCTCAACGCAGTTCGTATAGTCTACGTCGCTGTTTCCCCATCCATCGGATGTAAGGATTACCCCATCAGCTCTCATCCCTTCTGCCATAATTGCAGCGCGTTTGCTGTTTCTGAGTTTCTCCTTGTTATCATCAGACGTACCAAATAGTAGAACTCCCATTAGATCAATACCCGAATCCGAACCGACGATATCTACTAATGGATCTCTAAAATGATGTAAGCTTGTTTCTTTTGTTGAAGGACCAATTCCCATATCAGCACCTCCTTACTGCATTGAACGGATAGCACCGTCTCTGTACTCATTTGGAGTTAAGAAGACAGGCATATTGTTCATCTCTATAATAGAACGTCCACCATGAGCGCCGGATGGCTCATCTGGGAACAGATATGTGTCGTACATAGCGCCCTGACCAGCAACCTGCCTGATAATTAGCACCTTTTTCTGCCCTGGTCTTGCGATGTCATGGTACTCATGACGCTCTGTAGCTTTATTTCCGTCAAATTTCTTCATCAGCTCTCTGTATATCTGAATAAAATCATCACAAGCCTGATGAGCTTCTAGGCAGCCGTGTCTTTCCTGTCCCATATCCTTTTTAAAGGTAACATCAAAGGAGATAATATAGTCATCTTCACCTGGTGTACCAGCTCTGCCAAGAACTAACTGTTCGCTAAGCTTACCTTCTGAAGATCCAAACTCGTGTGTCTGCTTACCTTCAGTATCAACACCAGTAAGCATCACATATACACCTGTTAATGTATGAGTTATACCTTCTCCACATTTTCCTAGCACCTTTGCCGATATAGGGATGATATCCATGATAGTATTAGTCCATCTATCATGATCTCTCGGCTTAATTACCTGAATATCTATATTATCAAGTGTTTCATATTTTTCAAGAAGTGATGGGATAATATCTTTGGATACGGTCATCACACCGTTATACCCAACGCTATTGTGGTCACCCATCTCAACCTCATTCATATGAAAAGCCTTAATGACAAGTCTTCTCAAATCAATTTCCTGTACACTCATATGCATACCTCAATACTTTAGCTTCTGTAAAATATAATTAATAAATACTAGCCTGTTCGATCATTCTCATTTGGTAGGTGGCAAAATATGTTAAGAATTTCTCGAACATACTTTAGAAAAAAGGGGCAGATATAAATCTGCCCCGTCTTCGTTTCCGATGTCCTATTTAATTTAGAACTAGATTACAGCGTGATACTCGTAAGGTAGTGGAACGATCTTTCCTGGAGTCTCGATTGTCTCGAGAAGCTCTAGAGTAGCCTTTACGATAGCTGTCTGCATCTCTACGTCGTTAGGAGCACCTGCGTTAGCGCCCATAGGTACGATAGGAGCAGCTGCACGTGGAGATCCAGCCTGTCTTACAACTGGTGGAAGTGCCGCGATAATTACTGTAGGAATTCCTGCTTCCTCGATTGCTCTCTGCACGATTGTTGCAGAGCGGTGGCAAGTTCCTCATCCAGCTGTTAGGATTGCAGCATCTGCGCCTTCATCCTTAAGCATCTGAGCAATTTCTGGACCTGTCTCGTTAGTGAACTTTTCGATGTTTCCACCACCACCCATGAATCCAGCATGTGTAGGTGCACAAGCCTTGATGAAGCCTTCTTCTCTTAGCTCGTGAAGTCTGTCGATAGGGAACATGCAGTTGATGTCCTTATTTACGTCAGAGTTATCGTATCCACCGTGTGTTACCATTAGCTCGCTTGATGGAACATCATCTGGAACCTTTCTCCAAGTGAAGTCTCCAGCGAGGTTAAATCTCTTATCTGTCTTTACGTGTACACCTGCAGCAGTAGCAAGAGCAACTGTCATCTCATTGAGAGGCTTAGTTACTGGTGTAAATACTGACTTAGGTGTAATAGGAACAAATATTTCAGATTGTAAGCCTTTTACAACTGTCATACTCATTTGTCTTTTCCTCCTTAGTTATTTGTGCTTTTCAGCGTATTCAGCACGACGTCTGTTTAGAATGTCGATATTACTTACGTACTTCTCGTTAACTTCTGGTCCTTCTTGTTCTATGAAGCTCATATTCCAAGCGACCGTCTGTCCGACCTTTAGCGGATAATCAGAGATTACCATTCTCATAGGCACCTTGAGTTCACCTAATCGACCTTTAATGTCTACGCAGATTCCCCCGTCATGAACCTCTGTAATGACTCCCTCAACTTTGATTATCTTATCTCCGTAATTCATCTGTAATATCTACCTTTCGTAAGCAAAGATTAGTCGTACTTTTCCTTTCTCTTCTCACTGATTGGAAGTGACTGCTCGTTCTCTACTAGATCAATCTTATTGCCAGTAGCCTTCTCGATGAGCTCAACGTTGTTGTTCTTAACGTTTACGTTGTATGATCTCTCTGGAGCCTTAATCTCTTCACCAGCCATCTTAGCCTTCAGCATAGCAAGTCCACGGATAGCATCCTCTGTGCAGAGAGTGTTGCAAGCGAGAACCTCGTTCTCAATTCCGGACATGGACTTGTTGTTGTCTACCATTGCGTCGCAGTACTTGTTTCCTGTTACGAGAGCACCCTGTACAGCACAGAATGAGAATCCAACAACTGGAATTCCTCTCTTACCAATCTGCTCGATGTGGGAAGTGAAGTCAACGTGGTTATTTCCGAATCCTTCTGTTGTAACGAATGCACCGTCAACGCCCATGGACTCAACCATCTGACCAAGTCTTCTGGATACGTAGAACTTGTCGGAGTTAGCCTGAGGTGATCCAACGAAGATAACGCCTACTACGTCGATATCCTCATCGTGTACAGCCTCAACAACTAGTGGCTCTCTCCAGTAGTGTCTGGACATTTCCTTTGAAGCAGGTCCGATACAAGTTAAAGCGTGGATGCAGCCATCGAGTACCTCGAGTGGGTTAGCCATTACTGGAACGTTACCTAGGTCAACGTTTGGCTTAGCTCCAAGTACGCCTACAGGATCGTTAGGGAATAGGAAGTTGTCGTGCATAGCACCCTGTCCCATGATTTCCTTAACAATAACAACCTTCTTCTTTCCAGGGTGTCTTGTCTGCTTAAGTGTCTGCTCCTCAGATGGAGTAACATCCTTAAGGTCTCTCTTCATAGCTTCTCTAATTTCAGAAACTACGTGGTCTACAGCAGTGTGAACTGCGATAGGTCCTGGTCTTTCCATGTTCTTCAGGTTGTCGATAACAGCGTGAGCAACGATCATGATCTCACCCTTATCAACAGCACCTGGACGACCCCACATCATGTTCTCGTCGATGTAACCTTCGGATGAACCGAACTCACCAACCTGAACACCTTCTTCTGTAACACCAGTTACAACCATTACAACGCCATCGAGAACCTTTGTTACGCCCTCACCAAGACCCATATCGGAGTCTTCCTTTGTAGCGATTGGCTGGATGTCCATTACTGTCTCTGTGTATACGTGGTAATTATCTGGTGTGATTAGGCTAAGCTCTAGGGACTGAACAAGCTTCTGCTCTGCTGCACCCTCTGTAGCTGCGCTCTTACGAACGTAGAGTGTATCTCCCTCAATCTTAGTCTCGTCTCCAAGAACAACCTTGTTGATCTTGTAGTGCTTTCTTGTCATCTCTCTTAGAACAGTTTCAGTGTGCTCTTCAACTGGAGCTGCTGCTACTGCTGGAGCTGCTGTTGCTACTGCCTGAGCTGGAGCTACAACGCCGCCACCAAGTCCTGCTGGGAGCTCGATGTCGATGTTCTTTCCCTCTCCGATGTGTAGCTTAATTGTTCCTGCTGCTGCTACTGCTGGAGCTACTGGAGCTGCTACTGCAGCTGGAGCCTCCTCAGCCTCAGCAACTGGTGCCTCTTCCTCTGCAACCTCATCAGCATCGTACTTATCAACGATATCTGCTGTGATTGGAGTTAAAGAATCAACAGTTTTAGTTAGTTTCGATCCGTTTAGTACCTGACCGAGCTTGAGAGCTCCATCGATATTCAGCAGACCAGAATCAATTAGATCTGGGAAAATTGCTGGATCTTCGAAGTTAGCTGGCTCAAGAACAGTTCCCTCTTCTGCTCTGCAGCATAGTACCGCTGGGTCGTTCGCATGTTGTTTAGCTGTTTCAGCTGTGATTGACATATCGATCTTCCTCCTTGAAAATATTGCCTTTGCAAATGCAAAATTTTATATATTTATTCCGTCAGTGCTCCATGCGATCGGGCACATGAAGCGCTCGGATTAAATATCAACTAGTTGTTCTCAACGTTATCTACTACGTTAAGATCCTGATCAACCTGCTTAGAAACTCTTAAAGTTCTGTATAGTGGATGATCAACAGCTCTCATAATGTGGTCTGTCTGGTGTAGAACCTTAAGTCCCATCTTAGGACCAGAAGCCATTACAGTGTTCGAACAGTCGGAGCAGTTTCCGATAATTATGTACTCACACTTATCCTTCTTGAACTGTAGGTTGTTTGATACCTGACCTGGGCAGATTCCTGGTCTCTCGCACTTTCTTGTGCCGTTAGGCATCTCCTGTGCCTGCTTGCAGTAGCAAAGCGAAACTTCTTTCGCATTGTACTTCTTGCAAAGCTCCTGCATTCTCTCATAGTTGCCACCACATGCGCATACTAGGATACCCATGTTAGCTCCATGTAAATCTAGGAACGGCATCGATACTAGGATCGCTCCAGTTGTCTTAGTGATAGGAGCTTCTAGTGTAGTCGACTTACCAGTGAACGCACCACCCATTACGATTTCGCCATACTCACCATCGATTCCGCCAGCTCTCTCAATTAGAGAAGCAACGCTTGTTCCTACTGGAACGTCCATGAATACGTGAGCATCGTGTCCACCGTTGAGCTTACCTCTTACTGTTAGGTGCTTTAGGAAAGATGGCTTTCTCTCATCTACAGCCTCAGCTACTCTAGCGCAAGTCTCACTATTGATAACAACAGACTTTGCAGCTGATGGAAGCTGGCTTGGCTCTAGCTCGATTCCGAGACATTCTCTAACTACAGCTCTTTCTTCACCCATTGGGTAAATGTCTGCTAGAAGATGTCTTGTGATGTTTGGCTCATCCTTTAGACATTCGTCAAGGATTTCAACAGCCTTACGATTCTTCTTCTTAATAGCAATAATTGCCTTATCTGCTCCAGAGATTTCCATACAGAGCTTAACTCCGCGGATAACCTTCTCTGGCTCTTCCTCTATCTGCTGAATGTTGTGCTTTAGTCCAGGCTCACACTCAGAAGCATTTACAAGGATGTAACCACCATCCTCAAAATGAGCATCTAGCTTAACTGCAGTAGGGAATCCAGCTCCGCCCATTCCTACAACTCCAGCAGCCCTAACCATCTCAAGAGGAGTTCCTTCTTCGATAGGAACGAACTCGTCCTTCTGCTCTTCATCAGGCTTAATAACAATCATCTCGTCTGTTATTTCTTCAACAACGCCGTAAGCGCTGGAGAAGATATTTGCGCCGAGACCTGTTGGTTCTGCAATGAGGGTTCCCTTCTTAACTTTGTCACCAACTTTAACAATTGGAGCACAAGGTTTACCTACATGCTGTCTCAACAAAATCTGCAAATTTTCCATGACACAGTCTCTCCTTAAATATTTTTGACTCTACAAATCATTAATGCGTATCGTTCGAAAAGCCACACAAATAAAGGTAATGCGCACTCTTTTCTAGATTGATGATAACATAACGATTTATTTATTTCAATGATAATTGTTAGATTATCTATTGAGTTTTTCAATAGATAATTTTCTGTCATATCTCATCCTTTGTTATACAATATCTGCTTTTTTGACCACATATTTTAATCATTAATTTCTATCGATACCAAAACTTTATTGAATTTTCTTGATAATCAATTCACAACATTTTCGTTAAAACAAGATGATTTCAGTGCATTTGAACTAATACTCATACTATCCGTGTATTAATTTTAGTAATATGCATTTGTTATATTATTGACTTTTAATATTTACTGCTCTATAGTTTACTTAGGTGGCAATTATTTATTTTTATACTTATGTAACCTAAGGAGGTACATGATATGGCACTAACTGCTAAGATTGATTACAAGAAGTATACTGATGCTATCAGAACTATCGAGGCTCACACTGAAGGTGAGTACTGCAGAGTAGCTCTTGATTGCCCAGAGACAGAAGGTAACACAATGATCGAGAGAAAGCACTATCTCGAAGAGCATTATGATTATGTAAGAACTGCTCTTATGTTCGAGCCTCGTGGACACCACGACATGTTCGGTGCTTTCGTTGTAGAGCCTTGCAACAAAGAAGCTGATTTCGGTGTATTCTTCATGGATGGAGGCGGATACCTCAACATGTGCGGTCACTGCACAATTGGTGTTGTAACTGCAATTCTTGAAGGTGGTCTAATGGAGATGAAGGAGCCTCAGACAGAGGTTATTCTAGAAGCTCCTGCTGGTATTATTAAGACAGTTGCTGACGTTAAAGACGGAAAGGTTACTGGCGTAACTCTAACTAACGTTCCTTCATTCAGATATAAGAAGGATCTTCACATTGAGTTCGAAGGCAAAGATGTTGTATACGACATTTGCTTCGGTGGTTCTTTCTTCGCTCTAGTTGATACAGAGAAGAACTTTGGTATCAAGGTTGGTCCTGACACAGCTGGTTTCCTAACAAGATTCTCAAGTTTCATGCTTCAGAAGGTTAACGAGACTGTTTCTGTTCAGCACCCAGAGCTAGACATCACATCTGTTGACCTAGTTGAGAACTACTCAACAACTGATACTCCAGATGCTGACCTACGCAACCTCGTAGTATTCGGTGACCCTGCAGATCCTCAGCTAGATAGATCCCCATGCGGAACCGGTACATCAGCTAAGATGTCCCTACTCCATGCACTTGGTGAGCTTCCAGTTGGTAAGGAGTTCGTTTATGAGTCATTCATCGGAACTAAGTTCTACGGCATGATTCAGAGCGAGACAAAGGTTGGCGAATTCGATGCAATCGTTCCTCAGGTTAGAGGCGGTGGCTACCTCTGCGGAGAAGCTACTTGGTTCATCGATCCAGACGATGCTCTAGGAAAGGGTTTCGTAGTTCCTAAATAGTATATAAATATGATTTATACTCATAAAAAATACGGGCTGTCAAATGTCAGCCCGTATTTTTTTCATTCCTTTATTAAAATAAAGAGCCAGGCTTAGCCTGGCTCAAAGGAGTTGATCAATCTATCTATGCGGTAAAATAGTGGTTCTAAACTGGGAATTCGATTGCGATGTCTTTGCCCTCCCCGATATAGAGCTTAACAACACCGCCGACAACTGACATATTAACGTTCTGTACTTGTCCACCAATTGAGGGTTCTGTTAGTGCGCCTGCTTCTGCTACTTCTTCAGTCTCTTCAGCAGCCTCATCAACTTCTTCGTCGTATTTATCAACAATGTCCGGAGTAATAGGAGTTAGGGAATCAACGGTCTTGGTTAACTTAGATCCGTTGAGCACCTGTCCTAGCTTGAGCGCTCCATCTATGTTGAGTAGTCCAGTATCAATTAGATCAGGAAAAATTGCCGGATCTTCAAAGTTTGCCGGAGTTAGTTCAGTTCCCTCCTCTGCTCTGCAGCAAAGAACCGCAGGATCATTCTTGTGCGCTTGCGCTGTTTCAGCTGTAATTGACATTACATACACCTCCATAAATTTTCATTTTCGTTACGTTAAAGAGGTTACCACCTACGGCATTTAATCTCAATAGATTTGCCTATAGGTAAAATCTATTTGAAGATGTTCTATTATTATAGGTTTGAAATTGAAATAATCAATATCAAATCGAATGGTATTGCATCTACAAAAAGCAAAATACTGCAACTCAGCTGAGTTGCAGTATTTTGTGTGGTGCGCCCACAGGGACTCGAACCCCGAACCTTCACATTCGTAGTGTGACGCTCTATCCAATTGCGCTATAGGCGCTCAAAGCACTATAACAATTTAACATGGTATAGTGCTGTTGTCAAGTAAATTCAATGGTCTTACAAGCTTATCTTTCAATTTTACTCTTTTGACTGCGTGCCAATATGCCGAGTACTATCTCTCTTGGTACAAACTTTGAAGCAATTGCAGCTGCTTTGACCATCATATTAGGAACTATGATAATCTTGCCCTTATCCGCTTCGTCTATGCAATACGATACACATTCACGCGCAGATATTCCCCTAAGCGAAAATTTCACGTTTGCAACATCGTTGAACTCGGTATTTACCGGTCCTGGGCAGAGCGCATGAACCTGGGCACGGCTACCGAGGAGTTTCAGTTCTTCTGCAAGTGCATTTGTAAGAGATACGACATAGGATTTGGTCGCATAGTACGTCGCCATATAAGGTCCTCCTGGCATAAGTCCAGCAACAGACCCTACGTTGATGATATGTCCATAATCCCGCTCTATAAAATGCGGCATCATCTGATGTGCGATGTAGTGAAGAGTCTTAACATTGACATCAATCATATTTAAATCATTCGAAATATCGCTCTTATCAAATCTTCCCACCGCTCCGAAACCAGCATTATTGATGAGTATGTCTAAAGGCATCTCGTGCTTTGATTTGAGATGTGAAATAAGGTTCTCGCATTCATTTAAATCTGATAAATCCGCTGTTATACACTCACACTCTACGCGGTAATCGCTTGCGAGTTCCTGACCAATGTCAACGAGCCTATCCTCTCTTCTTGCAACCAAGATAATTGAATATCCTTCGGCTGCAAGCTGGCGTGCAAACTCCGCACCTATACCAGAGCTAGCACCAGTTACGCAAGCTAGTCCGCTGGACGGCTTATCGCACTTCTTATTGGGAATGCTAATGGTCTGCACATTCATTAGAATCTATTTCTCCTATTATTCTTGTATAGCAACATAAAATAGTAAATGCATAGAGCAAATAAAATTCCGCCGAGCACAACGCTTATTATGCGAATCATAGTAGCACCTTCTTTCGATAAATAGTATTAGCGACACATAGTAGTTTTGGTTCCACTTTCATAGGAGTATCGCCTAGTTCTTAGAGTAGTATTTCCCCCTCTTAGGATAAACTTCCTTGATGGTTCCCTTGCGGAATTCAGCATTCAGCTGCTGAAGGTCATCTATCTGAGACTGCAGAACCTTCCCTATGTCCGTATCTATAATAAGCATACGAGCAGGAAGGGTGTGAGTTGTAACGATATTAGGATTATTAAACTCCTGTGTACCGTCTGGCTGTAGCGGATGGTATGGTTCGTGTTCAGATAGCGCCATAAACCAGGAGTTAAATATAAACGTGTATCCGGCAATTCCAGTAGTCTTCTGATAAGCCTTTGAAATACCACCGTCGATGACTATAAGTTTACCTTCTCCCTTGATTGGGCTTTCTCCGTCCTTGATTTTAACCGGAACATGCCCATTGAGGATAATCCCCTTCGATGGGTCAAGATCGAAGTCGCGGATAATTTTGATGCAGATGTCCTTATTCTTAATCAGCTTATAATACGGAACCGTGTGCTCCTTGTGAGTTGATTTATCTGCGATAAAGAGCCTCTCAAAGGTAGTCATCTTATCCTTTCCAAACAGCGGCGAATCTGGTCCTAGCCAGAGGTACCACATTAGATTTGCAGCATCAGCCTTATCGAGATCGCATCTAGGATTGAAATAGACTTCTCTTAGTTCCTGGTCAAGCTGTCTCATGAGCCCTGCCCCATGATTTGTCTTACCAGCTATTGTCACCTCCATGAAATCGCCATCCTCTGTAAACGGGATGCATCCATGGAACAAAAGGTTGCCATTGTATGTTGTAAAAAGAGCTCCGTGAGTATATAGAAAGTTAATGTGCTCCTGCAGTTTCTTGGAATTAGTTATAGATGCCTCAAGCGCAACCATTACCTCTTCCTCTTCAGGGCTTAGCTTGTATGGATCTGCCGGGTCGATAGTCGGAAGATTCGTATCCTTAATCGGATAAACTTCTCCGTAGCAATTAACTGTTCCCTCATCCAAGTTAATCTTATCAAGCATCAACCTGTGATCCAGCTTGAACTCCGGATGGTTCATTATTGTCTGACCTTCAACCTTGAACTGGATAATCGCAATCATCTTGTGCATCTTAGCCGCAAGTTCTTCAGGAATTGGGTCAAATCTGTTCTTTTCAAGTACATGCGGCATAAAGCCTGTACAAGGATCATCTCCATAAATCTGCTGTGCGCGTGTCGCTAGCGGACGCAGATTGATGCCATACCCATACTCTAGCATATCGAAATTATTGTAGCTAACGTTCATGCGAATGATATTTGCAATGCACGGTCTATTTCCGCACGCTGCCCCCATCCACACAACGTCGTGATTACCCCACTGAATATCCACACTCCGCCTAGACATGAGGAAGTCCATGATCCTATGAGGTTTAGGACCTCTATCAAAAATATCTCCTATGATGTGAAGATGATCGACAGCCAGTTCGCTTATCGTATTAGCAATCTCTGTGATCAGCGTCTTGGCAATTTTAAATTCAATTACCGAATCGATGATTTCTTGATAGTATTTCTGTCTGTTATCATCATCATCCGCAAACATCAGCTCATCCATAATATAACCAGTATTATCAGGAAGAATTCTTCTAACCTTGGATCTGGTATACTTGTTAGATACTGCTCTGCAAATGATTATCAATCTATAAATAGCAGAAGAGCACCAAGCATTAAAATCGGCTTCATTGGCCTCTCTTCTCTTAAGTTCATTTACCGGATCGTATATGAGCGCTGCTAATTGCTCTCTATCTGTTGCGCTAAGAATCGCCCCAAAGTTCTCATCGATTTTCATCTTAATAGTACCAGATGCACTGCGCACAAAGTACTGAAACGCATCGTATTCACCGTGGAGATCGCTTAGAAAGTATTCTGTACCCTTCGGCAGAGCGAGAATCGCTCTAAGGTTAACAATTTCTGCATTGACAGAGCGATGATTTGGATATTTCTGAGCTAGCATCTCGAGATACTTATTGTTAGACATCGTGTTCCTCCACTCTCATGAGGTCTGCACCTAGACTCTTGAATTTTCCTACAAAATCTTCATATCCCCTTTCGATATGATATATCTCACTCACTTCAGTTGTTCCAGTTGCTACTAATCCTGCAAGCACCATTGCCGCTCCCGCGCGAAGGTCTGTTGATCTAACCTTTGCTCCATGAAGCTGCTTGCCTCCAGGAATCGTCGCCTCTCTGCTGTTATCTGTAGAAATGTCCGCACCCATACGATTAAGCTCAACAACGTGCATAAAACGATTTTCGAAAACCGTCTCTCGAACGACGCTAGTTCCCTCGACAGTAGTCAGAAATGCCATAAAAGGTGACTGAATATCTGTTGGAAAACCTGGATATGGCAGAGTTTTGATATCAGTCGCAACGAGATTTCCCTTAGTTGCATCTACGAGGATGCCCTCTTCATCGACATTTACCGAAACTCCGCATTCCTTTAGCTTGGCGATTATCGGTCTTACATGACCAGGAATACCGTTTCTAATGAGTACCTTTCCTCTCGTGATAGCAGCAGCTAACATAAATGTTCCGCATTCTATCCTATCTGGAATTACGGTGTGAATCGCACCTGAGAGCTCATCAACTCCCGTAATACGTATAGTATCTGTGCCTGCGCCTTTGATTTTCGCTCCCATCTTGTTGAGCATATTAGCTAAATCAACAATCTCAGGTTCCTTGGCTGCATTCTCTAGAATAGTAGGCCCCTTGGCAAGCGCTGCTGCCATCAAGATATTCTCTGTCGCACCAACACTAGGAAAATCAAGGTAAATAGCATCACCAACAAGACCGTCCCTCGGTGCTTCGATTATGATGCTCGAATTCTCTATATCCTCCATCACAGTTGCTCCAAGAGCTTTAAATCCCTTGAGGTGAAGGTCGATAGGTCTCTTCCCGATAGTGCATCCTCCGGGAAGCGGCATAACAACCTTGCCACATCTTGCAAGAAGTGGACCCATAGCCATTGTAGAAGCTCTCATCTGGGACACAAGCTCGGCATCTCCTTCAACCGTGGTAATCTCAGCTGCATTGACCGACAGCTTACCTGGATCAGACATAGATACGACAGCTCCAAAGCTCTCGAGCATCTTGCGCATAACCATTACATCTGACAGGTCTGGGACATCATCGATCACACAAGTATCTGGCGTCAGCAGGGTCGCTGCCATGAGCGGAAGAACCGCATTCTTTGCTCCGCTAATTTTAACCTCTCCTTCTAAAGGTCCGCTATTGTTAACTAGTATCTTTGCCACTGAAAATTCTCCTTGATAAATAGATATAGAGATGCCGAAAAGCACCTCTTAAATAATTGCCTTATCTCATATAGTTATCTGCGTTTTCTCTTGCGAATCTTGTTAGGACGCTCATAATTCATTTCGTCCATCTCATATCTATTCGCACGCTTCTTTGACTTTTTGCTGAATGACTTGAGTGCACCAGCGGCAGTTCCTACATTGCCTGCAGTCTTAATAATAGACCGATTCTCATTAATTTTATTGCTCACACTCGTAAACATTTCAATCGCATGGTCTATCTGATCATCAACCTGTTCAGTTCTAGCTGCTGCAATTGTTGTCATCCTCTTGGTATCAGCTAGCAACTCATCCACGTTTCTAAGCGTGTCAGCAAGCTTGATAGCCAATCTAATCAAGAAAATTATGAGTATAAAAAGTGCGATTAGCACTAGCAATATTGCCGCCTGCTTGATATCTAATGAGACTCTCATCATTCCCTCCTTCTACTCTTTAGGTAGTATATAAATTATACCTTAGGCATATTGTATGTTCAATCTTATAAATATGCGATATCTCATATATTCCTTTATAATATTCATCTTTCATGCCAGTTCTATAAATATATGCGTTTGATCAAATCTGTATATCCGGTGCCATCGGAATTGTAGACTGCAATCTCTGGCAGCATCTTAAGGTCAGGCTTTGCACCTGCTACTGCATGGATGAGAACCAGATTCGCTGGTTCATTGCTGCTCGGTACGACGAGCTGCAGCTCCTTGGGCTCCAGTGCTGCTGCTCGCAGGGCTTCGCAGATGTCAGGTAGGCGCGATGGTCTATGAATCATGTAGAAGTCGCCTCCGGACTTCAGAATCTGACTTCCACACTTTGCAAATTCAGAGATTCCAGCCGTGGTCTCGTGCCGTGCAATGAACTTTGCACTATCTTCGTTTGGAATCCCAGAACCACGCCTAAAGTAAGGTGGGTTTGTGACAACAGCGTCGAAAAAACCATCGTATCCATCAAGCTGAGAAACATCTGTGAGCACGAAGCTTATTCTATTCTCAAGAGCATTCATCTCACGTCCACGCACTGCTCTATCAAGAGCTACCGGGTTCCTTTCAAATCCTACAATCTCAGATATAGGGAGTTTATGGGCAAGTATAAATGGAATAATCCCATTCCCTGTCCCGAGGTCAGCTACGCGCATCTTGAGCCTACTCTTGACAGGTTTAGCACCGGTTTCGCCACTGGCAAAAGCTGATAGCAAAACCGCATCAATCCCGTAACTAAAGCCATCTCCCTGTACTACTTTAAATCCACCCATTCCTATATCATCGATTCGCTCTGGTTTTCTCTGCATATCTTAGGTCCTCACCATAAGGCATTTCAATATTCCTAAACTAGTCACGCGTTAGTTCTTTAATCTCCTTCAGAGTCTCTTCGTCGAGATCTCCTAGGTCATCATTTTTCTTGTGGTGGTGTTTCTTATCTATTCGCTTAATTTCTTTTTTGAAATAGATATTGTAATCAGGACCTAGCGTATCCTCTCCAGTTTCTTTATCCTCGACAATAAGTCTAGCTGTAACCTTTCCATTAAATAAATCGACATTTACCACCTTAGCTATTCCGTCAGGGGTTTCTATGCGCTCCCCCTCATTAGGCATCCCCTTGCGGAGCTCCTGATAAGTCTTATTTTCAAAGTTTAAGCAGCACATAAGTCTACCGCAAGTACCAGATATCTTGGATGGATTGAGAGATAGATTCTGCTGCTTTGCCATCTTGATTGAAACCGGCTGAAAGTCATTTAACCACTTGCTACAGCAAAGCGGTCTGCCACAAATCCCTATGCCCCCAAGCATCTTCGCTTCGTCTCGAACGCCAATCTGGCGAAGTTCTATTCTCATCTTGAACTGAGACGCAAGATCTTTTACAAGTCCCCTAAAATCAATCCTTCCATCTGCTGAGAAGTAGAATATAACCTTTGTACCATCTATCGTAAATTCGGCATCTACAAGCTTCATATCCAGCTTGTGCTGCAGAATCTTCTCTTCGCAGACCTTCATAGCACCGTCACGCTTAGCAAGATTGTCCTTGTATCTCTGTATATCTTCTTTCGTCGCCTTGCGCTCTACACCCTTGAGCGGTGCAACAAGCTCACTCTCATCAATCTCACAGTTTGCTATTGAAATATGACCGAGTTCCATGCCCCTAGCTGTCTCCACTATTACTAGTTCACCGAGTTCGTAGCTAACCCCTGCTGGATCAAAGTAATATGTCTTGTTGGCTTTCATAAAGCCTACACCTATAATTTCTACCATCTATAAATTTCCCTTCTTATCTATTAAAAACCGAATTTAAACATCCGGATAGTTGCTAACGATTATTTATGTTTTTTCTGCTCAGAAACAATGAATTTAACGCATATTCCGGGCTCATGCCACGCTTGATATTTATCCTCGTCTCCTCAACTTTATCAATCATCTGTAGAATAGCTCCAGCATCCTTAGGAAGTCTTTCGCCACCTATCAGCTTTTCGTGCAAATTATTCTCCAGTGCATCTAGAAACTTAAACGCCTCCTCGTTGCCTTTAAAGCTTTTCCTAATGAGTTCGCGGATTTTGAAAAAATACGTCTTACCAAACCACTCTTTCATCAGAAGCTCAATGCTATCTGAGTTTGCAAAATCGCTTGTTTGTTCATGCATTCTTAATTCGACACATCTGGACCTTACTGTAGGTAGAAGCGACTCTTTGTTATCTGTAGCGAGAATGATTACCGTACCAGAATATGGCTCTTCCAATGTTTTGAGCAACTTATTCTGAACTATCTCGCTGAGCCTCTCTGCGTTATCAATGATACCCACATTGTGCTCTCCATAAGGTCTCATGCTAAGTCTTTCTATCATGGCTGCTGCGTCAGCCGTCTTATAAGTTTCCTTACCGCTCTGGCTCATAAAGAACAGGTCTTCATGAGTACCGCTGCTCACTCTTATACAGGCGGGGCAGCTTCCACACGCATGTCCAGACAAGTCCGTATTAGGGCAAATTATATCTTTTGCAAAGCTTCTGATATAATCATCCCTTTCTTCACCACTTCTTCCCTCTATGATGTATGCATGTGCATATTCCCGTGCCATATCTCTCCCGTATCCTCCGATGCCTGTAAAATATTCAGTCATCTATCTCGCTATATTATCCCTATGCTATAGTGTCTCGAGTTTCGAATAAATGTCGACCTTTATCTCATCTATCGTTTTACTCGCATCAATTCTGACTACTCGCTCAGGGTACTTATCGCAAAGCGCCTTATAGCCATCATACACACGATAATGGAAATCCAGCTTCTGCTGCTCAAGTCTGTCTCTAACATCTTTACCGATTCTAGCTCTACCAATCTCAGGGTCTAAGTCCATGAAGAAAGTGACATCTGGCTCAAGTCCGCCTGTCGCATATCTATTCACCTCAGAAACCTGATCACCAAGGTTTCTTCCAAAGCCTTGATATGCGATGCTTGAATCGACAAATCTATCGCAAACTACAACTGCGCCTCTCTCGAGCGCTGGTCTTATCTTCTCAGCAACATGCTGTGCCCTAGCGGCTGCATATATTAACATCTCTGTAACATCGTCCATCTCAGCATTTTCATTATCAAGAACGATGCTGCGAAGCTTCTCGCTAATCGACGTTCCACCGGGTTCCCTGGAAACTACAACTTCCCTGCCATTGCTTACAAAATAAGCCCTAATATTTTCAACCTGTGTGCTTTTGCCAGAGCCATCCGGCCCCTCAAGCGTAATAAAAATTCCCTTTGGCACTTCGCCACCACCTATCTATGCGTATTTCTATCGGATTGCTCTATCGGGTCTGGAATGTGGATTTTAAATCCTTCCTTTCGAGCTTTCTTCCGTTCCTCTAACTTGCGCTTCTCGGCAGCTTGCCTAGCCTGCTTCTTGCCCCTTACGGTATCAAAATAGTCTACAAATAGGTAAATACCTAAGACACCCATTGGCACCGTCAGCAGCAGCGCCAATATGTATTTGAACAATATCATACGGGCTTTCCTCCCACACTTTTTGCTTCATTATCTCACATGTATACAGAATGTATTATACCATAAGATTAAGAAAGATACAGTTTTCATAAAACGTCTTTTTTTCGAAATCAATATTCTCCTTAAATGATTTTCTCAAGCAATTTATGGGTTCTATAAGTTAAGGATATATGCTCACTGCTCTACAACTGATGTCATTAATATGGTAAACTTAATTAGTTGATTAGATTTAAACGCAGGAGGATTAATATGAATTCAATTGAACTCAGCGAACTCATCTATCCTGAGATTGCAAACGATACTGACTACGAAGCCATGTACCCTAAGCGTAATCTCCCTGAGGGAGCTAAAGTAACCAGGCTTGGTCCAAGCCCTACTGGATTTATCCATCTCGGAAATCTGTATGGTGCTTTTGTAGACGAGAGACTCGCTCACCAGAGCAACGGGGTCTTCTATCTTAGAATCGAAGATACTGACGATAAGAGGTTTGTCGAAAATGCCGTAGAAACAATTATCTCGTCTCTAGCATTCTTCGGAATCAAGTTCGACGAAGGTGTCACTGAACATGGTGATGTCGGTAGCTACGGCGATTATACGCAGAGCCACCGCGGAGAAATATATAGATTCTATGCCAAGAAGCTACTCGCTGAAGGCAAAGCATACCCTTGTTTCCTAACAGAAGAAGAAATCAGAGAGATTAGAGAGAAGCAAGAAAAGGAAAAGATCGCTCCTGGAATCTATGCAGGATGGTCAAAGTATAGGGATTGGGATAAGGATCCTGATATCGAAAAACTTGTAATCGATCATATCTCGGCTGGCGACCCATTTGTAATAAGATTAAAGTCAGACGGTACCCCTAACGCTACCGGTGAGGATATCAAGAGGAACAAAGTCGTTGATGGAATAAGGGGCACACTTGATGTGCCGGAAAACTTTCAGGACGTCGTAATAATTAAGACTACAGGAATTCCGACTTATCATTTTGCACATGCCGTCGACGACCACCTGATGAGAACGACTCACGTCATACGCGGAGAAGAGTGGCTTCCTTCACTTCCAATTCACGTCGAGCTATTTGAGAAGCTAGGATTTGAACTTCCAGTATATTGTCACACCGCTCAGCTGATGAAAATAGGAGAAGATGGCAACAAGAGGAAGCTATCGAAGCGTAAGGACCCAGAACTTTCACTAGATTATTATAGAGATCAGGGTTATCATCCTGCTGCAGTTAGGGAGTATCTGCTCACCATTCTCAACTCAAATTACGAGGAGTGGCGCATGGAGAATCCAGAGGCAGATATTGATGAATTCAAATTCACCACTGAGAAGATGAGTAACTCTGGTGCACTTTTTGACCTCGATAAGCTTAATGACGTGAGCAAGGAGGCTCTACTACACATTTCTGCTTATGAAATCGCTGAGTTTCTAAAGGATTGGTCCCTCGAGTTCGCACCTGAGTACAGTTACATATTCGACGACATGGATCTTCTAGTGAAAATCCTTGACCTAGGTAGAGATGAAAAAAAACCTCGCAAGGACCTCGTATACGCAAGGCAAATTATGGAATTCATCAGCTATTTCTATGATCAGAGTTTTAAAGTCATTGATGAAGTCCCTGCCGAAGCTGAAGCTGATAAGGTAAAGATTCTCAAAGAATACCTATCGTCTTATAATCATGCCGATACACAGGAAGAATGGTTCAATAAGATAAGAGAAATTGCAACTAACCTAGGTTATGCTGCAAAACCTAAGGACTATAAAAAGAATCCAGACGATTATAAGGGGCACGTTGGACACGTAAGCACAGTTATCAGACTTGCTCTCGTCGGCCGTGCACAGTCTCCTGATGTATGGGCAATACAGCAGATTATGGGCGAAGATATGGTCAGAGCCAGAATTAATCGAATGATAGAAGAGGAGAAATAAAATGGAACCAATTCTAGTAATAATGGCTGCCGGAATGGGAAGTCGATATGGCGGACCGAAGCAAATTGATCCGATTACGTCTGAGGGCGACATTATCATGGATTTTTCCCTCTATGACGCATATCAGGCAGGTTTTAGGAGAGTCGCTTTTATAATCAAGAAGGATTTTGAAGAGGACTTTAGAACCCATATCGAAGGAAGAGCCGGTAAACTGTTTGAAACTCACTACGCAGTTCAGGACATTCACGATCTACCAGAAGGCTACTCTGTTCCAGACGGAAGAACTAAACCTTGGGGTACTGGTCATGCCGTCCTCGCAGCAAGAAATTATATCGATGCACCTTTCGCTGTTATTAACGCAGATGACTACTATGGACAGGAAGCATTTGAGAAGATATATAAATTCCTCAGTGAATCCGCTGACGCTACCCATCACTGCATGGTCGGCTTTAAGATTGAGAACACGCTCTCTCTAAACGGTTCAGTGGCTCGTGGACTCTGTGAGGTTACGGATGGATATCTAACGGATATCGAGGAGCATTCGGACGTTATACGTGAGAGTGATGGTGTAATTCGAGCAACAAGCTCAAAAGGTGTGAGACACGATGTTCCTGATGGTCAATCGGTATCCATGAACCTATGGGGGTTTGGTGCCGAATTCCTCGAGGTTATGAAAGCTGGTTTTCCGGCTGCACTCGATAAAATCATAGAGCAAAATCCACTGAAGGGAGAGTACTTCCTTCCTTACTGCATCGATACAGAGGTCAAAGCTGATAGAGCTACCGTTGCAGTTCTTCAGTCAAGTGACAAGTGGTTCGGTGTCACCTACAAAGAGGATAAGGATGAGGTTGCCACGAAGTTTTCCGAGATGAAGGTTGACGGAAAATATCCAAAGGAACTATGGTAAGAAATTGCTATATTACAAAAGCGGGACACTGGTCCCGCTTTTTTCGCATCATGTTAATTTTAAAAGGTTGGCGATATGCTACCTTGCTATACGCTTTCTAGCTGCGAACAAGCCTAGAGCTGTTAGAGCAGATCCTATAAACACAATTGAGTAAGGAATAAGCCCATTGCTATCGCCTGTCTTAGGTGTGTGTCTATGCTTGTTGACCACAGGCTTCTTTGGTATAACCGGTGTCGGATTATGAGTCTTATTAGTGTCAAACTTGTAATAGTTCGTGCTAACCTTTGCCTGATTATCTACTGGCTTTCCATTAATATCCTCATCTACCTTAACCTTGTAAGTCACCGTAAATGTCTCGTAATTACCGAGATTTGTCTTTCTCCAAGTGATGACACCGTTTTGTTCCACCCCACCATTATCTGCGGAACCTGAAACGTACTTCGTGTACTTAGGAATGGCATCTGTAATCGTCACATCATCTGCTCGTCCGATTGTATTCTTATACGTTATTTTATATGTAAGTACATCTCCACCCTTAACTGTCTTTCCGTCAACGCTAGTGGACATATCGTCTTTAAAAACGTCCTTATTAGGCTTAGTTGGTGGCAGTAGCTTAGTCTCAACGGTATTCGTAGGAACTGACACATTATCAAAATACATCTTTGCTGCTGAGTTCGTAATAGTATTATCACCCTCTACTAGCGCTCTGCTATTTGTCTCAGTCTTATAAGTTATCTCGTATACTTTGCCACCCTTATCTCTTGCGAACAGAGCATTTTTGATAATATTAATCTCTACATGGTCCTGACCATTTTCATTATCTGGTGTCACAGTTACCTGATAATCTTGCCCTTTGACTAGAGTATTGCCATCAAACTTAACGATTGCTTCTTTGAAGTCCACTTTCTTATCAAAGGTATCGGCAAATTTCAACGACTTAATATCATCAATTATATCAGTACCCGGTCTTGGGACTGTGTACCTTACAGTGTAGTTTATAGGTTCTCCAACGCGCTTTGGTGCCTGTGCTTTATCTACAGTTTTCTTAGCTGCTGTACCAGGATTATTATGGTAAGGAACTTCAGCAAAGAACTTGAACAGCCCACCGCTCGTTACAGAAGAATTATAGGCAAAAGTAATCGAGTTTGTCTTGCTGCGCATAACAAATCCCGTTTTGTTATACTCATCCTGCCCGCTAGTTCCAGCTACAGTGATGCTCGCATTCGCTTTCCACCAGTGCCAGTTGCCAGATCCATTTTCCTCATCCAAACTAACCGCTCTATTATAAACGATCTTATCAATAGTGCTATCGAGATTCTTGACTCCTAGCTCTTCATAAAAAGAAGATCTGCGGTTCCCAGCGATAGGATTTCCTGGTTTCACATCGATATCGGCCGGCTGCATCGTCAGCTTTAAATCGCAAGGTGTTCCATCCGCATACTCGAGAGTTGCAGTAACGTCTGTCTTAGTGTTGAAAGACCAAATATTGTCATTAGTAAAATTAGGATGATCAGGATATACATAATCCATCAGCTGAATTCCACTATCACCCCAGTTTTGGTCAACCGTCAAAAAAGGTACCCCTGCATTGGCATCATTAAAGTTTGCCTGCTGCCCGTAATATACCGTTGGATTCAGCTGCAGGTGAGAAACCTTCACTCTCACGTTGACCTTTTTTCCATTTACTTCACCAGCATTAGTGAATAGAAGTTCTAGCACATTATCATAATCCTGCTTCGAATTGGACTTCTCATACTTGTGCATAAACACCGTACTCTTAGTCCATGAGCCATTCGGTGTCACTACTTCCTTCAGAGTTCCCGAGCCAGTGCTAACGACCTGCATATTCTCCTGCCTGCACTTGAACTCATATAGGTTGAGATTTGCTAGATTAAGATCTGTCGTTGTATTCTCAACCGCAAAAGCCTCCATATTCGGTGCAGCTATCCCTATCATCATCAGAAATGATAGTAGCAAAACGAATAATTTGCGAACTGACAACGCTTGCCTTTTTTCCATAATTGTTCCTTCTTTCTTATTTATTTAATTAAAATGCAAATATGTTCAAACGTCACGCTTTTAGTAATAACTCTTTGATAAATATTACCTAATAGGTACATTATACACTATTGTAAGAATTTTATCATTTAATATTTTTTCTTAATTTCCTCGCATAGGAAAGTGTTTGCTTAAGCGCATCATCCTTTGATACACCAGCTAGTCTCAGTTTGTGCGCATATTCGAGGATTGTGCCGAAGTCATCGCCTGGCATAATTCCCCTATCGATCAGGTCCTTTCCTGTAACATAAGGTCTCGCCATCATGTCTCTGTACAGATCTAGTCTATCGAACAAAAACTGTATCCGCTCTCGTTCCCTGAGCCTTTCATCAGCTGTGTAAAGTTCTGATTCTATCTCAATATTGCCCTGTATCTCGTGTGGCTCGTTTGACGCCTGGCTCAGATTATGAGCATCCAGGTGTGGCAATTTTGGCTTATCGCAGATTGCAAAATATATAAGATCACTAGGAGCAATAGCATCGTCAAACATTCGGTTCGTCTTCTTGACCGACGATCTCGCTTCAGCAATCTTGTTTGGGCGCATGTGATTAGGAATCATATTAGCGATATACTTTTTTATATCGCTACCATGACATATGCGGTCCAGAAATCGCTCCGCGATTTCTGCTCCTTGTATCTCGTGACCGTACGCGTGAATTGCACCATTTACGAATTCAGTCGTCGTAATCTTGCCAAAATCATGAGTGAGAGCCAGCAACATAAACGCGTATGGGTCACTCGCAGAAGGCCTGAACTGGGCCGCCCTATCCAGAACCATCATGGTGTGAGTCCAGACATCACCTTCTGGATGGAACTTAGGATTTTGTTCTAGCCCGATTAGCTGTTCGAGTTCCTGGAACCAGTATCCGAGCTGACCCATTTCCCGCAGACATTCAAAGAATTCGGATGGTCGGCGGGATTCCAGGAGCGCCTTCTTCATCTCCATCTCGACGCGCTCGGACGAAAGATTCCTGAGGTCCAGCGCCCTGCAGATTGAAATCGTGGAAGGCGCGACCTGGAATCCTAACCTGGATCTGAACTGGGCAGCACGGAGGGCACGGAGTGGATCCTCACCGAATTTCTCGTCGTCTATGTGACGGATTATTCGGTTTTCGATATCCTCCGTGCCTCCATAAGGATCTGCGATTTCACCGCTCAGGATATCCTTTAGAAGCGCATTCATGGTGAAATCGCGCCTCCGTGCTGCCTCTTTGATTCCGATAAACGGATCGATTTCAATCTCAAAGTCACGATGCCCATTCCCTGCCTTCCTCTCTGAACGCGGTAAAGCAATGTCTATCTGATGACCCGCAAGCGAGTATACCCCAAAAGCAGAGCCGAATCGCAGCGGCTTTCCAAGCTCCTTTAACACCGTTTCTAGAATTGCCCCTGAGATTCCATGTACTTCAATATCCACATCCTTAATAGGACGCTTCATAATCTCATCACGAACTGCTCCGCCTACCATGTATGCACGCCCTCCAAGCTCTTCTACTCGGGAGGCTAACTCTTCAATTATCGTTTTATCTATCTCATTCATTTAATTATTCTTGCCTACACATAGCTCTGACTCTCAACGTCGAACACACCTCTTGTTGTGAGTCTCAGCTTAGGAATAACAGGCAGGCTCATGAAGGAAAGCGTCATAAACGGATCTATCAGATTACTAACACCGAGTTCAAAAGCTCTCGCCTTTGAATCTTCAAGATTTCTATTCACATCAATCAGCGGAGCATCACTCATGAGACCAGCAATCCCTAGCTTCACGTCTCCGATACATTTACCGCCGTCAAATACCGTTATTCCCCCGCTATTTTCCGCAATATGATTAACTGCAGCAGCCATATCCTCATCATTGGTTCCAACAACTATGATGTTATGAGAATCGTGCGAGATACTGGTAGCAACTGCTCCACTTCTGAGACCGTAACCCTTGATGTATCCGATTCCGATATGTCCCGTATAGTTATGTCTCTCCACTACAGCGATTTTGAGGATATCTTCGGCAACATCCACACCAGTTGCATACCCTTCATCTGTGGTCATCAGTTCACCAGGAACCATGCCGAGCACCCCTCGAGGTCTGTCTATTTTAAATGCCTCCGCAGTAAGTTTATCAACTTTGAAAGTGCTATGAGCCCTTGTAGTCAGGAATTCATCTACTTCCGGAGCCTTAAACTCTTTGAGCTTGCCATTATTGAACATAAGCTTGCCTTTCTTGTAGACCTGCTCGACTGTAAAATCTTCAAAATTATCTATTATGACAAAATCCGCAAGATATCCGAGCGCAATGGCACCACGATTATTCAGCCTAAAATATCTAGCTGCATTAGTGCTCGCAACCTTGATTGCTAGTATCGGATCTGCTCCCATCGATATAGCTTTCTTAATTATATAGTCTATGTGCCCTTTCTCCAGCAGGTCTGACGGATGCTTATCATCGGTGCAGAACATACATCTATCTGCGTATTTGTCTGTCAAAAGAGGCATCAGCGCCTCGAGGTTATGGGCTGCTGTACCTTCTCTTATCATTATTACTTGACCGAGTTCAAGCTTCTCTATCGCTTCTTCTGCTGTAGCACATTCGTGGTCGGAATACACGCCAGCGGCAACGTATGCATTTAGAGCCTTGCCCTTCACCCCTGGTGCATGGCCGTCTATCTTCTTGTGATGGGCCTGTGCGGCAACAATTTTCTCCACAACCTGCTCATCCGCAGCAACTGTGCCGACATAATTCATCATCTCTGCAAGTCCCTGCACTCTAGGATGTTCGTAGAAACTGTCTATCGCTCTATAATCGAGCGTTGCACCAGACTCGTCAAGTGGAGTCGCAGGAACGCATGAAGGGAGCATAAAGCGCACGTCTATCGGGAGCCCTTCGGTTGCCTGGAGCATGTATTCGATTCCATCTGTCCCCATCACATTTGCAATCTCATGCGGATCCGTTACCACCGTGGTCGTTCCATGAGGAAGCACCGCCCTTACAAATTCAGTCGGCGTAACAAGAGAGCTCTCAAGGTGGATATGAGCATCAAGAAATCCCGGGCACACGATTTTTCCCGTCATATCGACTTCTTTGTCACCATCATATTCACCAAGTCCAACTATTAATCCATTCGTAACTGCAATGTCAGCATTTCTCAGCTCGCCTGAAAATACGCTCACGTATGTAGCATTCTTAAGAACTAAATCTGCCTTGCACTTGCCTGCCGCAGCCCTTATGACTTTCTGCTTGCGCTGTAATTTGCGATTGATTCTGCCTGTGTAGCTTTCGGACATTTGAGCACCCCTTTACTGCACTAATATAAATTATCCTATTGTAACATATTTTTATGAAACCTTATTGAAATCAATTACTAAAATCACAGTCAACCAAACCTCACATTTCGCGCATATTTAAAAAAGAGCCCCCTCGGGCCCTTCTCTAAACTCACTACAGTGTAGCAATCTTATCCTATTATCCCAGAAGTTTCTCTTCCCAGTCCTTCTCTCTGAAGCCGCCAAGCACGAAGTCATCACCAACGACTAGCGGCCTCTTTACAAGCATTCCATTAGATGCTAGAACCTCGAGCTGCTCATCTTCGCTCATCGCGTCTAGCTTATCCTTGAGTTCCATTTCTCTATAGAGCATTCCGCTTGTGTTAAAGAACTTTCTCACCGGCTTGTCACTTCTCGATAGCCAGTCCCTTAGCTCTTCTTTAGTCGGATTATTTTCAACTATATGTCTGTCATCGTAAGCGACACCATTATCATCGAGCCACTTTTTAGCCTTCTTGCATGTGCTGCATTTTGGATACTCATTAAATAGAACTTTCATATTCATCCTCCCTCTTACTTTACAAGTTCAATCAGGTCGCCATAACCTGCCTCTAGCATGTCTTCAACTGGTATAAATTTTAGAGCTACTGAATTGATGCAGTATCTCATGCCACCATCTTCTGCTGGTCCATCCTGAAATACGTGTCCTAGATGAGAATTTGCACCCTTGCTTCTAACCTCAATGCGCTCCATGCCGAACGAATTGTCTCGCAGATAGACCACATGCTCCTCACTTATAGGTCTTGTAAATGCAGGCCATCCGCAGCCAGAGTTGAATTTATCCGTCGATACGAACAGCGGTTCCCCGCTCACGACGTCTACATAGATGCCCTTTTCAAAGAAGTCGTCGTATTCACCAGAAAATGCCCTCTCTGTCCCCGACTTTCTAACGACGTTATACGCCTGTGGTCCAATGCGGTAGAATAGCTCCTCCTCGGTCTCATCCGACGGATAGAGATCATCCTTTATCTCCTGACCAGCCGCGGCAGCTTCTGCAGCGAATAGCGCTCTAACTTCTTCAATCTCATAGTTTGTAATGTGACAGTATCCACCTGGGTTCTTATCGAGATAGTCCTGATGATAATCCTCGGCAGCATAGAACGAACCAAGCGGCTCTAGTTCTACGTAGAACTCTTCATTTATATCTCTCTGCTGACCGAATACCTTCTCTAATATCGGCAAATCCTGCTCATCTTCGTAATACACACCCGTCTGATACTGCGTGCCTATATCAGGTCCTTGACTATTCTGAACAGTTGGATCGATGACCATAAAGAAAGCATGCGTTAACTTCTCGAGCGATAGTCTCTCAGGATTATATGTGACTTTAACAGTCTCCCTATGGCCAGTATCACCTCTGCAAACCTGCTCATACGAAGGGTTCTCAACTCTTCCATTCGCATACCCAACAGTCGTCTCTATAACCCCTGGTATCTCCTTGAATACCCTCTCTGTGCCCCAGAAGCAACCACCGGCAAAATATATATTTTTACTCATTGTTATTCCCCTTATTGGCGAAAACGCATAAGTTAGTTACTGAATTCGAATTCGCCCATATGACTTGTGTACAATTTAATTATATACACTGTAGCAATTTTTTCAATGCTTTATTTAAAGAAAAGGCAGCCCTCGGGCTGCCCTTTAATGAATTATTATCAATCACATGCTTTTAGTCTATCTAACAGAGTTTTAGTTCTGTCCCCAAACTTCTTCTGCTACTTCCTTGACGAGTCTTAACTTAGCCCACTGCTCTTCTTCAGTTAGCTTGTTTCCTATCTCGCAAGATGCGAATCCGCACTGAGGACTGAGGCACAGTCTCTCAAGAGGTACGTATTTACTTGCTTCCTTAATTCTTGTAATAACTACTTCTTTATCTTCCAACTTAGGCGACTTCGTAGTGATAAGACCGAGAACCACCTTCTTGTCAGGAGAAACCTTTGCAAGTGCCTCAAAGCTACCTGAACGCTCATCATCATACTCGAGTAGCAGCGCATCTACGTTCTCCCTTGCGAACACGTAATCTGCAACTGAATCGTATGCTCCACTTGAGAAGTATGTCGAATTATAATTTCCTCTGCAGATGTGTGAAGTGATAACTAGATCTTCAGGCTTTCCTTCAAGTGCGAGATTGTTCACCTCAAGCAGCTGTGACTTAACTGTATCTAGATCTATACCTAACGCCTTATATCTCAGCTTTGCAGCATCTCCTACAACTGCGCCCCATGTGCAGTCATCGAACTGCAGGTTACGGCAACCAGCATCGTAGAACTGTTTAATTACCTCACGATAAGCATTGGCAATATCATGAATCAGTTCTTCATTTGTCTCGTAGAACTTTCTAGTGCTCTCGAGGTTATCCGGGATGATGAACTGCTGGAATGTCTGTGCAGGTGCAGGAATCGTGTACTTAGCAACAGTATTCTCATCTTCAAACTGCTTTAAGAATTTAAAATACTCTACAAATGGGTGAGGCTTAGCTTTTAGCTTACCAACTAGGTATGTATCATCTAGCAATGCGAGCTCGCCGTGGAACTGAATTCCGCCACCTGTATTCTCATGTTCAACGCCCTCAAATCCCCACATGAAGTCGAGATGCCAGAAAGACCTTCTGAACTCTCCATCTGTAATTACGTGGTAACCGAGTTCCTTCTGCTTAGCTACAAGCTTTGCAATCTCTTCATCAACGATCTTGTCGTAATCTTCCTTGCTAATCTCATTCTTTCTTAACTGTGCCTTTGCATCCTTAAGTGCCTGTGGTCTAAGAAAGCTTCCTACATAGTCATATCTAAATGGTGTCTTTAATTCATTGCTCATATATACATACCCCCTCTTGTTCGCTAAACATAGATTACCATCAAGTAAAATTTTATGGAAATACTTATTATCCATAGCGAGATATAGATTTGTTTTATATCTCGCATATTGATTACCTACATATAAGCATAAAAATACAGGACCCTTTTCATGAGCCCTGTCATAATCATAATTTTGTGATATTAGTATAGCTTTGCGCCTGCCGGAATCAAATCATCCAGCATTAATAAGTTTAGAATTTCCTCTCCATCATAATCACAGATTGCTGACAGCAGCATTCCGCATGATTCAAGTCCCATCATCTTGCGTGGTGGAAGATTTGTAATTGCAACGAGAGTCTTTCCAATTAACTCCTCTGCAGAGTAAGTCTCCTTGATACCGGATAGTATTGTTCTAGTCTGGCCTGAACCGTCATTAAGAGTGAACTTAAGAAGCTTCTTGCTCTTAGGCACTTCCTCACAAGCCAGAACCTTAACCACTCTGAAATCAGACTTGCTAAATGTATCGAAGTCTACGAATTCTTCGAACAATGGTTCAACTTTAACCTTTGATAGGTCTAGTTTTCTCTCAGCCTTTTCTTCAGAGCTGCCGCCCTTTCCAAGTGGCTTCATAACAGGGAATAGCTGGACGTCCCTGATAGTCGAAGAATCTGTTAGCAGCATCACCAGTCTGTCAACACCGATTCCAAGTCCACCAGTTGGAGGCATTCCAACCTCTAGCGCATTTACGAAATCCATGTCCATAGGATGAGCTTCATCGTCAAGCCCTAGATCAAGTTCACGCTGCTGTTCAGCGAACCTCTCGTACTGATCGATTGGATCGTTGAGCTCTGAGAAAGCGTTTGATAGCTCCCATCCGTTGATGTAGGCTTCGAACCTGCGAGTAATGCGAGGATCCTTTGGATCCTTCTTTGCAAGTGGCGATACCTCTACTGGGTGTCCGGTTAGGAACACTGGCCCATCAAGCAGTCCTGGGATATCTTCGCAGTACTCATCAAACATCTCTGCGATAATCTTTCCACGAGTCCACTTATTAACTTCCTCGGCATCCATTCCGTAAGCGATTGCGCGCTCACGAGCTTCCGCATCATCATCGATCTTATCGAACGGAATTCCTGTAACCTTAATTACAGATTCTGTCATGTCAATCTTATTCCATGGAGGTGTAACGTCGAAAGTTTTGCCTTCATAGGAGATAATTGGCGAACCATTTACTTCCATAGCGCACTTATATACAATCTGCTCCATGAGGTCCATCATATCTTCCTGATTTCCATATGCCATGTAGCATTCCATCGAAGTGAATTCAGGGCTGTGATTCTTATCCATACCCTCGTTACGGAAAACTTTGCCTAGTTCATATACTCTATCGAGTCCACCAACAATCAGCCTCTTGAGCGGAAGCTCTAGAGAAATTCTGAGGTGTAGGTCGAAGTCTAGTGCGTTGTGGTGTGTGTTAAACGGTCTAGCGTTAGCACCGCCAGCTATCGTCTGTAGCACTGGAGTTTCAACCTCAAGGAAGCCATAATCGTCCTCGAGCACTCTACGGATAGTGCTAACTACCTTTGCACGCTTTAAGAATGTATCCCTAACATCTGAATTTACAATTAAATCTACATATCGCTGTCTATATCTTAGATCCGTGTCTACTAAGCCGCTCCATTTGTCAGGAAGCACCTGCAGGGACTTTGCCTGAAGTGTAAGCTCATGCACATGAATCGATATCTCATCTGTCTTGGTTTTGAAGACGATTCCCTTAAGGCCAACAAGATCACCTATATCATATGTCTTGAAAACTTTATACTCTTCAGTTCCAATATCATCGCGCTTAACATAACACTGGATTCTGCCTTGCTTATCCTGAACATCAAAGAATGCCGCTTTTCCCATGATTCTCTTGCTCATGATACGACCGGCAATCGCTACCTCTTGATCTTCAAGAGCATCATAGTTGTCCTTGATATCCTTACTGTGAGCAGTTACATTGTATGTTTCCTGCACAAATGGATCTCTTCCCATCTCACGCAGTTCTTGCAGCTTCTCTCTTCTAATCTGTCGCTGCTCACTTATTTCTTCTGCTGTAAGCTCCGGCTGTTCATGCTCAGGAGTCTTTACGTTGTCGTTACTCATTGTGATTCATAACCCTTTCTCACGAACTATATAAATATACTGTCGTGCACCGCATTTAATATCTTCGATACACTTATTGAACGGATTTTTACTTTCTGACGTCAAGAACCTTATACTTTGCAGTTCCGTCTATAACCGGAAACTCTAGTACATCCCCTGCTCTTGCACCGAGCAAGTGCTGTCCTACTGCTGACGCATTTGAAAGCTTTCCGTTAAATGGATCTGCCTCTGTATTTCCTACAATCTTGTAAGTAACCTCTTCATCGTAAATTAGATCATGAAGTGTTACTGTGCGACCAGTAGCAATTACACCTTCATCAGGTGTCTCGTCTTCGTCTGCAATCTTTGCTGTACGGAGCATCGCTTCAATAGTGGTGATTCTCTCTTCTGTTTCTGCCTGCGCATCCTTTGCCGCATCGTACTCTGAGTTCTCAGAGATATCTCCATATGAGATGGCTTCCTTAAGTCTCTCGGCATTTTCCTTTCTAGTTACAGTAACTAGATGGTCAAGTTCTTTCTGCAGGGCCTCATATCCCTCTCTCGTCATTTCATTATCATGTGGTGCCATTGGTCTCTTACTCCTTTCAACCTTCTGTTATTAAATCTCGTATTTCTTTGCATTTTCGCTTTCTGCTAAGTTAAGCAGCGCGGAATACTTCAGCCTAAACGTCATGATGTCTCCGATTTTAACAGTGTCCTTTACATCCTCGACATCGACGATGGTGTGATCACCTGATGCGCCAATCACTGATGTTCCTTCCATCTCAGGAACCAAATCATCTATATCTCCATAGTCAGCTCTGCCGATTGCTAGAAGCGCCCTCATACGCATGCCTCTATCAACATACTCTCTCTTCTTACCGGCAGCATCTACCCCGAGCTCACCCTGCGGATAGCTAGCTTTTACCTTAAGCTCTATAACCTCTGCTTTGAGCACGAAAGGGCACTCTAATTCATCCATAGCCTCAAGATTATAACACAATCTGACATCTTCTAGTGGACCAATTAAAGGTCCAGCCCCAAGTCTCAGCATATTAATTTTATCTGGCATGTACCCATGGTATACTCCAAGCAAGCTCGTTGTAGCTCCACCAGATACATATTCTAGTTCTCTACCAATCTCCGCTTCAACTCTCTCCGCTAGTTTAGCGAGGTCTACCATCTTATCCTCTGTAGGAATTACAGAGCCGTAGCATCCAAGGTTAGTCCCTATGCCAGCAAGTACAAGCCCAGGCATCTCGTTCTCCACCCTGACAGCCATCTCAACTAATTCATCTAGATTAAAGAATCCCTCTCTAAGGTCCCCAAGATCAGCCATTAGAATCACCTTATGAGTGATTCCTTTATCAAGTGCTGCCGTATTGATGGCTTCTAATACTAAGGGTTCGCTGTTCAGACTTATATCTGCAATCTCCACCATCTCATCAATTTCAGATAGCATCGGAACTCTTATTAGAAGAAGTGGCACTCTTATGCCAGCATCTTTAGCACGTTTAAGTTGTTCAAGTCTAGATGAACCGATAAGTTTTGCTCCACCTGCTACAAAATCCTCGGCAGCCGCAACTGTACCATTTGTAGCTTTGATGATACCCGCAATTTGGATCCCCTGCTCACCGCATTTGTCCGAGAGTTTCTTCACGTTGCTGACCAGCTTAGCCCTATCATGAAGGAGCGCCGGATATTTATATTCTGCCATATCAATCATCTCTCTTTCTATGACCACTTATTGTCCTCAACGAACCTTCTAATCTTGAGACCCGTTGTCTTGTTGAAATCTCTATCACGTATGATGACGTGGTTTATTTTCTTGAAGAGAGGCATTGTTTCATTCTGTTTGTCTACAATGCGTTCTATATATTCTCTCACCTGTTCATCGGTAACCTCTCCACCTAATTTCTCGGCGAGCAGTTCCCTATTAGGTTTAATAGTCGCATATATGCCGCGCTTCAGCTGGTCATCATTATCCTCATCACCCCATACCATGCACTCTTCAATGCACTCATTCTTCATAAGGTAGAACTCGAGTTCTTCTGGGAAAACATTCTTGCCATTAGCCGCGATAATCACATTCTTTTTACGCCCTGTAATATAAACGTAATCCCTTTCACTCAGATATCCCAGATCACCAGTGTGGAACCATCCGTCCCTAATCACCTCATCTGTGCTCTCTTTATTTTTATAGTACCCCATCATGATATTAGGTCCGCGGAAGCAAATCTCTCCCACTCCATCGTCATCCTTATCACTAATCATGCACTCTACAAAAGGTAGCAGGTGCCCCGCAGATGCATTGTCGATGAGCTTTGGATCCTCCGGATTCAGCGAAACCATCGGCGATGTCTCCGTCAGCCCATAGCCCTGAACTGCTGTGATGCCAAGGTCCCTATAGAAGTCCATAATCTCCCCATCGATCGCGGCACCTCCGACGATAAGCATCTTCATGCGTCCACCGAAAAGGTCTGTAATTTTCTTTGTCGCAGGTTTACTCACATCTATTCCAACATGTTTAGTAATCCTATTTATCTTCATCAGAGCTTTAAGCTGCTTTTCCTTACCGCTCTTCTTAATCTGTCTAGAAATCTTACTGTAGAAGTTTTCGTATATCAGTGGCACCGCAAGCATCAGATGCGGTTTTACCTCCTGTAGATCTTTGACTATATATTTTAGACCCTGGCAAAATGCCATCGTAGCTCCGCAGTACATCGACTCGATGAAAGTACATGTGCACTCGTATGTGTGATGTATCGGAAGTACGGAGAAGAATATATCTCCCACCTCAATGTTTAAGTATGTCTGTGCTACCATGACATTAGAGCAGATGTTCTTGTTATTAAGCATTACGCCCTTGGAGGTTCCAGTAGTCCCAGACGTGAAAAGGATAATCGCCATATCGGTGTTTATGATTTCCGCATCTATAAAGCTTTTATCACCAGATTTTACGAGTTTATACCCACGTTCTCTAAGCTTATGCCATGATAGTAACCCCTTGTCGGCATTCTCGTTGCTGTGCATTCCTACATTTATAACGAAATCAAGTATGTTATCATCTCTCTCCTTAATTCGTTTAAATATATCATAATGCTTATCCATGGTGATGACCGCTGACAGTTCTCCACTAGCAGTTAGCTGAGATAATTCTTCTTCATTGAGCTCCTTATCGAGTGGTACGACTACACCTGTTCCACCAACTATTGCTAGATAGCTTTCCGCCCACTCATAGCAGTTCTTGCCAATTACACCGATGTGCTTCCCCTTTAGTCCAAGCTCGATAAGTGCAGTTCCAAGAGCATTTACATCTGCTAGCACCTTGCTATAAGAAATCTCTTGGAAGGGTTCGTCCTTGTTGAATTTTTGCAGAAATAACGGTTTATCTCCATAAAGCTCCGCACTAGTCTCTAGTATATTCTTAATATCTGTAACTGGGCGACGCCATGTATGTCTGATTGCAGGATCTTTGGATTCTTTAATCGCATCCATAATAGCCTGCATCTCTTCCATCTCTCTCGCCTTAATCTGACGGTATTCTTCTCTAATATCGCTGCTATCTTCCACCTTAGAATCTGCGTCCCTTCTCGAAGTCTCTGTCGTCGAATTTATACTCATAGTTTTCTTCCTCGAATCTCTTGATCTTAAGTGTTGTCGTCTTGATAAAGTCGTCTTCACGAATCTCGATTCTCTTAACACGCTTGAAAGGAGGCATCTTGGAATTTGCTTCTTCAACAGCTTCCTTCAGCTTGCGGTACTTCTCTTCGTCGGTCATGTACCCTGCATTTTCAAGAGCCTTAAAGTCCGGATACATTATCGCTGTACAAATCAGATCGTCCTTAATCTCTTCGTGCTTACCGTAAACGATTACTTCACTTATAAAGTCACTGAGCAGCAAGTAATACTCTACCTCTTCAGGGAAAATATTTTTACCACCCTTAGTTACGATTACATTCTTCTTACGGCCTGTTATATAAAGGAATCCATCTTCATCCAGATATCCATAGTCACCAGTATATAACCATCCATCCTTGATACTCTTGGCCGTGTTCTCTGCATCCTTGTAATATCCCATCATCACCGATGGTCCCTTACATATTACTTCACCAATTCCACTTTCATCTTTATCTACTATTCGTACCTCTGTTCCAGGCATCGGCTTTCCCACTGAAGCAGCTTTTCCGTATCTGTCCTGATTTACTGCAATAATAGGAGAGTTTTCAGTCATACCATATCCTTGCATCATAGGGAGCCCCATAGCTTCAAATTCAGAAATTACATTTGGATCAATTGCTGCGCCTCCAGCTATAAGAATATATAAGCTTTCGCCGAATATATCGTGAACCGCCTTGAAAAGTCTCTTAGTTACTATTTTCTTATTTCTAAGATCAAGCTTCATAGACATATTAATTGCTCGTCTCAGCTTATCAGCATTTCCGCTTTTCTCCGCCTTAGTCCAAATCTTTCTATATATATTTTCGAAGATCAGCGGAACACCAAGCATGATGTTGCACTCAGCCTCTACGAAATTCTGCTGTATATACTTGAGGCCCTCGCAAATCACGACAGTAGCTCCCTGATAAAAGCTCGTCATAACAGTGCAGGTCATCTCGTACACGTGGTGCATCGGAAGCACATCGAGTACTCTGCCTCCATCTGGAATTTGCACGTATTTTGACATATTAAATACGTTTTGAGAGAGATTTCGGTGTGAAAGCATTACACCTTTGGCTAACCCAGTCGTTCCTGATGTGAACAGGATTGTCGATAGATCTTCTGCGTGAATCTCTGCATCTATATAATCAAGGTTGCCTTTAGCAACAAGTTCTTTTCCTTCTGCAACGAGCTGCTCCATAGTCATGAATCTCTCATCTTCGAGGAATTCGTCAACGTCATCTCCAGGTGCCGCCATGATGATAACTTTTTTTACTAAAGGTAGCTCTTCTAGTAACGACGCTATCGTACTAGCAAGCTTAGTCGACGCAAATACCGCCTCGACATCAGCACGCTGCAGCAGATTGGTGATTTCACCCTTTTCAAGATTTCTATCTATAGGCACAATTACGCCCACGCCACACACAACCGAGTAATATGATAGTGCCCATCTATGCGAGTTATCGCCTATTACTGCAATCTTACTACCCTTAAAACCTCTCTCGATTAGCGCTGTACCGATTGCATTCTGATCATCTTTGAACTCGGCATAAGTCATCGCTTTGAACGGCTCTTTGTGATCATCCTTGTACACATACGCAGCTCTGTCCGAAAATTTCAGAACAGAGTTATCTACTAGTTCTTTGAGCGTTTCAACATAGCTAACATCGTATAGTTGATTTTCATATTTCTTTTTATTCATATCTAATGCCCATGTCCCTTTATATTTATGCCTCTAAAAGTGCACATACTAAGCAATTATACTATCATTGTGTATCATGAGATTTTATCATTTTTTGCGCTATATTGCAATGTTTGCAAGCCTATCATCAGCAGTGCTATAATAATTCAATCAAGATTTTCTTCACTAAATACTTTTAGATAGAAGATAGGACACGGAGGACGACCAATGGATTATTTACTGAATATTGCAGGACTAGAGAGACACCTTCCTCTATGCAAGGTTTCAGACGACTTATATATCGCAGCTTTTATCATGTTCAACGATGTTGAAGTTACCGTTGCATGTGCAAGTGAGCTTCTTGAGAAAGCGCCTGAATTCGATGTGATAATTACTGCTGAATCAAAGGGAATCCCTTTGGCATATGAAATGGCAAGACAGGCAGGTAATAAACCTTATATCGTAGCGCGTAAGGGTCCTAAGATTTATATGGATGACCTCATTACAGTAAGCGTTGATTCGATTACAACAGACCACATGCAGACTTTATGCGTAGGACGCGAAGAGCGTGAAGCCATGGAAGGCAAGCGAATACTGGTAGTTGATGATGTAATCAGCACTGGCGAATCACTAACAGCACTGGACAAGCTTGTGAATGCAGTTGGAGGGAATATAGTCGGTCAGATGGCAGTCCTTGCGGAGGGCGATGCAGCTGACCGAGACGATATCATCTTCCTAGAGAAGCTACCTCTGTTTGGTAAAGATGGACAGATTTTATAATTCTTTTTTCATAATACGATTAGCACAACAAAAGGGTGCACTTCATCCGAAGTGTACCCTTTTCTAATATCAATTGCTTCGAGAATTGTCTCAAACTACTACCTTGTGATTATCACATCATCAAGCTTGCGTTTAGGAACGTAATGAATCCCAGCTTCATCACGGTAGTAGTCTGTAGATTCACCTTCTTCAATCTCCACTATCCTTACATCCTCGACTGATTTGCCAAGTGATATAACTAACTGTGGCTTTAAATTATCTGATAAATCTAGAGCCTGCCTTAGCTTGTCTGGAGAAAAGTATCCCAGCATGCAAGCTCCTAATCCCAACTCTGCCGCTGCTAAAGTTATCGACTGAGCAGCAATTCCAATATCCCGTAGAAACCCTGTCTCACTTTTGCTTATCTGTTCATCTTGGCATATTACAATGTATGCCATCGGTTCACTCCCTTTGTGAGGAAGCTTAAGTGTGGATAATTTTGCTGCGAAAGAAACCTGCTTAAGTACACGTGCCTTTCCATCTACTGTGTTTACTAGTATGTATTTTAGTGGCTGCATATTGACACTCGATGCTGAGAGTCTCGCACAGTCAACCATCTCGCGAAGCTCTTCTATAGTAACATCGCGAGAACTGTCGTATCCCCTTACGCTTCGATTCTTCTTAATTAAATCCTTAATCACTATTTTTACTCCCCTCTATTTCTTTAAACTTACATCCACTCATGCTAGCAAGAAACTTTCACCGATATAACTATATCAGATAGCCACTTTTTTTATCGCCTGTATCAGCTTGCCCGCTTCAGAGATTTTCGGTACACGCAGTCTTACAAAGTTTTTGCTAAGTGGCTCAAATTCGCTGCCACTACAAGTCAAGATATTTTCATTTATGAGTAGCCCCTGCAGATCAACGTTTTCATCAATGTGTCTGAGTAGGCATATAGGTACTCTATCATCCGTCTCTGCCATTATTAGCTTATCTCCGCAGGCATCACGAAGAGCCCCCTTAATAATTGTAAAGTCGGTGCCGTGCTCAACTGGCTGCACATCGTAATTGAGTATCGCAGCCGTTATCGCTCTACTCATCTCGTTCATCATGTAAGGATTGCTAACTTTTTTGATGTATTTCACAAGCTCTTTATTGGTGATTATGTAACCCGCTCTAGCTCCTGCAAGTCCAAATCCTTTTGAGAAGGTTCGAACACTAATCATGTGATTATACTTGGGTCCGAGCATTACCGCTGATTCTTCCCTAGGGATAAAATCAGCATATGCCTCATCGACAATCGCATAGACGCTTAGTTCTTCGCATCTGCTTAAAATACGTCCTAGCTCCTCGTTTGACAGAACCTGACCTGTTGGATTGTTGGGATTATCGATATACACAAACGATGTATCCTTTGTAATCGCTGAGATAAGTCGTTCTACATCCTCTTTGAAATTATCTTCAAGACTAGTCGCTACTCCGTGCACTTTCATACCCATCATTCGCGAATATTCGACCATGTCGGTAAATGTCGGCATGAACATAACAGCCTCTGCTCCTGGTTTTGCAAATACATTTACAAGTAGATTTAGTGCCGAGACACTTCCATCAGTCATAACGACATTTTCCGGCTCGATGAAGGCGTAGTCTTGCCAGTACTTGACCACTGCTTCCTGAGCCTCATCGCTGTGCGGATACTGATACAGCCTATTTACATCGAAACTGTGAACAATATCGATCACTACATCTGGGAAGCCATACGGATTGATACCAAGACTACAGTCGAGTGTATCCTTATCGGCAAGCGGAGTATTGTCCGCATAACTACGCACCTCTGGCAGTAGCTCATCACGAATTTTGGTTTTGTCGATACCCATAGTGTCACCTCTCTAACATCTTATATATTAATTATACAGGATTATCCGTACAGGTACTAATAATGTAGATGAGAAAAGATTTTAGGGTATCAATTTGTTTATCTCACAAATAAAAAAGAGGAAGGTCTCATCTTCCTCTAATTTTTATATTCTGTGGTAAAATTTCATTAATTTGCAATCTAGAAGCTAACTTACTTCTGTTTGTCTATCTTCGCCTGTAACTTCTTACCTGCTTTTATCTCAGCTTTGGTCCAAGGAACTGCTTTACAAACGACTACATATCTGGCTTCATCATAGTCATAAGCACATGTGCTGAGTGTGATAATCTTGTCATCTGTCGTCGCTGTAACGCCTGTGGAAACCTTTGAACTCTTCGCAGCAAAATCTAAAAATGCCTGCTTATCGGCACTTGAATTAAACGAGTAAGTATAGGCCTCGCTAGTAGCGGGTGTAATAAATGCCGAGATTATCTGGAGGTGATACTTTTTATCAGGTGTAATAAGCTCAAAAGTCTTATGATCCTTGTAGTAGTCCGTCTCCTTCGTATATCCTCTTAGCGACTTGAACATGCTGCCGTCATGCATATGATGACCATAGATAATCGTATTGAAATCAGAGAAGTCAGCACTATTCCTATAATCCATAAAAATCGAACCAGATACACTGTACTTCTTATTGATATCTGAGTGTAAATATATGTCATTATCACTTCCATGCATGATTGGATAGTTGATTATGGTATCCTTCTGATAAATCCATCCAACTACATCAGGATTGACCTTCTGTAGAGCTGCAAAATCCACGACCCCGGTAAACTGATTAGGATCTACCTTTGCTTCCTTCGCAACCTGCTTAAATCCGCTCCTAGAATGGTGATATTTGTAAAGCGCCGTTCCGACTTTATACCCACTAATAACAATTACACAAACTAGGCAGAATATTATTACCCTAAATGCCCAGTCCATCGCACTATTTCTTTTGACCCTATTATTGGTCTTTTTGCTCATATTTTCCTTCTTATCCTTCTCACTTTTTTTAGCTGCCATTATCTCATCAGTTTCTTTTACTTCTACCTTGCGAGTTTCGCCTGCACGGTCTCCTGCTTCAATGTCTTTATATTTGTCACTTCTCATAGCAATCTCCTTCTATATTAAATCTCACGAACACACCTAATGAAACTAAATTATATCACTGCAAAATATTGAACTCAATATCATGAACCGAAATGCATTATTAACAAGTATCATAACATATTCATCACATAATTCTGTATAATAATATCAGTACAAGTTTCATTATAGCAATTTGCAAACAATGATTTTGACGGTTATGTGATTTACGTCATAACATGCTAAATACATTTATATATGGAGAGTAGAATATGGGCAAAGAAATTTTAAAGCTTCAAAACGGTAGCGATATTCGAGGAATCGCCATGAACGGTGTTGAAGGTGAAGATGTAAACCTGACAAGGTACAACGCACTTGCAATTGGAGCGGCATTTGCACACTGGTTAGGTTTTAAGGTTGGAAAGAATTCATTTGACCTTAAGATATGTGTTGGCAGAGATCCACGTATCACTGGTCCAGACTTAGCAGATGCGCTCATGTCTGGCATGGCATATCTTGGTGTCCAGGTTAGCGATGCTGGGCTCGCTTCCACACCGGCGATGTATATGTCGACAATTATGCCATACTATGAGTTCGATGGAGCAATAATGGTCACTGCTAGCCACCTGCCATTTAACAGAAATGGATTTAAGTTCTTCACCGCTGAAGGCGGACTAAACAAGGTAGACATCACGGAAGTTCTCGAATATGCGGCAAGTGCCCACATACTTCCTTTCGAATACCATGCTGAAAGCGTAAATCTGATGCAGATGTACGCCGCTCACCTCCGCTCGATGATCAGCACGGGAGTAGGTGGAGATTTGAGCAATATGAAAATCGTTGTAGATGCTGGAAACGGCGCTGGAGGATTCTTTGCAAATAACGTCCTCGCACCTCTCGGTGCAGATATCAGTGGCAGCCAGTTTCTCGACCCAGATGGAACTTTCCCAAATCATCAGCCAAACCCTGAGAGCAAAGAGGCAATGGAGTCAATCTGTAGGCAGGTGCGCGAGACAGGCGCTGACCTTGGAATAATATTTGACACGGATGTTGATAGAAGTGCCGCAGTAACATCTAAGGGGCAGCCTATCAGCAGAAATGCAATCGTCGCTCTTGCGGCAGCAATCGGTGCCGATGATTATCCTGGTGGTACTGTGGTTACAGACAGCATCACTTCTAACGAGCTGCACACATTCCTGGAGGATAACCTCGGTTTAAAGCATCTTAGGTACAAGCGAGGCTACAAGAACGTCATTAATAAAGCGATTGAGCTCTCACAAGAGGGCGAGAATGCATTCCTTGCCATCGAGACTTCTGGTCATGCAGCATATTCTGACAATTTCTACCTGGATGACGGCGCCTTCCTTGCTGTCCAGACTATCATCAATGCAGCTAACCTCAAAAAGGAAGGAAAAGGGATAGAGCACATGATTGCGGCTCTTGATGAACCTGCAGAATCAGTAGAGATTAGATTTAATCTGACCACGGATAACTTCAGCGAAGTCGGCGACAAAATCCTTGAAGATATGAAAGCATGGGCTGAGCAGACTAAAGGCTTGTCGCTTGAACTTCCTAACTATGAAGGCGTAAGGATAAACTACAGCCTAGATGGGCATGAGGGATGGTTCCTTCTCAGGAAGTCACTCCATGATCCAGTGATGCCTCTCAATGTTGAGTCCAGTAGTGAGGGCGGAGTGAAACTAACACTTGCACTCATCAAAGAGTTCCTTACTGGAAGAGAAGGAATTGACATAACGGTTCTTGACTAACGTTTCATAGAACACATAAAGCAAGAGCTCCGAAGAAATATTCGGAGCTCTTTTTATTAACTATTAGATTGTTATGCCTAGGCTGCTACTCTGCCAGCTGGGCGAGCATCTCAGCATCCTTTTCACGTTGCTGCTCGATATTCTCTTTCAGCATCATGTCCTTAACCTTCATGAGTCTTGTCTGGTTACCTCTCTCGTTCTCATCAAGTTTCATCTTTATATACTTGATGGTCTCCTTGTAGTTTGGTATCTTGACATACTCAAGAGCATTAACACGTCTTCTGGTCTTCTCGATTTCGTCGGCTATGAGCATAGCCTCCTTCTCCATTCCAGCAAGCTGCAGAAGCTTAGGGAATAGAATGGAGAGCTTCTCAATAGACTTATCGAGTTCGCCTGATGTGGTCGCAAATCCATAAGGGTACACGCTTCCTGTCTGCGTATTCTCCTGCTCAAAATCGAAGGACGGAACATCAATGCTCATTACGTTTTTCTCTTCCGCAACGAGTTTCACACTCTGTTTAGGATACATTAGAGCTTCCTCTAGCATCTCTGGTGTCATTACGGCACGCGCTACTGAAAAGCTTCCATACACCTCTTCGAGCATCGGCTCCACCTCTTCACGAAGTGCTTTAATCTCTCTAGCGAGATCTAGAAAGATTCGCATAAGCTCATCTCTCTTATCCTTCATGAGCTTGTGACCCTTGATAGCCACCTTGAGTTGCCCTTTAAGCTTAGACATGACCATTCTAGTTGGGTTAACATTTAGTCTTGCCATAAGATCATCCCTTTCTTACTGAGCTACTTCTTGTCATAAAATTCATCGAGGTACTCTTTCTTTACACGCTTGAGCTCTGATCTAGGCATCGTTCTGAGAAGCTCCCAGCCAACATCTAGTGTTTCCTCAATGGATCTATCCTTCTCGTATCCCTGTGATACATACTTGTTCTCAAATTCATCAGCAAACCTCGCATATAGCTTGTCAACATCGCTGAGCGCAGCTTCTCCGAGGATAGCCATGAGCTCTTTACACTCCTTACCTCTTGCGTAGATAGCAAAGAGCTGGTTGAGTACGTCCGCATGATCCTTACGAGTCTTACCTTCACCGATACCCTTGTCCTTTAGACGGGATAGCGAAGGAAGTACATCGATTGGCGGTGTAACACCCTTTCTATAGAGATCTCTGGATAGGATAATCTGTCCCTCTGTGATATATCCTGTAAGGTCAGGAATTGGGTGAGTGATGTCATCCTCAGGCATAGATACGATTGGAATCATAGTGATTGAACCATCGATTCCCTTCTTCTTACCAGCTCTCTCGTACATAGTAGCGAGGTCGGTGTACAGATATCCTGGATAACCGCGACGTCCTGGAACCTCCTTACGAGCAGCAGAAACCTCACGAAGAGATTCAGCATAGTTCGTAATGTCAGTGATAATAACTAGAACGTGCATGTTCTGCTCAAACGCTAAGTACTCAGCAGCAGTTAGCGCCATACGAGGTGTCGCAATACGCTCTACAGCAGGGTCGTTAGCAAGGTTTAGGAACATTACAGAACGATCGATAGCACCACTCCTACGGAAATCTGTCATGAAGAACTCAGCTTCTTCGTACGTGATACCTACAGCTGCGAACACTACAGCGAACTTGCTGTCTGTACCGCGGACCTTAGCCTGTCTTGCAATCTGAGCTGCAAGGTTAGCGTGTGGAAGTCCAGATCCAGAGAAGATAGGGAGCTTCTGTCCTCTAACTAGGGTGTTGAGTCCGTCGATTGCGGATACACCAGTCTGAATGAACTCAGATGGGTACTCTCTTGCAGCCGGATTCATGGCTAGTCCGTTAATATCGAGGTATTCATCAGGAATAATTTCAGCACCGCCGTCTATAGGTCTGCCCATTCCGTCAAATACTCTTCCAAGCATATCGAGTGATACACCTAGCTGATTTCCGTGACCAAGAAATCTTACCTTACTCTCTTTAAGGTTCATTCCTGCGGAGTTTTCAAATAGCTGTACGACAGCATCAGTACCGTTAAGCTCGAGAACCTTACAGTGTCTCAGCTCGCCATTTGCAAGCTCAATCTCACCTAGTTCATCATAGCCTACATCTTCTACACCCTTAACAACCATCAAAGGGCCGGCTACTTCAGAAATAGTCTTGTATTCTCTAATCATTCAGTTCACCTGCCTTCTTAATAAGCTCTTCTATAGAAGCCTCTAGCTTGCCAACAAGTGCAGCATACTCCCCATCTACCACATCTTCTTCAAGGTACTTAAATCTTCCTATATCCTCTCTTAGAGGCAGTGAAGTGATTGCCTTAAAGTCAGCATGCTCGTGAAGACCTCTCAGGCCTTCGTCATAGTAACGAAGGATTAAATCTAGAAGCTTAAACTGCTTGTTCGTAGATGTAAATGTATCAACTTCGTGGAATGCATTCTGGTGCAAGTAGTCCTCACGAATCATCTTGCAGACCTCAAGCTTGAGCTGGTCTTCCTTAGATAGGCCATCCACTCCGACTAGCTGTACAATTTCGTTCAGCTCATCCTCTTCCTGAAGTAGCTTGAGAGCTCTTGCTCTATGATTTGGAAATTCCTTGTTAACATTCTCTGCAAACCATACGTTAAGTCTATCTGCATATAGCGAATAGCTGTTTAACCAGTTAATTGCAGGGAAATGTCTAGCATGCGCTAGATTAGCGTCCAGTCCCCAGAACACCTTTACGATACGGAGTGTAGCCTGTGATACTGGCTCTGAAATATCTCCTCCTGGAGGTGATACAGCTCCGATGGCGGATAGAGCTCCAACCCTTCCCTCACTGCCAAGGCATACAACCTTACCAGCTCTCTCGTAGAACTGTGCAAGTCTGGATGCTAGGTAAGCCGGGTAACCTTCTTCACCAGGCATTTCTTCAAGACGACCAGACATCTCACGAAGAGCCTCAGCCCATCTAGATGTTGAGTCAGCCATGAGAGCTACTGAGTAGCCCATATCTCTAAAGTACTCTGCAATTGTAATTCCGGTATATACGGATGCTTCTCTCGCAGCTACAGGCATATCGGAAGTGTTAGCGATTAGCACAGTTCTTCTCATTAGAGATTCACCTGTCTTAGGGTCAACGAGTTCAGGGAACTCATTGAGTACGTCTGTCATCTCGTTTCCACGCTCTCCGCATCCGATATAAACCACGATATCAGCATCTGCCCACTTAGCTAGCTGGTGCTGTACTACAGTCTTTCCTGAACCGAAAGGTCCCGGAACAGCAGCTACACCACCCTTAGCGATTGGGAACATTGTATCGATTACTCTCTGTCCTGTGATCAGTGGCTCTTCAGGTGAAAGCTTTTCCTTGTAAGGACGCTCAACTCTTACTGGCCATCTCTGCATCATCTTAACTTCGATATCTTTTCCAGAAGCATCCTCGATAACTGCTACAGTCTCATCAACTGTAAAGCTACCGCTTTCGATGCTCTTAACCTTACCGCTAACCTTGTAAGGAACCATAATCCTCTGTGTTACGGCGATTGTCTCCTCAACCGTACCCAGAACTTCTCCTGCCGAAACTTCGTCTCCAACCTTTGCAACTGCAACGAAATCCCATTTCTTGTCGCGGTCAAGCGCTGGCTCCGATACACCTCTAGCGATATTGGTGCCTGTCTTCTCGAGAAGCACAGACAACGGTCTCTGAATTCCATCGTAAATGGTCTCAATAAGTCCCGGTCCGAGTTCTACAGATAGTGGCGCCCCAGTAGAGTAAACTGGCTCGCCTGGCTGTAGACCAGCGGTTTCCTCGTATACCTGAATCGAAGCATTTCCACCGCGCATCTCGATGATTTCTCCAGTAAGGCCCTGATTTCCGACCTTAACTACATCATACATATCTGCGTCGCTCATGCCCGAAGCAACTACTAGAGGTCCGGATATCTTAACGATTTTACCTTGTTCCATGATTACCTCCATTATTTATCGCCAAATAGTATGTCAGCACCAACAGCCTTCTCAACAGCCCTCTTGACGTTGTTAAGGCCTGCGCCATAGCCCCCATCGCTTCCAGGAATTGGAACTATTGCTGGAATACGAAGGGTTTCATATTTTGCGATTTCATTACCTATTTCTTTGTAATACTTTTCAGTGATATAGATGATTCCATAATCATCCTTTACGATACTATGCAATTTATCTGCGGCTTCTTCCTTGCTTCTGCACGCGAATGCATCTAGCCCAAAGACTTTGAAGCCTAGCACACTATCGGCATCACCAATAATACCAATCTTACTCATAAGTCTCCCTCAGTCTTTCTCTAATTAATTCTGGGCTCATCTTAGCAAGCTTGCCAGCAAGCACGATGCGGATAGCCTTCACCTCATTCTGCCTAGCCACTAGATACGAAACCAATGGTTCAAGACCAAATGTCACGGTTTTAGCTTCTCTGCTGTATTCCACGAGAAGGTTATCACAAATCTTCTCAAGCAGTGTAAAATCACCGCTATTGTCAATCTGTTCTCCTCCTTCGCTCACTGCTTTTGCGATGTTGCAAGCCTGGAATTTTTCTGTGGCCTGCTTGAAGTCATCCTCATAACTACCTAGGAACACCTGTAAATCTACAGTTCCGCCCGGAATAAATACATTTTCAAAGTAATTCCATGGCTGTCCCATCTTTTTAACTCTCGCAAATGTCTTGAGGTTAACAGTGTCAATCCAAAGCGATACATAGCCTTTAACAAAGCTGTTCTTTGATGCTTCTGCTGCTTCGATAATATCTGCAAAGCAGTACTTGTCACAGACAAAATCAATCATCTGCGGATCATTAGTACGAGCATGAACATCTACCGCTTCAGCGAGTGCACTTGCCATATTCTCTGTGAGGTTCATAGTAGAACGCTCCTTGACGCTCTTAGCCATCTCGCTTGCACTGATAGTCCCACTTTCCATAAGCAGCTCGTCTCTATCAACATCTAGTGACTCTGCTTTAATTAGTACCTTTAAATTATGGTAGTCAGCAGGATAGCAGAAAATATTGAGTGCCTTACTGTCCTTGCTAAGTTCTTTCACCTCAGCGAAGAACGAAGCTTCGGCGTCCTTAAGCACTTCTTGATAATTTACCGCAGTTAAAGCGTTGCCTTCAGAACCATAACCAGCATCTTGCAGAACTTTGCATATATCGTCGATATTTTTAGACTCTGTCATATTGCGTAACTGCTCACTTGAGAGCAACTTACCTTCTTGGCTTCTCACATATGAGCTCGCATATACGAAATCAGTTCCCAAAATATGCCTCCTTTCTGGTTAAAGCGGTTACTTGAACAGAATTCCAGCAACCTCTGCGGTCAACTCTTCTCTTGCATTTGATAACAGCTTCTCTAACGAAGCATTGTATGAGATATTACCTCTTCTAAGTATACATCCACCTTCAATATCAACGGTTTCATCACTTAGTGTAAGCGCTGTACCTTTGAATAGATTTACAAGTTCAGCACCTATTCTGTCTCTATCTGTTTTATTAAGCAAAACCTCTCCACCTTCTTGCTGATATGCACCGAGCTGTCTACAGATAAACTTAACATACTCTCCGGTTTCTAGGTTAAGAATCATATCAACTGCTTCTTTGTAGCACTCATCAATAACAGCCTGCTTAGCAGCGAGTTTCATCTTGCGCGCATCGAGGTCCGCAACCGACTGTCTTCTGCTAACTAGGACTTCGGCATCATTCTTAGCCTTTTCCTCGTAGCCTCGTAGGAGCTCATCTGCCTCTACCTCTGCCTCTTTGAGTATTTCGGCTTTGACTGCTTCTGCCTCGCTTCTCTGACTGTCGGAATAAGCCTGAGCCTCCCTTAGGATTCGCTCAGTTATAGACTCTATACTCATTCTTACCGTCCCTTTCTATAAATTAGTTACAACGATTTGTGTGCGATTATCCAATCTGAACGCCGTTGTACATAAGGAACGAGATGATGAATGCTAGGATAGCGTATGTCTCTACCATTACAGCATAGATGATAGCGTTACCTAGAGCTCCGTCCTTCTTGGAGATGAGCTGCATACCAGCAGCTGCTGCTCTACCCTGTGTATATCCAGAAACGATACCTACAACTCCGATTGGAACTCCTGCAAACAGGAATGCAAGTCCCTGTGTTGTAGAAACATTTACAAGGTTGCCACCTAGAATTCCAATCTTAGTAAGAATCAGGATAGCGATAACCATTCCGTAAATACCCTGTGTTCCAGGAAGAGCCTGAAGTACAAGAGTTGAACCGAAGCTCACCTTGTCACCAGACATTACACCGTCAGCTGCCTCACCGGCAATACCAACACCAATAGCACTACCTACGCCTGCGATTGTCGCAATTGCTGCACCTAGTACAGCTAAAGTTAGACCTAAACTCATTATTTTGCCTCCTTAATTACATTAATATACTTCGTATCTCTGCTTAACGGTTCAAATGCTTTACCTTCACCTTCATAGAATCTACCGAAGAACTCTACGTACTGAAGTCTGCAGGAGTGAACAAATGCTCCCAGGGCATTGATTCCGAAGTTTAGTGTGTGTCCTAGAATTCCTATTACCAGGAACATAACCACTCCGACTACACTTTTACCTCCCATCGAAGCCAGGAAGTTAAATACCTGAGCTATTGATGTAGAAGCTAGACCAAGTCCGAGAAGTCTCGAATACGAGAGTATATCGGACAGATTTCCTGTCAATCCACTATAGATGTCCCAGATGCCGAGTCCCTTCGTAATTCCTTCATTGGTTATGAACGGAAGGATTATAGCTGCAACCAGACCTACTATTGCCATAATCTTACCAATGCCAGGAGCTCCAGAAGAAACTCTAGCTCCAAACAACATCAGTATGATTCCTGCAACGATTAGATACCATGCAAATACATCCTTACATGCATCGAGGAACTTTCCATCCCTTATCTCTTCGTACGCTTTAATCCCCATTCCGACAAACAGGTGTATAACGCCGAGACCGCATGAGAACACGAGGAATATCATCGGTGATTTAGCTGGATCCAGCCATAACGGATTGATGACAATTGTCTTACCGAAGAACGTCTTTGCGACTACAGGGATGAGGTCTCCGAAGAAACTTCCAAACATAACGCCCCAGAATATACTGGAGATTCCGCTGTAGAATAATACTTTCAGGAGCTTATATGGTCCTCCCTCATATAGTTTGTTCTTCTTAAGTGCATATACCGACATTACGCATAATATGATTCCATATCCCACATCTCCGAACATAATTCCGAAGAATATGATATAGAAAATCGCGAAAATTGATGTCGGATCGATTTCTTTCCAATTAGGTAACGAATACATCTCCGTGATAAATTCGATTGGTGCAAAGAACTTTTTGTTCTGTAGGCGCACCGGTACATCGTCATCTTCATCGGGGTCTGTCAGTTCGTACCAACATGTGTATTTTTCCAGCAGTTTTTCAACCTTGCTAGAAGCGAATTTTGGTGTCCATCCATCAAAGGTGAACGTCTCATCAGTTGTGAGAAGTCTACTGCGAACGAATGCTTTATCGCGCCCAATTACCATGATATCGTGGTAACACTCAACATCAGCTCTGGATTTCTCCATCTCTTTGACCTTGAGTTCAAGACTCTCTCTCTCACTATTAGCATCGGCAATCGCATGCTCAGCTCTAGAGATATTCTCCTCTGCCGTTCCTTCAAGCTCTGCAATTGGAGCAATGGTAAAGCCATAGCGTTTGATTATTTCGAGTGCAGCGTCTTCGTCGTCTCTAAAATACCACACATTAACATACATCTGTTCCTTGTCCTTGTTAACACACTGTACTACTGAAGGTAGTCCTGCAGCTTCCAGTTCGTTCTCGACTTCCTGAACATCCGTACTTAGTGGCATCAGTCCAATGCGAATACTTAAACACTCTGTCTCTGTGAGCTCAATAGGAAGTTTATATGATCTCCAAGGTTCAAGCGACAGCTTGAGTACCTCTGCCGAGTTCGCTTTACTGTAAGCATCGGCAATAGCACTGCCGTACTCATTCAAGCGATGTACCTCCTCCTCAAACTCCTTCTCTTTTCCTAAAATCTCACAATACTCAGCCTCCGTAACAACCCTGCGGGCTGGGAACATCGGCTTCTTGCTGCCGTCATATCTATCTAGTAAAGATAGTGCTGAGTCAGCATATGAGATCTTCTTGTCGAATTCAGCCAAAGTAGCTTCATCGCCATCCTTCACAACAAGGTTCGTCCACTCTTCACTTTGAAGCTTGTCTTCAGGATTTGCGACTTCGACAATCCCGAGATCCATGAGCTCTTTAATCAGCGCTTGCTTCTCATCGTTCATACCTATGACGGACAACTTTTTCATTTTAATCGTTGCCATAAGCACCCACTACCTTTCCGACGATTGCTGAAGCTGCTTGCATGAGATTCTCTCTAGCTGAGGCTTTAAGTTGCTCGCATAAAACGGCTTCTGAATCTATCTTCTTTTGATATGACTCCTCTGCCTTAGCTTCAGCGAAGGCAATTGCCGCCTTGTAAGTCTCGGTACCTTTTTTTTCAGCATCTTCTAGTAGAACCTTAGATTCCTTCTTACCGTCAGCTATAATCTGAGCTGCAGCTTCTTCAGATGATTTTTTTATCTGCGCTGCTTTCTCCTCAGCTTCCCTGACTTTTTCAATACCTGCTATCGACATAAGCGTTATCCTTTCTGTCCTGTAAAATTAGCCAAAAGACCTAAAATCATATAGGACGTGATTTAATCTGAATTATATCACTCATCAAAATTCTTTACAAACCAGCAAAGGGCAAAAAAACAAGGCTTTGACTTGTCAAAGCCTTGTCATGGAATATATCACAACCAATTTTTACACAATTTTTTATCTATTTAATTATATTCTAATCTAAAAGAAATATGCCCGCAGTTATGAATGAGAACCCTACCATAAGTATAATCATCAATATAGCCATAATCTTCGCCATTCGTTCCTTGCGGTTTTTGCGCGGTCTATCTGCCTTAAATGCCTGTTTTAAATTATGCTCATCCACTGTATTTCCAGCTTTATTATGCTTCTTGTTCATCCTAGCACCTCCATATCCTTTATCATTATGCCACATATATCATTTAGCTATAATATATTGCACACTTATAACTTAAACTATTTTTTATCATTATCATTAATAATTTCCATCATATGCTGTTTATGTTCTTCAAAAAAAACAAGCGCAAAATCTCTAAATCTTTTAGCCGCCGGTGAGATTCTCTCAGTTTCAGGAACTGCAATACCTATAGGTACATTATAGCTCGGTGAGATTGGCAGCGCCGTGACATTTCCGTGCCATTGATTTATTGAAACTCCATTAACAGTAGTCACACCCAATCCTGCTTCAACCATTGAGTATGCTGCGAAAGCATCTGAGGTTTTATACCTAATAGGGGGATTAATATCATATGACTTGAACATCAAAGAACCGTCACTCTCTCGACCAGGATATAAATCGATGTAACTATCATCATATATCCTGTGGATATCATAAACACCATCAGCTACTGCTGGATGGTCCTTTGGCACCCATATGTAAAACGGGTCATCTATGAGATGCATCCATTCACAGGCACCCTCACGGTAGCTTATAAGACAAAAATCCAATTTATCGCGTTCAAGCTCTGCCATTAGGGCTGAACTCCTTCCTGCAGTGACGTCAACTGCGATGCCCGGATACTCTACGCAAAACTCCTTAATCAGATCCGTTAGGAACTTGTAGTATGTAGAGTAGGCTGTAGCCACGCGAACTTCGCCTGTTATCACTCCACTAATTTCTGCGATATTTTGTTCTAAGTGATTGGCAGAGTTAACTAGAGATATGAAGCTGGGCAGAAGCTGATTGCACGCCTCTGTAGGCGAAATGCCATTCCTATTTCTATTTACAAGACGGACCCCAGTCTCTTCCTCTAATGATGCCATCATACGGCTAATTCCTGAAGGAGTATATCCGAGCTCAGCAGCTGCTGAAGACATGTTCCCCAGATCAATTGCACGAAGCAGGGCCTTGACTTTCTCAACTTCCATTTTATATCCTCTTATATCCTCATTTCTACCCTATGGCAGAACTGCTTTAAAGATTTAATCATGTTATGATATTTTATCATAATACATTTGATTATTTAGCGATATTATCAAAATAGATTTTTTATTATAATTTAGTTACATCAGTTTACATTAAGAAAGTGGGGGCCGAGGTGGATACGAAGAGAAGAAATCGCGCTATGATATTGCTGTTTACAGTAATTTCACTGCGTGCAACCTCGCTCCTATTCGCAACAACGGGTTTATCATATATGGGGCCGCTCACATTGAACGGCTACCGCTTCCCACTTGCTGCTATTATCTTACTCTTTCTATTCCGTAAGGATGTCAAGAAAGTTGACAAGCAGCTTGTCATCCACGGTTCAATCATTGGTTTTTTCTTCCTACTGACGATGACCACTGAATTGATTGGGCTCAAGATGACAAATTCTTCAACTACATCATTCCTAGAGAATACAGCGATTATTTTCGTTCCGCTAGCGGATGCATTGTTGGTTAGAAGAGTCCCTAGAGCTTCCGCAATTATCAGCGCTCTAGTCGCACTAGCTGGTGTTGGATTCTTGACACTTAAGGATGGTCATATAGGACTCACCTTCGGAGAATTCATGTGCATACTCAGCGCACTAGCATACACATGCGCCGTAGTGGCTACCGACAGATTTTCAAAGCGTGATGATCCTTTTATGCTCGGAATAGTCCAGGTTGCATTTATAGGAGCTTCGTCATATATACTAGCTATGGTTGTCGAAGGACCAAGTTTCCCTACCGCACCTAAGGCATGGGGCGTGATAATGTTTCTAGCAATAGTATGCACCTGCTTTGGCTTCACGCTTCAGCCAGTTGCACAGAGCAAATTATCTGCATCTATCTCAGGACTATTTTGTGCATTTAATCCGCTCGTCACTGCGATACTCGGATACACATTCCTGAATGAAAGACTAGGAACTACTGGCATGATTGGTGGAGTTCTCATACTCACCAGCATCGTCATCCCAGCAGTGACACCTTTAATAAAAAAGCCACAGCTAGCTAGATAAATTAGTTTACGACATTACGAGACATCCCTAACCCTCATAATGTTCGCAAAGTATAAAGTAAAAAGTACAAGAAGACCTCCACTTAAGTGGAGGTCTTCTTGTATATTGTTTCTGCGCTAAATGCATCATTGCATGAACATTGACTGGATTATTCGATACAATCACATGCGTGGATACAATCACTTATGGTATGTCTCTCCACTGTTAATCTTAAAAGCTCTGTATATCTGCTCGAGAAGCATAATCCTAGCCATCTGGTGTGGGAATGTCATCTTTGAAAACGATAACCCGTAGTCCGCCCTTTTTTTCACTTCATCTGAGAGTCCAAGGCTACCACCGATTACAAAGTCTATGGTAGAAGACTTTGTATCGAATGCACCCTGAATTTTCTTAGCTAACTCTACTGAATCAATCTGTTCACCTTCTACTTCCATAGCAATCACATGGTCGCTTTCCTTTATCTTGCTTAGGATGTTCTGCCCTTCGCGGATGAGCACGGAATTTTCATCGGCTTCAGATGGGTTTGAAGGAAGCTTGCTCTCCTTGAGTTCTACAATCTCAATATTCGCATATCCTGATATTCGCTTGCTGTATTCAGCTGCAGCAGAAGTCCAGTATTTCTCTTTTAGCTTTCCTATACAAATTATTCTAATCTTCATTTAAATTCCTTTGATTTTACTATTTAATTCTTATAGCATCGTTAACTTGTCCTTTGCCGCCACCTTTAGCGTAAAATCATTCCCTTGACGCAAATCATTCTCATTTAAAATATTCTTAACAGTCAGCAACGCAGTATCCGGCGTGTTGTTGTGAGTGCTCAAGTGTGCGAGCATAATTCGCTGCGTGGGGCTCGGAAGACCAGCTTCTTTTCGCGCAAGTAGCCCCCTCGCAAGAGCAATCCCACTTGTCACATTGGAAAGGTGACCGTGTTCCCCTAGGATACGGCGCTTTAGCGAATATGGGTAATCTCCCATCTGCAGAATGCTCTCCTCATGATTCGCTTCGAACACGAGAGTGTCTGCACTAGCAAGTTCTTCAGCAATCTCATCCGTAACTATCCCTGTATCAGTTGCAACAGATAGCTGTTCTCCGTCCTCAGTAAAGCTAAACCCTATCGGCTCACTTGCATCGTGAGAAAGGGAAAACGCCTTAACACATATATCCCCAATTCTGACCACATCCTGTGCTGCCATACACTCTAGCTGCTCTGGCTTTACATATTCAAACTTATCACAGTTATATATCGTTCCTCGAGATATATACACTTTCGCATTCGCACAAGCTTTTGCAATTGCCCTTATGCTTTTTACGTGATCGGTATGTTCATGCGTGATAAATATCCCTTGAATATCCTCCGCACCGAGTCTGCACTCAGCAAGCCCCTCTTTGATTCGCTTTGCTGTTAGCCCAACATCTAGCAGCAATCTCGTATTTCCATCCGAAACGATATACGCATTACCGGAGCTACTGCTACCGATAGATGCTATCTTTAATTTACCCATCTATTTCCCTATACTTGTTTCCTCTATACGTTACATCAAATCTGCAGATTGAATTATAGCTGCAGTATGTGCATTCTCCTTTGTTATCACTTGAAGTGCGTTTTTTTGTTGGAGATATGCTCACATCTCCAGCGACAATCTGCTCACTGATATCGTGAATCGACTGGCACACGTCCTCTTCTATACTCTCGAACAAATCACGGGTTATGATCATCTTTTTATTGCCGAGTAGAGAGCTTGGCATCTCTTCTATGACATCTTTTTCATCGATACATAGTCCATTTAAAATCAAGCCTTTCTTAAGCTCGCTATCCACCACCAGAGAAGCATCCTTCGAACCTTCTACATTCACCGAAACATCCTTGATATTGTAGTAGAACACACCAGCGGGCTTCCTTTCCTCAGACTTAGCGCCCTGCATGTACACCATGAGCTGCATCTTATATCCACACCTCATCTGCTCTATATCGACCTTATCTGACCCGGTTTTGTAGTCGATTATTCTTATATCGCCACCTTCAAACACGTCGACCCTATCGATTTTACCCTCTATAAAAATCCTCTTACCATCAATCTCGAGTTCAATAGGTGCAAAAAGCTTGCCTCTCTTAAATTCCTCTTCAAAATAGGACTTCTCGACCTTACCTAGTCTAATCTGTTCTGCGAGGTTTCCTGCTACACGCGAACAAACCCTTGCGACTCTCTCAAGTCTATACTGCTCACGACCATCGGAGGCAAAGAGACCATCCCTATAGTCACCAGCGATTTCCTCGAGCGTAGCTCTCACAAGATTCCTAATCTCTTCATCGGTGATACTAGCCCAAAGCCCTTCAGTCTCTAGTTTCTTGGAGACCCTCATGATGCATTCGTGGTATATATCCCCTATCTCACGAGAGGAACCGCTAAACTCACGATCTTCTCTGGGTCTTAAACCATATGATACAAAATGCTTGAATGGGCAGTGATTAAAGCTCTCGATTCTAGTCGGTGAGAATGAGAAGTCACCGTGAGTCCTAGCGAACAACCGCTCCGCCATAGCACTAGAAATAGGCTCCGCAGAGTTATCATCTCTCGCGGCATTCATGGCTGCATCGAATGTCCCCGGATCATTTTTTCGATACCAAGCAATTATCGAGTCGGTAATCATCTTAGCTTTTTTCTCATCTGCCAGATGCTCTAGAGACCGCCTGCCCTTCAGATAGTTGAGCAAGTGGCGCATAGCTGTCTTAGGATTATTTATGACATTTATATCTAATCCGCTTGAGATGACATCTTTGTGGATCCTTATTGATGGCAGCGCCGACCTGAACGCATCAACAAGCGAAGATGGTTTACAGTCCTGCCCCTCCGAATCAGAAAGCGACCAGCTCATGTATAATCTCTCGTACGGCTTCGAAATTAGCCTATACATAGCCACGTTTTCCTCAGTCATCTTTAGTTCATCAAGATGACCAATAGGGAAATTGTGCTCCTTAAAAAATTCTTTTTCATCTACAGAGAAAATCCCCTCCGAAGCAGGCTCCATGGGAAGTACACCTTCATTGGCTGCAAGAACAACCATCGCTTTAAGCGGTCCTGGTCTTGTCCTAATCATAGATCCCATAATTATTCCGTCAAGTGCAGGTGGAATAATACCTATGTCAACGGATTCAAGACCTTTTTTGTAGAGCTGTAATATCTCTTCGGACCTTGTTTTATCAAAGGTTTCATCGCCCAAAACGGCTGCTAATTGTTCCAGAATCTTGACGCATGCCTCATAGCTCTGGGCGTTATTCTGCGCCTCCTCGTTATATCCCTCTTCAGCTTGAGCTTCAGATACAGCCTGCAATCTGCTTGGCAGCTCCCATTCCTCTTCCAAGATTTTAATCAAATCAAACACGAATTCAGCAACTGTCCCTGAGCTCTCCGCTATCTCACGAAGCTTCGAAACTTGCTCCATTATGTAGCTTCTCGTGCTCTCAAGCCTTTCGAATTCTTCTTCAGTATACTCGAAATGCCCATACTTAAATGCTCTGGTCCACATATTACCACGTATCCTGTAATTACGTGCATAATTCTCCAGCATTTCGATATCTTCTCTCTCAATACTCGTAAGTTCAGTCTTGAGCATTACGAACAGAGCTGAAGTCCTATAACCCTGAAGCACAAACTCTAGAAGACTCACTATAAATCTCGCAGCCATCGAATCGGTAATTGTCCTTCTAGAATCGACAAAAAGTGGAATCCCATACTCCTCAAAAGTTCTGCGGATTATGGGCTTCCTAGATGAATCATCATTACAAATTACTGCAATATCATTCATCCTGTATCCTTTATCGCGAATTAGCTCATATATATATGAGGCGGCACTCTCCGCTTCATAGAAAGGGTTTGCGCACTCAACAAGTCTTACTTCATCATTTATCGTGTCTTCATTCGGCACTTTCATTACGGACTCTCTCGAGCTTAACACAGTCCTAAATAGGTTCTCCTCCAGATAGTCGAGCGTCTTTCTACCATATGCTCTATATTCATCAGGCACATATTCCTTTGATATTGCTACACCCGCCAAATCCGCCCTAGATGTCAGCGCTGCTATCAGGATAGTGTCTAAATCAAAGTCACTGATATTGACCATAATATTGACATCTACACGCTTTGCCATCTCAATTAGAGCATCCATCGACTTGGGCGCAAGAGTATCAAATCCATATACCCATACCGAATGATTATCAAGTAGCGTCGACTCTCCGATTAACGATACATACATCGAGATATAGTCTTCAGAATCTATGTATCTACCTTCTAGCTCTGACTCATATTCATCGATTATAAGCATCAATTCATGCAGCTTGTGTGAAAGCAGCTCACTGTTACTATCTGAATCGATTGCAGATTTGAGTTCATCTAGTGAGCAGTCTTGCTGCTTGAAGTCAGCGATGAAGTCATTGACCATATCTATAAATCCGCTCTGTTCAGCCGAAGCTTTAAATACTTCAAGCTCATCTTTGTGCGACTTTATAATCTTGTACAGAAGCATATGGCGACCATACTTGTCGAGAATTTCGATATTCTCCTTACCGTGCTCTGCCATTATCCTCTGACCTAATCTATTTAATGAAAGAATTTCAATATCAAGAAGGCAGGCACTACCTGTGTACTTAAGTGCCTGTTCTTCCGCGACAAGGGTGTACTGGTTCGGAACCAATACATACGTCTTGCCTTTTATATTTTCGTATATGAACTTCTCCTTGTTCATGCACTCTCGTGCCATAAATAGGTTCAGCATCTTATCCCTCGATTATTTCAAATAACTCCTCAGGTTTGCTTATTCTGTACATAGGCTCTATTCCGCCCAGCGGAACGTTACCGCCTCTACGCCCCCAGCAGACCAGTATGCTGTCTACTCCGGCATTGATAGAGCAGCCAATGTCAAATCTCGTATCACCTAGCATTATTGCCTCTTCACGCTTTGCTCCTAGCCTCCTCAGTGCTTCAAGAAGCGGACCTGGCTCTGGCTTATGACTAGTGACATCATCCGCTGTGATGATGACATCGAAATTATCCTTAATACCCATCTCTCCTAGATACTGCATCGCTGTATTTCCAAGCCTTGAAGTAACGATAGATAATGAGTAGCCACGTCTTTTAAGCTCGCCGAGGAGTTCCTCTATGCCAGGGTATAATTTGTAGGCTCCCTTGCTGTGCTCCGCCTGATATCCTCGGTATACCGCTAAAACTTCATCTGCATCTTCGTCTGCAAAAAGCTCTTTAGTCGTATTAGCTACAGTCTCGCCAAAGGTTGAAAGTATGAGGTTTTCATCCGCTTCCTCGCCTCTAAATCTCTTAAAAACCGCCTGCCATGAATCGACGATAAGTTGATCGGTATCGAGGAGCGTTCCATCGAAATCAAACACTATGTATTTCTTCATTATATGTTTCTCTCCTTCGCTTCCTGTGTGAGCTTGGCCTTGATAAATTCATCAAGCTCACCATCCATTACAGCATTTATATTGCCAACCTCTGCATTAGTTCTATGATCCTTTACCATCGTATAGGGTTGAAACACATATGACCTAATCTGAGCACCCCAAGTCACCTGACTCATGTCGCCCTTTAGTTCGTTAAGGTTTTCCTTGTGCTCTGCTTCAGCTAACTGCTGGAGCCTCGAAGCCAATATCTTCATCGCCATCTCCTTATTGTATAGCTGAGAGCGTTCATTCTGACACGTTACAACTATGTTTGTAGGGAGGTGCGTTATGCGAATGGCAGAATCCGTAGTATTGACGTGCTGACCACCAGCACCTGAGCTCCTATACTTATCAATCTTGAGATCCTTAGGATCGATATTAACCTCAACGCTATCCCCAAGATCTGGAACGACTTCAACCGCAGCAAATGAAGTCTGCCTCTTGCCCGCAGAGTTAAACGGTGATATGCGCACGAGTCTATGCACACCCGCCTCACTGCGTAAATATCCATATGCATTGATTCCGCTGACGACGATTGTGCAGCTCTTAATACCCGCTAGCGTATCATTCTGTATGTCAACGACATCCGTCTTGAAACCGTGCTGATCTGCATACCTTAGATACATCCTCATCAGCATCTCAGCCCAATCCATAGCATCGACTCCGCCGGTGCCAGCATGAATGCTGAGAATCGCATCATTATCATCGTATTTACCGGTCAGAAGTCTGCTGAGCTCAAGATCTTCCATCTCCTCACACAGCCTCTTGTATTCCTTGATTATATTCTTGGCTTCAGAGTAATCCTCGTACTCCTCAGCGAGTTCAATCATCTCAGATATATCATTAAATCCCATTAGCAGACCTTCATACCGCTCGAGCTCACTTTCGAGATGCTTTTTCCTCTTCATCAGTTTCTGCGCATCTTCAGGCGCGTCCCAGAAACCAGGCTTAAGCATCTCCTGCTCCATGCTCGCTATATTATTCCTAAGACTATCTGGGTCAAAGATAGTCTCCAATCTCCTTAAGCTTTGCTAGTTCGTTCGGTAAAGCCTGTCTTATCTCATCCAATTCAATCATAGTAATTCCTCTCATCTATGACAGATGCGCGTAGCCGCAGTAAGCAGCATCGCGCATCAATTGAGCTAAACTCTATAGCCCTGCTCTCACTGCAGAACTCAAATCATACATTGCTAATTATATCGGGGTTCATTATTGGAACTTTCCGCAGCAATTCTTGTACTTCTTGCCAGATCCGCAAGGGCATGGATCATTTCTACCTATCTTAGGGCTGTCGCGGTGAACCGGTTCCTGAACATGTTCTCCGTTATCGCGATACTGCTGTTCATCCCCATGAGCAGCTGCGATATCCTCATCATAATACTCTTCCTTGCGTTCAACCTCATCCCTTGAAACTGTACGGCGCTCAGTTCGGGTCTCAACGGTTACATTGAAGCAGTATTTTACAGTCTCCTCACGGATATCCGCAATCATCTCCTCAAACATGCCGAAGCCTTCTTTTGCATAAGCAACAGCAGGATCCTGCTGTCCGTATCCGCGAAGTCCAATTCCGTTCTTGAGCTGTTCCATCGCATCTATGTGGTCCATCCAGCGGTTATCAACAACTCTGAGCATAATCATGCGCTCAACTTCGCGCATATGTTCGATGCCAACTTCCTCTTCCTTCTCGCGGTATATCTCCTCAAAGACATTCATGATGTCCTCGCGAAGCTTATCCTCATCGAGATCTCTCAGCTCCTCATCAGTGTAGCTGAGTCTACCCTTAAAGGCAGGAGTAATCTGCTCACATCCGTAGAATATCTCGTCCATATCCCAGTCCTCTGAGAAACGAGTCTCCATGGTAATCGGTGCAACTATGCCATTTACTAGCTCTTCCACCATTCCCATTATATAGTCACGCAGATTCTCGCCGTCGAGTACCATTTTACGCTGCTCATATATCTGCGATCTCTGTCTGTTCATAACGTCGTCGTACTGAAGGACATACTTACGAATACCGAAGTTCTTTCCCTCGATCTTCTTCTGAGCGGTTTCAATTCTTCTCGAAAGCACCTTTGCTTCAAGTGCATCTTCGTCGCTAAGGCCAACAGTCTCGACAATTCTCTGCATCTTCTCTCCGCCGAATAGTCTCATCAGGTCATCCTCAAGTGAAATGAAGAACTGTGTAACACCAGGGTCTCCCTGACGTCCAGAACGTCCACGTAGCTGGTTATCAATACGTCTTGATTCATGTCTCTCCGTACCGATGATGCAGAGTCCACCGAGCGCTCTTACTTCCTCTTGCTCGTCCTTTCTCTCAGCGGCAAATTGCTTCAATAGTTCCTGATACTTCTCTCTAGCGGCATTTAGTTCTTCGTCATCAGACTTTTCAAAACCTGTTGCAAATGCAATCTGCTCAGGAGTATACTCTAGCTTCTTCATCTCGCGCCTAGCCTCAAAGTCTGGATTTCCGCCAAGTATGATATCTGTACCACGACCAGCCATGTTGGTAGCGATTGTAACAGCACCCTTACGGCCTGCTTCAGCTACGATCTCAGCTTCCTTTTCATGGTGCTTAGCATTGAGTACGCTGTGCTTTATGCCTTTCTTTTTGAGCATCTCACTGATTAGCTCAGATATCTCAATAGAAATAGTACCTACGAGAACAGGCTGACCTGTCTCATGCGCATCTGCAACTCTTTCGACGATAGCTTTGTATTTGCCAGTCTGACGAGCATACACGGAGTCGTCTAGGTCTGTTCTCGCAATAGGCTTGTTAGTCGGAATGACAACTACGTCCATGTTGTAGATATCTCTAAATTCATCTTCCTCTGTCTTGGCAGTACCCGTCATACCAGATAGTTTCTTGTACATACGGAAGTAGTTTTGGAGCGTAATTGTCGCGAGAGTCTTAGACTCTGATCTTACTGATACGCCTTCCTTAGCTTCGATAGCCTGGTGCAATCCGTTTGAGAAACGTCTACCGTACATCAGACGCCCAGTAAACTCATCGACGATGAGAATCTCACCATCCTTAACGATATAGTCCACATCGCGCTTCATGAGATAATTAGCATGCAGAGCCTGATTTACATAGTGGTTAAGCTCCATATTATCTGGATCTGAGAAGTTCTCGATGCCGAAATACTCCTCAGCAGCCTTTATACCGGTCTCATTAAGGGCAACCTGCTTGTCCTTCTCATCCACCGTGTAATCCCCATGCACTCCGTTCTCACCCTCTTCCTCATCGCTCGTAGTGTCACGGATGAGAGTTTTGACGAATACATTTGCAGTGCGATACATATCGCTTGAATCAACACCTTTACCGGAGATGATAAGTGGAGTACGAGCTTCATCGACGAGGATTGAGTCCACCTCATCGACGATGGCAAAATTAAGCTCACGCTGAGTTAGTTCTTCCTGATAAGTAACCATATTATCGCGCAGATAGTCAAAACCGAACTCATTGTTCGTGCCGTATGTGATATCTGCCAAATACGCAGCCTTGCGGTCATCTCCCTCAAGAGAATTGATAACACAGCCAACTGTAAGTCCAAGGAATGTATATAGCTTTCCCATCCAGTCAGCATCTCGCTTTGCGAGGTAATCATTTACGGTGACTACATGGACCCCCTTGCCAGTGAGCGCATTCAGATATGCAGCAAGCGTAGCCACGAGGGTCTTACCTTCACCAGTCTTCATCTCAGCGATTCTTCCTTGATGAAGTACCACACCACCTATTAGCTGCACGCGGAAATGCTTCATACCGAGACTTCTAACCGCACCCTCACGGCACACGGCAAATGCCTCTGGCAAAATGTCATCTACAGTCTCAAACGGACCTTCATCTCCATCTTCTCTGATAGTTCCGAGCCGCCTCTTGAACTCCTCTGTCTTAGCACGAAGCTCCTCATCAGTGAGCTTCTGCATCTGTTCATCGTAAGATTCAATCACATCTACGATTTTCTCTATCTTCTTGACCTCTCTCTTGTTGAGGTCTCCAAATATCTTTTCTACTAAACCCATTTACGTGGCTCCCTTCCTTCTCGATAATGCTTTATATATGATTTTTAATACGAATTGTCTTAACTAAGTATCTTAGTTGTCATCCTCGTCTTCGTGAGGCTTGTCTTCAACACGAATATGAAGTCTAAGTGCTCTCTTGGCATCTGCTCTTGTGACTCTGACCTTGAAAAGCTTGTGTTTCGATTCATACTCGAATGTATCTCCAACCTTTGGGATGCGGTCGAGCTCAATCATCGCCCAACCATTTACCGTCGTCGCATCTATGTCTATATCTTCACCCTGTAGTTCAAAGAATTTTTCAACATTAGTTCCTCCAGCTACAGAATATGAACCGTCTATTAAGTCTGTCACCTCTCTCATCTCGACGGTATCATGCTCATCATATATCTTTCCGACTAGTTCTTCGATGATATCCTCCATAGTTACGAGGCCTGTAGTGCCGCCATATTCATCGACGATAATCGCCATGTGAGTTGCCTTTGCTTGCATCTTCTTGAGAAGTACCGATGCTTTAATCGATTCAGCTACGTATGCAACCGGCTTTACATAGAGATTTACGCTCTTGCCCTCGCCCACTACGTAGTTATGGAAGTCCTTCTGATTGAGAATTCCGATGATATTGTCGAGATCATCTTCGAACACCGGGAGTCTCGAAAGACCTGTATCTTTGAAAAGCTTAGCTATCTCATCGATAGGTGAACCGAGCTCGATAGCGATAATATCTATTCGAGGTGTGATTATGTCTATTGCTTCTAAGTCAGCGAACTCGATTGCATTAGTGATAAGTTCGCTCTGCGATTCTTCGATGCTCCCGCCAGTCTTGGCCTCCTCGACGATTGTCTTGAGTTCATCCTCTGTGTAAACCTGCTCAGGCGAAATCTTGAAAACCTTATCAACTAGCTTCTTCCATACACCAAACACCCAGTTGAGCGGTGTAAATAGGAACATCATAACCTTTACAGCCGGTGCCATGAATAGAGATAGCCCTTCCGCCTTATCCTTGGCAATATTCTTAGGTGATATCTCCCCGAACACCAAGACCAAAACCGTAACAACAACGGTAGAAATGGTCGCTCCGTAGTGACCATATAGCTTAATGAACATAACAGTGGCTATTGAAGTCGTCGCGATATTGGCAATATTGTTGCCTATCAAAATCGTGGTGAGAAACTTATCGAAGTTCTCCGTTATCTCCAGCACGAGCTTAGCACTCTCGTTGTCATCGCTCGCCAGATTCTTCATTTTTATCTTACTCACCGAAGTGAACGCCGTCTCAGTGGCAGAAAAAACGCCCGATAACACGAGCAAAATCACAATACTTATAATGTATGGTGTCATTTAACTTGATTCACTCTCCTATATCTGTGTGTATCCGATTAATTATACTACATTAAACTGTAGATAAGTGATGAAACAACGAAAAAAGCTCTCTCGCAGAGCGAGAGAACCATCTTTCTATCCGATTTCACTATATCTAGCTGGCTTTCCATCTTCAAAAGTTACCGCATACCCGCTTGCGGGATTAGGAGTCCAGTGCCACGCTTTCTCTTTTACGGATGGGAACATCATCTCCATGCATGTAAAAATGACGGCACCATGGAACACTCCTATAACATCCGAGTACTTTAAATCGCTTTTTAACACTTCAAGACCACGGGATACGCGTTCAATAAATCCATCATTAGTCTCACCTTCAGGAAAATCCATGTACTCCTTCTCACCCTCAAGCCAAGCTCTAGCCTCATCATGCTGGAGAACCTCATCCATTGTCTTCATCTCAAATATGCCAACTCCAACCTCTCTGAGATCGGAAATAATTTCGTGATCTCTGTCCCCGTATATGTGCTCAAATGTCTGCTCAGTTCTCAGCATTCCAGATGTATAGAGCTTAGCCCCGTCCGCTTCAGGATATGCCCCCTTATCACATAGTGTCTTGATCTGCTGTACACCTTGCTCAGCGAGAGGCAAATCAGTGCTTCCGTAAAACAGATCCTTAAGCGTTCCCTCTGTATCACCATGTCTTATCAGATATAACGTGTTTCCCATCTTAGTCCCCTATTTCGTAACATATAGTTAGGCATGCTCATTGATCAGCACCTTGCACATGCCGTCTAATACGCTTAAATTTCAGCGGTTCTGTAGAATTAATGTGTGCGTTTTTACACACTACAATGTCGCATATTATATCATTTTCTGCTATAATATTCTACATATTTGCTAACGTAAAAGCCGTATAAATTAGGGGATATGCTTGGCTTTATCACATCTTGGTGAGTATATTTTATTTTTTAGGGATTTTGGATTGGAGGGATATTATGTCAGATATTTTCAATAGAGACTCCGCTTGGGAGCTTCTAAAAAAATATAACGAAGAGCCGTTTCATCTCCACCATGCTGTTACAGTAGAGGGAGTGATGCGTTATTATGCTGAAAAGCAGGGCTATGATCCGGATTTCTGGGGCCTAGCAGGTCTGCTTCACGATGTAGATTTTGAGAAATGGCCGGAAGAGCACTGCAAGAAAGCACCTGAGTTACTCGCTGAGATTGACACACCGGATGAGCTCGTTCATGCAGTATGTAGCCACGGCTACGGCATCTGCGTAGATGTCGAGCCGACACACGAGATGGAAAAATTTCTATTTGCTTCAGATGAGCTCACAGGTCTCATCGGCGCAGCGACTTTACTCAGACCGTCTCGCAGCTGCAAGGATATGGATGTTAAGTCTGTTAAGAAGAAATTCAAGGACAAGAAGTTTGCAGCAGGCTGCGATAGAGATGTAATAAAGCGCGGAGCCGATATGATGGGTGTCGAGCTCAATGAATTGTTCGAGATTGTCCTAGAAGCGATGCAGTCGATGCCTGATGCTGAGGAGCTCGATACACAGAACGGTATAAGCTAGATATGATTGAGTTGTTCTCGTGTTCTGAATCAGCTTAAACAGTAATGCTTAAGGCTTCGGACATTTGAGGTATATCGATTCATACGATATAATCCGCAGGACTGCGGATTATGCGCGCCCGTAGCTCAGGGGATAGAGTAGTTCACTCCGAATGAAATGGTCAGCGGTTCGAATCCGCTCGGGCGCACCACTTTATGCAATTGAAAAAGCACTGTAGCCCATGGGCTACAGTGCTTTTTGCTTGTTGGTTAGTATCTAACCATTTTTTATTCATATTCTATGTATTTGTATCTAACCTTATATTAGCACCACATAACCATATTGCTATTAGGCTCTATTGTCACCCTAATTCATACTTGCCTTTAACCAATTTATGAGCTCTAAACTTCTCTACCTGCGTTAAAGTCCATAGCAACCTTAGCGTAAATCTGAGCACCCCTTATAAGCTCAGGCTCATATACAGTGAACTTACTGTGATGCTGAACATAGCAAGCGCCAGAAGCCTCATCTGCAACACCGAGTAGTAGCACACATCCTGGAACCTTTTCCATGAAGTAAGCGAAGTCCTCACCTCCAGCTGTTGGCGGAACGTGTATAGGAGCTTCCTCCCCAATTACATCCTGTGCCACAGCTCTAGCAAGCGCTGACATGCCATCATCGTTGACAGTTGGTGGTACAAGGAGTGTATCTCTAACCTCAGCCGTGCATCCGTAAGCCTTAGCCGTATCTGTTGCGACCTGCTCTACGTACTCAGGGAACTTATTGAACACATCATAACTGAAGCATCTAGTAGTACCTGTAAGCTTAGCGGATCCTGCGATTACATTCCATCTCTCACCTGCATTAAATGTTCCAACTGTAACTACTGCCGGTTCAGCAGGTGCGAGTTTTCTTGAAACGATAGTCTGAAGACTTCCGACAATTGCGGAGCCAGCGACAATAGCATCAACAGCTAAATCCGGCTGAGCTCCGTGTCCAGAGTTGCCCTGAACATCGATTTCAAACATTCTAGCAGCACCCATTCTTGGTCCTGCATCGCAGCTGATGTGACCAGCTGGAACGTTACCCCAAACATGCATAGCAAAGCATGCATCTACACCTTCTAGTGCACCATCTTCTACCATGGCTTTAGCACCAGTTGCAACTTCCTCAGACGATTGCCATGCGAGCTTAACTGTTCCGCAGAGCTCATCCTTCATATCATTTAGAATGTGTGCTGCTGTAAGTAGCATTGAGATGTGGCAGTCATGGCCACACGCATGCATAACTCCTTTTGTCTTGGATGCAAAAGGAAGTCCTGTCTCCTCGGTTACTGATAGGGCGTCAATATCTCCTCTGAGCAGTACAGTCTTACCTGGCTTCGCACCTTTGATTGTCGCTAAAGTCGAAGTCTCAAGACCGCAGTGCTCCCATTCAACACCCATCTTATCGAGTTCTTCTCTGATTTTTTTTGCTGTCTCATATTCTTTTTCACTCACTTCGGCGTTGTTATGAAACCAACGTCTCATCTCAACTTGATAGTCGGAATATTTTTCTGCAACTTCTTTCATACCCATGGTATTACCCCCTATATGTTAAAAAAGATTATTGTATACCTGTTGTACCCTGGCAGGCCTTTTCTAGCCTATTAATGTTCTCACAGCCTGAGATAACATCAGGCCGCTTTTGCGGCCCAAATATTGTTTTCCTAGTTAAGCCTATTCTCACTTATAGAAGTGTAGCGAATATACCAGCCAAGAATACAGATGTGATAGTTACTGTAGTGAATCCACCAACGATCATCGATGGGAAAATCTTGCTCATGAGATAGTTAACCTCATCTGGATCATCAGATAGAGCCTCACATGTAGACTCAGAGATAATCGCGTCTGCTGGGAATCCATAAAGTGCTGTCAAGCCATTTGCAAAAGCAAGATAGAATGACATCTTAAATACTTTTGCGATGATGAACGAGAATACAGCCATACCTATAACACCTATAACGATGAGTAAAACCATCGGTCCTATGATTGACTTAAGCATTGCTGGGGTTAGATTCTTAAGTCCATCGAACACAATCATCATAAGTGCAAACATACTGATCCAGTATGAATTTGCTCTGTTCAAAATGTTTGTATCTAGGAATCCTACCGCACAGAAGATTACACCGAATACGAGAGCCCATATTGCTGGTGAAATTGCAACGTTACCGAACTTTAGCTGTCCTGCGAGCGATGCGAACCATGCAACTAGACCTAGCTTGCAAAGCATGAATACTGGCGTATTGTACTTATCTGGAACTCTTGGAAGGAGCTTCTTAACCTTAGAATCATCGTTTACAACCGTCATTCCGATCTGCTTGTTAGCTTCCTTCTGCTCTTCTGTGAGAACAATTTCTCCGCTTCTGAGCTTAGCAAGCTCCTTGTTTCCATATTTGTGGAGCATGATTGCTGTAAGTGGATAACCTGCAAATCCCTGTACGCAGTAAATTGTTACTGCAAATGTAGCAGCTACCTCTAAGCCTTTTGCATGAGCAGCCATCTGCATAGTTGTAGCGGCAACGATTCCGCCAGTTAGTGGAGGTAGACCAGCAATCATCAAAGTCTTGTCCATGAACAACGGTGCGAGATACCAGCTGAACAGCACCATACCTGCGAGACCAGCCAGACATACAACGATAGTCTTCCACTGCTCCAGCAGATGCTTAACGCTGATAATTGTACCGATATGTACGATAAGTAGCATCATAGCTACTGTCGCTGCAAATGGAACGAGTCCAGAATCTGTGCCTATTGTCTTAGGGAAGAAAGTCCAGTATCCGAATAGATACAGGATTGCTGATGCGAATACGGATGGTACCCAAGCCTTGGTAGCTGTTGCAATCCACTCACCAACGGCATAACAGATAGCCATCAACACGAATGCTAATAGTGCATTATAAAATACCATGTTTCTCTAGTCCTTTCTGTTTTCTAAAAAAATAACATCCTATAAATTAATCTGTTTGGCAACAGCCCTAACCCCTGGCTGTAATGCCTATATTACAAAGCTGTAATCAGCTCTATAAACTTTCATGAACTGCAGTATATTACGCATTATGCGCTACAGTCTCCGTTTAAATATCTAATCGCTGTCGCGACCATCGCCGCCATACCGTAAGGAATTGTACCCTCATTTAACGTGCTAGCTGGATTATGTAGCGGAGCATAATGTCCTGCATTTCCAGCCTTCAAAATCATAAATGTACCAGGCTTTCCACTCACATCAGAGTATGCGCTAAAGTCCTCGCTGAAGTTCATCGGTCTCTCTAGATCAATTACCCTGTCTTCCCCGATGACATCTGCAGTTGCAGCTCTTGATAAAGCTGTAAGTTCTTTGTCGTTTATCACTGGAGCATACCCCTTTACATAATTGACATCTACAGTACATCCCGATACCTCTGCGACGCCTCTTCCAATTTTATACACCTGATCCTCAATCACTTTTCTAACTTCATTGTTATACGTGCGTGCAGCTCCACCAAATTCAACTCTCTCAGGAACTACATTGATAGCACTATCCCCACGAATATATGTTATCGGCAGAATCGCCGTCTCATTAGCATCTGTATATCTTGCTTGAATCTGCTGCAACAGAACGATCATCTGAGAGGCTGCAAGCACTGGATCATGAAGTAGATGTGGTTGCGAACTATGGCCTCCGAGACCCGTCACTGTCACTTGGACGAGGTCTGCAGATGTGGTCATCGGTCCACTTCTAAAACACACCTTGCCATATTCTTCAGGGTCTTCATCTGGAAGTACATGAAGTCCGACTATAGCATCAACATCATCCATGATTCCCTTTGCTACTAGCTCCTTTGCACCTCCTGGCTGAGTATCTTCACTGTGCTGGAAGATAATCTTAACCCTTCCGCAGAATTCATCTCGCATCTCGGAGAGCATCTCGGCATTGCCAAGCATCATCGATACATGAAAATCATGTCCACATGCATGCATGACTCCATCGTTTTCACTAGCAAACTCAAGTCCGGTTTCCTCGTTAATCGGCAGTGCGTCGATATCAGTTCTTAGGGCAATCGTCTTACCTTCGCCCTTTCTACCAACGATTGTCGCAACTACAGAAGTAGGTGTCGGTTGCTCGATACTATCTACTCCGTACTCACGCAACTTTACTTTTATAAGTGCCGAAGTTCTGTTTTCGTGGTAACCAAGCTCTGGATGCATATGTACATCTCTTCGAATGGTCCTAATTTCTTCAAAGAGCTCGTTTGCTCTCTTCAAAATTTTATTATCACTCATCCCTAATCCCCTACATACGAATCGAGTTTAACAATTTACATCATAAATATAAAAATCTTATAATCCTTTAACCACAAGGGTTACATTAAATCTAAAAAATTAATATGCTGTATTATAACACCATTTTTTGTATTTTGAACAAAATTATTATGTATTTTTGTGATATTTCACTAACATTCTCTAAAACCGTTGAATTTTCAACAATAAGCTGATATGAAAAATTTGCACTTTATCATGTACACTGTTTTCCCAGCTTATATTCATAGAGATGCTAATTTTGTAATCACAAAAGACTCCTCTCATCGCACACGCGGCAAGAGGAGTCTTTTGGAATATTAATTAACTTGTGAATAATATATTGCAAGTTCTGTAATTGATAGGATTTTACTTACCATCAGAATCGTTCACATGTACATCGAGCTGACTATAAGGAAGCACGATATCTGATTCAAGCAGGCACTTCTGTAGCACGCCCATAGCGGCTCTTCTCGTTACCCACTTGTCCTTCGGTTTACACCAATATCTGATTCTATATATTGCAGACGTTGCATCGAAGCTCTGAACAGCTAGGTACTCAGAATTCTTAATACCCTTAATAGCTTTGATCTTTTTAGCACAGTCCGTCAGAACCTCCCTGACATGTTCCGGATCTTCATCGTATCTGAGGCCGATATCTATATCGTATACACCATTAGCTATGCCCACTTTAGTGATATTTCTGTTGCAGATAGTGACATTGTCACCGGTATTTAGACTCGTGTACTGTGTGGTCTGAAGTGTGAACAGCGTAACTATCCCTTCATCATCATCAATCTTAATAACATCACCAACTTTAAAGGCTTTGTCATTAATTATATGCATGCCCATCAGCACGTCCTTAAACACGTCCTGCATCGCCATGCCGAAAACAGCACCAGCAACACCGACACCTGCGATAATTGATGTAACCCGTATATTATTCACTTCGAGTACCGCCAATGCTGCAATTATCCATGTTACGGTTTTCATGAGTCTAAACGTCGATCTGACTATCGCGTTCATCTGTACCGTATTGTTGGTCTTTTTGACATAGAGCTTATGCATATGCTCTATGACGAGCGTCGCAATAATGGTGAATAAGATGATGACTATGCTGCTAATAAATTGTGCCGAAGTAACCATTTTAACTATTATATCCACGCTCTCCTCCTATCCTTGGAACACCGATAAGTCATCCCAGCAAAATAGTGACGATAGCACCCCAAATCCTTCTATATCTTGGTAAAACTCATCAATCTGCCTAGCTCCATAATGCTTATATATCTCTTCTGCCTTGGTGTTCCCTGCAAATACATCGATTACCATCTGCAAATATCCGGTGCTCGCAGCTCTACGTCCCATCGTAAATAGGAGCCTTCGCCCAATACCGAAATCCCTGTAGGAAGCCTTGATATGAAGCATCTCAAGCCAGAATGCACCAAGTACATCTGGCGAGGGTGTGCCCGCTACAAAACCGATAATCTCACCAGCACCAGCCTCTTCACCATCAGCTAAGAGCTCAGCAACAAACATTTCATTTCCCGGTGTAAGGAAGTATGCGTCCATTCTGCTCGCAGCACTCTCAGGATTCACAGAGCTTAAATATCTCTTATCCAGTATATTTGCATATGTATCATGATAGTTCTCTGATAGGATGCGCCCAACCTCAGCTATGTCGGAACGATTCGCCTCACGAATTTTAATATTTTGAATATCTTTCATACTATAGACCTGCCTTATTCATACATTACTCTATAGTATACACGAATTTTCATTTTAATTCCCTTAAAGTAATAACTTATTCCCAGTGTCCTTCACTGACAAGCACCTGCTCGGTGTATGCCTCTTTAACGACAACTGTTTTGGTCGTCACATGCGGAGCCGCATATGTATGCAGGCCATTTCAAGGCTTTGGCCTATGTGCCTGCCACTCTGCATTTGTTTTGAAAGTGGCACCGCACTGACAAGTGTAATAATCGATAAATTTCTGTTGACGCGTCACCGCTGGATGCGTAACCGTCTTATATACTGCAGGCACCCACTTTTTCTTTGAATGGGATGAGCTACTATGGCTAGAGTCACTACTGTCTTTTTTCGACTTCTCCTCTTTTGCCCGCTCTTTTTCCTTTGCCTTTTCTTTCTCTTTTTTCTTTTCCTTTGCTTTTTCCTCTTCTCGTGTTTTGCTACTGGAATCATCATCGCTATTTGCTCCACTCTCACCTTCATTATCAGCTTTAGAGCTATCTGATGATTTGCCAGATGCAGACTTTTCCTTTGTAACTTCTACCTTCTTTTTACCTCTCCCCTTCTTGCTCTTATCAGCACCGCAGCTTGCGAGCCCTATAGCTAAAGCAAGAGAGAGGATAATAACCGCAATAATACTTAGCAGCTTATTATCAAATAAGCGTTTCTGCATTCCCCATTTTCTCTCTTTCAAGTAGTTTAAAAAATGAGATGGAGCATAGCACTCCATCTCATTCGATAATGCTTTTGTTCCCTAGTTTACATTTTGAGCTATGCGTTTTTCTTCCTCATAGCAATCACAACGCCTAGTAGCATGCTTGCAATTACGAAAGCAAACATAAACTCAAACCCTGTGGAATCCCCAGTCTTAACGACAGTTCTGATGTTCTTTCCATTTAGAGTAGCTTTTCCGTTAGGAGCCCTATTAGCTGCGCGAGAAACTACTGCAAACTCCGAATTTACAGAGCCGTTGCTGAAACGAGCAGTTACAGAATGCTTTCCTGGTCTCAGAGATCTTAAGTACGATGCATGTAAGGTAATTCTTGCACTTCCCTTTACTACGTCGTAGTTACTTGGATCCACAACCTTACCATCGATCTCAACGCTCTTAAATCTCTCAAATGTCTTTTCATCATCAGTCTTAGACTTAACAACTATGAGCATTCCGTTATCATCACCGTTCCAAACGAGATTTCCATTCGCTACATAGTACTCAGGCGAAACATTAGTATTTCCGCCATTATTACCTGGATTTGGTACGTTTGGCTGTGTGCTATTGTTATCCCCCTGATTGCTTCCTGGGTTCACTGGATTTACTGGCTTTTCAGGTGTTACTGGCTTTTCTGGCTCTGCTGGCTTGTGGTCAGTGTACTCGATAACATTGTTGTAAAGCGACATCGAAGGCATATCAAACGCTACGATGTATCCACCATCAGATGCGAGAATCTGCTTGAATGGAACCTTTACAAGATTTCCATCCTTATCAACGTAGTAAACCTGCTTTACATCCTTGCCATCTGGAACAAGTCTGCTAACCTTGAAGTTTCCTCTTACTAGCTTCGATAGCTCTGTACGATACATGTTAATCATGTCGATATCTAGAACTTCATAGTCCTTTCCTTCGAGACCCTTTACAGTTTCATTAGGAAGCTTTCTAACACTTACCAGGTACTCTCCATTTCCGAAGTGTAGACCAGTCACAGCTGTAGTGTTATCAATATCGATAAGCTGAGTGTTATTCTTACCCTCTTCACTCTTAGGCTTTAGAATTAGCTCGTTGACACTGCCGCAGCTGAAGTGATTAAATGCGTACTTTGCTGCTCCCCACTCAGACTTGTCCTTCATAGTCATAGGGAAGGAGTCGATTGTATATCTAGGATCATCTACATATACCATGTAGTTCTGATCTTCAATCAGCGAATATTCAACTACGCCTTCGTTAACCTTTGCTGTAACTTCATCGTATTCGCTTACAAACTTTATCTTTACACCATCAATAGGATTGTGATCCTTATCGAAAACTGGGAGTGTATAAGCGACACGCTTTGCAGCTTCAGGGTTGCTCACATACATCGATCTTAGAGTCAAGTAGAATGCATCTACTTTTCTTCCGTTATCCTTAGAAGGAACAGGCTTCTCGCCAGTCTTATTTAGCACCATGTATGCGTTAGGCATTTCAAAGTCGCCATCTTCAGCAAATACGATATAATTATTGCCCTTAACCATCTCAACGTCAGGTAGAACACCGTTACTTGACTCTACTTTTGTCTCAATAGTCTGAGTTGTTGCATTGTAGAAGATAAATGTAACCTTCTTCTTGACAGGTTTATACTCGTTACCAGACTTTCTTAGAACTGGCATGTTCTTGAGAATGACCTTTTCCTTCTCGTAAATCTTCGCATATTGCTCAGGCTTATACTTTGCACAATCCTCGCATTCGCCACATGGATTGCAATCTTCGCTGTTGTTATTCCCAGTATTCTCTCCTGGCTTAACGATATCACTTCCTGGCTTCTTGCCGTCTTTTCTAACAAGTTCTATTGCACTGCACTGCAGATAACCATTTATATCATTAGCATCATAGCCTTCGATAATAGGGTTATACTTGCCCTGCTTATTCGGCTTCATGGTGAACTCAATCTTATTCTTCATAACGTAAGTATCGTTCTCATCTAGCTTTAGCTCGTAAGGAACGTTTCCTTCGGTATTGATTGTAACTTCACCCTGCTCACTGTAGATAACCTTCGACTTGCCGTTATCCTTACGAACTAATCTGAAAGGTAGACCTGCCTTTGCCACATAGCCTCCATCAGAAACCTTTAGAACTGTAATGTTGGAATTCGATTTAGGATTCTCTAATTCGCTCTGCTCTTTCACTTTGTGGAATACAAGTTTTGCAATCGGCTTCTCTGGTGCGCCTGTGCCCTCATCATAATCGTAATACAGCGGATACTCGTTTTCATATCTTGCATATATGCGCATTAGATGCTTGCTGTTGTATGCTCCAACGATTGTGTAGTCAGCATATGAAGGATTAGCGGTATCCATTCCAATCTTATACTGCGTTTCTGCCTTCATCTTAACGCCGTGAATCTTACCATCCTTAACGGTGTATTTTTCAAATTCATATGACCAATCAGCAACTCTGCTCATGTCTATAAGTTCAAGTTGAACACCATCAGGCATTGGCGTTCCATCCTCTAGAACTACGTCAATATCGCGAACGTTTGCTAATTCACCTTTTTCTACTCTCTTCTTTTCCGCAGGCTTTGGCTCAGATGGGGTAGCATCGTCTTCGATTTCCTTGAGGGTAACAGTCGTCACTGGTTTGTTCTCCAAAAGCTTCTTGTTATGTCTGTCATACCATACAAGAGTCTTGCCATTTGACGCTATTGCAACAGGAATTGTGCCAAGATTTGCATCAGCTTCAACAACTTTATGAGTATCCATCTTCTCGTCATCCCACGAGAGACCTAGTCTATACTGCTTATCAGAGATCAGCTTAAGTTCAAGCTTTCCGTTCTTAACTTCATAGTCTTTCTGATCATTGTTATCTGGATCTTCAAGCGTGAAAACTGTTCCGTCTTCAACAGGTGATCCATCCTTGTAAACAACTTTTACAGATGTTGTAACTAACTTCTTAGAAGCTTTCGGGGTTATTGCAGCAGGCTTTTCACTCGCAGGTGTAGCTGCAAGCTTTTCCTGTGCATTAGCTTCTGTAGCAGCGTTAGCAGTTTCTTTCGATACCACTTCGCTTTCGTTAGTCACGGCATTTGTAGCGGCCGTACCCTCTGCATGTGAAGCTTCTTCAGCCATGACATGCCACGGCATCATGGTGAGAATCAGGATAGCTGTTAGCATAATTCCTGAAATCTTCGCTTTTGGTCCTTTCTTTTTCGTAACCATTTCCATACCTTCCTTATTTATATAGTCAATAAGTGTATAACGTAAAAAGCTGTGTCGTCGTCCGCTCCCATCTCGCGAACAACAATACAACTTCACAATATAATCACATTTTATCTCATTCGTAATAACGTTAACAATAATTTCTATCTATATCAGTATGCGGACTTATTTAAAATTCTTATCATCAAATGAATTTATTGTATCGAAATATTTTCCTTATAGTTATAAAATTCTCCTTGCTTGACTTCTTAATTATTCCCCTTTTTCGGTGGATTCCACTGCACCTGAGCAACTACTGTAGATGCGAAAATTACCGCACAGCCTCCCCACTCCATCAGTGTCATATGCTCATTTAGAACAAGTACTCCTAGAATTGCAGCCGAAAGCATAATTGCGTTGTTCTTCGTCACATGCTTAGACACCGAAATTATCTGCATAGCGAAGAAGTGAACAATATGCAATTAGGTATGATAAGATATATAATTTTTTGTTATAATTAATTGTTATAATTAAGATGTTAATTAATTGGATACTAGAGGAGGAATCAACGTGATAGAAACTGACCACATCATACTTCGTAAGGCATCCTTCGCTGACTGCGACCTTTTCGCGGAATGGGAATCGCGAGAAACCGTAATCGAGCACTTCTGCACGACTGGCAAAAGAAACCTAGATACGATAACAGACGAATTTCACAACGTCATTCATGACCCATCTCGCGAATGGATGACAATAGTTGAGAAGTCTAGCAAAAAGCCTCTGGGGAAAATTGATATCACCAACATTGATCCCATCAATGATTCACTAAATATCGCCATCATTTATCTCGCTGACGAAGCGGCTCGTGGCAAAGGCTACGGAACAGAATCGATGGAAGCGCTTCTTCGCCATGCTTTCGAGGAACTCGGTACACATAGAGTTACCGTTTCTCATTTTCCTGATGACAAAGTCGCTTCGAACCTATACACTAAGCTAGGTTTTAGGACAGAAGGTATACTCAAGTTAGCTGGGAAACGCAGCAATGAGTATTTCGATATGGAACTTCGGGCTATTCTGGTAGAGGAATGGGATGAACAGAACGAAATGAAAGCTTTAAAAGCTTGACTTTGAACACTTTGAGTAATATAATTTTTAGGCATATTATGCAAATGGAGTAGGGCTCTGCCCGGTAGCTCCGACACTAAGTTATTTTTAGTATGTCGAACAAGATCCTCGGATCCAAGTAGACAGTGCCGAAACCGATCTTCGGATCTGAGTAGGTAGAAAGGAAAGAAAATGAAGTCTTACATCGCTAAGCCTGCAGATATCGACCACAAGTGGTATGTTATCGATGCAGAGGACAAGACTCTAGGTAAGGTTGCAGCTGAGATTGCAATGATCCTAAGAGGCAAGAAGAAGCCTATCTACACACCTCACGTTGACTGCGGAGATTACGTAGTTGTTGTAAACGCTGAGAAAGTAGCAGTAACTGGCAAGAAGGAAAAGCAGAAGATTTACAAGAGCCACAGCGGATATCCAGGTGGTCTCAAGGAGACAACTCTTGCAGAACTTCGCGCTAAGAAGCCAGAAGAGATCATCCGTCACGCTGTTAAGGGCATGATGCCTAAGGGCAAGCTCGGCAGACAGATGTTCAAGAAGCTAAAGGTATACGCAGGACCTGAGCATCCACATGCTGCACAGAATCCTGAAGAGTGGACATTCTAGGAAGGGAGGATTAGAAGATGGCTAAAGAAATGTATCAGGCAACAGGAAGAAGAAAATCTTCAATTGCTAGAGTCAGATTACTCCCTGGAACAGGAAGAATCGTTGTAAACAAGAAGGAGCTCGAAGATTACTTCGGACTTGAAGTTCTCAAGAACGAGGTTAAGAGACCTTTTGAAATCACTGGAACAACTGGAAAGTACGATGTAATCGCACTAGTTAACGGTGGTGGTACAACAGGACAGGCTGGAGCACTTAGACACGGTATCTCAAGAGCACTTTGCGAAGTAGATGCTGAGGCTAACAGACCAGCACTTAAGGCCGCTGGATTCCTAACGAGAGACCCTCGTATGAAGGAAAGAAAGAAGTACGGTCTCAAGAAAGCTAGAAGAGCTAGCCAGTTCTCGAAGCGTTAATCTTACTGAGCTTAAAAATCCCCGGATTCTATCAGAATCCAGGGATTTTTTACTTATACTAAGGATTATTTTATTCTTTAATTCTCCAAGTTTATCCAAATAATGATTCACCATCGCGATTGCTCTTATCTACAAATTGCAGCAAATTATGTAGCAATCGATTTGTGTTTTTGGACATGTAGACTAGGAGTAAAGTTTCTGTAAACCTCTCACCTAAATTCTCAACATATATACCATTGCTAACCGTCAACTCTTCCTTTGGAACAATCGAAAATCCTTGCCCCAATGCGATTAAAGTAGATTGGTTTGCTATTGTATCAACTACCCTTACATCAGAAAAGGTACTATTATATATGTTCTTAAGATTTTCTCTGCAGTATTCGTGATATTCGTCTTCACCTGATTTAGTAATCAGCGGCAAATTTTCAACGACTTTTCCCACACTTCCATATTTATTCAATACTTCTTGAGAGCAGCATAATATATCATGCGCAACTCCGACTTCGAGCGTCTCTATCCCCATTATGTTTTCATTACGCAAGACAATATCAGGAATAACCATCGCATCTATTACTCCCCTATCCAGCATTCCGATTAATTGATCTTTGTCTTCAAACTCTACTTCTAACGAGGTATCTTGATTCATCGAGATGTATTTACTTAAAAAATTGACTGGCAAATAATCGCCTGCAATACCAATTCTAAGAAACTCATTTTTCCCCGATACAATTTGTTTTAACAGGTTTTCATATTGCTCACTTATCTCTTTCACACCAACATAAAATTTTTCTCCAGCTTCCGTCAAACTGACGCCTTTATTGGTTCGGTAAAATAAAGTGCATCCAATTTCATTTTCCAGTTTATTGATATACTTACCTATTGCAGTCTGTGTAATATTGCAATTCTCAGCCGCTTTAGAAAAATTCAACACTTCTGCAGCAGAAATAAAATATTTTAGTTTAATTAAATCCATTTGTCTATTTCCTAAAATTAATCACAATTTATAATATGCTTGAAATTACAACGATTATAACACACCATTTCGGTAGATTAAACCTTGTTATTCCAAAAAGTACTAGATATATGATTATATTTCAATACTGATTTCTTAATAGTTAATATATATTAAGCCTAGATTTTCAGTTACAAATGAACATTTTATGGTTGTTTTGATTATTAGGAGGGGACTATGAAAGATAATTCAAAACCAAAGGCAAAGGGGCCGATTATCATAACTATGGGACTCGCTCTTTTCGCAACTCAGTTCGGAGCGGGTAACCTTATATTTCCGCCATTCCTTGGCCGTGAAACAGGGAGCAATTGGCTAATAGGATTTGCGGGTTTTTTCATCATGGATGTAGGTTTGGCTGCCTTAGCTATTTACTCTGTTGTTGCTAATAGAAAAGGAACTGTGGACGGTGTAACGAATAAGCTCGGTGCCATACCTGGTAAGGTATTTGTATCTATTATTCTATTACTACTAGGTCCAATCATCTGTATTCCAAGAACATCTGCTACTACTTATGAAATGGGTATCAAAGGACTTCTTCCAGGTGTTCCGCTATGGGCATTCAGTCTTTTATTCTTTATAGTAACTGCTGTACTTGCACTAAATCCTTCTGGAGTAGTAGATATTATAGGCAAGTTCCTAACACCACTTTTACTTTTAGTAATGATAGTTTTAATTGTACTTGGAATTGTAAATCCAATTGGTGCACCTATTGCAACAAAAGATCTTGTTCCATTCCAGACAGGAATTACTAATGGTTATCAGACACTTGATGGTATTGGTGGAGTAACTGTAACCATAATTCTAATAATTGCTGCAAAGAAGTATGGCTATACCGAAAGAAACGAGGTAAAGAAACTAGTAGCTGGTGCAGATGTTATTTCAGCAACGCTACTTGGACTAGTATACGGAGGACTATCTTACCTCGGGGCATCGACTGCAAGTGATAGTCATTTTGACGGCCTTGCACAGGCACCACTGCTAATTGCTATTACTAACAAGCTACTTGGTGGATGGGGGGTTATCGCTCTAGCGATTATAATACTACTAGCATGTTTAACAACATCGATTGGACTCTCTTCTGTAATTGGTGATTACTTTGCTGGTTTATCAAACGGAAAAGTTAGCTACCGCACAGTAGTGCTCGTTACTATCGGATTTAGCTTCTTCATGAGCAACCTCGGTCTCGATAAAATTATCGCACTTGCAGCACCTATCCTCAGTGCATTTTATCCACCACTGATCGTTCTAGTAATATTTGCACTGCTCGATAAGTGGATCACAAGTAAATATGTTGGTGGTATAGCTGCTTACACTGTGTTCTTCACAAGCTTACTTTCAGTTTTACACGGGTTTGGTCTTCCATTCGATTTCATCAAGCTTCTACCATTCACTAAGCTAGAACTTGGTTGGGTTGTACCTGCTATAGTTGGTGCTCTAATCGGCTGCATATATGATACTATTAAGAGAAATAAATTGAGATTATTAGAAGCGTAATTCGCTGAATATTGTGATATATAGTGTAACATTAAAAATGAGAGCTCTGGATTAGCTCTCATTTTTAGTGTTTATTAAGTAATCAAAATTTTAGGCTCTAAGTTTTAGATTACACCCATATTAAGAAATAATATATTCACTTAGCCATTAATTATTATAATGCCTTCTTAATCGCATCTAGCAGGTCATCAAACTCATCGTAAGCTGGGAACTGTGGGTAGTCAGCTTTGATGGCATCTGTGCTGCGGAATAGGAATCCCGCTTTGCTTGCTTCAATCATAGCTAGATCGTTAAAACTATCTCCTGCCGCAATTGTCTCAAAACCGCATGACTGAAGAGCTCTCACTGTTGTGAGCTTTGACTTCTCGCATCGCATCTTGAAGCCTTCTATCATTCCGTCTTCACCAATAATCAACTCATTGCAGAATAGTGCTGGCCATCCGAGCTTAGCCATGAGTGGCTGAGCAAACTGTGAAAATGTATCGCTGAGAATTATAGCCTGAGTAGTTGCACGAAGTTCATCTAAAAAATCCTTTGCTCCTGGTAGTGGATCAATTCTAGCGATTACATCCTGAATCTCCTTGAGGCCAAGGCCATGCTCTCTCAAGATATCAAGCCTGTAATTCATTAGCTTGTCGTAATCTGGCTCCTCTCTAGTAGTTTTCTTTAGTTCCTCGATGCCTGTCTCTTCCGCAAAGGCAATCCAAATCTCAGGTACCAATACGCCTTCCATATCTAAGCATACAATGTTCATCTTAACCCCCTAATAATCAGTTAATCTAGTAATAATCTCCGGTAGCTCAGCAATTGAATAAGCTCTCGCATCAGCCTCATCTAGCTCTCCGGACTTACCGTATCCATATTCACATGCGACAAACAATATCTTGTTCCTCACTGCCGCCTCTTGGTCATTGAACCTATCCCCAATCATAACATATGTTAAGTCAGGTTCTGCACTTATTATAGAGCTTAACACATCAGCTTTAGACTGCCAATCCCAGGATTCACAATCTATATATCTCTCAAACCATTTATCCGTGTCAAATCTCTTTCTGTTGAATTCCGCATACTCGTGATCTGAGTTGCTAATTATCATCATCCTGTATCCCTGTTTTTTGAGCCTGTCTAGTGTGTCACTAGCACCAGAATACCAGGGATCAGCACCATCGCGAACCAGAGTGCGCATGTAGGCACCAACCCGTGCCGATGCGGCCGCCTTAGCGGCCGTAGGGAGCGCTGGGGCGAAGTCTGCCCACATCTCGTCATTTGTAAGCCCCAGCCAGCTCTCCATGCGCGCATAGCTAGGATTTTCGACTGGAACATCATATATCGTCCTCAGCCTTTTCGCTATATCAAAAATAGCTGGTGCATAAATCTTAATAGTTTCTTGAATGGTGCCATCGTAGTCAAACACGAGCATAACCTTGCTCTTGTCTTGATTTTTCCTTTCACCATTCTTAATTTTCATACTCTTGTCCATGTATACGACCAATCCCCATTTGCATTCTGAAAACAAGGCAGACTGAAACAGTCTGCCTTGCTGTTATTAAATATGCCTGCTCACCTTTATTAATAAAGCTGTTCTATAGCTGATCTACGAGGTTAACCATCTCAATTGCGGATAGTGCGCAGTCGTAGCCCTTGTTTCCAACCTTGCTTCCTGCACGAGCGATTGCCTGTTCAATATTCTCTGTCGTGATAACTCCAAACATAGTTGGCACACCGGTCTGCATAGAAATCTGAGCGATTCCTTTTGCAGCCTCGTTGCACACAAGCTCGTAGTGGGATGTCTGTCCTCTGATTACAGCACCGAGAACGATTACAGCATCATACTTTCCAGCCTCAGCCATCTTCTTTGCAACGGTTGGTAGCTCAAATGCTCCAGGCACCCAAGCAGCTGTGATATTCTCTTCCTTGACATTGTGGCGTACAAGTCCGTCAATTGCACCGCTTAGTAGCTTGCTTACAACAATTTCATTGAAACGAGCAGCCACGATTCCAACCTTCATTCCTTCTTTAGCAACGACTTTACCCTCTAATAGATTGATATTGTTCATGACGATTCCTTTCTACTTCTCTAAATCAATTTCGTTGAAAATATGTCCCATCTTACTCTTCTTAGTCTTGAGATACATGTAATCGAACTTCTGTGGCTTAATCTCAATCGGAACTCTCTCAGTTATGTCCAGAGCAAAGTCACCGAGCCCATACACCTTTTCAGGGTTGTTAGTCATAAGCCTTAGCGACTTGCATCCCAGGTCTCTTAAAATCTGTGCGCCTACCCAGTATTCCCTTAGGTCTGGTGCAAACCCAAGCTTAACATTAGCCTCGACTGTATCGTATCCCTCTTCCTGAAGAGCGTATGCCTTGATCTTATTGATGAGTCCGATGCCACGACCTTCCTGTCTCATGTAAAGCAGCACTCCGCGCCCTTCTTTTTCTATCATCTCGAGCGACTTCTCGAGCTGCAGACCACAGTCGCATCTCAGCGAACCGAACGTATCCCCTGTGAGACACTCCGAATGAACTCGGCAGAGAACATCCTTACCATCTCCGATTTCACCCTTAACAAGAGCTACATGATGCTCGCCAGTAATATCATTAATATACCCATACATTGTGAATTCGCCATACATTGTCGGCAGCTTAGCTACTGCCTCGCGAATTACGTGGCACTCATTAATGCGCAGATAATCCTGAAGTTGCTTGATCGTTATAAATGCTAGATCATATTTCTCTGCGATTTCCCACAGCTTAGGCGTTCTCATCATCGTGCCGTCATCGTCCATAATTTCACAGCACACACCGCACTCCTTGAGTCCTGCAAGTCTCAGCAAGTCTACTGTAGCCTCTGTATGTCCATTTCTAACTAGCACACCGCCTCTCTTAGCAACGAGAGGGAATACATGCCCTGGTCTCCTGAAATCTTCCGGCTTCGAATCTGGATCCACGCATTTTCTCATCGTATATCCTCGTTCCTTAGCTGAAATACCAGTCGTGGTATCAACATGGTCTATTGAAACTGTAAAAGCAGTTTCGTGGTTATCCGTGTTCTCAGACACCATCGCTGGGAAGTTGAGCTTCCTCGCTAGCTCAATGCTCATCGGTGTGCAGATTAGCCCCTTGGCAATACTAGCCATCATGTTGATATTCTCCTGTGTTGCAAATTCCGCAGCACAGATCATATCACCTTCATTTTCTCTATCTGGGTCATCTGTGCATAGAATTATCTTTCCAGCTCTCAGATCCTCAATCGCTCTTTCAATTGAATCATATTCGCGTTTTCTACTACTCATCGTATCTCCTTTCAGAACCCGTTCTCCGCCAGGAACTCAAGTGTAAGTCCACTTTCGTTATCGCCCTTTTGCCGAGTACCACCATATACAGTCGGCTCACCAAGTCCCAATAATTTTTCTACGTATTTGCCTACAATATCATTTTCAAGATTAACTTTATCGCCTGCATGCCTCTTCAGCAGTGTAGTCTCCTCACCTGTATGAGGGATAATCGAAACCTTGAAACGCTCATTATCCACATAAGCAACAGTAAGGCTGATTCCATCGATTGCTATGGACCCCTTCTCAACTATGAGTTTAAGAATATCTGTTGGTGCCTTGATGCTTACCCATACGGCAATTCCATCATGCTCGAGTGATTCAACAGTTCCAACGCCATCGATATGGCCCGATACTATGTGTCCACCGAACCTACCATTTGCAGGCATCGCTCGTTCCAGGTTAACCTTATCGCCCACTCTGAGCTGCGAGAATCCCGTTCTGGAGATGGTCTCAGGCATGACGTCTGCGGTAAATCCATCAGCATGAAGTTCTACTACAGTGAGGCAAACACCGTTCACAGCGATGCTATCACCAATATTAGTGCCTTCTAGTACCTTTAAGGCCTCGAGCTCTATGCGGCCCGTCACCCCCGATATGTCAAGTGACCTCAGTCTCCCTGTCTCTTCAATGATTCCTGTAAACATTAGTTTTCTCCATCTTCTGGAATATATGTGCTGAGATTATCGATTCTCTTGCATGTAATCATGAGATCAGAACCAATCCTCTCAACGTCGTCGAACGAGAATTTATATGCCATATTAGGATTGTCAACTCCAATACCCTCAATAGGGCTCTTCGCCTTTCCACCGAATACCTTGGGTGCGATAAATATTCTCATCTCGCTGATAATTCCAACTCTCAGCGCACTTTCATTGAGATTTCCACCACCTTCAAGGAGCAAGCTATCTATTTCTAGACTGCCGAGGTATTCCATCAACATGTTTAGATTGACTCTTCCATCGTGACCAGGGAAGTTAAAAATCCTGACTCCCATCTCGTTAAGTTTAACTGCCTTCTTGATGAAATTTCCTCCGCCAAACTTCTTGCCTAAAGCCTTTGCAAGCGGATTTGTATTCTCATAGTCCAAATAGATTGGTGCCTTATCAGTAAACCTCACCTCTCCTATAGGCAGACCTTCAACTGCGCAAACGACAACAGTTTCACTATCGTACTCATCAGCAGTTCTAACTAACTGGCATTCATTTGGAATTCTGAGCTTGCTGTCGCATACGATTCTCACCGGGTTTCTGCCACCCTCAATTCTGCAGTTAAGCATAGGATCATCAGCTATAACCGTATCAACACCGACCATGATGCTCATGCATTCATGACGCATCTCATGCACCTTGTGAATAGCCTCAGGGCCAGTAACCCACCTTGATGCTCCAGTCTTAGTTGCAATCTTACCGTCAGCAGTCATGGCATACTTCATCATGACGTAAGGATGCTTAGTAGTTATGTAGTGGAAGAAAATCGGATTTAGAGCATCACACTCATCCATCATGAAGTCTTCTACAACCTCAATGCCAGCATCTCTCAGCGCTTGAACACCCTTTCCAGCTACTTTTGGATTAGGGTCCTTGGATCCAATCACAACTCTAGCTATTCCGTTTTCAATAATTGCCTCCGTACACGGCGGTGTCTTGCCGTAATGACAACAAGGCTCCATAGTCACGTACATCGTAGCACCCTCTGCAGAATCACGAAGCGATGCTATAGCATTTCTTTCAGCGTGCATCTGACCGCACTTTACATGGTATCCCTCGCCTATGATCTGTCCATCCTTGACAATTACAGCACCGACCTTTGGGTTAGGATTAACCCATCCTGTGCCCTTCTTGGCCAGTTCAATAGCTCGGCGCATGTACTCTTTGTCCTGTAGCATCAGTTCATCAGCTCTCTCTAACGACATTTCTCTCTCCTCATTCGAATAAATATACAATTGACCCGTTCAATTAGAATGGATATGCACTAAAAAAGAAGCCCCCTCAGAGCTCCTGCAATTCATCCCTGTACAACCTAATGTACCCTTCAGAATAAAAGCTTCTCCCATCCAGACTTTAACTGTCGGCTTCGGAATCTAACCGAATCATGCCTCTCGGCTCGCGGGCTATACCGCCGGTAGGGAATTACACCCTGCCCTGAAGTCAATTACCATATTTATCAGTTCTAGGTTCAAATAGTTAAAGATAATAAACCAAGAACTAATAAGTATAATAGAACTATTATGGAGCTCTGTCAATAGTTGCAATCGTTATGAATTATGTAGTTTTGAAGAAATAATTGCATACTATTAAATATTATGTGGCTTTATTTAGTTTTAGGTGTATAATCGAGTTATAGCAAACTAGCACAAGTTGTTTATAACACAGGAGGTAATCCCATGAATAATAAAAAAGTTACAGTAGCCGGTGGCGGCGTACTAGGCAGTCAGATTGCTTTTCAGAGCGCTTTCTCCGGATTCGATACAACTATATGGCTAAGAAGCGAAGGTTCCATCGGTAGATCTCAGCCTAAGATAGACAGGCTCTACAAGATTTATCTATCTGAAATCGAAACGCTAAGGCAAAATCTAGGCAAGCCTGGACTCCAAGTTCCTGGAGGTTTCGGGGTAAAAGCTGAAGACCTAACTAGCGAGAAGCTCAGCGAACTCCAAGAAAAAGTTGAATCTGCTTATAAGAATCTAAAGCTATCTCTTTCTCTAGAGGATTCTGCAAAAGGCTGCGATTACTATATAGAGAGCATGGCTGAGATTCCTGATGAAAAGCATGAGTTCTATAGAAAGCTCGATAAAGTGCTCGACGATAATACTATCGTAATGACAAATTCTTCGACATTCCTTCCTAGCACATTTAAGGAAGATATATCTAAGCCTGAGAGATACCTCGCACTTCACTTTGCTAACAACATCTGGAGAAGCAACATAGGTGAGGTTATGGGGCATAGCGAGACATCCCAGGCCGCATATGACGAAGTAGTTGAATTCGCTAAAGCCATCAACATGGTCCCTATTAAGGTTCTGAAGGAACAGCCTGGTTATCTGTTAAATTCTATGCTAGTGCCATTCCTAAATTCTGCACAGTACCTACTCGCTAACGGAATTGGAGATCATGAAAATATTGACCGTGCTTGGAAGCTAGGAACAGGTTCTCCACTTGGTCCTTTCCAGATACTCGATATCGTCGGACTAACAACTGCTTACAACATCGTATCCAGCAATCCTGAGTCAAAGAACCCAGATTCAAATGCAGGCAAGATTGCAGCAATGCTTAAAAAGTACATAGATGAAGGTAAGACCGGCATCAATGCTGGTGAAGGTTTCTATAAATATAGATAATCTTCTGAACATCCTATCTGTAACATCAGAGGTGGCATTTAAATAAATGCTGCCTCTCTATTTATTTATTAATGACCTAACTTCGCTCTGGTGATATAATACCAATGCTAATAGATATTAGAGGTGACAAGATGGCATATATAAATTTTAAAGAAATCGACAATTCAAATGTAACTATCGAATGTAATTCCAGCAACAAACCAGAGGATTATACGCTCGGTACTTTCTCATGCGAGGAATTCCTGCAGCACCTAATCGGCAAAGGAATTATCCCTATAGACGAAAACGAGGCGGAGAGACCTCACGCACTTAACACAGTCAGAGAGTTATACGAGCTCTGCAAGAATAACCTCGGCGATATTCAGGTTATGACTGATGCAAGAGCGGATCAAATAATCGCTTGCCGTGAAAATGCTGATGATAACCAGTCAAAATTCACCGGCTACAAGCTTCTAGAGCTTCGCTACTACGACTGCGAACCGGAGTCGCAGATTATTAATTTCAAGTATCCGTACACCGAGGAGAAGCAGTATGACTGTAATTTCAACGTTAAGATGTTCATCAACAACCCTATATTCTTCAACACTGTCATAAGGCTTCTGTATGAATACAGCGGTCCTGTGCTCATATACGATTACTGGAGACCAGTTGGCATGGAACTTCTTGGTACAGTTGAAGGAATAGAACAGATTGCACGAGTTTAATCATATGTTCTCCCATATGCATTACAAACAAGATGTGCTACCTAATAGTCTGACAAAACATATCGCTGATTTATCAATTTAGATAAACGAATACACACCCCCTGCTTGAAAGAGCAGGGATTTTATTCATCTTGCGACCCAATACTCCTAGCATTTAAGATTTCTAGTTTGTATATTGACCTCAAAGAAATTTCTTTATCAAGAATTGTGATAGTCTCTTTATCTGGCCTGACCTTTGTGACTAATCCACTAATTTCTATATATCTGCCATGCAGCTCATCATCGGCAAGGGGCTCAAAGTAAAGTATTCTGACCTCAACCCCATTGTCTCTAGTTAATATGCTATTGCTACAATTTTCGTATATGGTTGCAATCTTGCAATCTAAATCAAAATACTCATCATCAGTAAGTACCCTTTTAATATCGTAGATTATCTCCTTTTCCGATAAAGCATCATCATATCCAGACAAGGCAGCAAAAGGTGCGAATATCTTAGCTCGCTTCTCATTACTCATCCGCGGATACTTGTACGAAAATCTATCAGCCCGATGAACTGGCCTCACTCTATTGATAATATCGGCATATTCAAATTTTGTTGCCCGTATTATTCTTTCATCGTATACACCCATCTACGCTCTATGACCTCCTATCTGATTGTTCCTTTCTATATATGTGCTTCCCTCTTCGAGATTCATGCCTTTTATCAAGGCATTGCTTCCATACTTCTCTCGTATTGCTAGCATAACCCCCTGCAATTCACATTCTTTAGAGTCATCTGTATCGCAAGAGTCTAGTAAAAATATATCAATCTGCTCATCTTCATCTACTCCCTTGATATCGTTGGCTGCTATGGTTATGCGCCTTATGTAAAGCGTCGGGTCTATCAGGCGATCAAAAGCTTTCTTTAAGCTTCCTACAATCTCAGCAGTGCTATTCGTCGCCTTACGCAGCCTGACATTACCAGAAACAGCCTTAGGTATCACTCTTCCATAAAAATCAACTACAATCGGGCCATTATATTCCCCACTCTCAAGACTCTGTCCATCGAAACTGATCCAAAACGAAAAATGCGATGCTCTTAGTTTCTTCCGTACCATGTCCATGGATAGCTTATCAGCCATCTCGATAAATATATTGCGACCTTCTCCATGAGCATATGCGCGAGGCAGGACCTGCCCAGTAGAGAGCGAATGCGCTGCTGGCTTATAAGACTTGATATCCGACATGGTACATGGTTCCTTACCCCATGCATGATCAATCAGAATCTCAGCGTCTACACCAAATGCTTTATATAGGTATTCCTCCTCATTAATCGATATGCGAGCTATATCCCCCATCGTATAAGCACCAATTTTAGCAAGCCTTCGGGCTTTACCACGCCCGATCTGCCAGAAGTCAGTTAGCGGTTTATGGTTCCAAAGGAGATACTTATAAGATGTCTCATTGAGCTCCGCAATCCTTACGCCATCTTCATCGGCTTTGCTCTTCTTGGCAACTATATCCATACCAACCTTAGCAAGATACATATTAGTTCCAATTCCCGCAGTAGAAACTATGCCTGTCTCAGATAGTACGGCTTTAATTATAGTCATCGCCATCTCACGAGCAGCCGAAACCTTGTGGCGAATCGCTGCCTCCTTATGCATGTGAAGGTAGTGCGTTATATCCATAAAGCATTCATCTATGCTGTATACATGGAGATCCTCCGGGGAAACAAAATTCATATAAATGGAATAAATTTCCGATGATATGCGCACATACTCAGCCATCCTTGGCGGTGCTATGATGTATTCAATCTCATGACCACACTCTATCTCCGCTCTTCTTATCGCCTGCTTCGCTTCAAACAATCTAGGTCTCCCCGGCACACCAATGGCCTTCAGTGCAGGTGAAACCGCTAGGCAAATCGTGTTATCAGACCTAGTTTGGTCTGCGACTAGAAGCTTAGCCTCGAGCGGATTAAGCCCCCGCGCTATGCATTCGACAGACGCATAATAAGACTTCAGGTCGATGCACAGGTAGGTCCTGCTCCCCTCAAGCTCCTCCCCTTTATTAAATATATTGATTGACGCATTCCCATCCATCTTCACTTCCTGCTGACGACAAATACACCGCTTGACTTTTTTGCTTGTCCCAATTATAGTGGAGACACAGGCAAAAATCAAACATATGTTCTTTTATTTTCCCGCTAAATCTTCATGATTTTTGTTGAACTCCACTGACCTCAAGGTGTTAAAAATTTTTTGATAGTTTTGTGAAACTTTCTTTCTACATTGACATGATAAATAGCCGGTGGTAAACTGAAAATGATTTTTAATTTCGGTTATTTTCCCATTTTTATGTCGTCTCCGCTTCGGTTCATAGAAGACTTGCGGTGCTCGGACAATTACAATAACCGATATTATTTTTGCAAAATCTGTATTTTTCACGTTACATAGCATGGAGGTTTTTATGAAACGCAACAAGCTTATTAAAATATTTGCAATTATGATGATTGCAATCCTTTCACTTGGTACACTTGCGAGCTGCGGCAAGAAGGAAGCAGACTCCAAGAAGCTCAAGATTGTCGTAACTACATTTCCTGAATACGACTGGGTTAGAGAGATTCTAGGCGACAGAGTCAAGGATGTTGATTTGAAGCTACTTCAGAAGAATGGTACTGATTTGCACAGCTTCCAGCCTTCAGCTCAGGATGTAAAGGATATATCAAATGCTGACATTTTCGTCTATGTTGGCGGTGAGTCAGATGAATGGGTTGAGGACGTTCTCAAGAAGAAAAAGAACAAGGACCTCGTTGCAATCAACCTCATGGACGAAATGAAGGACAGTAAGAAGGCTGAAGAAGTCAAGGAAGGTATGCAGCCAGAGAAGGAAGATGAAGATGAAGGTGACGGTCATCATCACGAAAACGCCGAGGAAGTAGAGTATGATGAGCATGTATGGCTTTCTCTCAAGAATGCGATTAAGCTCTGCCAGCCTATCGAGCAGGCAATTGCTGAGAAGGATAAGAAGCACGCAGATACTTATAAGAAGAATCTAGATGCTTATACCAAGAAGCTTGAAGCGTTGGATAGCAAGTATGCTGAGGCTGTTAAGAACGCTAAGGTTAAGACTCTCATCTTCGGAGATCGTTTCCCATTCCGTTACATGGTAGATGACTATGGTCTAAACTACTATGCTGCATTTGTAGGTTGCTCCGCTGAATCTGAGGCTAGCTTCGAGACAATCAGCTTCCTATCCAACAAACTCAATCAGCTGAAGATTAAGCACGTTGTAACTATTGAGAACTCTGATCAGAAGATTGCTAAGTCGATAATCAAGAACGCTGATGGAACTAAGAGAGATATCAAGACACTTGATTCCATGCAGTCTATGAAGAAGGGAGATATCAAGAAAAAGACTTACCTCAAGACAATGGAGAACAACCTCAAGGTTCTGCAGGAGGTTCTTAACAATTAGGTATTATTAGGTATTACTAGGAGTATAAATTGAACAAAATGGTAAGAGAGACTAAGGACTCTTCATTTAGTATCATTTGCGAGGGGCTTGCTGTCGGGTATTCAGGCAAGCCCCTCTGTGATGAATTCGATCTGGAGATCAATAACGGAGATTATATTTGTATTATTGGGGAAAATGGTGCCGGGAAATCGACCTTGATTAAGACCTTGGTAGGTCTGATTCCAGCGATTAACGGCAAGGTCTTGCTGCGCGGTGATATCGTGAGGCGCGATATAGGCTACTTGCCGCAGCAGCGTGAGATGCAGAAGGATTTCCCGGCTTCCGTATGGGAAGTCGTACTATCCGGCTGCCTTGATATGCTTGGATTCAAACCTTTTTATGGTCATAAGGAGCGAAAGCTTGCCGCCGATGCTATCCGAGAGCTTGACCTTGAGGATATTAAGAACGAGAGCTTTCGCGAGCTATCTGGAGGGCAGCGGCAGCGCGTGCTGCTCGCACGCGCCATCGCCGGCTCGAAGAAAGTGCTGGTTCTGGACGAGCCGATCACCGGGCTTGACCCGGTGGCCGCTGCCCATCTGTACCAGCTGCTGAACAGACTGAATCAGAACGGGACGACAATCATAACCATCTCGCACGACATAAGCAAAGCGCTATCAGCAGCCAACAAGCTCCTGATTATGAACGATAAACCTCACCTTGCTTCAGAAGCGGAGAGAAAGGAGGTTCTAGATGTCTAATTTCTCAGAACAGCTACACATGTACCTTTCTCACTCCTTCGTCGTATATGCGCTAATCGTAGGTGTTTCAATCGCTCTCTGCGCTGCTATGGTCGGAGTAACACTAGTGCTGAAAAGGTTTTCATTTATAGGAGATGGACTATCACACGTTGCCTTCGGAGCGATGACAGTCGGCACAATTTTGCACGTTTCCAGCAACCTCTATGTGACTATGCCCATTACTATAATTGCCGCTATACTGCTGCTTCGCAGCAGCCAGAACAGCAAAGTTATGGGCGATGCCAAGCTTGCTATTTTGTCAGTGGTATCTCTCGCCTTCGGATATCTTATGATGAATGTATTCTCATCATCCGCAAACGTATCTGGCGATGTATGCACTACGCTATTCGGCTCCACATCGATATTGACACTGACAACCGAAGACGTAATTCTCTGTCTTGTCATATCGGCTATAGTCATAGTTGCATTCACATTCCTATATAACAGGCTTTTTGCAGTTACTTTTGACGAGGAATATGCTAAGGCGACAGGCACCAAGACGGAAACTTATAATTTAATCATTGCAATCATCATTGCTGTTATAATAGTGCTGGGAATGAACTTGGTAGGCTCACTTTTGATATCAGCTCTCATCATCTTCCCTGCCCTGTCGGCAATGTGCGTATTTGGAAGCTTCAGAGCAGTAACTATCTGCTCGATAATTCTATCGATAGTTGCCGCTCTTACCGGAATGTTTATATCAATCCTCAGTGGAACTCCAGTAGGCGCAACGATTGTAACGGTAGATGCAGTTATGTATATAATATTTATACTAATCGGCAAAGCAACAGCTAGAGGATAAATTTTACTGAATGTAAAGATGATAAAATGACTAACAAGAAAAAGACTAAATTAATCGTAATAATAATCACGCTGCTAGCTTTTGTAGCAGTATGTATAGGCATTACGCTTCATATCGTATCGGGAAATAGTTCCAAGGCAGATAAAAGCGTAGACATCGACCTCAGTACCATGAGTGCAACAGCAATCTACTCTGAAGTGTCTAACATGATGACAGATCCTAAGAAATACGTAGGAAAAACTATCAAGGTAAAGGGATACTACACCGTAAGCATCGATCCAAGTACTGGCGAGCGCTATACGTACTGCCTGATTCCAGATGCAACCGAATGTTGCCAGCAAGGGCTACTCTTCAAACTCAAGAAAGGTGAAGCATCGAAGCTCCCTGCTGAAGAAAAAAGATTTGTCATATCTGGCAAATTCACACTCAAGACGCTACCTGAAGATAAGAACGCCACGTACGTAGAGCTCGAGAATGCCAAAATCTATAAGGGTGAAAAATAACAAAAAAGACTATAGTAAAATACAAAATGTTCTACTATAGTCTTTTTCTATGACTTAATATTTACCCTTAGCAGTACGAATCCCAGGATTAGCACTCTACAGGATTACATGTACCCAAGTAGAACATCGACAATTGGTACAACTATTACGAACATAATCGTACTCAGCGTCACTACATTGGTTGAAAATTCGACATCTCCATCTCCATGACTTGCAAGAATTGGGAGAACTGCTAGAGCAGGTGCCGCCGATTGTATCACGAACGTCTTAAACTCATCAGCAGGCATGTTCTTGGCTGTAAGCATGAGAATTGCGACCATCGCTAGAGGTCCTAAAATAAAACGGCCGACTAGAGTTATAATCGTATCTCTATCAAGAGTAATCGTCTTTAGCCCTGCCTTTGCAAGGACCATGCCTATGTATATAAGCGACAGCGGTGTTACTATATTACCTATATATGTCAGCGTGCTTGTAGAGAAGGCTGGAACAGGAATCTTTAAAACTAGAAATACTAGTGATACTAAAAACCCTATAAGTGGTGCTGGCAAAAGTTTCTTCCAATCAAACTTTTCCGCGCCTTTGCTCTTCCCAGACTTACTGTCACTCGACATCAGATATACTCCGAGAGTCCAAGTCGAAATCGTATTAGTAATGTAGTAGATGAGGAAATATGGCAGTGCCTTATTCCCGAACAGCGCTACATTAAGCGGCAGTCCAATGAAAATGGTGTTAGCATTTACAAAGGTATTTATCATAGTCCCCCTGCGCCCTGGTCTTACACGAAATGCTCTGACTACAATATATGCAACAATATAACCAAGTATGAATGCAGCAAACGTATACACCAGCCCTTCAGATAGGCTAATTAATTTATCGAATGTCAGATACTTCATTACCGATACGAAAATTGATGCTGGTAGCGCAATATTCATAATTAATCGGGAAAGGTTTTGTCCAAATTCCTGTCCAAACCAACCGTGGGTTTGCAGAAAATACCCCAGTACAATTATTGCAATGATAGGAATAATGCTCTGTATAGAGGTAATTAATATTTCCATATCGCTCCTTTCTAGAGCTCAAACTCCTATAGTCTGTGAAAACCGTAGATATTACGACTTTCACAGGCGATATTCAATATCTTTATTTTAGTATTTTGGATACCATTTTAGGGCCTGAATAGCCTTTACCATATCCTTTTCCTCCGCACGGGCAAGTCCCTGCTCCTGAGCTGTTTTTGCAACTGCTTCAGCAACCTTAATTGATACGTCAGCAACATACTTAAATGGTGGAAGTACTGGTGCTCCTGGCTTGCTCATATCAATGATACCGCTGAGCGAGTGAGCTGCTGCACCAATCATCTCATCTGTTAGAAGGCTTGCCTCAGACGCAAGCATACCAAGCCCTAGTCCTGGATAAATGAGTGCATTGTTAGCCTGTCCGATTACATAGTCCACACCCTTATACGAAACGGTATCTGCAGGAATTCCGGTTGCTACAAATGCTTTGCCATCCGACCAAGCAATTATGTCTTCGGCAGTTGCCTCTGCAAGCTTAGTTGGGTTCGACAGTGGGAAAATCATTGGGCGTTCAGTATTCTCGCACATAGCCTCAACAACTTCCTTCGTAAAAGTATTTGGTACTGTTGATGTTCCAACAAGTATTGTTGGTTTTACTGTCTTCACAACCTCAAGTAAGTCTGTCAGCTTATCTGCGTTAGGATAATCCGAGCGTTTCTTAGCGAAAGGTCTCTGTTCAGGAGTCAAATCATCCATGTCGTCAAACAGAAGTCCTTGTTTATCCACCATGAAGAATCTCTTATATGCCTCTTCCTCTGACAATCCCTTAGTTATCATCTCGCGAAGCACACGATGTGCGATTCCTGCACCTGCAGTTCCACCGCCAAAGCACAGGTAAACCTGATCGGTAATCTTCTCGCCTGTAACAGCAAGCGAACCGAAGATTCCTCCAAGCGTTACAATACCCGTTCCCTGTATATCGTCGTTAAATGTAGGGATATTCTTGCGATATTTTTCGAGAATATTTGCAGCATTTGAACGTCCAAAATCCTCCCAGTGTAGATATAGCTTAGGGAAGAGTTTTTCTGCTGTATTAACAAACTGATCAATGAAATCATAGTAACGATCCCCGCGCACTCTCTCATGACGATTTCCAAGGTAGTTAGGATTATTTCGCAGAGACTCACGGTTAGTTCCTGCATCAATAACTAACGGTAACACTGTGGATGGATCAATGCCAGCCGCGCCAGTATATACCATGAGTTTTCCCACAGAAATATCTACACCGTTTGCACCCCAGTCACCGATTCCAAGAATTTCTTCAGCATCTGTTACTACAATTAGTCTTATCTCACGACCTCCTGCTGCATTTTTAAGCGTTTCCTCGATATGCTCAGGGTGATTAATATCTAGATAACCCGCATACTGCGGATTAACAAAGAGATTGCTATATCCTTCTATAGTGTCTGCAATAGTTGGGTCATATACGATTGGATTGAATTCTTCCAAATGATGAGAGAACAGATAGTAGAACAACGTACGATTTGTATTGAAAATCTCCATGAGAAATAGTCTTTTTTCAAGATCATTCGCTTTAGTCTGTAGCTGAGCATACGTCTCAGCTGCTTGTTCTTCAATAGTCTGAACATAAGGCGGTAACAGGCCTATAAGCCCTAGTTCTTGACGCTCTTCTAGAGTAAATGCGGTACCCTTATTTAGAAAAGGGTTGTTTAAGATATCATGTGCATTCATAGTCCACCTCCACTTTTTATATCTATATTAATTACGTCTCATAATATTACTATAACCCCCATTTGTAAATGCTTTTGAACTCATCAACACGGTATCCTCACACAAACACAACAGAGAGCCAGCCCCCACGGTCTAAGCTCTCTGTTTTCATTTCCTTTATTGTAGCTCTCTCAATGCTAATTCATCACATCGGCAGTTACGCATCTTCACCTTCCGAAATTTCACCTTCTCCAGCATCAGGCAGGGTCACATCCACACCATTCACAGTGATCCCCTCGCTAATTGGAATCATCAGGTAGCTGCGACCATCTATAACCTCCGTCTTGATTCCAAAGGCATGCTCTGGATCCACACTGATATTCGCCTCAGGTGTTTCAATCTTGAACTTCTTGCGATTAATTAGGTTCTCTGGGTTGAAGAACTCTTCCCCTTCAAAATACTGTTTACACGTATCATGGAACTTCTCGATTGCCTCGTCAGAGGTCCCGCTCTTCATGAGAATTTCCTCGAGCTCATTGATATGAATCTCCGGTGCCTCATCGGACTTAGCTTCCTTAAGGATATCGATTTTCTCCCCTATCTGGCTATGAAGTGCCTTCACAACATCGATGTCACACTCATCTTTGAGCGAATCGGCAAGAGCGCTGTCAAATGCGTTTTTCTGAGTATTCGCAGCCATCGGCAGCTTGTCTAGGTTGAACACCGCCTTGAGAAAATCGCTATGAACGTCAGCCGAACTCCTCGTATAGTAGAGCGCCTGATATATGTTAGTCATCCTATCATCGAAGGTCGGGAACATGAACCCCATATCTGGTGCACCGAGGATGCTACCAGTCGACGCGCCGCGGAAATTCTTCTCCTCAGCGAGGTATCTGAGCGCTACCTTCGGGTCTTTTACAGGGCACAGACAGCAAACGAAATACTCGAACTGATCCGTCGACTCTTCTGACCACTCGTCACTACCGCTATCCTTGTACGGCACATCGTAAGCATCAGCAGCAAGCAAAATAACATAGCCGGTATCTCCCATATCTACGCTATCAATAATTCTCTGGAACAGAATCTTGCGCATAGTCTCGTTGCTGAGGTGTGAAGTTCTGAGCGTCTGAAGAAGCCTATGTTCATCGCTATCCTCAACCTGCGCTGTCGAAAATTCTACATCAAGCAGATTTCGTCCCAGCGCCCCAGACAGCACCTTCTTTAGAGTCTTCATGTACATCTCACGCTCTTCATTTTCCATGAGCATCGTCGGCGAATCCATGTACGTAATAACCTCTCGCGCAGCATTGACGTAGCAACCATAAATATGCCCAAAATTATTCATATCTGGACTAAATCTCTTCTTAATTTCTCTAATTTCCTTGCGATTCATCTTGTCTCCCATTCACAATATTTATGTTTATTGTTACAAAGTATACATTTGCAATCAATGAATATTCTGTAATCGTATACGTTTATATTCTTTTAGACGTCTTTAGGTATTTCTTAATTTGCCCCCTACTATAGTTTAATTTATATAGTGGATGAATATGCCTGGATTTCCACTATTAACACCTTCCCAAGTAAATTCTTCAGGCAATTCTTCACGTGAGCACGTGCATACTTCAATCATATAAAGACCTACATTATCTTTATTGTTATCATCTTTATCACAAAAATCTATCCAAACAGCATAGATCTTACCATCTTTCAATTTAAATGCTTGTTCTCCATAGATACTAATAGATTCTTTCCCATAATCATTTGTCCTACTTGAATCAACAGGTTCACTTTTTACAGAAACTATTGACTCACCTTTAAATGCTTCGAGCATTTCATCTATCTTACCATCTAAATCTTCGATATCCTTTTGTGCACTCTTTGAGAAAAGCTTCTTGAGACCTTCTTTATCCTGTTCATTAATGCACTTAACGATTTTTTTATTCATTGCATTCATCTGTACATCTTCATATGCAGTTTCTTCGCTTAGCCGTTGTTCACGACTTTTGCAGCCTTCAAGACAGAATACAGTTGATAAAATCATTAGCAGGCATAGTAATGCACATGTTAATTTTCTCATTGCACCGCACCTCGCTCAGCAAGTAAACAACATTTATTTCTTTGGATAGTTTTGAAGAGTATAAATGAATATACCGTGGTCATCTTGATATGCACCTCCACTAAAATCTTTTGGTGTTTTTTCTTTAGCAAACATTCTCAACTCTATTTGAAACACTCCCTTATCCTCTGGATTTTCTTCGTTCTTGTCGCAAAAGCTTATAAACAATGTGCACTTTTCTCCAGCACTGAATTTAATAGTATAATCTCCATATATAGTTATTGTTTCCTTACCATAATCATACGCCCTACTTGAACCAGCAGATTCACCTTTTGTTGAAACTATAGTCTTTCCTTTAAATGCTTCGAGTAATTCATCTATCTTGCCATCTAAATCTTCGATATCCTTTTGTGCACTCTTTGAGAAAAGCTTCTTGAGTCCTTCTTTATCATCCTTTTTTATGCATCTAATAACCTTTTCCCTAACAGCTTTCATTTTTGTTTCTTCATATTCTGTTTCTTCGTTTAGTCTTTGTTCACGGCTTTTGCAGCCAGCAAGGCAAAATGCTGCTGATAAAATTAACAGTAGACACAATATAACACTTATTGATTTTTTCATTTTTTCTCACCTTTAGTAAATCTCGTAAATTTACCCATTATAGCAAAGTTCCATCTTTGCTATAGATGAATATACCATAATCATTGTTAGTGCCTTCCATTCGAAAGTCCTCAGGAACTTCCTCACTTGAAAAAGTAAGAATAACTAGTTGATAAATACCCTCTCTATCTTTATTATCCTCATCTATATCGCAAGTATTAATAAATAGAATATACTTATCACCATTGCTAAGTTTAAGATGATATTTGCCAAAAATATGTAATGGTTGCGCTTGTGCAGATCCCTCAAAGTTTGGATCACGACCTTTTTTACTTTCAATTTTATTTCCATTAAAAGTATTTATAAATTGATCCAACTTCGAATCTAAATCCTCTATGTGTTTTTGTGCGTCCTTAGAGAAAAGCTTCTTGAGACCCTCTTTGTCTTGTTTGTTTATACACTTGATGACTTTATTTTTCATTTCGTTCATCTGTTTTTCTGTATAAATCTCTTGATCTGCCATTTCATCTGCTCTGCTTTTGCAGCCAGCAAGGCTGAATGCTGTTGATAAAATTAACAATAGACACAGTATGGCACTTATTGATTTTCTCATTTTAAGTCACCTCGTTCGACTTGCAGATGATATTTATTCCTTTGAATAGTTTTGCAGGGTATAAACAAATACCCCGTAGTCGTCGTCGTTAATTTCAATGTAAAAATCTTCTGGTGAGTCATCACTTGAAAAGGTCATAAGTACTATTTGAAATAGTCCTTTTTTTTCCTTGTTCTCATCATCTATATCACATATATTTATAAGTATTTCATATTTCTCACCATTACTAAGTTTTAAGTCGTAGTCTCCGTAAATGTGCAGGGGTTGCGCATCTGCAGAACCCTCGAATGCTGGACTAAGACCTTTTGCACTTTCAATTTTATTTCCGTTAAAAGCGCCTATAAGCTGGTCAAGTTTCCCATCTAAATCTTCTATGTGTTTTTGTGCATCCTTCGAGAAAAGCTTCTTGAGCCCTTCCTTATCCTGTTCGTTTATGCACTTGATGACCTGCTTTTTCGTTTTAGTCATTTGTTTAGTTGTGTAAGTCTCCAAGTCAGCCATTTCATCTGACCTAGTTTTACAGCCTGCAAGACAGAACACAGCTGATAAAATCATTAGTAGGTATAGCATGGTAAGTGTTGATTTTTTCATTGTATCCTCCAACCAATCAGCTGACTTACTTATTGTTGCTGAATTCCATCTTTTTTATAGATAAATATGCCATAGTCGTCATCGTTAGTCTCAATGTAAAATTCTTCTGGTGCTGCATCCTTTGGAAATGTCATAAGTGTTATTTGATATAGTCCTTCTTTTTCTTTGTTATCATCATCTATGTCACATATATTTATCATGATCACATATTTCTCGCCATTAATAAGTTTTAAGCTGTAGTCTCCGTAAATATGCAAGGGTTGTGCATCTGCAGAGCCTTCAAAGTCCGTTCCACTTCCTTTTGTACTTTCTATTTTATTCCCATTGAAAGCACCTATAAGCTGGTCAAGTTTCCCATCTAAATCCTCTATGTGTTTTTGTGCATCTTTCGAGAAAAGCTTCTTGAGACCCTCCTTGTCTTGTTTGTTTATACACTTGATGACTTGCTTTTTCATCTTATTTATTTGTTTATCTGTATGGGTCTCTAATCCTGCCATTTCATCTGTTCTGCTTTTGCAGCCTGTTAGGCAAAACACTGTTGATAAAATTATCAATAGACATATTCCAACACTTATCAGTTTATTCATTTTATCACCGCTATTATAAATTAATTGATATAGTGGATGAATATGCCTGGTTTTCCACTATTAACACCTTCCCAAGTAAATTCTTCAGGCAATTCTTCACGTGAGCACGTGCATACTTCAATCATATAAAGACCTACATTATCTTTATTGTTATCATCTTTATCACAAAAATCTATCCAAACAGCATAGATCTTACCATCTTTCAATTTAAATGCTTGTTCTCCATAGATACTAATAGATTCTTTCCCATAATCATTTGTCCTACTTGAATCAACAGGTTCACTTTTTACAGAAACTATTGACTCACCTTTAAATGCTTCGAGCATTTCATCTATCTTACCATCTAAATCTTCGATATCCTTTTGTGCACTCTTTGAGAAAAGCTTCTTGAGACCTTCTTTATCCTGTTCATTAATGCACTTAACGATTTTTTTATTCATTGCATTCATCTGTACATCTTCATATGCAGTTTCTTCGCTTAGCCGTTGTTCACGACTTTTGCAGCCTTCAAGACAGAATACAGTTGATAAAATCATTAGCAGGCATAGTAATGCACATGTTAATTTTCTCATTGCACCGCACCTCGCTCAGCAAGTAAACAACATTTATTTCTTTGGATAGTTTTGAAGAGTATAAATGAATATACCGTGGTCATCTTGATATGCACCTCCACTAAAATCTTTTGGTGTTTTTTCTTTAGCAAACATTCTCAACTCTATTTGAAACACTCCCTTATCCTCTGGATTTTCTTCGTTCTTGTCGCAAAAGCTTATAAACAATGTGCACTTTTCTCCAGCACTGAATTTAATAGTATAATCTCCATATATAGTTATTGTTTCCTTACCATAATCATACGCCCTACTTGAACCAGCAGATTCACCTTTTGTTGAAACTATAGTCTTTCCTTTAAATGCTTCGAGTAATTCATCTATCTTGCCATCTAAATCTTCGATATCCTTTTGTGCACTCTTTGAGAAAAGCTTCTTGAGTCCTTCTTTATCATCCTTTTTTATGCATCTAATAACCTTTTCCCTAACAGCTTTCATTTTTGTTTCTTCATATTCTGTTTCTTCGTTTAGTCTTTGTTCACGGCTTTTGCAGCCAGCAAGGCAAAATGCTGCTGATAAAATTAACAGTAGACACAATATAACACTTATTGATTTTTTCATTTTTTCTCACCTTTAGTAAATCTCGTAAATTTACCCATTATAGCAAAGTTCCATCTTTGCTATAGATGAATATACCATAATCATTGTTAGTGCCTTCCATTCGAAAGTCCTCAGGAACTTCCTCACTTGAAAAAGTAAGAATAACTAGTTGATAAATACCCTCTCTATCTTTATTATCCTCATCTATATCGCAAGTATTAATAAATAGAATATACTTATCACCATTGCTAAGTTTAAGATGATATTTGCCAAAAATATGTAATGGTTGCGCTTGTGCAGATCCCTCAAAGTTTGGATCACGACCTTTTTTACTTTCAATTTTATTTCCATTAAAAGTATTTATAAATTGATCCAACTTCGAATCTAAATCCTCTATGTGTTTTTGTGCGTCCTTAGAGAAAAGCTTCTTGAGACCCTCTTTGTCTTGTTTGTTTATACACTTGATGACTTTATTTTTCATTTCGTTCATCTGTTTTTCTGTATAAATCTCTTGATCTGCCATTTCATCTGCTCTGCTTTTGCAGCCAGCAAGGCTGAATGCTGTTGATAAAATTAACAATAGACACAGTATGGCACTTATTGATTTTCTCATTTTAAGTCACCTCGTTCGACTTGCAGATGATATTTATTCCTTTGAATAGTTTTGCAGGGTATAAACAAATACCCCGTAGTCGTCGTCGTTAATTTCAATGTAAAAATCTTCTGGTGAGTCATCACTTGAAAAGGTCATAAGTACTATTTGAAATAGTCCTTTTTTTTCCTTGTTCTCATCATCTATATCACATATATTTATAAGTATTTCATATTTCTCACCATTACTAAGTTTTAAGTCGTAGTCTCCGTAAATGTGCAGGGGTTGCGCATCTGCAGAACCCTCGAATGCTGGACTAAGACCTTTTGCACTTTCAATTTTATTTCCGTTAAAAGCGCCTATAAGCTGGTCAAGTTTCCCATCTAAATCCTCTATGTGTTTTTGTGCATCCTTCGAAAAAAGCTTCTTGAGACCCTCCTTGTCCTGTTCATTTATACACTTGATGACCTGCTTTTTCGTTTTAGTCATCTGTTTAGTTGTATAAGTCTCCAAGTCAGCCATTTCATCTGTTCTGCTTTTGCAACCTGTTATGCAGAATGTTGTTGATAAAATTATCAATAGACACATTACAACACTTATCAGTTTCTTCATTCTATCACCGTTGCTTAATTAATCGATGTAGTGGATAAATATACCCGGATTCCCACTATTAACACCATCCCACTTAAAGCCACTTGGAAGCTTATCCTCGGTGCAGGTTATCATCTCTATCATATAAAGTCCGACATTCTCTTTATTCTCATCATCCATAGAGCAAAACTGTACCCACATCACATACTTCTTACCATTGTTTAGATTAATCGTGTAATTACCGTAAATATTAATAGGTTGTGTATTAGAATCGCCACTAAACCCTGGCTCTTCACCATCAATGCTTTTAATTTTTACACCATCAAATATATTTATCAGATTATTAATCTTGCCATCTATTTCTTCTGAATTCTCTTGTGCGCTCTTTGAAAACAGCGATTTTAACCCTTTCTTATCCTTGTTATTTATACATTTTGCAATTTTTTTATTAACTGTATTTATTTGCTTTTCTGCATATAATGTCTGACTATCCATTTCATCAGTTCTGCTTTTGCATCCAGCAATACAAAATGATATTGTTAAAATCATCAACAGATACAGTATTGCACTTATTGATTTTTTCATTGTATCCTCCCAATGCAAATCAGTATGCTTTTATTGCGGAGCATTTTCTAAAGTATGTACAGACATAGCGTAATCATCTTTATACACACCTCCATGAAAACCTTCTGGCGTTTCTGCCTTAGAAAATGCCCTCAAATCTATTTGAATTAACCCTTCCTTATCTTGGCTCTCATCATTCTTGTCGCAAAAGCTAATAAACATAGAATACTCTTTTCCATTGCTGAGTTTGAGAGTATAATCTCCATAGATATGCAGTGGTTGAGCATCTGCGGATCCTTCAAAATCTGTTCCACTTCCTTTTGCACTTTCAATTTTATTTCCGTTAAAAGCACCTATAAGCTGGTCAAGTTTACCATCTAAATCCTCTATATGTTTTTGCGCATCCTTCGAGAAAAGCTTCTTAAGACCTTCCTTATCCTGCTCGTTTATGCACTTGATGACTTTATTTTTCATCTTATTTATTTGTTTATCAGTATATATATCCAAATTAGCCATTTCATCAGTTCTGCTTTTGCAACTTGTTAGAAGCAAAACTGTTGAGCTTACCATAAGTAAGCACATTATAATACATGTCATTTTCTTCATTTCACACCTCTTTTACCACCTGTAATAAACATTTTTATTTTTCTCATCTATGCAAATACCGTATATTTCTTGTTTATCCCCATATTTTTTTATAAAAGCCTCCCATAGTTCAGGCTCTTTACTGAAGTCAATCATCCCTTCAACTCTAAGATTTTTATAATTGACATCTTGGTATTCAGGATTGAATCCTGTTATCCACCACTGCGGATCTCCAGGTTCATATTTCATTATCTGCTTTCCAGACTTGTCATAGAGAGATAGCTTCATTATGAGTTTACTATCTTGGTATGTTAGTTTGTGGTAACCATTGCCTCTGTATATTCCTGTTTCAGCACCAGCACCTAGTCCATAGTAATCACCTTTCCACATCCAGAGAACATAATCATTGCCATTACTTGAAAACTCCATTTTTTTAGGCTTCGCAGACGTGAACGACTTAAACACATGGTCATATGTATCATTGTAACCAAAATATCTTTGTATACAGTTTCGCCTAGCGTGATATACGCCATTAGCGTCCCTATCCATATTAAGTGTTACACCTATAGCCTGTTCTCCTATCCTTGATTTGGATAAGGCCGCTGCGTAATCACTTGCATTTGTCGATGAAAATCCTGGAATTGGAGTCTCTGCTAGTTCTCGCGATTTAGAAAATAACCAGTTCTTACCCTCTGGGTTGCCCTGCAAGATTCCAGTCCATCCGAGGAAATCGAATGTACCATCCACTACAGTTTCTACACTTGGGAATGCTCCATTTCTATCAACCATTATCAGCGGCGACGCAAGGCAGTAATTGTATGGATTCATCGCGAGAGGCTTAGTGATACTGCCACTAACGATATCTTCACCTGCAAATCTTCCTGCATCAGGCATATACTCTCTTGCTTGTGCAAAGTACGTTCCACTCACTACATCTTTGCGGTATCCCGTATAAGCGAATGGCTGTATGCTTTCTCTATCCATGCCACTTAGCTCGTTACCAAATTCATCATATGCGTAGCTCTCTATGAGTGCATTATCAGCACCCACAAGGTGCATTGGTGTTCCTTGTATATCCGCTAGATAATAATATTCTTCATCACCTTTCATAGCTAGCGGTATTGAATCTTCCCATATAAAACGCTGATTCATGCCATTTCGCTTTCTCTGAACCAGATTGCTGTGCTCCTTGGAGTGGTCAACTATATACTCGGTTTCTACATTTCCAATAAGCTCCTTTACCCTCTGCCCAGCCGCATCGTACATGTATTCTGACACGAGACCGCTACTATCTATTACTTTATCAAGCCTATTTGCTGTGCCATATACAAATCTCTTAGATGTGTTTCCATCAACACACATGCTGATAATATTTCCACGTCTGTCGTATATATATGTTGTTTCTGATTCTGCTTCTCTCTTGGATATAAGTTGGTCTGCTTCATTGTATGAATATATAGTTTCAATGCCATCTGAAGTCTTCCTCATCCTATTGCCGAAAGCATCATACTGATACTCCCTAAGTACCTTCGAGTCTCTTGCTACTTCTATCAGCTTGCCTGTTGCATCGTATTTGTAGTTAAAGGAGCCGCTATGTTCACTAAATCCTTTTCTCTCCTTTTCAATGCACGATATATTGCCTCTTATATCGTACTTATAACGCTGCCTATCTATGATTCCTTTGTCATTAGCATGAGTCAACATCTGCAGTCTGCCGATATTATCGTACTCATATGATGTGCTGCTGCCATTAGGCATAGCACGCCTTGCTAGCCTGTTTAGTTCATCGTAATGATATAAGATGGAGCTTTCTCCATCCATGATTTCAGCAAGTCTGTGTTTGTTATCATACCTATAATGTGCCGTAGAACCATCAGGGTAAGTAATGCTTGTCCTTTCACCTGATTTGCCATACCCATAGCTTACGACCTGTCCATCTGGGTAAGTTTCTTTTGTCATTCTTCCTAAGCAATCATACTCGATTAATGATGCCCCATTTGGAGTTTCTGTCTTCGTAGTTTTTCCAAGCAAATCATATGCGAATCTTGCAAAATTTCCATCCGCATGGATAATCTCAGTTATTTTATCGAGCGAGTTATATTTAGTCTTAGTTACAAACCCGTCTCTGTCAGTCTTTTCTATCAGTCTGCCTTTCGCATCGTACTTAAAAGATGCAGTGTCGCCAATTGGATTAATCGACTTTGTAACCCTTCCCATCAGATCTCTTACATACTTCATTACACGAGATGCGTTTTCTCCCTTTGAGATGCGGCGTATTTCAGTGATTTGATCCATGCCATCATAATCATACTCTACTTCGTTACCGAGCTCATCCGTAACCTTAATGAGCATACCCGAAAGCGAGTACTCGTAAAACGACATTCCTCCGTCTGCATTTATCTTAGACGTTACGTTATTCATGGCATCATAGGTGTATGCTGTCCTCTCTCCATTTTCACCTTTTACCTCAATAAGTCTATTTATGCAGTCGTACTTATAATACCTCTTGTAATTATTCACATCTGAGTATTCAGTGATATTTCCTGCAGGATCAACAACGAAGTCCTCTGACGCGCCATCTGGATGAATTATGCGTTTCAAAACACCACCAGGATAATACTCATACCTGGTAGTACATCCTGAACTATCAGTTCGTGATGCTATTCTGCCGATTGGCGTGTACTCATACTTTTTACTATTCCCAAGAGGGTCAATTTCTTCTATTAGCTGATCTGCTGCATCATATATAAATGAATAATCATTTCCGCCTCGATCTGTGTATTTTATTATATTTTCTGAACCATCATAGCAGAAATGCTCTTCAGATCCATCCGAATATCTCGCACTAGTGAGTCTATTTATTCCGTTATATTCATACTCCGTTACATTTCCGACCTCATCTGTCTCCATGATAAGGTTACCCATGCCATCATACGCATAGGCATGTCTCCCTCCTTCAGGGTCAATCTGCAGAATCAGCCTATTATTCTTATCATATTCATAAGAAATGTATCCTCCATTAGGGAGTACCTCTTTCTTGAGATTCCACATTTCATCATATGTATATGTTGTAATTCTGCCGAGTGGATCTGTTTTTTCGGATGGAAAACCAAGACAGTTATATTTATATGTTGTCTCTGCACCGTTTGGAGCAGTTTCCTTAATCATTCTGCCTAATTTGTCATATTCAAAAGTTATGCTGCTCTTATCCGGCTGAATTACTGCAGTAATGTTACTCTCATCATCGTATGTAATTTGCCTTGTATTACCGTTAGCATCTGCTGTGCTCGAAAGTCTATTGAGGGCATCCCATGTATAAGTTTGCTTTCCGCCTCTTTCATCACAAGCTTCGATTATATTATCTCGCTCATCAAAGCTGAATGATGTAATGCTTCCTTCAGCATTCATAATCTCGCATACATTACCATTTTTATCATGTCTAAAGAAAGTCTTTCTACCAAGACCATCTTCAGTAACGATTAGTCTTTCACCGAAGATACTATACTTGTTTTTAACTTTAAGTTTACCGTCAACGATGAGCTTTTCTGGTTTTCCTTTGCTGTCATACTCTATTATTGTTTCTGTTCCAACTGGATCTATTACTTTTATTACATCCCCATTTTCATTGTACAGAAATTCCCGTCTGCCGCCGTTTTTATCAACAAATGCAGTTCTCTTGTCTTTCTTGTTATAGCTGAAACATTCTTCAGCATCACAATACTCATTTTTGATAGTCCTTAAACGACTATCATTATAGTGATAGCTTACTGCACCGTTACGCTCAGTTTGCACGGTTCGACCTCTATCGTCATCATATTTATATGACATAGAGCTCTCATCTGGGAAGGTTTGGCTTATTACCCTTCCATATGAATCATATTTATTTGTGATTGTACTTACATTATCTGCGTTAACAATCTCAGACAGATAGCCACGTGAGTCGTATAAATACTTATACGCTCCTCCATTTGGCATTATTACTTTTGAAAGCGCACCTTTTTCATATTCATATTTAACTGTACGTCCTGTGTGGTCAGTCACAACATCTATCATGCGCTCAGTATTATACTCTAGCGCATATTCTTCGCCCGATGATTTTCTAATGCTAACGAGTAATCCATCTTCATACGACAAGTCGATAGATGTGCGATTTTTGTCTTTTCTTTTTATATATTGGCCTTTGAAGTTAAATATGTATTTTGTACCAGCTTCGGTCTCATATACATATCCTGAGCTGCTTTTCATTAGCTTTCCAAGGCTTGCGCCAAAATTAACCACACCTTCATCTCCTATGAAGGTAAATGATTCCTCTCTGCCATCCTCTCTAATAAGCTTAGCGCTTTCCTTACCTGCTACATTTCTTTCTATTAGTAGCTTTACTTCAAAGCTATGATTCCATCTATTTCCAAACGCCCCTTTATATGTGTTTATCGAATTATAAAATCTTCCAAATACTAGAGGCGACTTGCCATCAATAACTAAGTCATCCTTTTCATAAATAAAATTACCAGATGATAGGTTTACTGGATCTTTACTAAAGGCATGAGTAATATCATATTTGCCCTTTGCATTTTCTAGGGCCTTTGCGGTTGCTGTATTGATCGCTTCATCAATTTCTTTCATCCAATTCTGATTTGCAGGCAAGTTGAAACCGTTAGCTGTTGAGGTCGCTAATGCCGATAATCCTGTATTCATAAGTGAAATCAAGTTGCCATATTCGAGGAATAAGTCTTTGGTAGCAGCCTCTATTTCATCTATTTTCCTAATTTTATTCTCTAGAACATTTATTACATTGAGTTCAACTTCTTTAGAATGCCTCAAAGTATTCATCGTATTACTAACGACCGCACTTATATCTGGGATAGATATCATCAATAACATGTACAAAAGCAACGATGTATCTATACCTTTAATAATATTTTTATGCTTACTTATATCATCATTGATATCATCTTCCCTTAAGATCTCATCACCTACAGCATCTACCAAGGTATTGCAGTCAGTTTTTACAATATCACCAAGAGAAGAAAGTCCATGTATTATCTTCTTAACTCCCATCATATGTGTGCAAGCATGTACATACCAGTTACCACTTAAATTTCCATTTGAAGTAAAGCTATCTAAAGTAGAATTAATTTTCTCTGTAGCTTCTGTAACCTTGGAAATTCCTTTTAACATGCTGTCACACTGCATTTTTATGCACTGAGGATTTACGACTCTTCCGCCCATACATTCTCCCTCTATTTATATCTCAGATCATCATTAATGGCTTCCAATTTATTTCTACTTTTTATCTTCGATTCTTTTATTTCAGCAATCAGATTTTCAAACAGTCTTTCACTATCACGCATACTTAAATTTGCCTCATCTAGTAAATTCACCATTTCCTTATCATATGAATACTTTTCACGTTGTTCTTCAAGCACCCCTATGTTTCTATACATTTCATAAAAACCATCTTCGTTATCTTTGATTTTTTTCTCTGCCGCTTCAAGCTCTTCTATCTGTTCTTCAAGCTTTTTTCTTGCATTCAGTAATTCACTTCTATCATCTACGCTCATTATAAAATCCTTATTCTACTTTACGGTCTTGCGATTATGTCTTCCTGCAAACTTTTTTGCTGTCTTTGAATCCCATTGTGCAAACAGCGAGTCGGTTTTAAATAGCTTTGCAGAATCGTCAGCAACCTGCGCCTTAAGCTTGTTTACCACTTTAGAAAAATCCTCATACAAGGTCTGGGCACTTGCAACTGCAGTTAGGGTCGACTCTTCATCTCTCTGAAGCTCATCTACCATTACCAGTGTGGATCCCGCACTTAATCTAGCTGCGGTGTTCGCCACTTCATCTTTTATAATTTGTATATCTGCCATAATATCCCCTTTTTTCATAGCAATTCTATACTACTAAGATATATCGTCTATATTCTACCTAAAAAACTTCCCCACTTCATCCTTGTACACGAAGTCTGTCACGCCTCCGCAGGCCTCGCACTTGGACGAGCGGCAGCCAAAGCCCTGACCGTATTTACCAAATCCAACACGCATCTTGTCCGATCCGCAAAATGCGCATATCTCATTATACTCCATCTCGCGGCTACACGCATCGCCTACGCCCCCTCGGACGTCTACCGCCATGCTCTTACCTGCATTTGGCAGAGCCTCTATATCCGTTTCTTTAAAACCGGAAACTACGTTATTTAGCTCATTTTCCGTCATGACCCATCTTCCGTCTGCCATGTTTCTACCACCTCTCTATGGATTAGCGCGCACTGTTGTGTTAATATAGTGCATACGATTAATTCTATAATACATTTCAGAAATATCAAGGAGAACACATGCTCACAGGCAAACAAAGAAGTTATCTAAAAGGGCTCGCACAGAAGATTGAGCCTACAGTATATATCGGCAAGGCGGACCTCACGGAGAATATCATCCGCTCTATCGACGAGAACCTTACGGCAAATGAGCTTGTAAAAGGGCAGATTCAGGAAGGCTCACTACTCGATCCGACCGAGGTGTGCAGTGAACTCGCAGAGATGCTCCACGCTGAATTCGTAGCTGCAATCGGTCGCCGCTTCGTGCTCTACAGAAGGGCTAGAAATCCTAAAAATGTAAAAATCGAGCTGCCGAAGGCACCTCGCAAATAATTTGACTTTACTTGAAACAAAAGCACTTAACGCCCATTTCTGGGTGCTAAGTGCTTTTACATTTATAATCCAATCTCGTCAGCAACCTCACGCATTGCTTCTAGCGAAATATCTATAAACTCGTCGAAGCTAACTCCGATTTCCTCGATAGCCGCCATGTACTGTCTGTTCGCGCCTGCTGCAAATCTCGTTTCCTTAAACCTCTTATTTACCGACTTGTGCTTAACGCTCGCAATCTTCTTATCTGGGTATATCTGTGCAACCGCCTTGCAGAAACCGCTCATCGGGTCTGCGGCAAGAAGTGCAATCTCAAGAGTCGACTTCGCAATCACACCCGACTCCGGATTATGTGCACAAATAGCCTGTGCCATAACTGGTTCATCGTAGCCTTCGTCCTTTAGAATCTGTGCCGAAACAGGTCCGTGCGTAGACATATCTGTACGCCAATCAGCGGTCTCCTCGTCTAGGTCATGCAGCAATCCGCAGATTCCCCAGAACTCTATCTCATCGGGAGCAAGCTTCTTTGCCAGCCCTCTCATTATCGCTTCAACCGCATAAGAATGCGTTATGTAATTCTCACCCTTTACATATTTGTGTAGCAGCTCATTAGCCTGCTCTCTCGTAATATGCTCGCCCATTTTGTTTCTCCTTTATACATGTGCTAATCTAAATTTTAACACGAAGCTTATTCGCTGGCTATATATCGCATTTGACTGATTTAATGACATACAATAGAATAGTAGCTATGTAAATTGCACAATCACTTACCGTGTACTTACGAGTGCACGCGTGTAAATATATTTGAACGGAATGGAATAAACAGAATGGAAAAAACAATACATAATAAAAACAAGGGCATCTTGCTGATAGTCACTTCAGCATTTTTCTTCGCCCTCATGGGAATCTTCGTCAAGCTCTCGGGTGACCTACCAGCTGTAGAAAAAGCATTTTTCAGAAACCTAATCGCTGCAATCATCGCTGCAATCGTACTCATCAAGGACAAGCAGCCTATTATAATAGGACGAAAAAACTACATCCCAATGCTCGTGCGAGTAACCGCAGGTACTATCGGAATTCTCGGAAATTTCTACGCGGTGAGCCACATCATGGTTGCCGATGCCAGTATGCTCAATAAGCTATCGCCATTTGCAACGATTATCTTTTCGATTATTCTCCTCAGGGAAGTTCCCAAGAAGTATCAGGTTTTCTGCCTAATGCTCGCCATGACTGGCGCGCTATTCGTAATCAAGCCAGGCTTCTCCGGCAATCCGCTAGGAATGGCTGCTGGACTCATCGGCGGAGTTGGTGCAGGGCTTGCATACACTATGGTGCGAAAGCTCGGTTCCAATGGAGTGCAAAAAGCGGTCATTGTATTCTGCTTCTCGGCATTCAGCTGCCTCGCCATGGTGCCGCTGATTATCGTAAAATACCACGAGCCAATCAACATGTACCAGCTTATGATGCTTCTTGGCGCTGGATTTGCCGCTGCTGGCGGTCAGTTCACAATCACTGGTGCATACCGCTATGCACCAGCTAAGGAGATCTCAATCTATGATTATTCGCAGATTATCTTCACGACTTCGCTTGGCTTCATAGTGTTTGGTGAGATTCCAGATATCTACAGCTTCATCGGCTATGCGATTATCATCACAGCTTCTACTATAATCTTCTTTAAGTCGAAGAATGAACAGTAGGTAAATTAAAATTGGATAAGAGAATGCCGCGCTGCCCGAGTGGGAGGCGCGGCATTTTGGTTTATCTACTTCTCTTAAACTGCTCTCAATCTAAGCTTCTTGCGGGAGAAGGTCATAAATATTATCAGCATTATCAAATACTATTTCGTCCAAAGTATTAATGCAGACGTATTTCTGCTCCTCTATATCGTATGCAATGAAATCATCGTCAAACACATCAATTATAGGAATCAAGTTGCATGAAGAAAGTTCCCCTTTAAGAATATCATCCGCATTTATTATTTCCTTTTCTGACAATATTTTTATATCATATCCAAATCTATTATTATCATCACACGAAACAATATGCTTTACCTCTTCTGGCAGACTACAAGAATATGCTTTTTCTATACTCTTTACTACGTCTTCATTAATTGGCTGTTTTTTTGCATTATCAATAAAAGTTTTCATGCTATACTTCTCCTTTCACCGCACTACGAAGCTTGCTATAAGCAGAATCTGCACCATGAAGTGCTTTATGTGCAGAGTAACTCATAGGTGTAAGATTATCAAGCGAATTATCTCCTCCAAGGCTTAGAGGAACGATATGGTGTAGTTCGTAGCAACTTCCTGCCTTCCTTACTATATTACCATCATCCGACACTACATCTTTCTTTTCTTTAGGAAACTCTCTTCCGTATTTTTCTTCAAACGCCTTTCTAAGAGCTATCTTTTGTTTCTCAAAGTCCCTACGTTTTTCAGCTACTTCTACTCTCGAAACATCTCTTAATTGAGAAGCGTCTATTTTATTCTTAATTGTTTCAGGGCACTCAGATTTTGATTTAACATCATCTACACAATCTTTGATTGCAGAATTAACATCCCCTTGATTCTCTATTTTGCTACCTTCCGCTTCAACTTCAGCCCCTGGCACTTCTATCCTTTTATCCGGGTCAAAGCCTTTATCTTCGACCTTTTTGTCGCCTTTGTCATGTTCAAAGTTTACTCTCTTATCAGGGTCGAATTTATTATCAGGTTGTTTTTCAGTGGCTTTTCCTGTAACTTCGACTGTTTTTGCAAGTTTTTCTATCATTTGAGTCCTCCCATCTCACTCCATTTCTCAAGGTCGGCTATTTTATCAGCAACATTTATCAGGTAGTATGTAACTCCACATTGAATTATATCTAGCCTTAAACGTGTAGTCATATCATCTATTCCTAGTTCATGAACAGCATCCTCCGCATACTTCGTCCATACACTAGCCTCTGATGTCTCTTGATATGCAGCTTTAACTGCTTCTGTTATAGTTGGGAATAGCGCATCGTATATAATCGCCATTTTAGTCATACGAGGCTGCTCCGCTGGATTAACCATCATGTCTAATGCTTTTACCTTAATAGATGCATCAAGCCCTATCTTATTAAGTCTTGGTTTGATATCATTTTGCAGTTCATCAGCAGGTACTTCTCTTCCGCTGCTCAACACCTCGGCGATAAACTTCTTGTCTTCTAGCGACTCTATTCCAACATCGTTATGTTCTGGCATATACGAATAATCAACAGACTCTGCATCATATAGCTTCACCTTGCACAGAACTGGCTGAACCCACTCATTCTGGTACACGGCAGCTACACCGCATGGAAGCTTTGCAAGTTCCTTAATCTGATCATCATCTAGGTTTGCCGCATAGCCAACTAGCTCACGGTCTCCCTTATCAGGTAATCTCATGATTATCTTTGTATTTGTATTACGGATTGCAGCCATGTCTAGAAGTCCAGGAGACTGATCCGCTATGATGAATCCTTCTCCATATGTTCTCATCTCAGCAATAGCATTCGCTATCATCTCAACGCTCTTGCCAAGCAAGTTTGCACCTTCCTGATTTTGCTCTGTAGAAGTCCTCTTCAAGATATGGTGAGCCTCTTCCAGAACTGTAACATGCTTTAGATTCGAATTCATGCCTTCTGCGGAGCTCATTCTGTGCTCCTGTAATTTGAGAACTAGGATTCCCATGATTAGTGACTTCGTTTCACTAGAGCCGACTCTGCTCAAATCTACAACCGTATTATTCTCAAACAGTATTTTGCAGCTGATTTCATCATCGCAGAAAATCATACCATTTAGTCCATTTGTCAATGAGTGTAGCCTCGTCAACAATGAGCCTTTATACGCACCCTTATTTTCCGTATCATACTCACTGGCATCTATTATTGTCTTAACATTTCTCTCGATGTCTGCAAATCTTGGATAATAACTTTCATCATATCTATTAGTAGATTCAGTCAAATTCCATCCACAATCCTCATATGACTTTTCGATTGCATCCTTGAGTACAGCGGGCATCGCAGCATACATAGGCCAGCATACATTGAAGATTTCCACTATGCGGTCTATATGCTCAAGGACATGTATCTCTCTTGGAAAGCTGAATGGATTAATTTTAAGAAGCTCATTTAGTCTAGGATTTGTTCCATACACATTTACATCTTCTCTTGAACCAAACACATTTTTGTATTCGCCCTTAGTCGGTTCAATTACTAAGAACTTCACGCCTTCATTAGAAACTTCATCTAGTATCTGGTATACGGCATTACTCTTTCCAGCACCCGTACTTCCAGTTATAAATGCGTGCGAAGTGAGTGATTTTGATGAAAGCTTAATTCTAGTGCGTTCCTCGTGGTTCATATGGAATATACGCCCTAAATCGATAGTGTTATTTCTTCCATCATTGCCGTCATAAGTTACTACGGTTCTTCCAAACTCGGCGCACTCTAGCACAGGTAAGCCTGCGACAGACTTCTGCGGGAAGTTCAATGAGAACGAAAGTTCTTTACCTGAAAGTGCCGTTGTCGCACTGACGATAGGCGGATATACGAACAAGTCAGGATCTAGTTCTGTTAATTCTGGATTTATGCCGAATAGTGGATGCCTTAACTCCTTGATGTATGAATAAATCTCATGTGCATCCCTACTGTCTTCTCCGAGGTCACCTCGCCATAGGTTAATCGATGAGCGAGACATATAAGATGCCTCTCCTTGAGTTAGACCGATGTAGGAATGTGCGACATTATTTACAATGTTCTGGTCTTCACCTATTACATACGCAGCAAAATCCCACATGCCAAGAGCCGACGACTTCTCGTAACGCTTCATCTGCTCTTCAAGCATATCTAATGAATGCTTAATATTGTAATTTGTAAATGTCTGTGTAATACCTTCATTCTTACCGATTGTAGCGGTCACGTTTGAAGACCTAGCGAAATTAGCTCCGAAGTTAGCTCCGAAGTTAGTGGCTCTGGAAACACCTTTAGATACCGTGTTGGCTACAGACTTTGCTTTGCTAGTTATCTTGGATATAGTATCAGTAGTGCTCTTGGTGGTTGTGGTGCCTTTGGATATAGTGTCTGTTATGCTTTTAAATTTTCCTGCATACCCTCCAATACTACCACCAATTTCTGGTGTGCCACCTTTTCCTCCAACTCCAACATTTAATCCAGCGTTACCACCCCTATTAGTACCTTTTGAATCAGAATGACTATTAGTTTCAGATTCTGATTCTCCTTTAGTATCAGAATGACTATTAGTATTGCCTTCAGTATTTGTAGTTCCTTTTGTCATACCGTCAGAACGGTTGCTTCCACTCTGCACTCCGGCATTAATTCCCGCATTCACGCCAAAGAGAGCCATCGATCCAGTTGAGTCGCTCTCCGTATACTGAAAGTTCGTCTGCCATGATGCATATGGGGCGAGGGCTGTGTAGATGTCAGTTAGGTGCAGTTTGCGTTCTTCAACATCAAGAATCGGGGTTGCCAGTAGCACGAGCGTGTACTCTTCACCATTGTCAGCTGGAATTGTTCCATCTAACAACTTTTCTATTGTCTGACTTATAAATTTTTCAGACTTTTCAGTAGGGATATTTGTTGCCGTAGCTACTGAATAAGCCTTGTTATCATCGAAGCAGGGTGGCACTGACTCTGAATTATTACTTATTTCAACACCAGGGCAATTACCCTTAATAGCATCAACTAATCTATCCCTAAAGTTGTTTGCCTTTACATTGTTGTTATCATTTGCAGTATTAAGAACTGCCAAATACACATTAGTCTCTTGGCATGTGCGGTTGAATATCAAAGCGATGTTACATTCTTCGTTTGACAGAACCTGATATACGTTAATTAGTTTCTCTATATTGTTTTCTTTCTTATCTGTAACCCACTTCGTGATATTGCAATATCTCAGATTATGAGACACATCAAGCTTCTGCCCATCGTATTCAGCTTCACGTTCAATTGGCACATATAGTTCATTGAGCTGAGGAAGATAGGCATTATAAATCTCAACACCACAAACCGCGAGGAGCTTTTCTGTAAGTTCCTCGGCAACAACATCTGATGGATCAGGTATTTCAGAAAGATACATTTCACGCAGTTCTTCTACGTGCTTTACTTGTTCAGGAGATAAAACCGAGAGTCTATTTATGGTATCTGCAGCTTTTCCCCCTGCTCGCTTAATAAGATTTTTTATTCCCATCTCTGTCTCCTATACGATAACCTTCCAGTCCATTAGCGAATCAATTCTATCGCTATAATCACGTAGTACCATCTGTGTTTTCTTAAGACCGTCGATAGCTCTAGTCTCTTCACAAATTATGTTTGCCTTTTCCGATAGTTTAGGACTATAGTCGACAACATTCACCCTTATCTTGTTGATAAGGGCATTTAGCCACGTTTCAAAATCACTACTGTGCTCGCGCTTAAGAACTCTAAACGCATTCTTAAGTTCATCGCAATAAAGCTTATTATAGGAATCTACCAGTTTGCGTGTATCTATTTTATTGGCGACTGTAATTCCCCAGATTTTAACCTCAAATGTTTCCTTTTCAAACTTATAATTGTTCTTAAACATATCTTTCTCATCTTTGAGAATTAACTGTGCCAGTTCATCTTTTTTCTTATCATCTAATGTCGGTGAGTTCGCAACTACAAAGGCTATTCCACGCTTTATTACCTCTACTGCGTTGAGCCAGTAAACTTTGGAGTTCTCACCAACCGCTTTAATCGCTTCATCTAGACGAACATTATAATCGTCTGAGACGAATTTCATTAATTCTTCTGCAGCTGCAGTGTCTGCCTCAAGCTTAGTTTCTCTAAATACCTTGATATTATCAAATGTTTTCTTTAAGTCCTGACTAATTCCCTTGATAACCTCGCCGGCATCCTTCTCCATAAATTCAGAAAAATGTCCTATAATATTAGCTCCAGAAGCTTTTACATTCTCGATGTGTTCAGATAAGTTGCATGCTTCTTGCTTCTGTTTTATGAAGTCCTGTTCGACACTCTTCATATCAGAATATTCGTAAACAAATGCCTTATCAGATAGGATTCCTTCCATATTTTCGTCATACGAATTAAGGTATAATTCTGAATTCTTTGCACCTTCCGCTTCAATTTCAACTATTAAAGCCGCCTTGTCCTCTTCCATTTCTGCAACAAGCTCATTGGCTTTAAGCTCTCTTGCCTCTGTTATTTCTCCGATTTCTTCTTGTGCAGCATCTACAATTCTATCTATGTATTTGTCAGATTGCTTGCATTTATCATATGCTGAATACTTTTCCGCGAAGCTTACAATTTCATGTTCGATAGCAAGCAAGCCACTGTTTGCATATATCTTATCGCTTGCTTGCTCTGAAATTTCAACTATGCTTTCTTTAAGCTGTTTAGGCATAATGTTGTATTTATACAGCGACTTGTATCTCTTGGATGTTTCATCTGAGTATTTTCTTTCATTATCCTCAAAAAATTCGTCAGCATGGTCATCATTAAAGTCTCCATCATTTTTTGATCCAAGTCCCATAATTGATGAAACGAAAAATATTCCACCCGAATACAAATTCCTAGGTACAGCTTGCTTGAGTATTAAACCTTTAGTTTCATCATCAAAGCTGTCTTCCTTTATATTTGCAGAATCTGCCTTGTTAACGACAATCATCGTAAATCTACTATCAACTTGGCTTATTCCTTTTATTCTCTTATATAAATATTCATTGTCACAACTATCAAGAGAATTGTATTCTGCAACGTAAATAGGAATACCGTTTGACAAGTCCTTCATCGCCTCCTCGAGGATAGTAAAATGATCGGTATTCGTTGCAGCATTTGAGCCTGGTGTATCGAAAATTACAAAAGACTTTTCAGATTCTTTTAGCAGTCCTTTACCAAATGGAATTACTACTTCAATAAGATCTGCAACTCCATTTCGTTCATTATTGATTGCATCAAGGCAGCAGTGTACTTTATACATAAATGCTTGATCTTTATTTTCTTCAAGACACTCTATTATTGAACTAACAAAAGCGCTATCTTCTTCTTTTTGAACCTCGATAGAGTCTTCATTAAACTCTAAAGTTACGGGCTTATCATTATACTTAAGCGCGATGCTAGCTTTTCCATCTTCTTTAGACTGTGTAATTTTATAAATCTTTGCAGTAACCGGCATATCACCGCTTGGTAATACTTCTTGTCCAATAAGAGCATTTATAAATGTGGATTTACCAGAGCTATAGTTACCCATTACACAAATAGGCACGGTATCTTTTGATGCATCAACAAACTTATTCACATCACAATCAACTAATGCTTTTACCACTGGCGACTCTATATTTTCATCTGCGATTTCTTTTATATTAGTAAAGATATCAATGATCTTAGGAAGAATGTCTCGTGCGTTTTCAAGCTTCATGCTGTCCATTTGCACTTCAACGTCAGAAAAATCACCACACACCTCTACAAGCTCGTGATATTCATCTGGAGAGCCTGCAAAAACTAGTTCCAATTTACCTTCGCTAGATGCATATTCATTTATTAAGATTTCTACTATCTCTCTAACTTTGTATGGGAAGAAATTTGTCTTGATCTCTTCCTTTATTAGCTTACTTCCTGAATTATTATGGTAGTTAATCTCAATCCATTCAGACGTAGATTGATCTAGTAGTTCAAATTTGATTTCTTTCCTATATGGATTGCTTATAATTCGTATAGTAGCCATATTTCTCCTCTATGCCGTTAATTGACGTGAATAATTGTACTTTTACTAATACATTGTAAGATAATATATGTAAAAAATCTATAACGAGTGACTATTTACCCATTACGTTTTATTATTGATTATCAGTTTATTATTTGATTTATTTAAGAAATTACCCCGCAGTGCCCACGTCTTCTAAATGTTATTAATACAAAACAACAAAACCCCTTTACCAGAATAAAACTAGTGAAAGGGTTTAGTTATATAAAATTTACAATTACCTACCTCTTATACCTCGGCGTCTCAAGCTTAACCGGTTCTGGATTTAGAAGCACCCACTTAGTCGCCAGCTCGCACAGTCTATCTAGCGAAGCCTCATTAAAATCACCTCTAGGACTTATGCTCGAAGCCAGGCTCTTAGCCTCTTCGAGTTCCGCCTCAGGCAGTGCTGCCCCAGTAGCGACATGCTTTACAAAGTCTTCTAGCATCATACGGTAATCTCGATTCCAGTTGCAGCCGCCATTTCTATTCATCTCATCTCTAACACGACCGGCAATTCTCACAACTTCGCCCTGAAGGGTCTCTGCTGCACCATGCGAAGGTATCAGGAGCTCCCAGAGCTCTGCGAATTGCTCTTTCCAATCACTGCTTTCTACTACAATCGGTGATATACCGTCGTGAATCTTGCGCTTCTTTACAGGTTCCACGTCAAACAGCTTATATAACTTAGCAAGCCCCGTATCTATCTCATCTACGTAGTCTGGGTGGAAGCTTCCTCTATGGAATTCTACATCCTCACCGATTTTCCTCACATAGTCTTTAGCTGCAGGTGTTACTCGAGCTCCCGCATTTACGAGAATCTCTGCCACTTCAGCGCATCTCCCGATATCTATTCCTCTGCAGGATACAAGTGCCTCTTCAAGCGGAGTGCGTTCCCATATCCTGTTCTTAGCATCCAAATCCACCCCTTGATCAACTAAAAGCTTTACGTTCTCAGGCCTATATCCGGATGCCGCACTGTGAAGCGGAGTATTATCGTAATTATCTGCTTTAGAGACATCCCCTCCGAGTTCAAACAGAACTTTCATAACCTCGGCACTATTTCCTGCATGGAAATTAAGTGGCGTACGTCCATACGAATTTAAAGTATTGACATCGAGTCCTTCCGCAACGAGCCATCTAACGAGTTCAACTGGAACGCCATAGTGGTGTAAAGCAGTATTAAGGTCACATCGACCTGCATAAGCTGTGATCTCACAGTTATCAAATACCGCCTTTAGCTCCTCGATATCTCCTCTATGAATCATCTCATAGAAATCGCTAGGTAGCGTCTTTCTCTTTTTCTTAGCCATGTGTCCCTCCTATTAGTCCAACAGCTCAAATGAACCACCAGCATCTACCCTAAAAGTCTTCGAGTAGAATATAGTCATCGCATTGATAAGATGCTTAGTATCCTTTGCCCCTGCTGTTTCGTAGCAGGAATGCATGGCTAGCTGTGCCAGCCCTATATCGACGGTGTTAAGCGACACGTGTGCATTCGATACGTTGCCCAAGGTGCTTCCTCCCCGTGAGTCAGACCTATTTGTAAATACCTGCACCGGTATATCATTCGACTCGCATAGGTCACGGTAGACCGCACAGCTCACGGCATCTGTCGTGTAGTGCTGAGCCGCATTGAACTTGATTACGATACCCTTGTTAATCGCTGGCCTATTTACAGGATCTGCCTTCTCGGGATGATTTGGATGCACTGCATGCGCGTTATCCGCACTCACCATGAAGCTCGAAGAAACCGCCCTATAGTGTCCCTCTTCATCCTTGCCTGAAGCGAGCGAGATGCGCTTCAGCACCTCCTCTAGGAAGGTGGAATCAGCGCCCTGCTTGGTGAGAGAACCAGTCTCTTCATTGTCGAAAACCGCCAGAACAGGCACGCTGCTCGAATTATTCGCACCTAGAAATCCCTCGAGACATCCATATACGCACTGCAAATCATCTAGGTGTGGCGCTGAGATGTACTCCTCGCTACCTCCCCATACCTTACCCTTATCTCGAACGTATAGGAATAGGTCATGCGAGATTATATCGGAATCTGATACGCCCGCAGACTCAGCTATAATTCTCATAAATGAACCCTTTGCCTCATCTGCCGAGCCGAGAACTGGGAGCATGTCAACCTGTGCGTTCCACGTCTGGCCTTTGTTAGCATCGCGGTTCATGTGAATTGCAACATTTGGAATAATGAGCAAATCTCTATCTACATTAACGAGCTTCACCTCGTATCTATTACCACTTTTTACAATCACTCTGCCAGCAACGCTCAGCGATCTATCGAGCCACGGAGCCATGAGCATGCCGCCGTAACCTTCGACATTGAGCTTTACATATCCGTTTTCAACGATTTCAGGATTTTCCTTAACCTTGAATGCAAGTGAATCTGAATGAGCAGCGCTGATCATGAAGCCTGTAAAATCAAAAATCGGAGTCCTAAACGCAATTATGCTCGAATCATTTCTCACCACGAAGTACTTCCCGCCTTCTGAAAGCTCCCATTTTGCAGGCTCTGCAAGCTCAGTATAACCTTCCGCTTCAAGTCTCACCTTAATATTAGCAACCGCATGAAAAGCTGTCGGCGATTTATCCAGAAACGACATAAGTTCCTTATTGTAATCTGTCATATAGTCTCCCTTTATTTATCCGTGTTTCTCGCTAGCGGCTGGCGCAACATTATTCTTAACCCTCCGACTAGCGCAATCTATCTCTAATTGAATCCCATTGCAGGCAGTATATCACAGCTTTTTTTCGAGACAACCATGCTCGTCAAAGTAATCAGTATCAGCAATCGGATTCAACACCATTTCATCTGAAAGTATAACAATTCCTTAATAATATCTTTTCATTTCGCCTACATAGTTTGTTTTGGTACGCGCATTATTTGTTCTAGATTCCCTAACTTCCTCAAATCCCATATCATCTGAATCTAGATTTATTTATACACTTGCCATTTTCGCGTGTTGTAGTCTCTTCATTTGATCCACATATCCATTTGAAGAATGTATAGGATAGTAACACAATCGCAATAAAACTGAAGGCATATGAAATCAGAAAATAATATATGTAGGCATCTTGCATCTCGGAGAATACCATTAACAAAAGTGCGAACACATAGCCCGGTATTAACCATAATATTCGCAGAAACTTTCGTTTATACTTTAAGTTCCAGTGAATACGTTCAATCTTTTTATCAATATTTTCTTTTTTACTATTCAATTAAACTCCCCCCACCTTATATATCCAGTGTATTCACACTAGCAATACTTTATTATTTCTATAATTTTGACGGTTTATCGAGAACAGCTGCTAAAAGTGCATCTGATATAACTTTTTCATGCATCCTTTTCATGTTTTCAAAATTTTTATCATCTTCTAAACTCTTGCCAAACTTATTCCGTTTTTCAGTGGTTTCTATTAACATTGAAATTTTTTTATCTTCACATTCAAGTATTATTTCTGTCATCAGTTTTACAGATTCATCTTTATAATCACCAGAATTATATTCAGATAAAAACAACTTAAGATAATCTCTTCGAGTTTGTTTAATATTCTTTTTAGGGTATGTAATACTCTCATTTATTAATTTAACATTATATGTGTCAGTTGATTCTTTGACCAAACTCCATTCGTCAAGATTTAGAGAACTATAATCTGAATATAGGTCATTATCTATTTCACACATACTTATCGTTGCTTCTGCTTGGTGATTAAAAAAATCATCCTTTTTCTTATCTGGTTTGAGCGTTATAAAATATGTGCCGGTTAGAATATTGTCTTCAGATCTCATATTCCACTCCAACCAATTTTCTGGCACATTAAACTTCATAGCAAAATCATCTTCAGGAAAATAATTAAGTATATAGAAATCATAACGCATATAGAAAAATGAATCATCTGCATTGTGATACATTTTTGTTTCATGTATTGATACGAAAAAAATGAAGATAACAAAAATCCAAAAAACACGAAGTTTTTGAATTTTTGTGTGCTTTTTTGTTTTAATATTGCTTGCTACTTTATGTGTTTGTTCTATAGTATTGACGTAGCTATATATAATCGACTTTGGGGTCTCGCTTTTTTCAATAAAGTTTGGCTTGTACTCATTTATGGCATTTTCAAGAGCTGATCGGCATTCTACTTCAATGAGAGTCATCGGGATAACGATTTTTCTTGTAAATAAAGTAGAAGCATTTTCTTCAAGGATAATACACAGATAGTATTCCGGCTTAAACAATCCGGATTCTATCTCCATATTCACTATAGCTTGAATATCTTCCCAGGGAAGATATTGATAGTATTCTCCAAGAATAAAAAACTTACTAAATATACCTTTTCTTATTATTATGCCTTTAGGGGTGATTATGATAATAAATCCCAAATAACTTCGTCTTAGTAAAAGAAATAATAATAAAACAACAGTCTCAACGAAAACAATTTTAGCTCTTATCTCCACCTTTTGACTTTGTATAGGGTTAGTTTGATACAAACTTACCCCAACAATAATTACAAGTGTCGCAGCAACCAAAAAAAATATTTTTATAAAGGTTTCATAGAATTCTGAATGAAATATATACCCATATTCAGTATCCATTATCGTATCTGTATCTGTATTTGTATTTGTGTTCATCCTTACATTGATTTTATCTTTTTTTATCCATTAGACCTTATTCAGCAAAAATAAAACTGCATTAACTAGTATAAAATTTTTAGGCAAAACTATTTAACAAGCTCCGAAACCATAGCAGGAATCTTTGCGAAGTCCTCTTCATCTGGGTTCCAACAGGAACGAACATTTCCTTCAACAACCTCAAAACCAGCCTCAGCGAGTTTAGCCTGCAGAATCTTAACCGACTCACCGCTCCAGCCATAGCAGCCGAATGCAGCAGCTTTCTTATTCTTGAACTTAAGCGTCTTGAGGAAGGACAGCCATCCCGCAACGCTTGTCAAAACATCGTTCACACAGGTCGGAGAACCCACAACAATGGCTTTGGATTTGAATACCTCAGTCATGATTTCGTTCTTATCCGCCTTGGCGATGTTATAGACCTTCACAACAGTATCTGGTGCCTGCTTGTGAATTTCATCAGCGATTGCGTGTGCCAGCTTAGTCGTGCCCTCCCACATAGTGTCATAGGCAACAGTAATCTGATTCTCCTGATATGCGTCTGCCCAAACTGCGTATTTCTCAACTATCTGACCAGGATTGTCACGCCATACCACCCCGTGGGACGGAGCGATTATGTCGATTGGCAAGTTAAGTTCAGCAATCTCCGCAAGCTTCTTGGTTACGAACGGAGCGAAAGGATTAAGGATATTTGCAAAATACTTCATCGCTTCCTTATCAAGCAGAGCCTGATCCGCAAGGTCATTGAACATCTCCTCAACTGCAAAGTGTTGTCCGAATGCATCCATCGAGAACAGGATGTTATCACCAGTCATATATGTAGCCATGGAGTCTGGCCAGTGAAGCATCTTCATCTCCACGAAGATAAGCTGTTTGCCGTTTCCAATATCGAGACTGTCACCAGTCTTTACCACATTGAAGTTCCAGCCCTGCTGTCCGTACTGACCCTCAAGGCTCTTTACACATGCCGCAGTGCAGTATAGCGGTGTGTCTGGAATCTCCTTGAGCAGAGCTGGCAGCGAACCTGAGTGATCCTGCTCGCCGTGATTAACGATAATCGCATCAATCTTATCGAGCACGCCTTCAGCCTTCAAGTTCTCTATGAACTCATCTCTGTGCGGAAGCCACACGGTATCTACCAGAATAGTTTTCCCTTCCTCAATCAAAAACGCATTTTGGCTAGACCCATTCAAAATAGAATACTCATCACCATGGAACATCTCGAGTTCCCAGTCCATGTATCCTACCCAACTCACGTTACCCTTTACAAGCTTTCTCATAGTAGGCTCCTTATAATCATTCTGTTCTTGATATCAACCATTCATCTGAGCTTTATTATATCATTTTTTATACGGATTTCTCCGCTTTATGTTTGGTTTTCATGTATCTTCTCTCCTCCCTGCTCGTTTTACCTCTTTATAGTCTCTTTCTTCAAACGCCTTCGCTCTTTCAAATTCCTCATATAAAAGAACCCAATCGAATGAACCGTAATTGCTGCGATTGTCGCCGTAGTTATATGTAGAACTGCCGCGTCATTATGTGCAAGATTATAGCTCGCAATACTGCCAAATAGGAAAATCCAAAGCTGAACAGCATAGTACTTCGCATCAAAGCTAAGGTGTGGCTTGCTGTACATATTATTTGCAATAACCGCCCACTGTAACATGAAGATTCCTGCATACATGAAAAGTGTGACAAAATGCACGTTTGCGTTGTTGTGACTGATAAAACTCATCGATACAGTGATCATGATTAGTCCGATATAAATCGGATAATGACTGTACATGAGGAACATTCCATTCGTATCTGCGTGTTCGTCGATACTGTGATTGAGCACACTGAAATAATACATGAATAAGCATGCAACTATCGTGAAGTAAAGGACTGAACTAAGCGTAAAGGTCTTGAGCGTGAAAAAAGGGGCGATTCCCATGATCATTTCACCTAGATTTATAATTGTAAGCAGCGAGATTCTCTCAACGAGGTGCACGAAATTTATATCGATACGCTCAAATCTCCTTCTGAAATAAATCGGCATAAGAAACGTCACGATAATCGTCGCGAGATATATGTATATGCCTGTCGCTATTGGGAAATGACTCGCTGCAAGCATACCAAACACTCTCACCCCGGTCACCCCGAGGAAGCCACGGATTGAAATGCGCTCTGCTCTTGACTGCCCCTCGCTATAATACTGCACAAAATACTGTACGAACAGTATGAATGACAGCAGTGCGACGGTCCAGCACAGGTAGTCAAAGTGATCGTGCCAATCCTCGACAATCATGCCCGCAAACACCAGCAAGATCACCATCTTGATAAACATTATCGAGAGGTTAAGAAATGAATTTTTCCCATACTGATTCGTGAACACCGTCTGAAGCATCCACGCGTCAACAAGCACGAAGGTCGTGATAAGAAAGGCGAAGAAAGCCTCACCGCCTACAACACCATCATGTAGATGATGAATCAGCTCAGTCGTCTTCGATATAGCATATACGAACACTAGGTCATAAAAGAGCTCAGTAAATTCGACATTTTTGTGCTTGATAGTGGATTTAAGCATATTACTCCTTAAAAAACAAAACCGTATAGCCTGTTTCTTAACTATACGAGTATTCCGACGTGCCGTCAATGTGCGGGGAATAGAACATTAGTGTTATCCAAAATGTCAATATTGCTAGACGCTCATTCGTATTACTTTATTTTTTCTGACCCTTCTCTTAACCAATCTATGCAAAAGGCTCACATTCGCTAAATGAAATGCTTCCATTCAAAAGATACCCTGTTATCTTAGAATTTGTTTCGTAAAGTTCCGAAGCACGTAAATCACACGAGTACGTTCCATTATTTTTCGAAAAGGTATGAGTACCTATCTTGCAAAACTCTTGCATCCTTTCCGAACTGTTTATATAGTCTCTCCACAGCTTTAGTTGTTAATTTATCGGGGCGTTTCCCCGTAGATATAAAGGGGTATAATATCTCATCCTCCTTGCGAGCCCACTCGTCGCGCAAAGAGTTAAACTCGTCTACATACTTAAGATAATCAGGATGATGTTTATTAACTCTTCCTCTTCCGCTCATAATCAATCCTCTATTCTTTACTCAATCTACGAATAACCTCTTCAAATAGGTATTCGTCGGCATCGAGTCATTTCTACGCACGTGCCCTAACGCCTCTCTTGATGACAACTCTTTGTGTCTATATCATTGAAAATGTGTGAATACTTATTTTGTAAAGCCTTAAGCTCGCGCGCAAAGCATCTCCTCAATCTCCCCAGGCTCTTTGATACCTCACGACGAGTGTCTTCAGTTAACTGCGAAAAGATTTCACTCTCCTTTGCAAGATACTCCTTACTCAGTTTATTGTATTCATCCAAATAATTGGTGTAATCTGGATCATTGTAATTGATTTTTCCTTTTTTTCTCATAAAAATCTCTTGGCTTTACTCACAAGTTTTGTATTGTAATCATAACCGCCTATTCAAAGTCTATCTCACTACGAAATACCGCTACATAACCCTAGCTAAATTAGCAATTATCTCAGAACTGAATATTTCGTTATAACTTTTCTTTCAGCATATCTATATCTAATTTTTAAGCAGGATAATTATTGTGTTCTTTTGGGTAATAAATTTTGATGTATTTTATAGTGCTTGCGTGCAAAGTTATCTCCAAATTAGGTGATCTAGACTATTCAATAACAACATCACTAAAATCAAAATTTGCATGAGTACCACAATTACTACATGTAAAACAGTGATTTATTTCAAAATCAGGATTTGCTGGTATCCAAATCCCCTTTCCACAATTTCTACAAATAACCCCATCTGATTTTTTAGTTTTCGGAGTTAGTTCCTCAATATCATACTGGCTGTCTTTTATCAACGAATCAGAAAATTTCAAATGTCCTACCACCTTTTTATAATATCATCTGTATTTTTTACTTTTGCAAAACGGTCATTCCAAATACAATCATTATAAATTAAAAACCGTATAGCCTGTTTCTTAACTATACGGGTATTCCGACGTGCCGTCAATGTGCGGGAACTAGAACATTAGTGTTATCCAAAATGTCAATATCGATAGCCGATTCCTTGTACCACTTTGTATTTTCCTATTAAATTGCTTTTATTAATTTTTTTAACTGATATTATGAGCTTAGGAGGTATTTACATCAATTATTGAAACGGAGGTGTCTCTATGTCGTCAAAAAATAACCGTCGTTATCGTAAGCCACTTAGCTTTACATTCATATTTGTTGGAATGTTGCTTCTTATATTTGCTATCTTGCATATTTCATCTAGACCAACAGCAGATAAGGATCGAGTAACAAATGCGACCGACATCAAAGTTATGGTAAAAACAGCTAACGATTCTAGATCAGCTATCGTCAGGACTTATGAATTGGATGAATTTTCAAAGCTATCAAAATCAAAGCAGATGAAGATTATAAGTTCAACCTGCGGCAAAGTCGAAGGTGATGTCCCTAATGTTTCCCTCGAGAGTAAAGACACTTCATATATCAAGATCCATTTTCAAGATAAGAAGTCTAAGGCGAAAACACCCGAGATTGACAGTATAACTCTCTACACAGCAGCAGGTATGCCAGTAAATCCAAAAAAGAGACAAGATATCGGGGTGCTCTACAATTACGACCACAAGACTGACGAACTGAGCATGTATCTGTCAGAATTTATACCAGCAGATAAACTGACATTCCGCGATTCAGATAGCAACAGTGCAGATGATACTGCTAGTGAAAGCAGTGATGGTTCAGCTAGTGAGGAAGATGACATCTGGTTCTGCATATTTGAAATTAAATACTCTATCGGAAGTAAAAAATATGTGACATATACTGCGGTTTCGGTTGGAAAATAGACAGTTAAAAAAGCGCCATTTGGCGCTTTTTCTCTCATCTATAGATTTGAGGGCTTATCGATTACCGTCGCTTTAATTGCATCAGATACAGTTTTTTTATGGAGCTTCTTCATAGCTAAAAACTTAAGATCGGTCTCAAGGTTTTCTCCAAACCGATCTCTCTGCTCTTCTGTTTCTATTACTATACGATATATTGCTCCTTTATAATCCAAAATAATTACAGTCTTTAAATTTACATTATCGTAAGCATTCATCCTACCATAATGGCAATAATGATATTTAGTAATATTAATATCATTTCTTTGTTTAATTATATTGTGTTTATTATCCTCCGAGATTTCCTCATTATTTGCATCCTCACTCTGAGACTCTCTACATTCATCAAAACTCGACGAGTCGTAATCTGTTGCCTCATTAAAAGAGCCTTTGCCTATAGCAATTTGTGCTTTTATTTTAGGGTAAAATTCAGGGTACTTTTGGTGATCTATTATATATGCTACCTCATATGAACCTGTTGATATACCTTCTGTCTTAGAATCGTTTGCATACCTCCAATATGTTGGTTTGCTAAACTTCATAACATACTTTTTATAGGGTCCAGTATACATTTTACTATAGTAATAATGATCATTATTAAAATTCTCATTTAAGGCAGGTAGAGCAGCCATCAAAATGAACGTGCACACATACCACAAAGCTATACTGTTGAAAAAAATTGTTCTTTTCCTTAACTTTTCTACCGTTATATGTCTCTTTTCCTGATTTAAAGAGTTGGAGTAGTAAAATACAAACGGATCTTCAGATTCCTTCTTTTTAATGTAAGTCGGTTTTAATTCTTTGATAATATTTTCAAGCGCATACTCATCATCAGGCGAAAGGAATTCCATTGAAACAGTATATTCTCTTTTTACACTCTGGCAACGTCCGTTTATAGGGATAATGTATAACCAATATGTATTTTTTCTATAGATAAAGCGACCTGTTACGACAGGCATAATCTTACGAACCTGGATAATTGCATCAAGCTCCTCCCACCTAACAAGGTTGTATTTTGGTTTTCGTTTAAATATTCGAGTAACTCCTCCTGTTCTAACTGTTACACCTCGCTCATCTATTTTGATTAAATACCCACGATAACTGTCAATCATCGTAATAAGAGCTACAGCCAACAACATTTCAAATGCAGCTGTTCCTACTATTGCTGGGAGTTTCTTGCTGTGTATGGGAGTTTCACCATACATAAGCATGCCTACAGTGAATACAATCATCATCAGCACTCCCATAAGCACGAGTGTAAGGATTATACTATCCTTGGATTTAAATGTATACTCGGTAATTTGCTCATTTTTCTTCTTTGACTCTATCCTTATTTTTGCTTTCTTCATGCTTTATTATGTCCTCTTTTATTTTTTTAAGCGCCACTATATCACCGTTACGGTAGCCTTCGATGCAAGAAGCTGTAAGTTTCATTTAATAATTATAGAAATCTGAATACCCGTATAGCCTATTTATTAACTATACGGGTATTCCGACGTGCCGTCAATGTGCGGAACTAGAACATTAGCATTATCCAAAATATCAATATTGATATTGATATCCGATTCTTTGTGCCACTTTTTATTTTCTATCATATCTTCTTTTTTTAATGATAATATGAACTTAGGAAGCATGTACATCAATTATGAAATGGGGGTGTATCTATGTCATTAAAAAATAACCGTCGTTATCATAAGCCCCTTATCTTTTTCTTAATATTTGTTGGAATGTTACTTCTTATATTTTTCATCTTGCAGATTGCATCTAGATCAACAGCAGATAAGGATCGCGTAACAAATGCTACAGACATCAAAGTTGTGGTGAAAACAGCTGACAACTCTAGATCAGCTATTATCAAGACTTATGAATTGGGTAAATTTTCGAAGCTATCAAAATCAAAGCAGATGAAGATTATGAGTTCAACCTGCGGCAAAGTCGAAGGTGATGCTCCTAATGTATCTCTCAAAAACAAAGACGCTTCTTATATCAAGATAAGCTTTCAGGGTAAGAAATCTAAGAAGAAAACACCTGCTATTGACAGCATCAAGCTCTATACAGCTGCCAGGATGCCTGTAATTCCAAAAAAGAGACAGGATATCGGGGTGCTCTACAATTACGACCATAAGACTGAAGAACTGAACATGTATCTGTCAGAATTTATCCCCGCAGATAAGCTAGTGTTCAGCGACTCATATAGTAACAGTGCAGATGATACTTCCAACAAAAGCAGCGATGATTCAGCTAGTGAGGAAGATGACATCTGGTTCTGTATATTTGAGATTAAGTACACTATCGGAAGCAAAAATATGTGACATATACAGCGTCTTCGGTTGGGGAATAGGATAGCAAAAAAAGCGCCAATGCTGGCGCTTCACTCGCAAATTTTAATAATCTCAGTTACCTTGTCCATCAATTTATGAACGAATTTTAAATTTAGCATCATTAATATGAGACAAAATATAGATGAAATTGTTATGCTAAATAATGAATATTTAGCATTATAAATTACTGTATTTATCAAAACTAAACTTATCGGCAAAAGAATTATACTTGTTGATAATGCAGGAATATATCTTTTTATGATAATGCTTTGAATTATATGAAAAAACAAATGCAACGAAAAGGCAATAAATGCTCCGAGCCAAACAATATATGTGCGGAAATATATACTAGTAATAGTTATAATTATGCATAGTAAGTATTCTTCTAGAACAGCTGTCGAAAATCCCTCATTACTATAATTTTTATATACAGCTGAAAATTTATTGTATTTATTGATAATATCTGTATTTTTATCTAACCATATCCTTAATCCTATTATTTCCTCCATTTCATGAAGCATAAAAATAACAGGAAACAGCCATGCTACACTTTTCATTTCTCATCTCCTGCCTCCAGTAAGATTCATGGTTTTTTCTTCGAACATCAAATTTGGTGGAGGCGGTGGGATTTGAACCCACGTCCAAGAGCATTTCCGAAGGACTTTCTCCGAGCGCAGCTGATACTTTAAAATTCGCTCATGTGGCGTCAAGTCAGCAGACTACACAATCACTATCCCGTTGTTCCCTTACGCTACCGGGAGCTCGCGCAAGGTTTTCCTGCATAATCGACGCCAGATCCGTTACCTGCAGGTGAATACCGGTTGACGCGCGGTGCTGAACTAAGCAGCTAGTGCGAAATTGTTATTCTGTTTAGCGTTTGAATTTAACCGCCGCTTTTTACGTGGCTCGGCTCCACGGCTCGCTTATCCTTGTTCCACACTCCTGTCGAAACCTGACGCCCCCATAGCTTATACAGATTCCAAGTATGGCATTTGTATTGTATTTATTTGATTTTAGATTAGCATTTTGCTATAACCATAATCTCACTACTTGCGCAGGCTATCCTTGATAGCCCTATCCATCTTGCGATTAGCCTCCTTCTTGGCGATAGACTCACGCTTGTCGTAATTCTTCTTGCCTCGGCAGAGACCGATCTCTACTTTGCAGTAACCTGCTTCATTTATATATACATTGAGAGGAATGAGTGTCAGACCGTCTGTCTTAATCTGACCTGCCAGCTTGAAAATCTCACGCTTATGCATCAGCAGCTTGCGTTCGCGAAGTGGCTCTACGTTGAAGCGGTTGCCCTGCTCATATGGTGAGATGTGCATGCCGAGGATGGTGATTTCGCCGTTATAGATGTGCGCATAGCTCTCCTTGATGCTAACGCGGCCAGCACGAACAGACTTAATCTCGGTTCCCGTGAGAGCGATGCCCGCTTCGTAGGTCTCCTCGACAAAGTAATCATGCCTTGCCTTTTTATTATTAGCTACTACCTTCCTGCTTCTTGCCATGCCTTCCTCTTATATTTTTTATTATAGTTTCCTTATCTTGGTAAATGGGAACAGCCTCAAAACTGCCCGCCCCTTAATCGCATCTTTCTTGACGCAGCCAACCTCGCTATATCTGCTATCTATACTGACTACTCTGTTGTCACCCATTACGAAATACTCGCCTTTTGGCACCTTGAAGTTGTTCACAGAACCCGTTGTATAGCCGTCTTTGAGGTAACTTTCATCGTATTCCTTGTCATTTATATAGACCTTACCATCATTGATAGTTATCTTATCGCCGGGGAGTCCAATTACGCGCTTTATCAGGAGCTTATTCTTGCCATTCTCATCCTGCAGCTCAGACTTAAAGATGACGATGTCACCGCGCTTTGGCTCCTTGTCACCTGAGTAGGCCCTCCTGTACATGATTATGTAATCATTTGGATTAAGTGTATCCTGCATCGAGGTCTGCTTCACTATTGTCGGTCTGACGAACGATATGACTACCGCAGCGAGTATAGCCGCAACGATGATATCCTTGATTAAACTCTTTACAAAATCACTCATTGTTACCACCCTTCCTTCTCGCCACTAGCTCCAGTCCGTTTATTATCCTCTCAAATTCCTCTGGCAAATCCACCTTTATCGACTGCCCTGTGAGCCTCTCCAGCGGACCCACGCCCTCCTTGAAGGTTATCCGGCAGCTATGCAGCAGCTGCGTGCTGAGACCGAATCTCTGCTTCAGTCTTCGGTTCACATCAGCAGCCCTACCTCTAGCATACTTGACGTCCCCTATTACAGGATGTCCGACCGACGCCATATGCGCTCTAATCTGGTGAGTCCTTCCCGTCACGAGCCTGATCTCGACTAGTGTAAAATCACCAATCCTGCGCACAGGTCTTGCGATAGTCTCTATCTCGCGGCCTCTGCTGTCACCTGTATCCAAAATCCTTACGGTGTTTGTATTCTGATCTTTGATAAGCCTGCCCTTTAGGTCGATTTCCTTTTCGAGATGCCCATACACGATGGTCATATAGAACTTATCAACCTTATCCTCGCGAATCATCTCACCTAGAGCCTTAAGCGAAGCGCTATTCTTGCCGAACAGCACCGCACCTGTCGTGTTGCGGTCGAGGCGATTTGCGGGCGCAGGTGTAAAAACCTTCTCCCTAGGATTATAATCACCCGTCTCTATAAGGTAATCCTTGACTTGGTTAGCTAGATGGTTCTTCTTCTCTCTTTGGTCACCGTGAGTCAGTAACCCAAACGGCTTGTCGGCAACTAAGATATCCTCATCTTCGTATACAATTTTGAAATTGCGTCGCACCTTAGGCCTATTATCATTCCTAGCTGGGGCACTCCACTCTTCGAGCAGGACATCGCTGATATAAAGTGTCAGAACGTCTCCCTCGGCGAGCATATAATTATTGCCTTCGCGCTTACCATTAACCTTTACATCCTTGCGAATGATTTTGTATATGGTGCTCAGAGTTGCCTTCGTAAGGTATCTGCGCATGAATTTGTCGAGGCGTCTACCCGCGTCGTTAGAATTTATCTCAATTTGCTTCATTTATATCTGCTTTCTATCTAAATCGTACCGTATATTGTACCATGCAATCGGCTTATTAACAAGGTATCTAAGTCCTTCTATTGTTTGCAATCATTCGCAAAAAAATGTATAATTTTCTGTAAAGTTGCGTCTGGTGATGCAGCATGAAGGAGAATTTAGAATGAAGAATTTTAAGGATCTATTTCATAACACCAATGACATTATAATCGCACTTGTAATCGTCATGATGGCAGCAGGAGTTATAGTGTGGCGCTTCAATGTAATTATGAAATACCCACAGGTTCTTGCAAGTCAGTCAAGCCGCAAGCAGTCCGAAGAAACCTTGAACTCCGCTTCCACTCTCAAGTATGGAAGTGCGTTTAAGAATGGTGCTCTCAAGAAGGACGTGAGTGTTACGATAAACGGCGGTGGTGAGGCTGATGTATCCGATCTTATCGACAAGAATCTTTTCACAGATTATAAGCAATTTACTGCAGATGTGAAGGCTCAGGGACACGAAGTGTCAGACATCGATGCGGGTACTTACTCATTTAAGAAAGGGGCGTCTGTTGAGTCGGTAATTTCAGACTTGGTAGGCTAATATACTAATATATAGGAGAGAATCAATGCTTGATAATTACAACTTAACGATGCTGACTGATTTCTACGAAATCACTATGGCCAACGGCTATTTCCATTCTGGTGTTCGCGATTGCGAAGCTTGCTTCGACATGTTCTTCCGCAGAGTTCCCGACCAAGGCGGATATGCGATTATGGCGGGACTCGAGCAGGTCATCGAGTATCTCAAGAATCTGCATTTTACAGAGGAAGATATTGAATATCTGCGTTCAAAGGGGATTTTTAGCGAAGAATTTCTAGACTACCTGCGCGACTTCAAATTCACTTGTGATGTATGGGCTGTTCCCGAAGGTACTCCGATATTCCCTCACGAACCGATCATCACGGTGACTGGTCCGCTGATTCAGGCGCAGTTTGTTGAGACCTTCATACTTCTAACTATCAACCACCAGAGTCTAGTTGCCACCAAGGCAAGCAGAGTCGTAAGGGCAGCTCAGGGCAGGCCTGTCATGGAGTTTGGTTCTAGAAGAGCACAGGGAGCGTCCGGTGCTATATACGGAGCGAGAGCCGCTTATATAGGCGGCTGCGCAGGCACTGCGTGTGCGATTGCTGATAGAGACTACGGCGTGGCGGCGCTCGGAACTATGGCACATAGCTGGGTGCAGACATTTGACAGCGAGTATGAAGCATTTAAGGAATATGCGAGGATCTATCCTGACAACGCAGTTCTGCTGATAGATACATACAACGTTCTAAAGTCAGGGCTTCCTAATGCCATCAAGGTATTTAAAGAGATGAAGCCTGCCAAGATGGGCGTTAGAATCGACAGCGGCGATATCTCATACCTCACAAAGAAGACTAGGGAGATACTCGATGCCAACGGCCTCGAGGACTGCGCTATAGTAGTTTCCAATTCTCTTGACGAGTGGCTAATCAGAGATATCATCCTCGAGGGGGCTAAGGTTAACTCATTTGGTGTTGGCGAGCGCCTAATCACGGCTAAGTCTGAACCTGTATTTGGCGGAGTGTACAAGCTCGCTGCCATAGAGCGTAACGGCGTGATGATTCCTAAGATGAAGATATCAGAGAACGTCGAGAAGATTACAAACCCAGGTTTCAAGAAGGTTTACAGGTTTTTCGACAACGAGACTGGTAAGGTCATGGGCGACCTCATCGCGCTCCACGACGAAGAGGCTCCAACGAGAGATGGCGTTGAGATATTCGATCCTAATGCTATCTGGAAACGCAAGAGACTGACTAACTTCACGGTTAAGGAGCTAATGGTAAAGGTTTTCGACAAGGGCGAGTGCGTATACGAGTCCCCAGACCTCGAGAGCATACGCTCATATTGCATGGAGCAAATTGAGACTCTGTGGAGCGAGATGCTTAGATTTGAAAATCCTCAGACATACTACGTTGACCTATCCAAGAAGCTGTGGAACATGAAGCATGAGCTACTCAGTAAATACAACGAGTTGCCTGCAGAAAAGTAGAATTTAGAGCTACATAATTTAAAGAATTGAAGAGGCTGAACCTTAGCTTAATTAGCTGGTTCAGCCTCTTTTTAGTTGATTCTGTATACACCTTGTCATATGCATTTGCAGAGAATATTAAAAAGCATATGCTACAGTTAGTACTGATTCTGAGCAGCGATATTATCTAATAGATGTACTCCTCGGTTAACTGTGATTTTCTAACCATATCGCCATAGAGTTTCGAGCTCTTAATAAGCTCCTCGTGCTTGCCAGCACTAACAACTTTGCCATCATCCATTACCACAATCTTATCAGCCTTCTCAATCGATTTCATCCTGTGAGATACGATTATTACAGTCTTATTTTCGATTAATTTGTTGATGCTATTTTGAATCTCCATCTCGTTTTCAACATCGAGCGATGCTGATATCTCATCGAGAAGTATTATAGGCGCATCCTTCAGAAATGCCCTCGCTATAGATATACGCTGCCTCTCCCCACCCGAGAGTTTGGATCCGTTTTCGCCGATTAGTGTTTCGTAACCATCTGGCATTTTCGCTACTATCTCATCGACATTAGCAAGCTTCGCAGCTGCCAAAACCTCTTCATCTGTAGCATCCTTACGCCCTAGCCTGATATTCTCCATTACACTCGTATTAAAGAGCTCAACATTCTGAAATACGATAGATATCTTGCTGAACAGCGATACTGTGCTGATAGACTTTATATCCTCTCCGCCGACAGTGACTTCACCTTTATCGTAATCATATAGACGCGAGAGCAACCTAAGCACGGTAGTCTTACCGCACCCTGAAGGACCTACTATAGCCGTAACAGCATTCTGATTTGCAGTAAAGCTAACCCCATTTATAACCTTATTATCTCCATATTGAAACTCCACATCATTAAAGCAGATATCGTACTTCTGTACTTCCTTATCTATACCAGGCTGCACTTCCTCATCCATAAGGTCACGGATTCTGTCATAGCTATCTTCGAAGAAAAAAATCGCTGCGATGAACTCGGAGAGCGAAGCATATTGATGAGATATGGTAGTTACTGCCATGAGATATCCCACGTAATATAGAAGGCTTATAGAACCTTTTGCGTAAAGAGTTGCTCCGATTACAGCTACTAGCACTGGTCCAAGCAGTGGAACTACACGCAAAACTGTAGCACTTATCGCCATTGTAAATTCTGCGACAGTATGTATTCTCTCAGTGCTTTCTATCTTAGAAGTTACATCGCGTCTCACTTCATCCTGCATGGAATAGCTCTTAATTTCCTGCTGCATTTCGAATGCATCTTGGAACGCATTGGCATTGTCGAGAAGCTGCTTGTAATATACCTTGACTTTCCTGGTCTGGAAATTCTTGAATACAAACATAAGTGCTATCCCCATCCAGATAGGCATGACCACTGCAAGCCCTAGAAAGATGTTTCCAATACACATCATGATGCTTATAATCGCAAAGAACACCACGAATCCTATAAATTCCGGCACAGCATGAGATATAGCCATCTCTATATTGCTTACATCCATCATAATCGTCTGCGAGAGATCGGACAAGTTATGTGTCGAGAAATACGAAAGCGGTAGCTCCTTGATTTTCTTCGCGAGCTCAATACGGAGATTTACGCTCTCCTCGTAAGTGACATCGTAAGTGAGCTTGTATTCCCTAGCTGTTGCAAGGTACATAAGGATAGCTATGATAACTATGATTCCGATATAGTGCGCTATTGGTTTTAGGTTGCTATTTATCATATCATTCAGAAAAATGAATACGAGCATAGGCGGAAACATGAAGGTCACATACTTGAAGAACGAAGCTCTCGATGCTCTCATCATGTTGTCAATTCCTTTGTCTGTAAGCGAAAAATGTCTCTGTAATTTTCGTTTCATTATGATAGCCTCCATTCGTTAGCCTGGTTGTATAGATTCTGCAGCTTCTTGTACTTGCTATCCTTTACGATAAGTTCATCATGGGAACCACGTTCAGTGATTTTTCCGTCCTCTACAACCAATATCTCATCTACATTCCTGATACTTGAAAGCCTATGCGCTATCATGATTACTGTCTTACCTTCCATTAACTTCGAAAAGGCCTGCTGCATCTCATACTCATTTTCCGGATCGCTGGCAGCACTCGCCTCATCGAGGATTATTATCGGAGCATCCTTGAGAATTGCCCTAGCTATTGCAATCCTCTGTGTCTCACCGCCAGATAGATGAACGCCTTTTGCTCCTATTATCGTATCCTCGCGCGTTTCAAACTTATCGAGAATGCTTCCGCACATCGCAAGGTCAAGTGCTTTTATCACCTCTTCGTGCGATGCATCAGGTCTTCCAATTTTTACATTTTCATAGATACTGGTTTTAAATAGCTTAGCATTTTGGAATACGAAGGCAATTTCATGCTCCAGTGTCTCTCTCTTATACTTTGAGATGTCTACTCCACCGATTTTTAGTTCCCCACTCGATACTGGGTAGAATCCAGAGATGAGCTTGGCTATAGTGGATTTTCCACTGCCCGATGATCCCACAAGGGCATATTTCTTGCCGCTCTCAAGTTTAAGACTGAAGTCTGTTAGAACATCTACTCCTTCTTCATATCTAAATGTAACTCCTGAAAAATCTATGTCATGACTAGTCATATCTGAGACATCCCCATGTGCTAGCTTGTTCTTATCCATCTCGTCAAACAGTGATTCCAGCTTGCTAATCGCATCATTAGCCATCTCAAAATTCTTACTGAAAAACATGACCTTCATAAATGCACTCATCAGAAGCCCCGAAAAAGCTGCAAAGAACACGATCAGGCTGATTGTCTCACTAGCTTGTGGTGATTTTGGCATCGCGATATATGCAACCGGTACAATTAGTGCTGAGAGAGAAAGCATACACACCTGAAATATAACGTATGGTCTTCTACACATCTGGCATTCCTTGTTAACAACCTCAGAGTATCTGATAATTGACTTGTACAGACGCTCAAATGATTCAATAACCATATTAAATATCTTAATCACCTGTATACCTCGCACATACTCGACCGTTTCCGAGTTTATGTCGTCTAGTGCGCTCATGTACTCTTTCATCATATCTGAGTCAGAATACATGAATTTAAAGCAGATGCTCGCCGCAATTACCGCCGCAACAATCAGGATACCTACGTACTTACTCACCATGAACGAGAGTACCAGCAGGCATATAGGGAACAGCACTGCATTTACGGAATCAGGCAGTATATGCGCTACTATTGTGTGCGTATTTCCTGAATTGTCATCTATAATTTTTCTAGTCTTTCCAGATGAATTCATGTCGAAGAATGAAAACGATCCGTCGAGAAGAGCATTTAGCCCCTTCTTCTTCATGTTCGTTTCCAGTCTGAAAGCAAATAGATGGCTACACATGAGTGCTGCGATATACGTGAACATGTATATAATTGTAGTTCCAAATATCAGATACGACAGCTTGCTAATCCTCGAATAGTCTGCATCTCCTGTTATCTCATGAAGCATTTTCCATAGAAAATAATACGGAACGAACGACAGAATCGTCGCTACGGCAGATAGTAGCAAAGCTGCTACCATGCATCCTTTACGGTCTTCCGCATAGCTAAATAGTTTTTTAAATACACGCATTCTAAGCCTCCTTAAAGTGCTTTCTGAGTATCAGATATCCGAGATAAGCTCCTATCACCGCCATCACGAATACAACAGCTGTCGATATCACGCCCCACGTACCTGCGGTATACTTGATGTAGTTGTTCATCTCAGCTTCAGTTTGCCCTTTCTGCATCCAATAGCTTTTGTATCGGCTGACAAAGAAGCTTGCAGGGATAATTGCACCCCAAGCTTGTCCTACGTGCAGAACTCCAGATGCGATAGCAACCCTGTGAGGACTAACCTCTTTACCTTTCCTTGAAGCGATGAAGTCGGCAATTATAGCCATACCAATTGATGTTATATACCATGGTATATAACCGCCACCCATAAGTGTAAAGCACGCCATAACGAGCACCGTCATAATCGTGTACTGCCACATCTTACCGAGCTTCTTTGCCATAAAATATATGACGGTTCCAGAGAAAATAGCGCATATCCCCGGGCTTACCGAGTGTCCGAGTGCTCCAAGCGGGGTGATTACGAGCATCGATACCATGTAGATAATCATGTACACGGCTGTCAGCAGCGCAATGAGTATAAAATCCTTAGTCTTAAGCTTATTATTCATAAAAAGCCTCCATTTCTTCAAAAGTTTTATTTAACTGACTTATGTTATCCTCGTCCAAATAAAAATTTCCCCTTATACGCCCATCCTCGAGATAGAAAATTCTATCTGAAATGTTTCTTATAAACTCATAATCATGAGAGATAATTATGATAGTGTGGTTTCGCTTCATCGATTCAAGTTGATCTACAACACGATGCATCGACCTTTTGTCGAGACCGCTAGTCGGTTCGTCTAGGATTATTACCTTGTTTTGACTCACCCTGCTTATCGCCATCTGTAACCGCTGCTTCTGACCACCGCTAAGGCTGTACGGATGAGCATCTCTAAATTCATATAGATTTAGAGCTTTCAGTGCTTCAGTATTGAGTTCTTCATCCCTACTGCTGATCTCAAGTTCCTTTATGCAAGATGCTCCAAACAGCTGATAATCCGCATCCTGCATTATATACAGAGCCTGACCTTCAGTCTCAACGATGCCATCATCTGGTTTAACGACGAGAGAGATGAGTCTAGCAAGTGTGGTCTTACCTGCACCATTTACCCCTACGATGGTTGAGATTTCACCGCGCCTAAACTCAGCACTCACCCCTTGCAGGATTCCCTTGTAAGAAACGTTCTCTATTCTTACATCTACAGGGCCTGCCCTTGCGATTAGTCTGCTTTCATATTTCTCGTCAAAGAGCTTTACAGCTCTCGCCGCGTAATCACTACTGAAGTAAGCCTCTTCACTTTCATACTCCGTTACCGTATTATCGTTAAGAAGCAGCACCTTGTCTACAAGTCCACGCAGATAGAAACATCGATGGTCTGCTACTAGCACGGTAATCCCCTCACTCTTCAGTTCTTCAATCTGCCTTCTTAACCTCATAGCGTTTCCGTAGTCGAGATTTGCAGATGGTTCATCGAATATCACTATACGAGGATTCATAATCAGGGCTGACATCAGTGCTAGCATCTGCCTTTCTCCAGAGGAAAGTTCATAGATATCTCTATCGAGAAGGTACTCTAGCTTATATTTCTTAACCAAAGCCTTAAGCCGTCGCTCCATCTCCGGCTTCGATACGCCGAAATTCTCCATCGCAAATACGAGCTCCGCAGTCGTATTAGTTGTAAAGAATTGACTCCTCGGATTTTGAAATACATTTCCGATAAGCATGCTTCGCTCGGTCATCGTCACGCTACTTTTCCCGCCTATAAGCAGTTCTCCGCGTAGCTTCCCGTCTATAATCTCTGGAATAAGGCCGTTTATTACATTGATTAATGTGGATTTTCCTGAGCCACTAAGTCCGGAGATAAATACTATGCTACCTTCTGCAATTGAAAAGTTCACATCTTCAAGTACGGGTATATGCTCACCTTCATAAACGAATGTCAGATTTCTCGCCTCCATGACATCCTTCATATTAAGCCTCCGATGATTAAGACCATTCCTACTCCTCCGATTGCAAACATCATGTAATCCACTCCATGAAATCGATTATCAAAATAGCTCGTCCGCTTCTCCTCTGTAGCAATCCCTTTTGTAAGTCCTGCCGCCGTAAGCTCTGCACTGAGGCTCACGCATCTAAAAAGCTGAGGTACGAGCAAGTACTCAAATGTCCTTAATGGATATTTAACCGAGAATTCAACCCCTCTGATATTCATAGCTTGCTTGATTATGCGAAATTCCCTTCTAAAAGTCGGGATATATCTGATAGTGATAGTGAGTCCGATGATAAATATCTTTGGCAGATGTAGCCTCTGTAGAGCAGAGAGTATTTCCGACGAATTATAATCTGTGACTATCAACACCGCGATTAGTATGCACGGCGTAAAGTAGACTGTCATATTGATCATCATTCCCAATATGCTGCTCTTAATATATAAGGTATTTAAAAGGATAAGCAGAACCCCTACCCCTACCCATATAAGAGTCTTAAGAGCAGTCTTATATCTGCGAGCGATGAGTAACGCCGTATACCCTAGACATAGTCCGATGATTATGCTTTTATCAGTGGGGAAGAACATCGTTACAACTGGAAGAACCGCATTGATGATAATTAATGTAAGCGGGTTAATCTTTCTTCGGTTAAGATGTCTCACATCCTCATTATTCACCTGTTCTGATAAAGTAAGCTCAGCCATCATTATCTCCTGAAAAATTAATATTTTCTTTCATACTATATATCTATATATAATGCAGGGAAGAATACTGTAGAAATTTAGTTAGTATTATCTAACTCAAATGCATGTGGGTACTGAAACAAAAGTAACATGCACGAGTTTTGATTTGCAGTAAGTTAGATTAGACTAACTACAGTATTAGTATATTCTTGTTCGAATAATAATGCAATATTATTCGAATTAAGTTTACCATTTAGATTTATAATCAAACGATATCAATCTATCTTATATCGTTTAATTGTTTGCTAGCTAATTTCGAAAATTTGTACACTCTCTATAAACGTTTAATTTTCAATGTATCTGAGCTTTTTTAACGATGTTTTGCATTGTTTAAATTTTAAAAATACCAAAAATATGTTGTGATTTTTAATAAAACATGCTATGCTCTTTATTAAATTTATACAAATTATTTGAAAAAGGGGACAAAAAATGGATAAGAAATTCACTATGAAGGAATATGTAGTTCTAGCCTCACTCCTCTTCGGACTATTCTTCGGAGCAGGTAATCTGATATTCCCAGCACTCATGGGACAGATGGCAGGCAGTCACACAGCAGCGGCAACTTTCGGGTTCATCATTACAGGAGTAGGATTGCCATTGCTCGGTATTATTGCGATTTCCTTATCACGTAGTGAGGGTCTCTATGACCTAGGATGCAAGGTGTCGAGACCGTACAGCTTGTTCTTTACGTGTCTACTATACCTTACTATAGGACCGTTCTTCGCGCTTCCTAGAACCGCAACTGTACCTTACTCTGTCGGAGTAGTTCCTGTAGTTGGTAAGGACTCTCCAGTTGTACTTGGAGTTTTCTCCCTGTGCTTCTTCGCAGTAGTTCTATTCTTTGCGTTAAGACCGTCGAACATCCTTACTAACGTTGGTAAGGTTCTCAACCCACTATTCCTCGCATTCCTTGCGGTTCTAGTCGTTATGTGCTTCGTTAAGCCGATGGGTTCTGTTTCAAGCGCTGCTCCAACAGGAGAGTACGTTGCCCACCCATTCTTCAGAGGATTCCTCGAAGGATATAACACAATGGATGCTCTTGCATCACTTGCATTTGGAATCATCATAATCAATGCAGTTAGAAATCTAGGTGTAAAAGAGCCTAAGAACATAGCTAAGTCCACAGCACTTGCTGGTGTAGGATGCGCGCTCCTTATGGCTGTTATCTACCTAGCTCTAGTAGTTGCAGGTGCTCAGTCAAGAGGAATATTCGAAGTACAGCCAGATGGCGGAACACTTCTCAACAAGCTCGCTAGCCACTACTTTGGCGGTGTAGGCGGAGTATTCCTAGCTTTAATGATCACACTTGCGTGTCTCAAGACCGCTATCGGACTTGTAACTGCATGTGCAGAGACATTTGGCGAGATGTTCCCTAACAAGCTTTCGTACAAGGCTTGGGCGGTAGTATTCACACTCATCTCGTTCACATTTGCAAACTTTGGACTAGTTAAGATAATCGCTTACTCGATACCAGTACTGATGTTCTTATATCCGCTAACTATCGTTATCATACTAGTCAGCCTCATCGGTGGACTGTTCAACTATCATTCAACAGTTTACAGATGGTCTATCGGATTCACTATGGTACCTGCTTTATTTGACGGTATAAAGAGTTTACCTCCAGCAACCGTTTCAGCACTTCACCTAGAAGGATTCATAAAGTCAGTTGGTGGTTTCCTACCACTGTCTGATATCGGAATGGACTGGGTTGTACCTGCTGTAGTTGGATTCGTAGTAGGACTTGTGCTTTATGCACTGAAGTCAGATAAGGGTCAAGCAGCAGCTTAATCTAATTCATATTAACTTAACAGCAAAACAAAACTCCCTTTGAGGTTATCCTTCAAAGGGAGTTTTTATATCTCATTCACTTAACTAATTGTTTTCTTGCTAGAGGCTTACTTATCGAACTTTCTCTTTAGGTGCATCTCATATAGCTTATAGATAATTCCGTAAATCACCCCTGCAACTGGCCATATAATCCATGTCTTATTCCAATAACCTAGTAAAACTCCTGGTATTAGGTATATGAATGCTACAGCAATCCAGTAAATACCGGCAAATGGCTCCATCTTCTGCTCAACACGCTTGTGCTCCGGTGTATAATCACCTTCTTGTAAAAGCTTACTATAGCCACTGCTTATTATTCCCACTTTTACGAACATATATACTGCGGCCGCAACCATAACCAGCATAATCGGTGCCGAAATTTTCGCTAGACCAGAAGCATGTTTATCGCTATCATCAAAGAGAATGCCTGGCAGAGTTCCGACTATACAAAGGAATACGCCTCCTGCTATTCGCTGTCCCATAAACTGTCTAAACGGCTCATATTTACGCTTAAAAGCTGCCTCAACGCCATATCCAAGCTTTATATGTTCTTTTGACAGATATTCATATTTCGACATACCGAAGCCCGATATCACGCATAACGCAACGCCTGCACCGATTAGCAAGCATAACACAGCTATTGATAGACGCTCAAGCATATCGCCATCATTTGCTCTTCCCATCGCTTCGACTATGAGGTTTGGTACCGGAGATAGAATAAACAGTGACACAGCCCCGGCAATTCTTGCCGCATGCTTTTCTGTATCAGCCATATAATCATTGGCTTCTTCAAGCGATACAGTCCTAATTTGACTTTCATAATCTGTGCCTATATCTGTAGTGCTAGCGACTTTTGAGCTTTCAGGCAAATCCATCTCATCCTTAAGCAGATAGTCTACCGACACCCCGAACACTTCGCTCAACTTGATTATCTTCTGTATATCTGGCATCGAGGCTGCAGATTCCCATTTGGATACGGACTGCCTCGATACACCTACTAGATCTGCCAGCTCTTCCTGACTCCAACCATACTGCTTGCGTAGGCTCATTATCTTTTCTGAAATTATCATAATACCCTCCTATTGACTCCATACTATATTGTAGATATGAAGCCTTTAAATTTCCAAATCCATTAGAACTTCTTTCGAGTTTCTTTCTCATTTTCAATTTTCACTTCATAGAGCAGCTGCGTTCTATGGTTTTATTTTATGGTAGCTATATCACCGTCACCACCAACTATACTTGGAAATTTGTCAACTAGCGGTTGCAACTATCGGTTGCTTCTCAGTATTATACACTAAAAATACGCAATTTAAGAGATTTTGTTATTACGACAAAGACTCTCGTCCTTTCGGACGAGAGTCTTTATAATGTTCTTATGTACTTGTAAAATCAAATCTATTTAGCAGGCTTTTCTTTACTGAAATAGTCTTTTGTCAGTCTGATGACCGTACCTGATAAGAGTAGGACTGCGATTAAGTTTGGAATTACCATCAGTCCGTTAAACGTGTCAGCGATATTCCAGATCAGCCCAAGGTCCATAGTTGCTCCGATAATTGCGACTAGCGAATAAACAACGACGAATGGCTTTATTGCACCTTTTCCTAACAAGAATTCTATACATCTAGAACCGTACAATCCCCAACCTAATATTGTCGAGAAGGCAAAGCAGCAAAGCGCTACGGCTAACATTACCGAAACCCAGCCTCCAAATGTCGCTGTGAATCCTGAGATGGTGAGCTCTGCACCTGCGGTCTTGCCATAATCGATCTTCACACCACTACAGAGAATTACGAGGGCCGTAATCGTACAGATTACAATCGTGTCTGCAAATACCTCGAAGATTCCCCATAATCCCTGCTGCACAGGGTGATCCACTTCAGCTGAAGAGTGAGCGATTGAACCAGTACCAAGACCTGCTTCATTTGAGAATATACCTCTCGAAACACCTCTCCTCATAGCTATAAACATAGAGCCCACAACACCGCCTGTTATAGCCCTTGGAGCAAATGCACCTTCAAATATATCTCTGAAAACGCCTGGAACATTCTTGTAATTCATAATAACTACTAGAAGTCCAAAGATTATGTAGTAAAGCGCCATGAATGGAACTAGCTTTTCCGTTACACGCCCGATACGTTTTATTCCTCCTATTAGAATAACCAGAACAAGTAGTGTAATAGCTATGCCGATACCGAGGTTGACCCCCGATGGAAGACCATGCTTAAATGCACCTGTCGATGTTAATGCTGAATCTATAGCTGTCGTAATAGTGTTAACCTGAGTTGCGTTACCTGTACCGAACACCGTAAGTACTCCAAATGTCGAGTACAAAATCGCTAACCAGCTCCATCTCTTGCTGAGACCATTCTTTATGTAATACATAGGACCGCCAACCCAGTCTCCATGGTCATTACGCTCTCTAAAATGTACAGCTAGCGTAACCTCAGCGAACTTTGTGCACATGCCTAGAAGTGCAGAAAGCCACATCCAGAAAACTGCTCCTGGTCCGCCTAAAGCGATAGCTCCCGCGACACCCGCGATATTACCAGTTCCAACGGTTCCCGCCAGCGCGGTACATACGGACTGGAATGAAGTAAGAGCTCCATCTCCAGCTTCCTTCTTATCGAACATAGCACCGAAAGTGTGCTTCAGTGTATATCCGAATTTTCTAAACTGAATAAAACGCGTGTTGAGCGTCAGCCAAATTCCGACTCCCATAATGCAGATCATCGAGGGCACACCCCAAATGAATGCATTAATCATGTCGTTGTAAGAAACAATCGTTTTAAGCATAAAAAACTCCTTATAGTAATATAAAATACATGTTCTGATTCTAAAGCATCAAGGTCTATTCTGCAATAGTCTTTAGTAAAAGTTAATAAAATAATAAAGATTTCATTGTGAAATTAAACAATCTTATTGATAGTATCAGTATTTTTTATTGATATTGTCATGTATGACAATGTCAATATATTAAAAATCGGTTAATCCGTAAGCAATATTCACCATTTTCGCCACCCTACAATTGGTTATTTTATATATTTATTTTAGTGCAAAAATGGATAAATTGCTTGCATAATTTAAACTCTATTCGCATTGACTTTTCTATATGATGCTCATATTATGAAGTTAATAGAAAATATCACTAGATGCTAAATCAATTACCTACAAGGAGGTTTTCCATGATCACTACAATTATTTCTATAATAGTAGTTCTGCTTATACTATTTTTGTTCGTTTCCTGTATAAAAATAGTTCCTCAAGAGCATGCATACGTTATTGAGAGGCTTGGTAAATATTTATGCACATGGCACGCAGGTCTTCATTTTAAATTTCCTATCATCGACAACGTAATCAACAAGATTTCACTCAAGGAGCAGGTTTTGGATTTCCCTCCTCAACCAGTAATCACGAAGGATAACGTATCTGTTCGCGTGGACTCAGTTGTATTTGCAAAGGTATTTGACCCTAAACTTTATACATACGGAGTGGAAAATCCAATCGCCGGTCTACAGAACCTATCTGCAACTTCACTAAGAAGTATCATCGGCGGAATGGAGCTCGACACCACCCTATCCTCAAGAGAGCAGATTAACGAGGATATGGAGGTAATTTTAGATAAAGCTACGGATTCGTGGGGACTCAAGGTCAATCGAGTAGAGCTCAAGAATATCATCCCACCTGAAGAAATCGAAGAAGTAATGACAAAGCAGATGAGAGCAGAAAGAGAGAGACGTCAGACTGTACTCGAAGCTCAGGCTCACAAGGAATCTGTAGTATCTCGTGCAGAGGGAGACAAGGAAGCAAAGGTTCTCGCTGCAGAAGCTGAAAAAGAAGCTAGAATCGCTCTCGCTGCCGGCGAAGCTGAATCAATTAGGCTCGTCTACGAAGCCCAGGCTCAGGGTCTTGAGAAACTCAAGGAAGCTAATATCAACGAGGGAGTTCTAAAGCTAAAAGGACTCGAAGCTCTGAGGGATATCTCAGATGGTCGTGCAACCAAGATATTCATGCCTACAGATTTGGCGAGTATCGTATCAAATCTCGGCGTAGCTTCTGAAGCTTTAGGAATAGGAGACTACACGGAGATTGATAAGTCACCTGTTCCTGGTAAGGGAAGCTATAACGACAGCTGCCTTAAGAACACCTCTTCCAAGGTTACCAAGGAAGTAGCAGGAACTAATGCAAGCATTCAGGTTGATCTGGAGAACCGAAGAGAGGATATTATATAGCTCTATAGTCTTAGTATCTCATACCCTGTAGACTTTAATTGCTCTCTAGGGCTATAAGCCATTAAGCACACAATAAAAGGGCGAAGCATAGCGGTCTTCGTCCTTTTTTTTATTAGCTTCTTATACTACCTAAGCATCTTTTTTAGATACTGTCCAGTAAACGACTTCTCGCACTTAGCAACCTCTTCAGGTGTTCCTGTAGCCACAATGGTTCCACCACCGCTACCACCCTCTGGACCTAGGTCGATAATATGATCCGCACACTTGATTACATCAAGATTATGCTCAATTACCACCACGGTGTTGCCCTCATCAGTCAACCTATTGAGCACGTACATCAGCTTCTCAACATCTGCAAAGTGAAGTCCCGTCGTCGGCTCATCTAATATGTATAGAGTCTTGCCGGTACTCTTCTTGGAAAGCTCCGTCGCTAGCTTGATCCTCTGTGCCTCACCGCCAGATAGCTGAGTTGATGGCTGTCCAAGTTTGATATATCCGAGGCCTACATCATCGAGCGTCTGCAGATATTTCTCGATGGATCTGTGATTCTCAAAGAATGGCAGTGCCTCTGTCACACTCATCTCGAGGACTTCTGAGATATTCTTGCCTTTGTACTTTACTTCTAGTGTCTCATGATTGTATCTAGCACCACCGCACACCTCACACGGTACATACACATCTGGCAGGAAGTGCATTTCTACCTTGGTGATACCGTCTCCGCGGCAGGCCTCACACCTTCCACCCTTTACATTGAAGCTGAAGCGTCCCTTCTGATATCCTCTCATCTTAGCCTCTGGCATCTGTGCAAAGAGGTCTCTAATAGGATCGAACATTCCCGTGTAAGTCGCAGGGTTAGATCTCGGCGTGCGTCCGATAGGCGATTGGTCAATATCTATAACCTTATCGAAGTTCTCAATGCCACGTATCTCTTTATGCGCACCGGGCTTTTCCTGCAATTTGTTTGTAACACTTGCTACGCCTTTGTAAAGGATTTCATTTACAAGCGATGACTTGCCAGAACCAGATACACCAGTTACACATACGAGCTTGCCTACTGGAATCTTAACATCTATATTGCGAAGATTATTCTGCTCAGCTCCGATAATCTCGAGGTATTTACCGTTCCCAGTTCTTCTAGTCTTAGGAACTTCGATTTTGCGCGCACCGGACAGGAACTGTCCAGTTATAGATTCCTTGCATGCCTTGATATCGTCTACAGTTCCCTGAGCAACCAGTTCTCCACCGTAGATCCCAGCTCCAGGCCCGATATCCACGATATGGTCAGCAGCATACATCGTATCCTCATCGTGCTCAACGATGACTAAGGTATTACCCATATCGGTCAAGTTTCTTAGAGCCCCGAGCAGCTTGTCGTTATCGCGCTGGTGGAGTCCAATTGAAGGCTCGTCCAGGATATACAGCACACCGACGAGCCCCGATCCTATCTGTGTAGCCAGCCTAATTCGCTGGGATTCCCCGCCCGAGAGCGTGCCTGCGGCACGTGACAGCGTCAGGTACCCGAGCCCTACCTGCTTTAGAAATCTCAGCCTCTCTCTAATTTCCTTGGTGATGAGCCTCGATATCTGCTGCTCCCTTGGAGTCAGTTCGAGATTCTCAAAGAATAGAATCGCCTGCTCTACCGATAGATCAGTCAGCTCGATGATATTTTTACCACCGACTGTGACGGCTAGCACCGTATCCTTCAGTTTCTTACCATGACAAGTTGGGCAAAGTGCCTCCGTCATCATGCCAGCAATTTTTTCCTTTATGTAATCTGAATTTGTCTCACCGTATCTACGCTCAAGACTTGGAATCACACCTTCGAAAGTATGGTTCATATGTGATACTCGTCCAGACTTACTGGTATACGTGTACTTGAGCTTACGATTACCAGTTCCATGCAGTAGCTCATTTTTAAAATCTATCGGCAGATCTTTGTAAGGGACACTGAGGTCGGTCTTATGGTCTACTGCTAGCTGGTTTAGCATCTGACGGTAGAATCCCATAGCATCCATCGTCGAGAACACCTGTCCCATCGCACCATCTAAGATGCTCTTGCTTGGTTCAGTCACTACGTTATCATCATCAATCTTCAGCGTAAACCCTAGACCAGTACACGTCTCACAAGATCCATATGGTGCGTTGAATGAAAACATTCTCGGCTCCATCTCTTCGATTCCCACCCCGTGCTCTGGGCAGGCGAGCTGAGTACTAAAGGTCTCTTCCGCATCCTTTGTCTTGCCATCTTCAGTCTTATACTGAAATAGCACGTTGGTAGAGCCTTCACCTTCTCTGACAGCAAGTTCAACCGCTTCGGCGATTCGGCTTCTATTTTCAGGTCTTAGAACAATTCTATCGATAACTATATCGATGGTGTGCTTCATATTTTTATTGAGACTAAACTCCTCCTGCTCATCCACCCTAACCATCTCGCCATCGAGTCTGATTCTGATAAATCCATCCCTCTTGATACGGGAGATTACATTCTTATGCTCTCCTTTGCGCCCCTTAATAATCGGTGCCATGATGGTTAGTCTGGTACCTTCATCATGAGCCATTATATGATCCACAATAGTGTCTACGGACTGGCTGGAAATCTCCCTACCGCACACTGGACAGTGAGGAATCCCAACTCTAGCATATAGAAGCCTCAGATAATCATATATCTCTGTAACAGTTCCGACAGTCGACCTCGGATTCTTATTCGTGGTCTTCTGGTCAATTGAAATCGCCGGTGAAAGCCCCTCGATTAACTGCACATCTGGCTTCTTCATGAGGCCGAGAAACTGTCTCGCATACGAGGAAAGTGACTCCACGTACTTCTTCTGTCCCTCCGCATATATCGTGTCGAATGCAAGCGAAGATTTCCCAGAGCCCGAGAGCCCGGTAAATACAATCATCTTATCACGAGGAATCGTAAGATCTACGCCCTTAAGATTATTCTCCTTTGCACCTTTAATAACTATGTTTTTCTCCATAGAAATACCCTTTCAAAATATCTATGCTCTCTTGCTGCTCCGTAGGTCAAACAGTAGGTCCCTGAGCTCTGCTGCTCTTTCGAACTGGAGGTCCTTGGCAGCCTGTTTCATCTCCTTCTCGAGATTCTTAATCGTACGCTGTAGCTCCTTTGTCGTCATCTCCTTTGGATTTTTGAGCTCTGTGTCTCCAGTGTACGCCTTCGTAGCCTCGATTACATCGCGTATAGGCTTTATGATGGTCCGTGGCGTAATACCGTGTTCTTCATTATATCGTTCCTGTATTTCACGTCTTCTTGCAGTTTCATCAATTGTGTACTTCATCGCCTTGCTGATGCGATCTGCATACATGATAACCCTGCCGTTCTGGTTACGCGCAGCTCTGCCTACAGTCTGAACAAGCGAGGTCTCTGTACGGAGAAATCCCTCTTTGTCAGCATCAAGGATGGCAACAAGCGATACTTCCGGTAGGTCGAGGCCTTCTCGAAGCAGGTTAATGCCAACGAGCACGTCGAATTTACCGAGGCGGAGATCCCTAATTATCTCCAGTCTCTCAAAATTATCTATTTCAGAATGCAGATATCTGACTTTGATTCCTTCATTTCTGAGAAATCCCGTCAGGTCTTCTGCCATCCTCTTGGTGAGCGTCGTGATGAGCACTCGCTCTCCCTTATCCACGGTTTTATATATCTCGCTGATTATATCATCAATCTGACCCTCAATCGGTCTGACCTCTATTATCGGGTCGAGTAGTCCAGTCGGTCTGATAACCTGCTCTGCCGTTACACCGTGTGAATTTTCTAGCTCATACTTGCCTGGCGTCGCACTTACAAATAGCAGGTCGTTCGTAACCTCGTTGAACTCCTCAAACTTGAGCGGTCTGTTATCTAGTGCCGAAGGAAGTCTAAAGCCGAAGTCAACAAGCGAACTCTTTCTAGCCCTATCTCCGTTATACATCGCGCGGAGCTGAGGGAGCATTACGTGAGATTCATCGATGATAGTCAGAAAATCATCTGGGAAATAATCGAGAAGAACATAAGGTCTCTCCCCTGGCTTCAGAAAGTTCAGATGCCTCGAGTAGTTCTCGACTCCCTTGCAGGTTCCGACTTCCATCATCATCTCCATATCGTAGTTTGTACGCTGAGAGATTCGTTCAGCTTCAAGCAGTTTGCCATTCTCCTTAAACCATTTTACTCGTTCATCGAGTTCTTCCTTTATAGTTCCTACGGCGAGCTGCATATCTTCCTTGCTGGTGACGTAGTGAGATGCTGGGAAGATAGAAATGTGGCTGCGAACACCAGTGATTTCACCAGTCAGAGCGTTCATCTCCTTAATTTCCTCTATCTCGTCGCCAAACATCTCAACGCGGACAGCCTCTTCACCGCCAGCAGGATATATATCGATGATGTCACCACGCACACGGAAGGTGCCACGGTGAAAGTCGATATCATTTCGTTCATACTGCATATCGATGAGCTTGCGCATCATCATCGTTCTATCCATTTCCATTCCTGGTCTAAGCGATAAAAGCTGATTTCTATAAGAATCAGGGCTACCAAGACCATATATGCAGGAAACACTTGCAACTATAATAACGTCTCTTCTCTCGAGGACTGCCGCTGTCGCAGAGTGTCTGAGCTTGTCTATTTCGTCGTTTATATCAGAATCTTTTTCAATATACGTATCAGTTGAAGCAACATACGCCTCTGGTTGGTAGAAGTCATAGTATGATACGAAGTATTCTACGGCATTATCAGGAAAAAACTCCTTCATCTCACCGTGGAGCTGTGCTGCCAAGGTCTTATTGTGCGAAATTATCAGTGTCGGTTTCTGCACCTTCTCGATAATCTTTGCCATCGTATAAGTCTTGCCAGATCCAGTAACGCCAAGCAGAGTCTGGTAGCGATTTCCAGACTCTATGCTTTCAGCGATTTTCTCAACAGCCTGGGGCTGATCACCCATCATCTCAAATTCAGAATGAACTTTGAATTCAGGCATTTTAACCTCGACTTTCTCTTCATGCGAGGAACTTCTTCCACACAATCAGCTCACTGTCACGTGTTTAATTACTTTCTTATACCGTCTTCTATCAATCTTTCATCATCATAGAGCATTGGGCAGTCACGCGCTATTTGTTCTATAGTAGCTCTAATACGCTCCATCTCTTCTGAAAATTCTTCGAACGCTGCAGTTGGAACCTTTCTATTTAGGAATAGCTGTTCTATCTCTCTGTTGAATTGAGTGAGCCCATCTGCAAGCTCCAAGAACTTGTTGAACTTGTCAGTTTTGCTAGCGTTTCTAAATTTAGCTATATCACGCTTTATAAAATCTACTACATCGGTTTCCCCATAGAAAACTCCGAGAAGCATCGGATAAGGTGTTACCCTGCGCAGATACATAGCATGGTCACGCCTCAAATCAAGCATGTATTTTATAGTCAGTTCGCCATTTATATCAAACTCATATACATTGATATGGGCCGGCATGTTCTTGATGCTTGTCGCTCCAAGCTGTTTCATCATCATATCGATCATGTCGCTTGCGACTTTATCAGCAGTAAGTGTATTTATCATATTTTTACCCCCAATCAGCGCTAAATTGCATATTTAACTAGCAGGAATACCATCGAGATAAACACCGATCCCAGCATAAATGGCATTCCAACGCGCAGATAGCTCTTAAATGTAATAGGATATCCATGCTTAGTACTTATGTCCGATAGAACGACATTTGCCGAAGCTCCTATCATCGTTCCATTTCCACCAAGGCAAGCTCCTAGTGAGATAGCCCACCATAGAGGTTCTGCATCCATACCATCTGCCTTGAGAGCTAGAACCAACGGAATCAATGTCGCTATAAACGGTATATTGTTTAAGAATGACGACAGCAGCGCCGATGCCCAAAGCAGTATTAACATCATTATAACCGGATGACCTGCAGTCCTCTCTATTATGACAGCAGCTACTTGCTTGATAACTCCGGTTTCTGTAAGCCCACCAACGACTACGAACAGAGCCATGAAGAATGCAATCGTTGTCCACTCTACATCCTGAATAGCATTATCCACATTTACACCACCTATAAGCAGCATAACTGCAGCGGCTGTAAGCGCGATAACGGATGTCTCCATACCAATCTGGTCATGTAATATAAAGCCTAGGATTACCAGTACAATAACAACTATACCCTTAATAAGCAGCGGTTTATCAGTAATCGATTTATCTGGATCAAGGTTCATAATTTTAGAGGTATCGAGCCCTTCGACTTCAATTTCCTTTTTGTAAACGAAACGCATCATCACAATCATGAATACGATTACAAGTACCACAGCTACACCCGTATTTTTGAGGAAGTCTACGAATGATAGATTTGCTGCGCTACCGATCATAATATTTGGAGGGTCACCAATGAGTGTTGCCGTACCGCCGACATTAGAAGCGAGAATCTGTGTCATCAGAAATGGCACTGGATTAATCTCTAGCATCTTGGCAATAGCGATAGTCATCGGGCCTACGAGGAGTACTGTTGTGACGTTATCGAGTATTCCAGAAAGCACCGCAGTAAGCAGTATAAATGCGATCATTATCTTCCACGGATCTCCATGAACCATCTTAGCCGCCTTAATTGCGACATATTCGAATAACCCTGACTGCCTTATTATGGCAACGAGCACCATCATGCCCACTAGCAGACCGATAGTATTGAAATCTATGTACGAGAGCGCCTTATGTGCACTCATAACACCGGTGACAACCAGAGCCATAGCGCCTGCTAGTGCGGCTGCTGCGCTGTTCACCTTTTCGCTGATTATAAGTCCGATAACGACCACGAACACTACAATAGCAATAACTTCCATTCCTTACCCCCTTACGCTTTGATCAATCACTTATATCCAGATCAAGTGTGATTTTCACTTCGTATTCTGGGTATTTGGACTTAATCTTATCTAGTATATTATCGCGAACCTGCATCCTGTCTGGGGCGTCGAAGTCCACAATTATATCGAATAGCATCAGCATCTTCTCTTCATCAAGATAAAAGCCGTGCATCTGAAGCACGAACTCCTCCGACATCACGAATCTCGTGATATCGCTCTTAATTCTGAGCGCCTTATCATCAGTCGTATTCATCGAATATACACCGACTGTAGCAATGGCAATGCCGTATTTATTATAAACCTTTTCCTGAATCTGTCTCGTCAGCTCATCAATCGTAGCAGCAGTAAATGTATCTGGCACCTCAATATGAATCTCTCCGATCACAGTATTAGGTCCATAGTTATGAAGGAGCAGATCGTATGCCCCATTTATCCCATCTATCTCTAGGATTGTATCTTTGATTTCTTTCGTAAGTCTGCTATCGGCTCTCTCACCTAGAATCTTACTTATGTTCTCGCGAAGCATATCTATTCCGGCTTTAATGATAAATACAGCGATAAGCGCACCTAGATATGCCTCGAGACTTACACCAGACACAATGTATATCCCTGCAGCTACTAGTGTGGAAATCGAGATAATAGAATCAAATAGTGCATCACTTCCCGATGCTATAAGTGATTCTGAGTTAATCTTGGTTCCAACTGACTTTACATATCTTCCAAGCAACAGCTTTACAGCAACCGCAGCTCCTACAATGACCAGCGAGATATTCGAATATGACGGTGTCTCTGGGCTTAAAATATTCTTCACAGACTCTTGAAAAGCTGTAATGCCAGCATACAGGACGATTACCGCGATTACCATAGCTGTAAGGTCTTCATATCTTCCATGTCCCATTGGGTGATTCCTGTCTGGAGCCTTGCCAGCAAGCCGAGTTCCCACAATCGTGATAATAGAGGATAATGCATCACTCAGATTATTCAGAGCATCCATGACGATAGCAATAGAGTTTGTAGCAGTTCCTATGACTGCCTTGAATCCTGCCAAAACCACATTGGCAATTATGCCGATGATGCTAGTCCTGATGATTATTCCATTTCTATTAGTCTTTTCGTTCATTTCACGCCTCATTTGCAGCATAGTTATCCGCCATTATATCAGACTTCTAGTGTGTTATATTAATTTGCTATTAACCTTGCTCTGGAACTTATCATTAGAGATTATAAACCTTTCGTGGGTACCCTCTCCGATCTTATCTTTCTCATCATATGCTGTAATATTAAACACCAATCTGCGACCATCCACTTCGACTAACTCAGATTCGCATCTCACGCGCATACCAATTGGAGTGGCAGCAAGATGTTTAATCGCGATACACGTTCCGACAGAGCCTTGACCTACCTCAAGTCTAGGCTTCACGGATTCAGAAGCGGTTTCCTCCATGAGTGCGATCATTGCAGGCGTCGCATATACCTCGAGATCGCCACTTCCCAAACTTATTGCCGTGAGCTCCTTCGTCACAGTAATTTCTTTATAACCTTTGATTCCTGTATCCATATCTTTTCTCCAAACTGTAATTATATGCTTGTGCCCAGTATCCTTCAAACGAATTATAAAATTAAGTGCACGAAGTGATACTATGATATTGTTCTAAACATATAGCCTAAAATGACCTTCATGCAAGCATTTAATCACTCGTTCTCCTATATCACTATCATCTCCATGAGGTAGCACGACCGACTGACTACTGAACTCGTTATTAAGAATCCTAACATCATGTTCACGCCTGCTCTTTAGCCTAGCAGCAGGGAATCTGTGTTCAGTCTGCATCAGAGGGTAGTTCCCTTCCGAAACTCCAGCCTTCTCTAGGCTCCAGCGGACATCACTTGCTCCAAGTGCCTTAAGCACTTGCACGCTCATGTGATTATAAGCATTCAGCCCAAAATCAGCGGTAACATCAGCCCCTGTTCCGACCATTTTGTTAAGCCAACCGAGATTTGACACGAATATCCCTCGCATAAGCGCAAGCTTTACAACTAGTTCATAGTTCTCCTGCAAAATCTGTTCCTCGCGTCCCCTTGTCACGCTTCCTATATAAGGGACTATTTCTGGTGGCAAAGGCTCACCATCTATATGCAATTCAGTCACTATCCCTGCCATCGGTAGTAGAGCCTTAAAGGCGAATCCTGTAGCATCGTCATTTATCGAGTTAAGACTCGTAGCTCCACCATCCGCCTCGAAGGTGCGCCAATCTCCCATGCTGCTAAAATACAGTTCAAAGGTTTGTGGTTCTTGATGCTTGCCTTTTTGCTGCCCTCTATTTGCTTCACAATATTGGTCTATTACTTCATGAAGCCTAGAAACCGCCTCTCCTATATCACGGCTATCTCTTCTAAACTCCAGTGCCTTACTAAGTTCAGATAGACAGTATCTGCGAAGCGAATTTAACTCTGAAGTCTTTACTCTTATCTGAGAATCGCCTATTATCCTGAGTTCACAGAGTTCAAATGGGGTATTACCAGTCTTAGAGAGTGCTGACTTGTATCTATCAAGTGGCGTTGGGCTATCATAATCGAAGTCAAAAGGTCCAGCTTCCACACTTACGCTCTTCTCTATGCAGCTAGGCCATCTGTCATCGTCCGCCAGCCTTACTGTGTGCGCTTTAAGCACAAGCATATTCCCTTCTATATTTAAGGTCATATCGATCTTGCGGCGTCGTTTAACCTTTCTAGCATCCTCATCTTCAAAGAAGGTCGCCCCTCTATATGACTGCCGCGCAGCTTCAAGCTGAGACTTCTTAGAGGTCCTTCGCACTGTATCACCAACTGTTATACTGCCTCTAAAATCTCCAACTCTATATCTATTAGGTCCCAGTTCCTTCACATAGCTCAGCACTGTACTAGATAGCGGAGCATCACCGCTGCCATATATCTCGGCTCCATCTCCGATTGATGGTTCGCTAGTAGCCTCTATATCCACTAGTGTCGAACCTTTCTTGGTAGCAACGACTCTCCCTATCTCTAAACCTTGGTTCTTGACTATGTCTCCAGACATGAGAGACTCTCCACTTTCACCTCTCAGATATGCATCAGTGAACTCTCCTCTATTAAATATCTGCAGCAGCGCATCTCGGTCTTCATCAGAAACTTCTATATATCCTTCCTCTAGGTACATATCTATGTATTTTCGATATATAGAAGTCACAATCGCTACGTACTCGGCTGACTTCAGCCTACCCTCGATTTTGAAGGAAGCTGCGCCAGCATCGATGAGCCCACCTAGCTGATCGAGCAGGCACATGTCGCGCGGGCTCATCGGGTGGCTCGCCGCCACGAGCCGCCTGCCGCCCTCGCCATAGCTCGTATAAGCGAGGCGGCAGGGCTGCGCGCAGCTTCCCCGATTGCCACTCCGGCCGCCGTAGTATCTGCTGAACTGGCACTGGCCTGAGTAGCAGATGCAGATGGCGCCGTGTACGAACACCTCGACTTCAAAGTCTGATGCGCCATCTGATCCGGCCCTGCATATGTCCTCAATTTCAGGCAGGGCCAGCTCACGAGCTACCACAATTCGCTTATAACCGAGCTCGTGAGCTACCTTTGCGCTCCCCACATCAGTAATCGTCGCTTGTGTAGACATATGTAGCTCAAGGTCTGGAAGCGCTCTATGCACTAGCTCCCCGAGACCAAGATCCTGCACTATAATAGCATCAACTCCAGAATCATGCAGAAATGAAGCGTATCTGAGCGCTGGTTCAAGCTCATCATCACTTAGCAAGGTATTCATAGTAACATAAACTTTTACACCTCGCTTATGAGCATAATCTAGTGCTAGCACTAATTCATCGTTATTGAAATTCTGAGCACCAGCACGCGCATTAAAGAGCTGACCGCCAACATATATCGCATCTGCCCCATTCTCTACCGCAGCCAGAAACTGCTCTCTACCTCCAGCGGGAACCAGGAGCTCTATATCATTACCATTTATATTTTTTCGTTTACTGTTAACCTTCGCCATCTACCTACTCTATGAGTCTCCCTATATTTTCTAAGACTTAAATCATTTTTTATTTAAATATATCGTTTTATTATACACTCTTAATCGAGTTTATATAATTAGTAATCATATAAAAAGCAATAAAAGACCGCTCCCTCACGGAAGCGGTCTCGGCTGAATAGTATATATGTAAGTCTATCATATATCATTTATAAACTAAGTTACTTGGATATCTTAGCCTTATAAGCCTCGAGGCCAGTTCGAATCAATTGACAAGCTCTCTTAATATATCCACTCTCAAGCACGTAAGCAATTCTAATCTCGCTCTTGCCCTTACCAGGCGTTCCATAGAATCCACCCGCAGGTGCGAACATAACTGTCTCGTTATTATCTCTATATTCAGTAAGTAGGAACATAAGGAAGTCTTCAGCATCTTCAATTGGTAGATCAATCATCATATAGAATGCTCCACCAGGTTTGTGACAGATTACATCAGGTATTTGCATAATCTCCTCATAAGCGGCATCCCTTCTCTTGCAATACTCCTCTTTCATCTCTTCATAGTATGAACTAGGGAGCTTAAATAGCTCAGTCGATCCGATCTGCTCTAGTGTAGATACACAAAGTCTTGATTGTGCAAGCTTGATTATTCCTGTCATGAATTCTTCATTCTTAGACGCTACAAATCCGATTCTAGCTCCACATGCGGAAAATCTCTTAGACACCGAATCGATTACAATTAAGTTATCCTTGAGTCTATCTATATTTGCAAAGCTGCGCGGCTTCATACCATCATACACGTACTCTCTATATGCCTCATCAGCGATAAGCCAAAGGTCATGCTTAATAGCGAAATCTGCAACGACATCCATCTCTTCAGCAGTTAGTGCAAGTCCAGTTGGATTACCCGGGTTTATACAGACAATTGCCTTCGTCTTCTCAGTTAGAGCTGACTCAAGCTTCTCCTTAGATGCATAGCGATATCCATCCTTTGAGCTTGTTGGGATAGGCTTAATAACACCGCCGCTCATAAGTACAAACGTCTGGTAATTGCTGTAAAAAGGCTCAGCAATTAGTATCTCATCACCAGGATCGAGTATCGTCGTAAATGTCATAGTGAGAGCTTCAGATGCGCCCATTGTAACAACGATATCAGTTGGCTTATACTCGACATCATATTCTCTCTTATAGTAATCACAAATGGACTCTAAGAACTTGATATCTCCCTGAGACTGCTGGTACATAAGAACGTCTGCGTCAAATGCACGAATGGCATCCATAAAACAATCAGGAGTCTTTACATCAGGCTGTCCGATATTAAGATGGTAAACCTTTACACCAGACTTTTTTACTTCAGTTGCAATAGGGCTGAACTTTCTGATTGGCGAGAACTCCATCGCCTGTGAATTTCTGCTTAATTTCATACTCCGCATCTCTTTCTGTAAAAATAAATAATTATTTTCTGAATTATTTATATTGTAGCACAACTTAATTGCTTTGTACTCATTTGGATACAAACAATAACTTTTAATTTTATTATCGTGCTGATTAAAAAAACAAATACCTTTTAGTACTGTGAATACTTTGCTTCCGCCCTTCCTAGTCCAAGAGTCATGACAAATGTAAATAACAGATATATACCTGCTGCCATTACATATGGGATGAGTGTGCCATCACGGTTGACAATTCCTTGAGACACCTTCATCATCTCAGCTAACGTGATTGTTGAAGCGAGGGCGGTATCCTTGATAAGCGTGATTACCTCATTTGAAATCGGTGGAATTACTATACGGAACATTTGCGGTATTACTACCTTAGTTAGAGTCTGTCTCTGTGTGAACCCTAGAGAATATGCGGCCTCATACTGTCCTTTATCTATGCTGTTAAATCCACCTCTATAAATCTCTGCGAAGTATGCAGCATAGTTTATTGCGAACGTAAGCACAGCCGTTGGAAATGCCTCCATACGAATCCCAAGCTGGATAGGAAAGAAGAAATAAAAGAAGAACAATTGAAGCATAAGCGGTGTTCCTCTAAATATAAATACGAAAGTCTTACATATCCACCTTACTGGTGCGATTTTACTTTGTTCTCCGAGGCATATAGGTAGTCCAAGCGGTAGTGACAAAATCAATGTAAGCGCAAATAGCTTAAGCGATATCATCGCTCCATTCATCAATACAGGCAAAATCTCCTTTATGTAAGCCATCATAATCTCCTTCAATATCTATAGCCAATGCCAGCTAGGCATTGGCTATTCAAACTCCAAATACTAACAATATTCCTATTTATCGTATCCCTCAAATACAACCAAGTTTTTGCCGAACCACTTCTCACTAATTTTCTGAGCTTCACCGCTGTCAATAACTTCTTTAAACGCCTTATTAAATTCTTTAGTGAGTTTTGTATCTCCCTTTCGGAAACCTACAGCATAGTAGTCAGCACCGAAGTTAAACGGCGACTCATATAGCTTATCCTTGTTCTTATTGTTATAAATCGCATAAACCTCGTCGATTGCAACTGCCTTAATGCGGCCAGCCTTCATATCTAGAATAGCTTCGTCATAGGTCTTATATTCAGAAATATTATTCTTAAATTCTTTGTATTTGTCACTCTTCTTAATCGCCTCTAGTGCAGACGAATCAGCCTGTGTACCGATTTTAATATTCTTAAGATCATCGGCACTATTAACCTTCACATTTGGATCGAGCGACATGATTAGTATTCGATTCTTAAGATATTTACTTGATAAAGACATGCTTTTCTGTCTATCAGGAGTTGCCGACATGCCGTTCCATACGCAGTCAATATTCTTAGCCTTAAGTTCACCTTCCTTAGCAGACCAATCGATAGGCTGGAACTTAACCTTAACACCCATCTTCTTAGCAACAGCCCTAGCCAGGTCAATATCAAATCCGACAAGCTTGTCATCCTTATCTCTAAATCCCATAGGCGCAAATGTATCATCAAGACCAACAACAAGAGTCCCCTTATCCTTGACATACTCAAGGTCAGATTTAGAATTCTTGCCACATCCCGCAAGCCCTATTGCTGTCATAATAGTTAACACAAGGGCTGTGCATTTGATCATGTTCTTTTTCATTATTTTACTTTTCATAGCTTCTCTCCATTACATCTCTGATTTTAAATGAATCACTAAATTGTTTACCATATATACGTCACTACTTATTCGCATAAGGCTTAATCTCCACCATTTTTCCTTCATATATAATATGTATAAAAATCATCTTTTAGTTTATAGAGAAAACCTCATTAAATTGTTTCGCTTTTGTAATTTAGCACAGTGAAGTAGTAATGTGATGATGTAATATTAGCACCTCTCATTATGCGTGTCAACGGGTAAATTAAAACATTATTATCTGAAGTTAGATATATTTTATTGATGATAATTTTTTTACACTCAATAAAAAATAAATTTGTATTTTTATCAATAATTTGAGTTTCTTTTTTGTTTATGTTGACAACGTATCAAATTTTCTTGTATAATACCAACATTCGAAAAAGAGAAATTTAATTGGAGGAACAAAAATGCCTAAAAAGGAAGTAAAAAGAGAGTCTTGGGGTAGCTCGATGGGCTTTATGCTAGCCGCTATCGGTTCTGCCGTAGGACTAGGAAACATGTGGGGATTCCCGTATAAGCTGGGAATGAACGGAGGCTTCGCCTTCCTGATACTTTATTTATTGCTGGCGGTATTCGCAGGATATGTACTGATTATGACTGAGCTTTCTCTCGGAAGAAAGACACACAGCTCCATCATCCTCGCTTATAGAGAGGTGAGCAAGAAGTACACGATCGTAGGATGGTTCGGTGCACTCGCTCCATTCTTCATACTAGGATTCTATTCATATCTAGGTGGATATTGTCTGAAGTACACCATAGCGAATCTCGGAGATTTATTCGGCGCAAGCTGGGGTGTAAACGGTGTATCTGGCCCTGAGTACTTTGCAAGACTATCAGCAGACCAGACCCAGTCAGCAATTTATACAGCTATATTCCTTGTTTTAACAATAATAGTTGTTGCACGTGGTCTATCTGAAGGAATAGAAAAATTCAACAAGGTAGCTATGCCTGCACTTTTCGTAATGCTAGTTGTTATCATCATCAGAAGTGTAACACTTCCTGGTGCTTCTGCAGGTCTCTCATTCCTGTTTAAGCCTAACTTCGAAGTGTTTAAGGGTACAGGCTGGATAACAGTTCTTGCTGCAGCTGGCGGTCAGGTATTCTTCTCGCTATCACTAGGTATGGGTATCCTTGTAACATACGGATCATACATGAAGAAGGATCAGAACATAGAGAAGAGCAGCTTGGTTATACCTTTTGCCGACACAGTAATCGCACTTATGGCTGGTCTCGCTATCATGCCTGCAGTATTCGCAAGCGGACAGAGCCCTCAGGGTGGTGCAGGTCTTCTGTATATGACTCTACAGACAGTATTTAATGGCATGGGTAAGCTTGGTCCTATATTTGGTGTTCTGTTCTATGGACTCGTAGTAATAGCAGCTATCACATCGTCTATGTCAGTACTCGAAGCAATCATCGGTTCGTTCATCGACTACGGTCTCAAGAAGGGCTATGGAAATCAGCGTAAGAAGCTCGCTTGGGGCTTCGGACTAGTTTGCCTCTGCATGGGATTACTCGTTGCATACGATGGTCTTGGAAAGTATCTTCCTCCTATGTTCGGAAAATTCAGCTGGTTAGATGGTTTCGACCTCCTTGCAGAAGGTGTGCTGATGCCAATAGGTGCATTCATAACTACTATCATATTTGGCTGGATTCACCCAGATATGCTTCCTGAAGAAGTACATATCGGTTCTGAGTTTAAGTCTGAGAAGTTCTACAGATTCTGCCTCAAGTGGGTTGCACCTGTATTCACATTCTTCATACTTATAGGTCAGCTTAATACATTCTTCGGATTAAAGCTATTCTAAGCTATATATTTTAATTGAATTTTAGACATCCGTTTCGGTAAATTAAATAAAAAATATAAAACGACCTTCAGCATGAGCTGAGGGTCGTTTTTTAGGGTTATAGAACAAAACGTGTTGTTCGCTAGTGCCAATAATTTTGTCATATAACCCTTAATTACCGAATTGCCTGTTACCTGCCAATTCCATAGATATCTCTTTCAACGATATGCCTTATATGCAGCTTATATCTTTTAGCTACACTTCTAGCAAACCTTCTTATATCGCGCATGTACTGTGATTGCTTCGAATCCGCTTCTCGCTTTTTGTTAAAGGTTGCATGTTCATCTGACATACGCTTTTCGCGTCCAAATCTATACTTGTTGTTAACCTTTATATCCGCAATCCCATGGTATAATTTCGCCCTTTCCCTGTACAGGTTGTAGACTCCTTTCCCCTGGCTTAACGGTCTGTTCTTAGTAGCAAGAAGTTTTGTCGGCCTATCAATGTATATAACGAGGCTGTTCTCGCGAATTATTTCTCTATTGGTTTCCTTTAAGATAGATCCTCCGCCAGTTGCAATCACCTGGTGATTTCTAGCGCACACTTCTCGAAGCTTCTTGCTCTCTAGATTTCTAAATGCTTCGACTCCAGATTTCTCAATTATCTGATTTATCGCACACCCTTCCTCATGTGCAACCGCTCTATCTATATCAATAAATTTGCGTTTCATAGCAAGCGCCACTTGTCTTGATATAGATGATTTACCACTACCGGGCATTCCAACTGTCACTAGATTGAGCTGTTCTCTAAGAAGCCTCTCCATGACAGATGCTGCGAGCGAATAATCCGGCTCCATATCTCTGCCTTCCCAGATGTCTTTTGCATATATGCCTTGCCATATGAGCATTCCGAGCCCGCCAATAGTTTTTACCCCGGCTAATTCTGCATCCTGCATAAACTTTGTTCTATGAGGATTGTATATGAGATCAACTGCCATCTCAGTTTGCTCAAGGCTTTCCCAGTTTATATCATAAGCATCTAGCGGAGACTTGCCATTATCTGGGAACATACCAACCGGTGTAGCATTGATTATGATCTCTGCATCTCGCCAATCGCTATCTTCGTAATTATATATTTCACTTAGCTTTTGCGAGTTATCAATCTCCTCTACCTGTACTAAACTATCTGCTTTATATCGGTTTCTAGAAACTCTTATAATTTCATCAGCACCTAACTTTTTCATAGCATATACAGCAGATAAAGATGCTCCACCAGTTCCCAGTATCGCAACTTTTTTTCCTGTTACAGCCTCTGTTTTAAACAGCTTCATCAGACCAAGATAATCAGTATTAAAGCCCTTGAGTTTTCCATCTGGCATAACCTTTACTGTGTTTACAGCCTGTATAGCCAGTGCCTCTTCAGATAGCTCATCAAGATGTTCAATCACGATTTCCTTATACGGGTTAGTTATATTGAAGCCGTAAAAGCCCGCCATATGCAGGACTTCTCCTAGCCTTGAACTATCTCGCAGTTCAATTAGTTTATATTCGTAGCCACCTATTAATCCATGTAGCTTCTTCGACAAGCTGTGGCTAACTCTGCCTCCAATCAGCCCATATTTCTTCTCTTCTATGAATACACCTTGACCGCTCGCCTGCTTCTCACCGAGCGCGGCAAGTAGCTTCATAAGGTCTGCTTCAACACTATTTCTCATAAGCAATCTCTCTGATATTCTTTGCGGTGCTTGCTATCTCATCAAACTGCTCTGGTGTAACTGCCTGTGCACCATCTGATAACGCATTCTGTGGCTCCTGATGAACCTCTATGATCAGTCCATCAGCACCTGCTGCTACAGCTGCTAGAGAGGCCGGTCTAACGAGAGAGGATTTCCCAGTCGAGTGGCTCGGGTCTGCAATCACGGGTAGATGCGTCAGTTCATGAAGCGCCGGAATAGCGTTTATATCTAGAGTATTTCTCGTATAGTTCTCAAAGCTTCTTATTCCGCGCTCGCAGAGGATAACCTTGCTATTTCCCTCAGCTAGTATATACTCTGCCGCGAACAGTAAGTCCTCATAGGTCGAGGCATATCCGCGCTTCAAAAGAACCGCCTTATCTGTGCGTCCAACTGCTTTAAGCAGACTAAAATTCTGCATATTACGCGATCCAATCTGCAGGATATCTATGTCTCTGAACAGTTCTATATCCGTGGCATCCACAATCTCGCTAACAACAGGCATACCAGTGAGCTCCTTTACCTTGACTAGAATCTCTATGCCCTCTTTGCCAATCCCCTGAAAATCATATGGTGAGGTTCTAGGCTTAAATGCGCCTCCTCGAAGAATGCTCGCCCCAGATGCCTTGACTTTCTGTGCAAGCTCAAAAAGCGCAGTCTCCGACTCAACTGCACAAGGTCCCGCGATAAGCGTAAGCCCCTCTCCTATAGTGACGTCCCCGACTCTTATTATGGTATTCTCAGGGTGATTCTCCCTGCTTGCCAATTTAAATGGAATATTTGTAATGTAATTCTCCATCGTACCGCCTGATACATTCTATATATAAAAAATGGAAATCTAAGCGACTTCCATTTCAGTTACCATATTACATCCAGAAGCTTACGCATCTAGACCTGTCTCATCCACAGCTAGTTCCTCTGCTTCAGCATCACTCTGAACCTCATCGCTTGTCTCTACCTGAGCTGCCTCGGAAGCCACAGCAGTCTCACAGTTAATGTCTAGTTCAAAGTTTTCAAATGCGGGTGCCTTTTCACCGTGTTCATCGCTTCTCTTGTAAGTGATGAGCCCTTCTGCAATCTCGTTAGTCGCAAGGCTCACAGGTCTCTCTGCTTCAACATCTGTAAGAACCGGCTTGCCGTCAATGATATCTCTAGCTCTCTTTGCCGTCAGCACAACCAGTGTGTATCTGCTGTCTGTTAGCTTGTTGAGCTCGTTAATTGCTGGATATAGCATCATGATAAATTTCCTCCTAGATTTCCTTCTCGTATTCTCTAACGATTGGCATTATCTTGTTCGGTACACGTCTTCTCTCTGCCATAATTATGGCCTTGAGATCATACACTGCATCGTCAAGCTCATCGTTGACCACATAGTAGTCATACTCGCCAATCAATTTTATCTCATTAATTGCCTCGTTAAATCTCTTATCGATTACTTCTTCAGTTTCGGTGCCTCGATCTATAATCCGCTGGCGAAGCGTTGTGAGGTCTGGTGGTAAAACGAACACAAGCACAGCTTGCTCCGGCATCTTCTTCTTTATCTGCAGTCCACCTTGAACATCAATCTCTAGTATGACGTCTCTGCCTCTTTCGAGCTGTTTAATGACCATGTCCTTAGGCGTTCCATAAATATTATCAAACACTCTCGCATACTCGAGCATCCCGTCATTAGCAATTTTCTCTTCGAACTCATCTACTGTAACGAAGTAATAGTCCTTACCGTCTATTTCACCTGGCCTTGGCGCCCTAGTCGTCATCGAAGTTGAAATCGAAATATCTACTGACTCAATCAATTTCTTGCAAATAGTGCCCTTGCCTGCACCCGACGGTCCCGATATAACAAAGAGTCTGCCGTCATTGTGACTCGACTTTCCCATCATTGTCTCCTGTACTGAATATTTGGCTAATATTATACCATAAAAACACTTCTCGCTCTAGATACCATAATATCTTTTCCGAGACCGTTCCCTTTATTCGATATTCTGAACCTGCTCACGTATTTTCTCTATCTCAGCTTTGAGCTCTAGCATCCATGATGTAATATCCATATCATTTGACTTGGATCCTATAGTATTAGCCTCTCTATTCATCTCCTGAACGAGGAAGTCAATCTTCTTGCCCACAGTCTCTTCATCGCCATTTATGAAAGTCCTAAGCTGGTCTATGTGACTGCCGAGCCTCACGATTTCTTCTGTTATATTCGCCTTATCAGCGAAAATAGCCGCCTCGAGCGCAAGTCTATCCTCTGGAACCTCCACACTTCCATCTAGAAGCTCGGTAATTCTCGCTTTTAGCTTCTCCTTGTATTCCCTTTCAATCTTAGGCGCTCGCACTGCTATAAGATTCTTGGTATTTTCAATGATATCAGCTCTTTTGAGTATATCTAGCGCCAATTTTTCTCCCTCGACAGTTCTCATCGCGCTAATGCCTTCGAGAGCTTCCTTGAGAGCCGCCATCAACTCTCTTGTAAATTCCTCTTCATCATCTGCAGCAGGTACGGTGGTCAGCACGTCTGTCATCCCAGCGAGGAGGCTTAGTGGCACCTGCCCATCACCAGAAAGTTCAAAGCTCTGACTCAGTTCAGTGAGCGCATCGTAATATCGCTTTGCCACTTCTAGATTGAGATTTACATCTGTTTCACTCTTGCCAAAATTATCTATGGACACACCGATTTCAATTTTCCCACGCCTCATGACTTCCTTTGCTGCCGCTTTTATTTTCTCTTCTGCAAAAGAGTATTTTCTAGGCATCTTTACGGTTATATCGCAGTATCTGTGATTTACAGCTTTAACCTCTACGGTTATACTTCTCTGGTTATCACTATATATGCCTCTACCGTAGCCTGTCATGCTTCTTACCATGTGTCCACCTCCTTGTGTTTAACCAATTTATTATATCCTTTACGCACTTTAAAGTAAACAATTAACGATTTAGTCGCTAATGTTACAGAAATATGAATTATGTTAGAAAATCTATAAAACCCCATGCTAACTTGCATATGAAATCATCATCAAATCCTCGGCGCGCAAAGTCTACGTAGCTTGAAAAATGCGAACCTCCGTGATATGCTATTTAGCATCGTGTCGGCATCAGAGCTGATTTTTCTGATGCCAGAAAGGAATACGAATTGGCATTTGACGGCATCATCACATCTGCGATAGCCACAGAGCTGTCGAACACCATTATGCTAGGTAAGATTGAGAAAATCTACCAGCCAACTGGCGAAGATTTATTAATACAGATTCATACAAGAGAAGGCAATGTAAAGCTCCTCGCATCTTGCGGCAGCCAGTCGGCGCGCATATGCCTCACTGAGGACAAGTATAGTAACCCGATGCAGCCTCCTAACTTTTGCATGTTAATGCGAAAGCACCTTCAAGGTGGGCGCATAACAGCGATTAGGCAGCAAGATTCTGAACGAATCATAGAGATAGACATCGAAGCTCAGACAGAGCTCGGTTTCACCACATCCAAGAGGCTCATAGTTGAGATTATGGGCAAGCACAGCAACATAATTCTCATCGATATCGAATCCGGCAAAATCATAGATTCTATCAAGAGAATTTCCATAGATGTAAATAGGTATAGGCAGCTGCTTCCAGGCGTTATATACGTGTATCCGCCTAAGCAAGACAAGACGCCATTTAAATCAGCATCAACAGAAGACTTTGTTAACAGCGAAGGTGTGGTTCTTAGCGAAAAACTAATCATGAACCGCATATCGGGAATTTCTCCAGCCATCGCTAGAGAGCTCCTTTCTTCTAAAGAGCCTGCAGTTCGTCTAGCTGAGATTGTTGAATCTGCGGAGACTGGTTCATTTACACCTACTATCTATTTTGACGACGATGATGCGCCTCGCGAATTTCACATAACGGATTTGTCGGAATACTGCGGGCTTAGACAAGAGACATTTGACAGCCTTAGCAGCTGCATTGAATTCTACTATCAACACCGCGCAAGCACTAATATAATCAAGCAGAAATCAGTACCTTTACACAAGATTGTGAAATCGGCGCTGGACAAGGCATTACTCAAGAAAAAGAGACTATCCGAGGACCTGCTGAAGGCCGAGAACTCCGATAAGTATCGCCTGTACGGCGAGCTCTTGACAGCTAACATCCATCTGATTCAGGCTGGCGCCCGCTCTGTAGAGGTTGTAAATTACTACGATGGTTCTAATATAACTATTCCGCTTTCAGAGAAACTTTCTGGAGCTAAGAATGCACAGCAATACTTCAAGAAGTATTCGAAGGCTAGAACAGCCATCAAGGAGAAGGCGGTTCAGCTTGAAGAGGTTGAGGCTGACATAACATATCTTGATAGCGTAATGCAGAGCCTTGAGGCAGCAAGCACTGAAGGTGAGCTTGATCAGATCAAAGAAGAATTAGTAGAGACTGGTTACATCAGGTACCGCAGTAAGCCGGGCCATAAACGAAACAAACAAAAGCAGGCACCACTCGAATATAGACTGTCTGATGGACACCATGTATTCGTCGGTAGAAACAACAAGGAAAACGACCAGCTGACCACCAAAACCGCTAGTCGTACCGATATATGGTTTCATACCAAAGAAATTCCTGGTTCACACGTGATTCTCGTAACTGAGTCAGGTGAGTCACTTCAGGATATTACAGCCGAGACCATATACGAGGCTGCTTCCATAGCTGCCTATCACAGCAAGGGTAAGGACAGCGACAACGTGCCGGTCGACTACACTCTAGTAAAGTATGTCAAGAAGCCAAGCGGCGCAAAGCCGGGAATGGTGATTTTCACGCATAATTCTACGGTTTATGTCACGCCGAAGCTACCTGGTAGTGCCACCAAGGACTAGCTTTTCGTATCTAAATTTTTTCAATGCAGAAAATACAAAATGCATTATCATCCTGATAATGCATTACAAACATAAAACCGAAAAGGAGCTAAGCACTTCATCACAGTGATAGCTCCCTTTTGTTTATTATTTTTCTTTGTAGCAGATAACATATGCCTTTATGAAGTCGCTTCCTTCAACAATGCTTAGAGGAACACTTGCTACAGCTTCATCTGTATCGCCGTTATAGTACTGCTCCCTCTCTTCAGGAGAATACATATACATAGCTGCTGAATAAGTGCAGCCTCCCTCTAAATCAAGTTCAAACTCAACATCATCTGACTTAACATTTATAGTTTTGTTTAATCTATTATCTGTAGTCTGATATATACCGGAGATCGTGTACCTTCCTGGCTCAAGTGCAACCACTTTTTCAAGATACTCTCCTGTTATAGGATTATAAGTGGAAATATCCTGTCCATTGATTTTAATCTTCTTGCAGTGCAGATGAACTATAGCCTTATTGCTATTTTCGCTTACAAAACTTGCATTGTTCTTCTTTTTCTTGCTGTAAAAAGCCATAAATGCAGCAAATAGCACCACCCACAGACCTATAAATACTCCAATAATTAACATAGTCGCCTCCTATAATTACTGTTAATAAATTACTTTTCTATTTTATCAAAAAAAATAGAATATTAAAATCTTTTTTAAATGTCTTTAAGCTTTAATTGGTTTTAATTCATATTTTTCACTGAACTGAGATTTTGAATTAAATACTTTCTTGGATTTATCTCTTTCTCTTCGGGTTCTAAAAGCATGAAAAAATGCCGCGAATTATCGCGGCATTTGGAAAGATCAATTGAATGGCGGAATTTCTCTCATGAGATTTTTAACCCCCTTTATATTTAAACCCTTTTAGTTAGATTCATCTAACTATTCTTCGGTGTCATCATATCATAAGGTGTTCTGTTTAGCAATAGTTATAAAGTGATTAAGCTGCCATGCTTAATCACTTATAGTTTTTTCTTTTATTTATATCACTAGTAGCTTTGATAGCATTATTATGTTTCTTGCTGGAACCCCTACAACTTCTTGATTGCTGCCTTCTAGCGCCCCTTGCTTCCTTCTCCTTGCGGCGCTTAGTCTTCTCCTTCATGACAGAAAAGCCGAATCTCCCCATATCCTGATCATCAAGTCCATAGTAGCCACCATGATTGAAAGCTATAAGATTCATACGTCCGAAGTCATAGCTACCGTTCTCATCCACAAATTCAGCACTTATATGCGCGTCTACGACTTCAGCTATGAACATATCGTGAGTGGGGTACTCTCTAACTTCCAGAACCTTGCACTCAAGGTTAATTGGTGATTCTGCAATCATCGGAGTATCATTGGTCACTCCAGGAATCAGTGTAAGACCGAGTTCACCTGCCTTGTCGATATTACGTCCAGATCTCACCCCAGCAAAATCAGTTGCTCTTGCGAGCTTCTCAGTGGTAAGGTTTATTACGAACTCTCCATTCTCTGAAATCATCGCATGACTGTACCTTGATTTTCTTACAGAAATGTACAGAATCGCAGGGTCAGAATTAATAATTCCAGTCCAAGCAATCGTGATAATATTATTATTCTCTGCGTTACCAACAGTCACCATAACAGCTGGTAACGGATAAAGCAGAGTTCCTGGCTTTATCTTGATTTTCTCGTTATTGCTCATTTATTCTCCGTATCATCTAGTTTATCAAGCACTTCTTGAAAATACTCAGGTATCGCACTAGAAAATTCCATGTACTCTCCAGTCCTAGGATGCACGAACCCTAGCTGCCTGGCGTGAAGGAGCTGCCCATTCAGTCCAAATGGCTGCTTCTTCGGTCCATATAGTGTATCCCCAACAAGTGGATGCTTGATAGAAGCCATATGAACCCTAATCTGATGCGTACGCCCTGTCTCAAGCCTTGCAGATACAAGAGTGTATTTACCGTAACGCTTCAGTACTCTAATATGCGTGACCGCATCTCTTGAGCCTATTCCATTAACAGCCTTTCTGAGTCTATTGATATCATCACGGCCGATTGGTGCATCAATGGTAAGCTTATCATTCTTGATATTATCAAATACTAACGCTATGTATTCTCTAGTAACTGAATGCTCCTTGAGCTGCGCGGCGAGCGACTCGTGGGCACTGTCATTCTTAGCTATCATCAGAAGCCCGCTCGTATCCTTATCGATTCTGTGGACGATTCCTGGTCTTATTGCTCCATTTATGGACGAGAGCGAATCTCCACAGTGATACATTATAGCATTGACGAGCGTGCCACTAGGATTCCCGATAGCCGGATGCACAACCATGCCGCGCGGCTTTTCAACCACTATTACATCCTCATCTTCATGTACTATATCTATTGGAATATCTTCAGGGGCAGCGTCAATTGGCTTCGCCTCTGGAATGGATATCATGATGGTTTCGCCCGCCTTGATTTTGTGCTTCTTGGCTACTTTCTTGCCAGAGACGCTGACCAGACCGTCCTCGATGAGGTTCTGAGCATAGCTCCTCGAGAGGTCGGTCACTTCGCCTATATAAGCATCAAGTCTCTTACCATTTTCGGCTTCTGAAGGGGTAAGAGTCTTGACCTCTGCAGTTCGCACCTCTGGAATTTCACTAGCTTGCGCTCCGAAACCTTCACCAATATCGTCATCGCTTTCGATATCGCCATCTTCGGTATAATCCATCTCAGTTTGAGTAAAAACTTCAGCTTCAGTTTCTTTGCATATAATTTTTTCTAGCTTATCATCCCCATCACGAAGTCTATTAGCTTTTATATCCTGTCTTGGCTTAAGCATCTTTCCTGCCTCCAATTATTACCCACAGTATCAAAACTGCACATCCGACCGTTACGCAGATATCAGCAACATTAAATACAGGGAAACTTCCCACTGAAATCATGTCCGTCACAAAACCCATGACAGTTCTATCAATGAGGTTCCCAATGCCTCCAGACATTATCAGAAGTACACCAAGCTCTGCGAGCCTCTCTTTTTTCTTTCTGAGGTGCAATAAGAATATCACCCCTGCTACCATTGTTATTACAGGCAAAATTACTGTGATGAGCTGCGAGTTCTGGAATAAGCTAAAAGCAGCTCCCCGATTCTGGACGTATGTAAAGTCTAATACGCCACGGAAAACGGGGAGCGTTTCTCCAATCTCCATGCGGCTTCTCACAGCGAATTTAGTAATCTGATCTACAATCAGCAGCCCACTCGCTATAATTACCAGCATCATGAATCTTCTCTATTCTACTTAAGGATAATAGTGTCGTCGATTGAACCCTGCTCTTTAGCGAGGTTCTTGAGGCTCTCACTGAGGTCTGAAACTGTAGCCTTTTCAGTCTTCTCCTCAGCTTTCTCCTCTTTCTTCTTGATAACGAGAGTATCCTGAGTAACTGCAGCCTCGTCTCCGCCAAATGGAGTCTTGAGCTCCTTATCAATATCAGGAATGTCGCTTCTATCTAGGTCAGGAAGAAGACCATACTCATCGTTATCCAGCTTCTCCATCTCTAGCTTAAGCATAGCTCTGTAATTTCCTCTCAGTCTCTCAACCTTCTGCTTAAGCACGAGGTGCTCATCATTGAGCTTCTTCACAGTAGTCTTTGCTTCTAGAAGCATACTCTCAGCCTCTAGCTCGGCATCTCTCATCATAAGCTCAGCTCTTCTCTCAGCACTTGCAGAGATATCTGCCATAAGTCTCTTAGCTGTCTCTAGAGTATCAAGCATTGCTGTGTCAGACTTCTGCGACTCCTCAAGCTGTTTCTCGAGGAACTTAATCTTATGAGCCATATTTCTATTGTCGTTAAGAACCTTCTCGTAGTCGACAATGATAAGATCTAGAAATTCGTCAACCTCTCTTGAGTTATATCCTTTTTTGTCACGAGTAAAATCTTTCTTATCGATATCTATTGGCATTATCATAGTATCGGTACCTTCCCTTCTATTTCTCTCTTAATCAAATATGATTATGGCTTTCGCCTAAAAAACATTCGTTATCAGCCTTGTAGCTAGCACCTGGAAAACTCTGATTAGCAAAAATGCAATCATCGGTGCCCAGTCTAGTCCCATCTGCACGTGGCCATTCTTATGTAAGATCTTTCTTATCGGATCGACAAGCGGACTTGTAAGTTGGGTTCCCATCTGATATAAGCCTCTCATGAACTCACTAGTTCCTGCAAACCAGCTTAAAACCGCCGTCACTACAAGCATCATCTGTAGTATTGAGCAAAACCACGTGATGGCCCTTATCAGAACTAAATCCATCGACTACCTCCAAGGGCTGCTTTTCTCACCAAGCTGTCCGCCTTCAGCGCTTTCGCGATTAACCTTAGCTGCTATATCAACATTAGCAGGTGCAAATATAAATATGTTAGATGTCACTCTCTGAACATTTCCATTAAGTGCGTATGTTGCGCCACTAAGGAAATCGAACATCTTGCGAGCCAGTTCAGTCTCAACATGTTCTAGGTTAATAATCACAGGCTTTCTCGACTTAAGATTATCCACGAGCTTGGTACACTCGTCAAAATTCTTAGGCTCAATTACGAGCATCTTGAAAGGACCAGAACCATTCATCGAATAAGCTTTATTTTGTGGTCCCTTTGAAATTAGTGGCTCAATCTTATCATAAGCCGCATCTGACTTGTGAATACCGGTCTCTGGACGAGATTGGCTCATTGGAGCGACTGGCTTCTCGTCACCTCTCATCTTGTCCATTTCTTCAGCGATTTCATCTTCTGAAACTTCGATTTCGTCCTCTGACTCCATACCGATTGCCGCTTTAAGAGCATCCTTAAAACCCATGACTCTTTCCTCCATTTACGTCAATTTAATATCCATACTATTATATGCTTAATTTTCATAGTTCAATGAAAATTACGTGAGATTTTCTCACCTATATCATCTTATTTTACCACATTAACGGTAATCGCGCTGTCCAAAAATTGAACTTCCTACTCTTACAATAGTAGAACCTTCCTCAATTGCGATTTCAAAGTCTGCAGACATTCCCATCGACAGTGTGTCGATATCTGCTCGGTCCTTCGGAAACTCTAATTCCTTGAGTTCCTCAAAAATCACTTTCGCCTCCCTAAAGTATTTACGAGAATCCTCTGGTTCATCTGCCCTAGGTGGAATGCACATAATACCGCGAACTCGCACAGACTCGCATTCAGACACAATACTCTCTATGAGCTCCTGAACTTCTCCTTTGGAGATTCCTGTTTTGGACTCCTCTTCAGCAAGATTAATCTCAATCAGAACATCCATTACGACACCAGCTGCCGCTGCTCTCTTATTGATTTCTCTTGCAAGCTTTAGCGAGTCGACCGAATGAATCATGGTCACCTTGTCGATTATCTGCCTAACCTTGTTAGTCTGTAGATGACCAATGAGATGCCACCTCTTCGGATGGACTTCATCATATTTGCTCAGTAATTCCTGAACCTTGTTCTCACCAAAGTCAGTAGCCCCAGCATCGATTGCTTCCTTGAGTTCATCTGGCTCATGTTTCTTCGTTACAGCCATGAGCATCACATCCTCCGGGGCACGTCCCGAGCGCTTTGCAGCCGCATCCTTGCGTTTCAATATTTCTAAGTAATTGTCCCGAATACTCATTATTTGCTAACATCCTTTGCATTTTTTATATCGCGTCTGCTAGGCGATTTAACAACTTCATCATAAGTGCTAATCGTCTTGACATAATTACCTTTGCTATCCATGAATATATCTTCATACACGGCAGCTTTTTCACCATTATCAGCTTTTATGCTGATTGCCTTGAACTTCAGCCTGCCGATTTTATCCTTGGTAATAACACCTTTTCTGCCATCTTTCTTGACAATGCTCTTAGTCAAAATCACGACGCCGTCTGAACTTGCTGCCGTAACATTAGCTTTCTCAAATCTACCTGTAGTAAAACCGTCAAAATATTGTCTGCATCTAAGGATTATGCGTGTACTCTTCCCTTTTCCTTTGTGGAGACCAACGACAACCGCATTCATATTCTTATTAGCAATGGAAATATTGACATTTTGCCCTTTAGCATAGTGGTTGGCCGTCTCTGAATCCGCATAAAAAATATACCACCAGCTACCATTTTCGATTACCTTGAAAACAGGATCACCCTTAGCTACTTTCCCATCAGGTAGTTCATTAATTTTTGACTTTCCCAGCTTTTCAAATTCGCTCTCTGACATGTTAAAAATATTATCTGAGTTAAGGTATTCAAGTCCGTCCAGCTTATAGATGATATAACCTGGATGTTCGGTGTTTCCACTATCAGTGCTTATAGCCGCATCTTCCTTCTTCATCTTCTTAAGAAGAGAATCATACTTATCGCTAGAACTACTAGCTCCTTCTCCAGAGATCTTGACAACTTTAGAGTTTCCCTTTACCAGTTCACCTTCAGTAACTGTGCGCTTAACAGTCCCTGCTTTTCCAGCTGTGTAAACAGTCTCATTTCTCACTATGTAGCCTTCTGTCTCGTCTTTAACTTCAACGTTTCCGTACTTAGCTACATAAGATCTATCAAAAAGACCTGCAACCGAAGGCAGCACATATACGATTACCAAAACGGTAATCAATGCAATCACATATATCGCTCCCCAGAACATAGTCTTTTTTTTCTTCATCATTCACACCTCTACAGAATGATTTTACACGAAACAGCGTGCTATAACAATGCTTTATCAGCAGCTAATCCCTAATCACAGACTCTATTAAGAGTCGTTCTTTCTTAGAGTAAGCCTTTTCAGCCGCTCTAAATTTCTCAACGAATTTCTGCCACATATCCGGTCTTCTTTCTTTCGTCAATCTCATGGCTTGTTCAAATCTCCAGAGACCGATTTTCTTGTGGTCGCCGCTGAGCAGAACCTCTGGAACTTCACCCTCTTCCATGGTCCTAGGTCTTGTATACTGAGGGTATTCTAGAAGTCCCGAATAGATTGATTCCTCTAGCACTGACTCGTCTGATGCCAGCACGCCCGGAATAAATCTTGCAACCGCATCTACTAGCACCATCGCGGGCAGCTCTCCGCCCGTCAGCACGTAGTCACCAATCGAAATCTCCTCGGCGGAGAGCTCGGTGAGGGCTCGCTCATCAACACCCTCATAGTGCCCGCATAGGATTGTGAGCTCGCCCTCACCAGCAAGCTCTTCAGCAGCCTCCTGAGAGAGCTTGCGCCCGCGAGGCGACATGTAGATAGTTCTGCCTGCAAAATCATTCTGCCTATAGCAAGAAACGATAGGCTGAACCTGCATAAGCATGCCCGCACCACCTCCAAAAGGCGTATCGTCTACGCGGCAGTGCTTATCCTCAGTATAATCTCTTATATTAACAATATTTAGCTCGATAATTCCATTATCAGCTGCCCTTCCAATCATGCTAGCCCTTATCGGTTCAAACATCTCTGGAAAGAGGGTCATAATATTAATTTTCATCTACTACATTCTCTATCTATTATTAAATTAACCCTGGAATTAGTGTGATATCAATAGTGCCATCTTCCAGCGAAACTTCCTTTATAAAAGCATCAACATACGGAATTAACACCTTTCTGCTATCCTCAGCTAGAACCACCTCTAGTAACGTCTGAGATGGATTATCAATCATGTCATTTACATCCCCGATGATTTCCCCACTCTCAGAATCGCGAGCACGTAGACCGATTAAATCACGGTAATAGTAGTGTCCTGGCTCAAGTTCAGCAAGTTCACTTTCTGGTATGTAAAGTTCTGCACCTGTTAGCTTCTCAGCTGCAGTCCTATCTGCAACATTATAGAACTTCACTACAGGCCTTCCCTTTTGGTACCTTATGCTCTTAACCTCGAGCTCTATTGACCCATCTACTCCATAAACTGCATTATCTCCTCCAAGCTCTCTGTATTTCTTGCCATCTACAAGCAGAACCGCCCCTTCATAGAGATTTTCGGATTCCTCCGCATAGAGACGTACCTTGGTCTCCCCCTTTAGGCCAACTGCAGCTCCCACTTTTCCAACACTAACCATTGTATTGTCTTTTGCTAGTGACATATTCTCCTCCTTGGATGCACTCACACCCTCTATCCACACTAAAAATCCATTTTCCTCATTATAGAAAATAAGCATGCGTGAGCCACGCATGCCTTGATAATGATAATTGCCCGAGTCGCGCTATTCTTCAACGATATCAACAGTGACTCTCTTGTTCTCTTTGATTGCGGCTGCCTTCACAACAGTTCTAATTGCTTTGGCAATGCGTCCCTGTTTGCCTATGATCTTACCCATGTCTTCTTTTGCAACGCTGAGTTTAATCACTATCTCGTTGCCGTTCACTTCTTCAGTCACGACAACATCGGCAGGCCTTGATACTAGTGCTTTGGCAATTGATTCAACTAAGCCGGCCATTATCTCTTCCTTCCTACTTCAAGCAACCCGACTTCTTGAGCAGCGCTCTTACAGTGTCGGTAGGCTGTGCTCCGTTAGCAAGCCACTTCTGTGCAGCCTCGTTATCGATATTGATCTCTGCTGGATCCTTAAGAGGATTGTATGTACCAATCTCCTCGATAAATCTTCCGTTTCTTGGAGTTCTTGAATCTGCAACTACTACTCTGTAGAAAGGCTTCTTGTGAGCTCCCATTCTCTTTAATCTGATCTTAACCATTTGTTCCTCCTGATTATCTTAAAAATATAATATTTATGCTTAACAAATAAATTTGTTATAAGCTAACCCATTAGTCCTCTAAAAAGCTTATTCTTCTTAAGTGCCGCCGGATTATTAAACTTTTTCATCATCGACTTCATCTCATCAAACTGCTTGATAAGTTGGTTGATGCTCTGCACCGTCTGGCCGCTTCCAGCCGCGATACGTTTTCTCCTACTTGCGTTTAAAATGTTTGGATTCTCACGCTCTGCATTGGTCATCGATTGGATAATCGCCTTCATTCTATCGAGGTCTTTCTTACCCTTCTCGAAATCAATCTGTTTCTTATCAGCTGCTGAGATTCCTGGAATCATATCGATAAGCTTCGCAATTCCGCCCATCTTGCTGATCTGTCCCATCTGCTCTAGGAAATCATTGAGGTCGAATTGATTCTTCCTAAACTTCGCTTCCATTCTTGCAGCTTCTTCTTCGGTGTAAGCATTTTCAGCCTGTTCGATGAGGCTCATGACATCGCCCATTCCGAGAATTCTCGAAGCTATCCTGTCTGGGTGGAATGGTTCGAGAGCATTATACTTCTCACCAGTACCCATGAACTTAATTGGCTTGCCAGTCACCATCTTTGTTGATAGTGCAGCACCTCCGCGGGAATCTCCATCCATCTTGGTCATGATTATGCCATCTATGCCGAGCTTCTCATTGAACCCCTCTGCGATGTTAACCGCATCCTGACCTGTGAGTGCGTCAACCGCAAGTAGAATCTCGTGGGGTCTAATTCCCTTCTTCAGCTGAACCAGCTCTTCCATTAGCGCTTCATCTATCTGCAAACGTCCTGCCGTATCGACAATCAGAACGTTACATCCCTTACGCTGAGCTTCTTCTAAAGCAGCCTTAGCGATAACTAGTGGCTCATTCGACTCCCTCATGGTAAACACTGGAGTATTTACAGCCTTACCAACTACCTCTAGCTGATCTATAGCTGCTGGTCTATACACGTCGCAGGCGCAGAGCATCGGCTTCTTGCCGTTCTGCTTCAGCCACGCTGCCAGCTTTCCGCAGGTTGTTGTCTTACCAGTACCCTGGAGACCAACCATCATATAAACCGTAAATCCACTTGGCGAAAAGGTGAGCTTACTGTTCGCACCACCCATCATGTCTACAAGCTCTTCCTTCACGATCTTGAGCACCTGCTGTCCTGGGGTAAGACTCTTGAGTACATCTGCACCCATCGCCTTCTCCTTAATAGTAGCAACAAACTGCTTTACAACCTTGAAGTTAACATCAGCCTCGAGTAACGCCAGCTTTACCTCGCGCATCGCTGCATCGATGTCCTTCTCGCTTACAACGCCTTTGCCTCGTAGATTTCGAAATGTTTCTTGTAATTTTTCCGATAAACCTTCGAATGCCATATCTTATCTCTCCATATATGAAGGCTCTTATAGACCCAGAGCCTTATGCATAAATTCATTCATCTTTGAAAGTGCTCCGCGAAGCTCTTCCGCATCATCCACCGAACTCATGCTTTCCAGCAGGTTATCAGCTTCAAAGATCAGAGCATTATTAGCCTTCCACTCCGCAACGAGCCCTAATGCAGCTTCGTACTTCTCAAGGCTACTCTCTGCTTTCTTGAGCGCGTAGTGAACTCCTTGCCTACTGAGCCCGAGTTCTTCTGCGATCTCTGTCAGCGACAGATTATCCTCATGATAGAGATCCATAATCTCGCGCTTGTTCTCATCTAGAAGATTGCCATAAAAGTCGTACATCAAGCTCGCATATTCAACATTGTCTATATTTTCTTTCATACTGTAAGAATATAACACAAGCGAAAAGTGCTGTCAAGCATTTCTCTTGACAGCAACCTATCTCTTTTGATTTATCTACTCTCTTCTGTTCCTATTTACGAAACTCTCACATCATTTGCCAAACGCACTTCTCTATGAGATCTCAGCGCTTCGAGATCTTCTACAGAATACTCTACCGCGATATCTAGATGTTTACCAAACTGCTCTCCGTACTTCCTCTTGTTTAGTGCAAAGAATATTGCTCCCATCAGGGCCCATCCGCCGGCCATCAGCCACTCCTGTACCTTAAGCGTACTTCCCGATCCTGGAATCAGGTACATCGAGACCATTCCTCCAGATAGGACAGTCGCCATAATACCTACAAACTTATAGTGCTTTACTCGGTAAGGTCTTGGCATATCTGGCGCTTTCCGTCTTAGTATTAGGAAAGAAATCGACACCATGCAGTAAGCTAGACAGCACCCGAGATTGCCTGCATCACATATCCACACGAGCATCTGTCTACCCGCAAGAGGAGCGAGCATCGATATAACTCCGATTAATAGCAGTGCATTTACAGGTGTCTTATACTTATGATGCAGCTTTGCGAACAACTTTGGTATCATGTTCGAATCAGCCATCGAGTACATCGCACGGCTTCCACCGATCATAAACGAGTTCCAGCTAGTTACGATCCCGCACAGACCACCGATGATAACTACATCCGCCATCTTCTTCGTTCCATAAGCTTTTGCCATGGCATCAGCCGTTACCAGCCCTGCTCCACTCATCGATGCATTAATCTCCGAAGAACTCATCATATATCCAACTGCAAGTATTACGAGCGAGTAAAATGCAACCGCCATAACAATTGACATGATTAGAATTTTGCCAATCTTCTTGAGCGAGCCTTGAATCTCCTCAGCAGCCTGTGGTATTACGTCAAAACCTATGAAGAAGAAAGGTGTCATTACCGCTACATGCATCACATGGCTTAGAGTCGACTGGTTTCCCTTTCCTGCAAAAAGTTGTGGCATAAGGTTGCCCATATCACCTCTAACCGTTGATGTTACGATGAGAAGCACGCCTACGCCAAAGATTATAGCCGTAAGTATTGTCTGAAATATCGCCGCAGTCTTAGCACCCATGATATTGACAAAAGTCATCAAGGCAGCTGTGACAGAAGCCAGAGCAAGCCACGATGCGTAGATATCGAAGCCTGCAACAGTATATAGGTAACCCTTCAAGAATCCAGGAAAAATGTACGAGATAATCGTTGGAAATGCACATGCCTCAAAGCAAACAACCCCGACGTACCCAAGTATAATTCCCCATGTGCAGACAAATGACCCAGTTGCTCCCATCGCCTTATAACTGAACACATGCTCTCCGCCACACTGTGGCATCGCAGCAGTAAGCTCTGCATAAGTTAGTCCAACAAAGAAAATCATTATGCCACCAAGTGCGAATCCAATTGCTGCTCCTAGAGCACCGCCTCTACTTATCCAATCACCAGTTGAGATTACCCATCCCCAACCAATCATCGCGCCAAAAGCTATCACTAATATATCTTTCGAAGATAATACCTTGTCGAATTCGGATTTTTTCGTCATTTAAGACACACCCTTTCAAATGTTTATAATCGATGTTATGTTTCTTTCGTATACTTTGATATATAATTAAATCTATAAAACCATTAATTGATAGACGTATTATATTAATGAAATAACATGAAATAGCTATTTATAATGCAAGATTTCCAAGTGACAATATCTACTGACAACATTATTGTATCTTGATATGTTCACTTTGTCAAAAGTTTATTGTGTGAAGATTTTTTGTATCTATTACTATCTATATCCTTTTTATTATTTTGCTCTAATTGTTTGTATCACCTTGACAAGTCGCTTAAAACTAATAGAATTGTTTTAATATACTTTATTAATTTAATAAGGTATTGTTTTTCAATTGATAAAATTGATTTTATTTACTATGGAGGAAACAATGAAAAGAAAACTTATTGCATTTTTAATAGTATGCATCGTTATGCTGACAGGCTGCGGCGGTGGCGGGGGATCTAGTTCAGATTCAAAGAAGCTTGATAACAACTCAAAAGTTACTAAGAGCAACTTCAAGAAATTCCCTGCTACTGATGGCAAACTATTCGAGTACACCCTTGCTGATGATGGAGATGTTAATCATATCAAGATTACAGGTATAAAGACTCCTGATGATGATAAACTTAAGGTTGTTGTAGTTCCCAAGACTATCACCGTTAAGACAGTTGATGGGAACGTTAAGAAAACTGTTGTTGCAGTATCAGGTCTTTCCAATTTGGATAAGGCTGAGGCAATTGTCCTTCCTAATACTGTGAAGGAAATCGGTGATAGTGCTTTTGTAAATAATGACAAGCTCAGATTTGTTCACCTAGGAGATTCTGTGGAAAAAACTGGCGGAAAATTATTTATAAACTCTCCTATCGAGTTCATAGATATTCCAGACAGTATGCAGCATATGGGTAACACGCTGAACGATTACACTTTGCTTAACGATCAGATTGCACAGTCAATTGGTAGTGATCGTCCTCTTAAGTACATCAGGATTCCTGGTACACTTACAGATTTCAGCAATCTTTACCTCCCTGCACCTGATACCAAAGGCCCAATAATCAAGACTCCTAAGGGTAGTGAAGGTGAAAAATGGGCTAAGTACTGGGGATTCAAAGTCGAGCACATAAAAGGCAAAGTTGTCACTCCTGAAAAATCTTTTTGGGGAGAACAGCTTGAGAAAAAGGAAGCTGAAAAGAACAAAGAGTCTGAATAGGTTGTTCTATAGGTCATTTGTATTTGTTTTTCAATTATTTGACTAAGAATGTTATAAACAATCCCTTTTATCGCTTTAAGGGATTGTTTTATTTTAAAAAGAAACCTCAATTATATTAGTCCTACCACTATTATGATATAATTAATAACATGGTTTGTGTTTACAGGAGGTCACCCTATGTCATCAATCGAAGATACTAGAGTTTACGAATCGAGATACCAGCAGATTGCTGTTGAAATGGCTGAGAAAATCGCCGAAGGTTGGTATGAAGTAGGTGACCGAATCACCTCACGCTCAACTATAGCCACAACATTTCATGTATCACCAGAGACTGCTAGAAAGGCCATGCAAGTCCTCGTTGATATGGGAATAGTTACAGTAAAGCACGGAAGTGGAACATATGTAGCTTCCCGTGAAAAAGCTCAGCTATACTTTGAGAAATTCCACGATGCTGTATCAATAGCGCAGACTAGGGAACAGATTGTCGATGCCATAGCTACTCAGCGCCGTGATCTTGAGCATCTCGCTAAGCTCCTTGATGAGTTAGTAGCTCGAAACACTAGAGATCACAACACATCTTACCTGACTCCACACGATATGAAAATAGATGCTAACTGCAACTTTATAGGACAGTCAATTGGAGAACTTGATATCTGGCAACAGACCGGAGCCACAATCGTAGCGATAAAGCGCGGTGACGAGACCAACATATCACCTGGACCTTATGAGAGGGTGCAGGTAGGCGACGTGATTTTATTTGTCGGGAACGACTTATCGAGGCAAAAGATGCTAAACCTCTTCAACTCACCAACGCCAGACCCAGCATCACTCACAGATTAATCTAAGTGCAAAGATTTTCAGAATCGAACACCAGCAAAACAAAAGGAGAACCATGGCAAAGTACACCCTGGTTCTCCTTTCATTATTTTATGTATCCCTTTTTACGAACTTCGTAATACCAGCCTCTTCTGCCAGTATTAGCACCCCTTTTTAGTTCGATCTGTATGTTCAATTACCTTCTTTTACGTATTATTTGCACAAGATTACTACCTTCTTATCCGCTTATCATCATTTATTGCCATTCTCGTTCCAACAGTCTGGAATATCTGTACTAGCACAATGAGTAAGAATACAGCGATGAACATTACAAGCTTCTCTGAACGGTAATAACCGTAGTTAATCGCAATTTTACCGAGACCACCGCCGCCGATAATTCCCGACATAGCAGAGTAGCTAAGCACTGTTGTAAGTGCAATTGTTATATTTGATATCAGCGATGGAACGCTCTCCGGGATCAAAACCCTGAAGATGATCTGAAAAGGACTTGCCCCCATGCTCACTGCGGTTTCTATGATATTGCCATCCACCTCTCTGAGGCTACTCTCAACAAGTCTAGCTACAAATGGGAATGCTGCAAATACAAGTGGCACTATAGTTGGTACTGTCCCGACAACTGTATGTGCGAAAAACCTTGTAACCGGAAAAACCATAATCATCAGAATAAGAAACGGAATGGACCTAAGCAAGTTTATGACCGCATTAAGCACCGATAGTATAGGCTTTGGTAATGGCAATATTCCGTCCTTTTCTCCGACTACAAGCAATACGCCTAGCGGAAGACCTACAACTAGTGCGAGGAATGTCGAGATTATCGTTACATATACAGTCTCCCATATGGCGAACGGAATTTCATTTTGCAATATATCAAGCGCAAGTTTTGTAGATTCGGGACTAAACATTCGCCTCACCTCCTATATCATTGTTTTCTATGGGTTTTTTATCACCTCTGTATTTAGAGCTGCCAACAGTAACAGTTACACCATGAGCTGCACTGAGATATTTAACAGCTTCATCTACAATCTTTGGATCATTTGGGACCTCTAGCACAATCCTTCCAAAAGCTTTTCCTTCTACAGACTTTGTCGACGCATAGATAATGCTAGCACAAATCCCTTTATCTTGCGCGAGAGAAGTGATCAGCGGAGCGTGTGTAGTCTCGGATTCATTAAATAAAACTTCTATTGTCTCCGAGCTTTCTGAAGCCACAATCGCTTCCTGTCTCTCCGGAAAGACTAATCTCTTCGCCGCTTCAGATTTTGGATTTGCGAAAATTTCAGAAACCTTACCGCGTTCAACAATCTCTCCATGGTCGATTATGGCAACCTTGTCACAAATACTCTGTACAACCGACATCTGATGCGTGATTATAACCACTGTAATCCCAAGTTTTTTATTGATATCACGAATGAGGTCTAGTATCTGGCCTGTCGTCTTTGGATCGAGTGCACTTGTCGCCTCATCACAGAGCAGAACCTTAGGATTAGTTGCAAGCGCTCTTGCAATCGCAACTCTCTGCCTCTGTCCACCAGATAACTGTGCTGGAAATACAGACGCCTTATCTTCTAGACCTACTAGCTCCAAAAGTTCATTGACAGCTTTTCTCGACTTCTTTTTATTAACGCCTGCAAACTTTAATGGCAGTTCGACATTTTCTCTAACGTTTTTCTGCATAAGTAGATTGAAGCTTTGAAAAATCATCGTAACATCACGGCGAATTTTCCTAAGCTGCCAGTCCTGAAGTTTGGTTAGATCAATATCATCGATTAAAACCTCTCCCGACGTTGGTTTTTCTATCATATTTATGCAGCGCACGAGCGTGCTCTTGCCCGCACCACTCATTCCGATAATTCCGTAGATTTCACCGTCTTCTACTGTAAAATTAATGTTTTTTAATGCCTCGACAATACCAACTTCTGTCTTGAACGTCTTGTTTAAATTCTTTATCTCTATCATGCTCTATCATCCTCTCTAAACTCAACAATCCGGCGCCATATCGCATCTTGTACGCGCTAGTTGCTAGAAGCAGCTTGCTCATCGCATGCGTTGTCCGCCGGATTATTAGTTTAATTTTGATTTACTTGAGTTTCTTAAGCTTATCTAGAGAATCTGACTTTCCAGCATATAGACCCATTGGCTCATTGTGGATTGCAGCTACAGATACTACCTTTGTACCCTGCTTCTTGTTAAAGTCATCTAGATATGGTACGTGCTGGAAGTAGTTAGCATCAACCTCTCCACTATCAACCACCTTGTTAGGCTGTACGTAATCTGTGAACTCTTTAATCTCAAGGTTAATTCCCTTCTTAGCCAGAATCTTCTTCGCTTCACCTAGGACCTCTGCGTGTGGTGTAGGTGATGCTGCTACAGTAATTGTTGTTCCCTTTAGTGCTTCGTAATTTACACTTGAATCATATCCATTAGTTGGCTTTTCAACAACACTTACAACAGCACCCTTGTACTTCTTCTTGATAAAGTTTGCTACATCCTTACTCTCTAGAGCTGCCTTAAGAGCCTTGATCTTATCGCTGTTCTGATTGCCATCCTTAACAGCTAGAATATTAGCATATTCAGCTCCGTTATCTTCCTTGATTAGTGAATCCTTCACTGGATTTAAACCAGCTTCGATAGCATAGTTTGAGTTGATGATTCCAAAGTCAACATCCTTTAGTGTCTTAGGTACCTGAGCTGCCTCAACTTCCTTGAACTCAATTCCATTAGCATCCTCAACATCCTTAATAGTAGCAGTTATGCCAGCACCCTTCTTTAGCTTGATGTATCCATTCTTCTCAAGTAGAAGAAGTGCTCTTGCTTCGTTTGTTGCATCGTTTGGTATAGCAATTGTTACCTTTTCGGATTTCTTTCCGCATCCAGATAGGACTCCTACGGATGCGAGTATTACCACTAGCAGTGCAACTGCTGTAATTCTAATCTTTGATTTTCCCTTAATGTTCATGTTAGTTTGTTCCTTTCTTATTTGCTTACTTGCTATTCTTTTTCATTTAGTGTTAACGTGTTTATTTTACTTTTAGGCAATAAAAAACTGCCCACAATCTCATGCAGACAGCTCATTCGATTACAGTCTTGATGATTGTCTTCACTAAGAGTCGCTATCCTTTATTCAGCTCTTATTGTAACTAGCTGACTTGATTATCTATAACTCTTAGCAGATAAAACATCGCAAATGGCGTTCTGCTTATTCAAATATTCTGTTGTCCACATGCACATTCGCATCTCTCTTAAATTTTTTACGCAGGTCATTGCGATGTCTCCTCTCTCTTTGATGTCCTAATGATACAATGAAAAATAAAGTACGTCTAATTCATATATATTATTTCCAGCTATAGATTCAACCTATACGTAAATATGAGAATAGATTATCCACTAAACCAAACTTTATTATACTAACTAATTTAAATCATAAAAAAATAGCCCGAGGAATATAACAAGCGTACTATTTATTCCTCAGGCTAATTTATATTAATTGTGCATTGCGCAAAAGTGCCTATCTTTTACGAATTATATTTCTCCATCATGCTTTCAAATCCACAGCCAAGTACATTATTATAGAACTCAGCAAGATTCCACATAACTTCTGTCTTTAAATCTGGATAGTTATGTATTTCATGGCGATATCCAGAATATAACTGCGTCTTAACATCATGTCCAGAGTCAATCAGCCAGTTACTAACCTCATAGACACCTCTCCCATACTGTCCAACAGGATCTTGATCACCAGCGATATTATAAATCTTTATATCAGTTGGAACCTTTGAAGCCCATTCTGGTCCAGTTATGCACTCAATCATCTGGCAGAAATAGAGAAAAGCCTGGTTAGTAGTAGGCTTAGTAAACGCATCAAAAGGATCCTCAGCGTGGTCTATCTGTACAAATTTATCCTTACAAATCCATTCGTTACCAATTGTAACTTCTTCATCACAGCGAGCAAACATCCATCCAAGAAGAAAACTAGCAACAGCTGGATCAGACTCTTTACCTTTTCCTTCTGCAACAAGTTGTTTTAGCTTATTAATGCTCTCCTCGAGATTAGGCCATACCCCTGACGTTCCACACAGGGTAACAGCAGTGAGTTCATTACCGTACTTTGCCATAAAATCTCTAGCAATAAACGATCCCATACTATGGCCGAAAAGCATATACGGAAGATCAGGGTACTTCTCTTTAACAATCTGCATAAGTGCATGTTCGTCTTCCATCATAGTATGGAATCCTTCATCACCCCAATCACCCCATCTATCGTTGATAATAGCAGTCTTTCCATGTCCAACATGGTCATCAGCAGTAACAATATAACCTTCATCCATTAGACCAGTTATCATATATAAATATCTACGAGAATGTTCTCCAAAACCGTGAATCAGTTGAATAATACCCTTAGGCTCACAAGCAGGGACATAAATCCAAGCTTGAATGTCATCTATCTTGTTATAGGATTTAAAAGTAAATTCATGTAACATAATGGTTCTCCTTTCAGAAAACGATAAATATTAGATAAGTTCAGAATAACACAAGTAATATTACAAGTCGAGCATATATTGGTTGCTATAAATTAATATAAATTAATAATACGTAACGATTAAAATAAACAAACAAAAACAGTTAAAAAAACAAACCATAAAGAAACTAGAATAAACTCAGTCAAAAGCTTATAAATATAGAAAAAGCCTACCATATAGGCAGACTAAATAAAAGCATAAAAAAACCGGCGACGTCCTAATTTCCCAGGCAGCTTCCCACCAAGTATCTTCAGCGCTAAAGAGCTTAACTTCTGTGTTCGGGATGGGAACAGGTGTAACCTCTCTGCTATTGTCACCGGATTATGTAAATCGCTTTCGCAATCTACTCATATTTTGTAGTAAGATGTACTTTATCATCTTCTACGCTTTTGAGAGCTGTACCCTCAAAATTGAATAACCACCTCATGCTTAAAACCATTTGGTCAAGTGTTCGACCTATTAGTATCAGTCAGCTGAATACGTTACCGTACTTACACCTCTGACCTATCAACGTGATAGTCTCTCACGGGTCTTACCTTTCGGAGGAAATCTTATCTTGAGGTGGGCTTCGCACTTAGATGCTTTCAGCGCTTATCCCTTCCATACGTAGCTACCCGGCTATGCCCTTGGCAGAACAACCGGTACACCAGAGGTATGTCCATCCCGGTCCTCTCGTACTAAGGATAGCTCCTCTCAAATTTCCAACGCCCACAGCGGATAGGGACCGAACTGTCTCACGACGTTCTGAACCCAGCTCGCGTACCTCTTTAATGGGCGAACAGCCCAACCCTT